>ERZ1035001.83-NODE-83-length-62413-cov-12.806007_pt1 | contig 62413 bp, 65 predicted proteins | sample MGYA00520685_ERZ1035001 | MGnify/ENA primary metagenome ERZ1035001 (study PRJEB33766, sample SAMN09781749) | gut metagenome | biome: gut microbiome | host: Homo sapiens | place: Madagascar | study: EMG produced TPA metagenomics assembly of the PRJNA485056 data set... | reverse complement strand
GGATTAAACCATGCTATTTCCCGATTATCATTTTCATACGGATTTTTCCAGTGACTGTGACGAACCAATACAGGCAGTGATCGCCTCCTCAAAAGAAAAAGGCTTGTCTGCCCTCTGCGTTACAGATCATTATGACATGGATTTCCCGGTTCGTCCTGAGGAACCGGACGTGGATTTTGATTTAGATCTGGATTCCTACTATCGCACTTACCACGCTCTTTCTGAGAAGCTTGTCCCAGAGTTTGATCTTCGCGTGGGTGTAGAACTTGGTGTGATGCCATCGACAACGAAAAAATTAAATGCCTTCGTGCAGGCACACCCGGAACTGGATTTTATCATCTGCAGCCTGCATGTCGTCGACGGCATGGACCCATACTACCCGGAATATTTCGAGGGAAAGGAAGATCTGTCTGCCTACCGGCATTATTTTGAGACGCTGCTTGCCTGTGTAAAAGAATTTGACAACTTCAATGTATGCGGACACCTTGATTATATCGTGCGATACGGAAAGACGAAGGCAGATCTTTTTGATATCCGCGATTATGCAGATATCTTTGAAGAGCTGTTTCAGATTCTTGTCGCCCGTGGTCAGGGTATTGAGATCAATACCGGAAGCTTATACCGCGGTCTCTCCTTCCCGCATCCTCATACAGATATCCTGAAAATGTACAAGGACGCCGGCGGAGAAATCATCACAGTCGGAAGCGACGCGCATCATGCGGAGCATATTGGCTATGGCTTTGATGTTGCAAGAGAGCTGCTGCTCTCCCACGGTTTCCGTTACTATACGACATTCAAAGAACGCAAACCAGAATTCCATAAAATTCCTTAATCTGGCGCGTACATACGTGACCGGTAATCTTCATAAAAAGGCGACTGTTCCCGCAGTCCCCCGACGAGTTCCCGGATGCAGTCAATCACATAGTCTGCATCCTTTTTTGTTGTCTCTTCCCCGATTGTCAGCCGTATCGTGCCGCGTGCCAGCTCGTCAGAAAGTCCGATTGCCTTTAATACATGGGACGGTTTTTTCGATGCAGATGTGCATGCCGATCCACCGGAGGCACAGATACCAAGCGTATCCAGCATGACAAGCAGTGATCCACCATCAACGAACTGAAAGGACACATTGATATTGTTTGGAAGTCTTTGCTCCGGGTGTCCATTTAACTGGCTGTACGGAATCGTTGTAAGCAGTTCACCGATCATATAATCACGGATCTGGATTTCATACTGCATCCGCTGTTCCATCGCTGCATCCGCAATGTATGCGGCGGTCGCAAGTCCGACGATACCGGGTACATTTTCTGTGCCTGCCCGAAGTCCCTGCTCCTGCGCCCCACCGTGGATCAGACTTTGCAGACGCACCCCTTCCCGCACATATAAAAAACCGGTTCCCTTTGGTCCGCGGAATTTGTGTCCGCTCGCAGTAAGCAGATCGACCTGCAGGCATGCAACGTCAATTGGAATCTGTCCATACGCCTGCACCGCATCCGTATGAAATAATACATTGTGCCGTCTGGCGATTGCTCCGATCTCACCGATCGGCTGTATCGTTCCAATCTCATTGTTTGCAAACATCACGGATATTAAAATCGTATCCTTCCGGATTGCCCGCTCCACCTGTACCGGATTCACACGTCCGTATATATCCACATCCAGATATGTGACCTCGAATCCATGCCTTTCGAGGTATTCGCATGTATGCAGGATTCCGTGATGCTCCAGCTTTGTCGTGATGATATGTCTGCCCTTTTTACTGTATGTGTCTGCAATCTCTTTTAACGCCCAGTTATCGCCCTCCGAACCGCCTGCCGTGAAATAAATCTCGTTCTTTTTCGCATGCAGGGTATCCGCGATCATCTGACGGCATTTTTCTATCTTCTGCCGGTTTTCCTTTGCGATACTGTAAATGCCGGAAGGGTTCGCAAATTTGTCGTGAAAATACGGCTGCATGGCACGAATCACTTCCGGATGGGTGCTCGTCGTCGCTGCGTGATCCATATAAACTGTCATATTTTATCGCCCTATCCAATATAATAAACCAAGACTCCCCGGCAGGAAATGAGCATCATGTCAAAACGAACCATCATCAAAGGAACCCTGATACTGACCATAACCGGCATCCTGACCAAATGTCTCGGCTTTTATAATAGAATATTCCTGACCCGGCTGATTGGTGTTAAAGAGCTTGGAACTTATCAGCTTATTTTTCCACTTTACATCTTAGGCATTTCTTTTTGCTGTCAGGGAATCGCAACGACAATCACCAAACATGTATCCTATCTGCTTGGCAAGAAAAAATATTCCGATACCCGCCGTGCGCTTTGCTTCGGTGGATTTTTGAGTTTTGTGCTGAGCCTGCTTGTCTCTGCCTGCTTTTTCTTTGGCTGTGACTTCATCGCCATGCATATCCTGAAAAATACCGACTGCCGTATCCTGTTGCGCATTCTCTCACCAGCGGTTCCATTTGTCGCCATAAAAGCCTGCATCAATGCATTTTTTATCGGACATGAAAAACCGGTTTTCTCCGGAAGCTGCCAGTTGATCGAACAGATTATACGGATTGGTTCCGTCTACCTTCTTGCCATCTCTTATATGCAGGATCATGTTGACGCCAAAACGGCTGTACTCGGTGTTGTGATCGGCGAGATGGGCGCCACATTTTACGCGGTCAGCTGTTATATCTTGTTCCGAAGAAAGCAGAATCAAGCGAACAGATTGCCAGATAAAGATATGTGCATTTCAGTGAAAAAGAAATCATCCCTTATGATTCCAATGCTGAAAGACATTATTCCAATTACTTCCAACAACCTGATTTTTACGTTATTTTCCAGTTTTGAAGCAATCATACTTCCGACGTTTCTTTTCCAGTATTACAACAACGCCGATACAAGCATGGAAATGTACGGTATCATCACCGGTATCGTGATCCCATTTCTGCTTTTTCCGGCAACGATCACGAACTCGCTTTCCACGATGCTGCTTCCATCCATTTCTTACGCGTGTGCGAAACGCGATACGGAAGCAATAAAAAAAGCACTTGTATCAAGTGCTCTTTTCTGCATCATGCTTGGAAGCTTCGCCTGTGTCCTGTATATACTCTTCGGAAAAACAATCTGTACCTTTGCCTTTGAAAGTGCTGAAGCAGGAACGCTGTTACAGCTAATGGGATTTCTATGTCCGTTTATTTATCTTTCCACAACGCTTTCCAGCGTTATGAACGCAATCGGCTACGCCACCCAGAACTTAATCTATAATATTCTCGGCATCAGCGTGCGGATCTTATGTATCATCTTCTTTGTGCCACATTTCGGCATCCATGCATACATATGCGGTATGTTCTGCGGCTACCTGCTTCATAACATACTCACGATCACGAAGCTTGCATCCCTTAACCCGTAACCTTTTTCGTCCAGTCGTAAGGTGTGCTCTGGTATACGTAATAATTGAGCCAGTTTGCATAAAGTGTATTCGCATGACATCTCCAAGACTTGATCGGTTTCTGCTCCGGATCATTATCCGGATAATAATTAACCGGAATATTCGGATTTAAGCCACGCTTGATGTCGCGTTTATATTCCTGATCGAGTGTAAATGTATCGTACTCCGGATGTCCGGTTACGAAGATATTCTTGCCATCTTCTCCGATAATCAGATATGGTCCGGTAATATCAGACTCAGCAACGATCTCCAGAAGTGGATTGTCGACGATTGCCTGTTTATCCACACCGGTATAGCGGGACTGTGGCACTAAGAATGAATCATCAAATCCACGTACCAGCGGTGTCCGCTTATGGAACGTATAATGCTTGTACACACCAGAAAATTTCGCTGGAAGCTGGTATTTCTTCACTCCATAACGATAGTAAAGTCCTGCCTGTGCCCCCCAGCAGATATGCAGTGTGGATGTAACATTCGTAACTGACCAGTCCATGATGGCTGTCAGCTCATCCCAGTACTCCACTTCCTCAAACTCCATATTCTCGACCGGTGCTCCGGTAATGATCAGACCATCCCACTTCTTATTCTTCACGTGTTCAAAATCACTATAGAAACGCTCCAGATGGGATTCGGACACATGCTTTGATTCATAGGACATTGTGCGGATAAAGGAGATATTTACCTGCAGCGGTGTGTTCGACAGGCTGCGCAGAAGCTGTAACTCTGTATCTTCCTTTAACGGCATCAGATTCAAGATCAAAATGTCAAGTGGACGAATATCCTGCGTCGTCGCACGGTTCTCATCCATCACAAATATATTTTCCTGTTCCAGTACTTTCTTCACTGGCAAATCGTTGTCTATTCTAATCGGCATCTCTAAAACCTCTTTTCTTTTCTAAAGTTAAAGCATACCACGATTTTTTTATAACTGCAAGAAATCATCCTCGGAAATAATCGGAATTCCCAATGATTTCGCCTTTTTATTCTTCGAGGAGGAAGATAATACATCGTTATTGATCAGGTACGTGGTCTTCGAAGAGACACTGCCTGCGACCTTTCCGCCACGGTCTTCAATCAATTTTTTAAGTTCATCCCGGTTTGCAAAATGATTGAGTGAACCGGTAATGACAAATGTCTTGCCCTCGAGATCCTGTGGTGCCGTATTCTCCTCGACGACAAGTGTCACTTCCTTCAAGATCTCACGCAGTACCCGGATATTATTCTGGTCTGCAAAATAAGCCACAATACCCTCTGCGATCACATCGCCGATTTTCTCAATCTCGGCAAACTGCGCTGCATCCGCATGAATGATTGCTTCCACGTCATCTTTGAAATATTTGCAGATAGATTTCGCCATAGCAGTACCGACGTTCAGGATGCCAAGTCCATACAGGACACGTGCAAGCTGTGTCGTACGGCTTGCCTCGATGCTCTCCATCATATTGTCGTAGGACTTCTGCCCAAAGCCCTCTAATTTCACGATTTCTGTCTCATAGCGGTCAATCCGGTAGATATCATACAACTCTTCAATAAAGCCGCAGTCTAAGAACTTCTGCAGCGTTGCCTCAGATAAACCATCGATGTTCATCGCGTTTCGTGATACAAAATGTGTGAATAGCTTGATTGCCTTTGCCGGGCATGCCGGATTCGGACATACAAGCGTCTGTGCCTGATTGTCCTCGCGGATCTCTGTCTTACCGCCACACGCCGGACAAGTATCCGGAATCTCGAGTGTGCCGGATTTCGTCAGGTTCTCACTGATCTGCGGGATGATCATATTCGCTTTATATACCTTGATCGTATCGCCGATTCCAAGCTGTAACTGCTTCACAATACTGACATTATGGACACTGGCACGGCTCACAGACGTTCCTTCGAGCGATACCGCATCAAAGACCGCCACCGGATTGATCAGTCCGGTACGGGATGGACTCCACTCGATATGACGAAGCGTTGTCTCCGCCTCCTCGTCTGCCCACTTGAATGCGATCGAATCCCGCGGGAATTTCGCTGTCCGTCCAAGACTTTTGCCATATTCCACATCATCAAACGAAAGCACAAGTCCGTCAGATGGGAAATCGTTCGTCTCGATCTTCTCTGCAAAATATGTGACCTTCTCCTGCATCGTTGTCGCTGTTACATCGACGTGTTCCACAACCTCAAAACCAAGCGACATCAGGAAATCAAACTTCGAATTCATCGTTGCATCAATGACCGCATCCCCGGTATCAAGCATATTAAACGCAAAGAAATGCACATTCCGCTCGGCTGTAATCTGGTTATTGAGCTGCCGCACACTGCCGGAACAAAGATTCCTTGGGTTTTTATATTTGCTGTCAATATCTGGAATCGTCGCGTTGATACGCTCAAAATCTGTATAGGTAATGACAGCCTCGCCACGGATCGTAAGCGGACCTTTGTACGCGATCTGGTTCGGCAGATTCGCAAATACCTTCGCATTGTTCGTGATGACCTCACCGATCTCGCCATTTCCACGTGTGACTGCCTTCACAAGCACGCCATCCTCGTAAGTCAATACAACCGTCAGTCCATCCATCTTCCACGACATGACTCCTGTTTTATCACCCAGCCACGCTGCCAGATCCTCAACACTTTTTGTCTTGTCCAAAGATAACATTGGGGCCGGATGCCGTTCCTTCGGCAGCTCACTGATGATCTCGTAACCGACATTCTGTGTCGGGCTTTTGGATAAGATCAGACCGGTCTCCTGCTCTAACGCCGCAAGCTCATCATACAACGCATCATATTCCAGATTGGACATGATCTCTGTATCCTGCTGATAATATGCTTTGGAAGCCTGATTTAACAGCTCCACCAATTCTTTCATACGCTCTGTTTTTGCATCCATCATTTTCTCCTTTTCCTGTCACGATCTCTTCTGCACCAGTCTCCGCAGCTCCTGTTCTTCGTCCCGCGTCAGCGTCCGAAACTCACCCGGTCGTAAGCTTCCAAGACGAATATTCATGATTCGGACACGCTTTAAGTGCACAACCCGTACATGCAATGCATCGCACATCCGCCGGATCTGCCGGTTCAATCCCTGTGTCAATATGATCGAGAAATTTCTCGTTCCGGTCTTTTTGACTTTACATGGTTTCGTTACCGTATCTAAAATCTCAACGCCCTCCGACATCTTCTTAATAAAATCTTCTGTGATATCTGTGTTGACTCGCACATGGTATTCCTTTTCATGATTGTTTCTGGAGCGCTGGATCTCATTTGCCAGATCTCCGTCATTTGTAAGAAGCAAAAGTCCGGTCGAATCCTTATCAAGACGTCCTACATAGTTTACCCGCTCCGGGAACTCTACATACTGGAAGATACTGTCCGGATCAGCATCCTTCGATGTACAGACCTGTCCGATCGGCTTATTGTATGCATAGATCACCTTTTTCGTATGCAGATGTACCGGCTTTCCATTGCAGGTAACAACTGAAGAATCGCCGACGCGTGTTCCAAGATCCGCGATTGTTCCATCCACCGTTACCTTTCCGGCTTCAATCAGCCTGTCGGCTTCCCGGCGGGAACAGATTCCTGCTTCACTTAAGTATTTATTTAATCGAATTTCGTTAGACATGGCATTCCCCTTAATTTTATTAATTTTATAGTTGCATTTTTATATTAACAGTTGTATAATCGCTTTATAAATTTTAGAAAAAGTGTAAAGGAGGCATATTATGGATAATATTGATAAAAAAATTCTTCACTTATTACAGGAAAATGCCAGATATCCACTGAAGCATCTGGCAAGCAAAGTATTTCTTTCCTCCCCCGCTGTCTCTGCCCGTATTGAGCGTTTAGAGAAAAGCGGAATCATCTCCGGCTATCACGCAAGTGTTGCCCCAGTGTCTCTCGGGTATCACATTACAGCCTTTATAAACATGGCGCTCGATCCAAAACGGAAACCGGAATTCTACCCGTTTATCCAGGCATGTCCGAACGTTTTGGAGTGTAACTGCGTTACCGGTGCATACTCCATGTTGATTAAAGTATGCTTCCCTAGCACAATGGAGCTTGATACTTTCATCGGGCAGCTCCAGAAATACGGAAACACAGAAACACAGATCGTATTCTCCACTCCGGTTCCGCCACGTGGCATTGACGTCCGTGCAGCCGATGAGGACGAAGATGAAGATGGTGCGGATGATTTCTTGTAAAATACATGGATATAATAATAGGGCTGTTGACGAACAACAGCCCTTATTTTTTATTATTGTCCGGAACTGATCGTATTGTAGAACTCTGCGAATGCCGCATCATTTGCAATACAACTGTTTACGTTATCCTGTACTGCTTTGTACAGATTCTGAATATCCGTTGACTGACTCTGTGTCTCGATGTAATTCGTAACTTCCTGCGAATGTGCTGAATTATCAATCTTATATCCATCTGCTGTTTTCACAACATAGAACTGATTGATATTCAGAGGAACACTTGTAATGTTCGCCATACTCAGGTTGCTTGTTACATACACAAGTGTCGCATCTTCCGTGTATCCCGGCATCGTGTAACAATTCACATTTGAATATGCCTTGATCACAGCGGAACGCTGCTGATAAACGGTCATATCATCGAACTGGCTTGGATCTGTAACATAGGTCTTCAGCTTGTCCTGATCGCAAACCGCCAACGCTGCATAATACTCTATAATCAGGGAATTGATATCCAGATTTGCATTTGTCTCGTAAGAAAAGCCGGTCTGGTTCGTCTGCTGTGCATCCGTCTGCGTCGCTTTGTCTTTGTTAAACATTCTCAGATCCAGATCCGAGAAGAAATAGAAATAGAATACAACGGCAAGCAGAATAAAGATCATCCAGCCAAGGAACAACATCAGGCCTGCTATCTTTTTCTTTCCTTTTTTACCCTTCTTACTCATATGTCCTCCTTCGAACAACAATATACAAAAATGCACCAGAGAGGAATCGAACCTCCGCACATGGCTCCGGAGGCCATTGCTCTATCCACTGAGCTACTGGTGCGCGACTTCTAGTATATCCGATTTGATCTGATTTTTCAAGGCTTCTATGCTATCAAATTTTATTTCTTTTCGAATTTGTCGTAAAAATTCGATTTTCAGGCAGGTTCCATATAGATTTTCATTGAAATCCAGAATATTTGTCTCCACCTTAATTTTATGATCTGCGTCCACGGTCGGGTTATCTCCCACGTTCGTCACACCGCGATAATGCTGGTTATTCACTGTGACACGCGTCTCATATACGCCATTTGGCACTAACAATTTTTCTTCCGTTGGAATCAAGTTGGCTGTTGGAAATCCAATTGTAGCTCCAAGCTGTTTTCCATACTGGACAATCCCGGAAATACTATATGGGCGTCCCATATATTCACGGACGACATCCACTGCCCCCTGTTCAATCTGCTCTCGAATATAGGAGGAACTGATAATTGTCCCCTGCTCCCGCAGCTTCTCAAACGCAAGCACTTCAAAGCCATACCGGGTTCCATATTCCTGCAGCATCGTCACATCGCCCTGCCGGTTTTTGCCAAACCGGAAATCATTGCCGACGACCACATATTCCGGGTGCAGCCGCTCCACTAACACATCCTTGATAAATGTCTCCGGCTTCATCGCCGCAAACTTCTTCGTAAATTCACAAGTAACATTCCAGTCTATACCAAGTTCCTCCAACAGCCGATCCCGCTCTGGAATTGTATAGATGCGCTTTGTGCCCGGCATGTCGATGGAAAATACGACCGATTGTTTTCCTGCCTCATGGGACAACTGCAATACTTTGTTGATAAGCAGCATATGTCCCTTGTGCAAGCCCTCAAATTTTCCAAGTGCCACAACAGTATCTGCGATATTCACGTCATTGTATGCTAGTTTCTTCACGTCAGTTTCCTCATAAAAATATTTTAAATGGTTTGTATATCTGTTCTTCCTCTTTGTAATCATATAAGGCTGCAAACTTGCCTGCATGATACACCCGGATTCTCGTATCCCGTCTTTCTCCCATATCTTTGAAAAACCGAGGAGAAAGCTTGTTTCCATTTCTCAGATAATTCTCTGCCTGTTCGGTAATCTCATATGCCGGATACTGTTTCAAAAGTGCATCCAATGGCAGGATTGCGTCCTGCAGGGTTCCATCTGCCTGCCGTACCTCGATCTCCTGCAGCGTCAATGCATCTGTTACAGAAAATCCATGCACTTCTTTCCGGAGTAAACCGGACAACACAGCCAGACAAGAAAGTTTTCTTCCGATATCCCGGCACAACGACCGGATATACGTGCCTTTCGAACAATACACATCAAAGCTGTAAGTATCGTCCGCTTCCTTCGTAATATCCTGGATTGCATAAATCTCAACCGGTCTTGGTTCTCGTTTGACCTCGATTCCGGCTCTGGCATATTCGTATAATTTTTTTCCATCCTTTTTGATGGCAGAATACATCGGTGGTATCTGGTCATACTTGCCAACGAAGGACAAAATTGCACGTTCCACGTCTGCCTGTGTCAGCTGCGCGAGCACTGCTGCATCCCCTTCCGCAGTCGTCTCACCGGTCACATCCTCGGTATCCGTCTCATAGCCAAGCTTCATCGTCGCACGGTAGCATTTATCTCCTTCGGTCAGAAGATCTACCAGCTTTGTCGCCTTACCAAGACAAACCAACAGGACACCTTCTGCCATTGGATCAAGTGTCCCGGTATGTCCGATCTTTTTCTGTTTTAAGATGCCGCGAAGCTTTGCCACGACATCAAATGATGTATAATCCTGTTCTTTATAAACATTTAAAATCCCGTCTATCAAAGCTGTTCCTCTATCATCTTTATAATATCTGCAACGACTGTATCAAAATCGCCGGTCACTTCAAAGCCAGCCGCACGGATATGTCCGCCACCGCCATAGGCAACTGCAATCTTGCTCACATTGACTTTTCGGATAGAACGCAGGCTGACCTTCATTGCATCGCCAAGCTGGTATACAAATATCGCGACCTCCACACCGTCAATCACGCGGATACGATCCACAATGCCATCTGTCTCTTCTTTTCCGCAGCCAAAGGTATCGAACATCTCCTTTGTCACAAAAGTGTAGACAACCTGTCCGGACAGTGCCAGCTTTGCATTGACCATCGCCAGTCCCATAAGCAGATTCTGCTTGTAGCTGACTCTGTAAAAGGTATCGTCGATAATCTTCTGTGCATCCACGCCATGTGCGAGCAATTCACCGGCTACCTGCATTGTATCCTTTGTACATGCCGAATACTTGAACACGCCGGTATCATGTACGATACCGAGATACAGACACTCTGCACAGGCAAGCGAGATATTCTCTGGATCAATATGCCGGAACAATACTTCACTTGCAGAAGATGCGTCCGCATCACAATAGTAATAATCCCCAAAGCCCTGATTACTTCTATGATGATCGAGACAGGCACTTTTCTTCGCCATACCAAAAAGCTCATAGAAGCTTCCATGCCGATCGCGGTCTCCACAATCCAGAGAAATTGCAAGATCCAATACACGAGACTCTGGTTCATGGCAGATGGCATCCGCACCCTTTAAGAACGAAAACTTATCTGGAATCTTCTCCAGATACACGGTCACCTCTGCGTCATAGTTGTCTTGAATATAATTGTACAGTCCTAAGCACGAACCAACACAATCGCCATCCGGGCGGATATGCCCGAATATTCCGATTGTCTTTGCATCTTCAATTAGATTTAATAATTCACTCTTCTTCATTCTGCTTACTCTGATCCTCTTTGATTACCTCATCAATACGCTTAGACATATAATTTCCATACTCGATTGATGTGTCCAATACAAACGTAAGCTCCGGTGTATTTCGGAGATTGATCGTACGCGCCAGCTCGCGGCGGATAAATCCACTCGCCTGCTCTAAGCCCTTTAACGTCTCTGCACCAGATTCTGCATCGCCTAATACACTGATATATGCCTTACAATATTTCAGATCCTGTGTCACCATGACATCCGTTACCGATGTCATGGGATTGATACGTGGATCTTTTAACTCCATCCGAATGATCCGGGAAAGTTCCTTCTGGACTTCCCCATTGATTCGCTGTGATTTATGACTTGTCTTTCTCATTTCTATCTTGGTACCTCAACCATAATATATGCCTCAATGATATCGCCTTCCTTGATATCATTGAATCCATCCATAACAAGACCACATTCAAATCCTGTCTTAACTTCCTTTACGTCGTCCTTGAAACGCTTCAGAGATGCAAGCTCACCCTCGAAGATCTGCTCACCTTCCCGGCTGATACGAACTTTGCAGTTTCTCTGGATCGTACCATCTAATACATATGAACCAGCGATTGTACCAACACCAGAAGCCTTGTAAGTCTGACGAACCTCTGCATGACCGATGACCTTCTCCTCGAAGATTGGATCAAGCATACCCTTCATCGCACTTTCGATATCCTCAATCGCATTGTAAATGACACGGTACAGACGGATATCAACCTTCTCACGCTCTGCAACTTCCTTCGCCTGATTGTCCGGACGAATATTAAATCCAATGATGATCGCATTACTTGCAGAAGCAAGAATTACATCACTCTCATTGATTGCACCAACACCGGAGTGGATACATTTAACTGCCACTTCCTCGTTGGAAAGCTTAAGCAAGCTCTGCTTAACCGCCTCTACAGAACCCTGTACATCTGCCTTGATGATAAGGTTCAGATCCTTTACATTACCTTCCTGAATCCGGTTATAAAGGTCATCGAGAGACATACGCTGCTTTGTATCTGCAATCAGTTTTTCCTTGCCACGGTTGATAAATGCCTCGGAAATCGTACGCGCTTCCTTCTCATTTTCTGTGGCAATTACAATCTCTCCAGAATTTGGAACGCCATTTAAGCCAAGTACCTCAACTGGCATAGATGGAGTCGCCTCCTTCACCTTGCGCCCCTTATCGTCGAACATCGCACGCACCTTACCATGCACATCACCGATTGCCAGACAGTCGCCCACATGCAAAGTACCCTTCTGTACCAGAATGGTTGCAACAGAACCACGTCCCTTATCAAGCTGTGCCTCGATGACAATACCACGTGCCTTCCGGTTCTTGTTTGCCTTGAGCTCCAGGATCTCAGCGGTCAGGATGATCATCTCCAGAAGGTTATCAATACCTTCCTTTGTATGTGCAGATACCGGACAGAAGATTGTCGAACCGCCCCAGTCCTCTGGTACGAGCTCGTATTCCATCAACTCCTGCTTTACACGGTCGATATTCGCACTTTCCTTATCAATTTTATTGATTGCAACAATGATCTCGATGCCAGCTGCTTTCGCATGGTTGATTGCCTCTACGGTCTGTGGCATAACACCATCATCGGCTGCAACTACAAGGATTGCAATATCTGTTGACTGTGCACCACGCATACGCATCGCTGTAAATGCCTCATGTCCCGGTGTATCCAGGAATGTAATCTTCTGACCATTGATAGATACTACAGACGCACCAATATGCTGTGTAATACCACCAGCCTCACCAGCTGTTACATCAGAATTACGGATTGCATCGAGCAGGGATGTCTTACCATGATCAACGTGTCCCATAACGCAGACAACTGGTGGTCTGGAAGTCATATCTGCCTCGTCCTCTTCCTCCTCACGGAGAAGTTCTTCGATCACATCAACCTTTTCCTCTTCCTCTGCAATGAAGTTGTATTCAAGTGCAATGTCAGCTGCCTCATCAAATGGAAGGTCAGAGTTTACATTGTACATCTTACCTGCCATAAACATCTTCTTGATCAACTGTGCCACTGGCACCTTGATCTTACTTGCAAGCTCGCCGACAGTCAGTACCTCTGGCAGCTTGATTGTCTTGATCACTGGTTCTACCGGCTCCTGCTTCTTTGGTGCTGGCTGATGATTCTTGTTGTTATTATTGTTCCGGTTATTATTGTTGTTAAACCGGTTGTTATTATTGTTGTTATTTCTTGTGTTACGGTTGTTGCTTACCGCGTTCCGGAAATTTGTACCACGGCTCTCCTGCTTGGCTCCATTCTGGTTATTGCCATTTGCAGGCTTGTTGTTATTATTCTTGCCCTGATTATTTCCATTATTGTTCTGCTTATTGTTATTATTTCTGCCCTGATTGTTTCCGTTATTGTTATTATTTTTACCCTGATTGTTGTTGCGGTTCTGGTTGTTATTATTGTTGTTCTTCTTATTCTGGTTATTCTGATTACCGGAATTGGAATTGTTGTTTGGCTTTGGCTGCACCTTCTTGTTCTCCTGCTTTGGTGCTTCCTTTTTTCCTTCTTGCTTCTTTGGCCCTGCCTTCTTCGGCTCTTCTTTCTTTGCCTCAACCGGCTTGTTTCCGCCCAAAGACTCCCGCACAAATTTCATCATTGCATCATCAATGCTGCTCTGTGCTTTTAACCCTTCTTTTTTACCGCTCAATATATCAATAATCTGACTGCTTTTTACTTCTTTTCCAAGTTCTGCTGTCAACTGTTTTGCAAACTCGTGTACTCTCATGGGTTACACCTCCAATCTTAAACTAATCCAACTTGTCAGAAATCTGTTTTGCCAGACCTGCATCTGTCACTGCAAGTACCGTCCGCTCCTGTTTTCCGATCTGTCTGCCGAGCGTCGTGCTGTCAAACGCGATCGTATACGGGATCTCGTAATACTTGCATTTATCCATGAATTTCTTCTGCGTATTGCCCGATGCATCCTCCGCGATGATCACGAAATATGCAACGCCCTCCTGAATCGCTTTCTCGGTCAGGAATCCGCCGCTCTGTACTTTTCCTGCTTTTGCAGCGATCGAAAGCATAGACAATGCACGATTCTGATTTTGTGCCAACTATATCATCTCCTCTGCGATGGTCTGGTAGATTTCTTCCGGAATTTCCGCCTTCAACGAACGCTCCAGTGCTTTTGTTTTCTTTGCTTTCTCCAAGCACGCCTGATTCAGACAGATGTAAGCACCACGTCCATTTTTTCTTCCGGTCTTGTCCAGGCATATCTCATCTTCCGGCGTCTTAATGACTCTGACAAGTTCTGTCTTTGGTTTCATCTCCCGACAGCCTACACACTGTCGAAGTGGTATCTGCTTTGCCAAGTTATCTACTCCTCATCTTCATAGTCATCGGCGTAATCGTTGTCATAATCATCTATAATCATACCCAGATCACGTGCCTGTGACTCACTCTTGATATCAATCTTATAGCCTGTCAGCTTTGCAGCCAGACTTGCGTTCTGTCCTTCCTTACCAATTGCAAGGGAAAGCTGATCGTCTGGTACAACAACTCTTGCACACTTCTTCTGCTTTCCGTCCTGCTCTTCTGTGTACGCCTGTACCCAGATTACATCGGATGGGCTTAATGCATTCTTGATATAAACCTCTGGATCTTCATCCCATGCGATAACATCAATCTTCTCGCCCTTTAAATCATCGACGATTGTATTGACTCTCGCACCTGCCATACCAACGCAGGCACCAACTGGATCTACGTTCGGATCTAACGAACGAACTGCAAGCTTCGAACGGGAACCTGCATCTCTAGAGATACCCATGATCTCTACAACACCATTCTGGATCTCTTCAATCTCATTTTCAAACAAACGCTTTACAAGCTCTGGATGGGTACGGGATACATGGATATTAATACCTGTATTGTTCTTCTTATCCTTGCCGTCCTTACGCTTGTTTTCTTTCTTCTCCGGTTTTTTCACTTCAACCACATACAGCTTAATATGGTCGCCAACCTTGTAATGCTCTGATTTTACCTGCTCATTTTCCTTGAGTCTGGTCTCTGTCTTCTCATCGAGGCTGATATAGATCGTATTGTCTACAAAACGCTGTACCACACCGTTTACAATGTCATGCTCCTTGCAGGCAAAACGCTCGTAGATCGCATCACGCTCACCCTCTTTGATGTTCTGGATGATAATGCTTCTTGCCTTCTGTGCTGCCATACGTCCAAAGTCCATAGACTCCAGTGGATACTCTACGAAATCACCGATCTCGTACTTGTCATCCATTGCTTTTGCTTCTGTCAGGGAAATCTGATTCTCATCATTCTCGACTTCCTCTACAACTTCCTTCTTGCGTACAACTGTGATCGCACCAGTCTCACGGTCCATATGTGCTTCCACAAGTACATTCTTTCCATAATCTTTCTCGCATGCTGCAACCAGTGATTTTTCAATCGCCTCCATCACCAGTTCCTTGCTGACACTTTTTTCGCGCTCTAATTGATTTAAAGCATCAATAATCTCTGACATTTTTTTATCCTCCTCTTCTACTCAAATGCCAATCTTATCATAGAAATATCGTTTCTTGAAAATTCTTTTGGTTCTTCCGCCGGATCGAGCTGCAATGTGATCGTCGTATCAGTGTATCCTGTCAGGATTGCCTCGAATTCCTTACTGCCATCAACCGCACGGTAAAGTTTTACCTCTACCTTCTTGCCAAGATTCCGTTTAAAATCCTTGTCCTTCTTGAGCGGTCTTGTAAGTCCCGGTGAGCTTACTTCCAAAATATACGGGTCTGTCATCCGGTCCGCAGCATCCAGTTTTTCTTCCAAGCTCCGGCTGATCAGGACGCAGTCATCAATATTGATGCCGCCTTCCTTATCCGCATACACACGCAGATAATAATCAGAGCCTTCCTTTACGTACTCTACATCCACTAGTTCAAACCCATGCTCTTCGATAATCGGAGTCACAAGTTCTGTGCAGTGTTGTTCAATTTCCTGTTTTTTCACGTCTGCCACCTTTCTGACTTTTTTGCCTTTTCAAAAACAAAGAGTGGGTTTTTATAACCCACTCTGCGTCATCTGTATTCAAGTCTTATATATTATAACATGTTTTTATTGTTTTGCAAGTACCTATTCCGCCTTTTTTACAAGTTTTACCTGCAATGCCTGTATCGCACCACCTCCAGTATACGTGCCATTTTTTCCCCAGTCCGTCCAGCCCTGTGCCGACACATAAACGCGGTACAAAATATCATAAGAATCTGAGATTCCGCCTGTGAGATTGATCCGGATTCCAAGCAGCGGTTCCTTCTGTCCAACGCTGCCCGCTTGTTCGCCGTCTTTCCGCCATGCACTTTGTCCCTGTGCCGTCACCACCGCATACCGGACATTTCCTTTCGGTGCATATGCACCAAACTGGATGCGCACCGCTTCAACGGATTTTTCCTGCTTTGTATATCCTGCCACAATGCCGTCCATTTTTGCTTCCTGCCAGCCAAAAGTCTGCATATGAACCGTATATACAATACCAGCATCCACTTCAGAAGTCAGAATACCCGCCTGTTTTTTAAGATAGCTATATAGATTCTGAAGTTCCACCTGTGTACCATTCTCCTTCAGATAAGCATATCGGAACAACGCAAATCCATCATATCCCATGCCATAGATATGCGCACATTGTGTTGCCAGATTATCCTCGCGAAGCGCCCAGTCCAGATCGGTATCTGAAGTTTCCCCCACCCGGTAGAGTGCAAGCCCGGCATACAGCTTAATCTCCGGGTTCGTATGCAGCGTCTGCCATACCTCGCACCGGTTCGAAAACATCGGAACTTCTTTTCCATCTGTCACATAGCGATCCGTCCAGTAAATCTGCGGCATCACATAATCCACATATCCTTCCTGTGAAAGCCACGTATCAATATCTGCCCCCTGACTTCGTGCATAATCCGGATTTCCTGCCGGACTGATTCCGAACTCACAGTCTGGACGTTTCTGTTTGACCGTCTGGTATACTTTCTGGACAAGTGCATTTACCGCCTGCATTTTTTCTTCCTGTGGCAGCGTATCCTGCATGCCGTCAACAAAGAAATAATCATCAAAATGAATACCATCCACTGGATAGCGTTCTAAGATCTCTGCCACCTGATTTACGACTAACTGCTGTGCCTCCGCACTTTGCGGATCCAACACCAGACATGTACCATTTTGCCCCTGATATTCAAGTATCATAGACTGGTATTTCGCATAGAACGGTGTATGTTCAAAGCTTGCCGTCGTTTCTTCCCCCAGCGACAGCCGATACGGATTGATCCACGCCTCAAAACGAAGTCCCTCCTCATGTGCCACAGCTACCATGATCTCATACGGATCATAGCCCGGATATGTCCGGGTTTTGGACATATATTCGGAATACGGAAAATAGTCCGATGGATAAAAGGCATCTCCCATTGCCCGCGCATGTATGATCACCGTATTTAAGCCATATCTTTTCACGGTATCATACATGGCATGCACCTTCGCCCGGAAAGCCGCCTCGCTTTTATCGGATAATTCCGATTCCATATCGATATAGGAAATCCAGCACGCACGCTTTTCCATCTCCGTATTTGCCTGCATAGGCAGATAAACAGCAACCTGCCTGCTCTGCATCGAAAATACAGAAGAAAGCAGACAGACTACCACGATGATTCCTGCCAGATATCGTCTTATAATCTGCATATTTTACGCATCCGTTATCTCTTATAACTACTTATATGCAGATTATTTCTTTTTATGTTCATGAAGTGCTGTAAATAACAGCAGTCCTCCACCTGACGCTACCAGCAGTGTAATCACGATACCAAGCGCCATAGAATCTCCAGTTTTCACCGTATCATCACTTGCTACAACTACCGGTGTCTGCACCTGTGTGGAAGTCGAGCTTGCCTTTGGGTTCACGACTAAGGTTGCTCGGGTCGTTGCAGTTTCGGTCGTTGTAGCTATCTCAGTTGTTGTTCCATTTTCTGTGGTCGTGCTTTCCGTCGTTGTCACTTCAGTTGTTGTACTTTCTGTGGTCGTGCTCTCAGTCGTTGTTATTTCTGTTGTCGTACTCTCAGTCGTTGTTGTCTCTGTCGTTGTAGCTTCCGTGGTTGTCATCTCGGTTGTTGTCACATTGTATGGATAAAAATGTGATTCTGAACTCGCATTTACATTCTGTGCGATTACCTGCCCTTCATGATTGCCGCCGATCAGTGACACATTTCCAGATGGCGCAATGATATGACCAGTCAGAAAGCTTGCTGTAATATTCTTGGCATCCGGGAAGTTCCAGACGAGTCCAAAGCCACCACTGTAATACTGACCGCCCTGTGCACCTTCCGGTCTGTTTTTCGCCAGATTGAAGAAGTAATTGTTGTTCAATGGAGTTCCACCAATTTCAATCTTACCAGTATCCAATGCATAATCCCCGTCTCCGGAAATGGAGATTGTATAGGCATTTGAGAAAATGTCTTCCGCAGTTACATTTTTCAGAATCACACGCTTTGCATTTGAGAAATCTGTCCCGCTGACGGTGATCGTCTTAGAATCTGCAAAGTCAATGATCAGGTCTCCCTGTTCCATATAGCCTGCCTGCCCAGCCTTCTCCAACGCCTGCGATTCCTGTTTAATAACACCAAACGCTTCGTCCATATTGATATAATCATCTGCCACTTTCACCATACGGTTTGTCAGCCAGTCTTTGTACGACATATGGCTTTCTGTATAGTAAAAGTTCGTATCAATCCCCGTTGTATCATTCCACGAACCGGCATGATAATCGGCAAGATCGATCAGGTATCGCGCATAGGACGCCGCTGCTTTCACCTTTCCCACTGTATTTTTCAGGTTCAATTTATTTCCTACCATGATCGCACCGACGGTATCTGCTACATAATCGCCCTCCAGATCGTTTTGTACGAAATAGCTGTAATGCGACAGGATATAATCAATATGATATTCGTCCTCATATTTTTTATTGCTGACCTGTGTTTTTTGCGTGTTCGCATTTAAGACAGACACGCCACTGATTTCATCATACGCATCCATCTCCGTTGCATCAGTTCCCGTCGCATCTGCCTGTACACCGGTATCTCCGACAAACATCGTTTCCGCAGACTCGATGTCTGTATCATCACCGTTCTCTCCTGCCGTTGCATCCTCTGCTGTCGCATCTGTCACAGTCGCTGTCTCCGCAAAAGCGACCTCCAGATTTTCACAACCGAAAATACATGCCACTCCGACCACACCTGCTACAATGGACTGTCGGATTCTCCTTGTCGTTTTCTTTCTCATAAAAAATGCTCCCTGCATACATTCACATAAATGTATGCAGGGAGCGCTTGTCCTGATTCCAAATTTATTTTTATGACGCCTGCTCGAACTGGCTGTTGTAGAGATCCGCATAGAAGCCCTTCTTCGCAAGCAGCTCCTCATGCGTACCGCTCTCGATGATATCGCCATCTTTCAATACAAGGATCAGATCAGCATTCTTGATTGTAGAAAGCCGGTGTGCGATTACAAACGAAGTTCTTCCCTTCATCAGTTCGTCCATGGCTCTCTGGATGATAAGCTCGGTTCTCGTATCGACAGAGCTTGTCGCCTCATCTAATATCAGCATCGGGCGGTCTGCAATCATCGCACGGGCGATGGTTAGCTGCTGCTTCTGTCCCTGTGACAGGTTGACCTGATCATTCAACACCGTGTCATAGCCCTTCGGCAGACTGCGGATAAAACGGTGCAGACCAACCGCCTTGCACGCCTGCTCGATCTTTTCTTCCGGTACATTCTCCTGGCTGTATACGAGATTCTCACGCACCGTTCCCTCGAAAAGCCATGTATCCTGTAATACCATACAGAACTGGTCGTGTACTTCTTCCCGCGTCATATCCTTGATGGATACACCATCGATTTTTATATCACCATCTAAGATCTCATGGAACCGCATTAAAAGATTCACCATCGTTGTCTTACCGGCACCGGTCGGTCCGACAATTGCAACCTTCTGTCCCGGTTTTGCTACAGCTGAAAAATCATGGATGACAACCTTATCGCTGTCTTTATAGCCAAACTTGACATGCTCAAAGGATACCTCACCCTTCACATCGTTCAGCTTCTTCGTCTTAGTGCTCTCATCTTCCATCTCTTCTGCGTCAGTAAACTCAAATACACGTTCACCGGCAGCAGCCGCAGACTGCAGTGCCTGCATCGCCTGTGCGATCTGACTGAGTGGCTGTGTAAAGTAACGTACATACATCATAAACGCAATAATCACACCAAATGATATTTTATCATTCATTACAAGAAGCGCACCGACAATACAGACCGCCACATAGCCAAGGTTACCGATGAATGTCATGAGTGGCATCATAAGTCCGGAGAGACACTGCGCCTTAAAGGCACTGTCACGCAGATTTTCATTCATCTTATCGAACTTTTCCTTTGATTTTTTCTCGCCATTATACGCCTTCACAACTGTGTGTCCGGCATAGATCTCCTCAACATGTCCATTGATTTCCCCCAGATGCATCTGTTGTCTCGCAAAATATTTCTGGGATTTGCTCATGATGAGAGTCATGAATACAAAGCCTAGCAGCGTTGAAAGTATCGCTGCAACCGTCATTATGATATTTGTCTTTATCATCATAATGAGAGAACCAAGAAGCAGCGTAACCGCTGTCACAAGATTTCCCATGCTCTGATTAAAGGATTGTGCAATTGTATCAACATCGTTTGTTACACGGGATAATACATCCCCGGTTGATGTCTGATTGTAAAACCACATCGGCAAGCGGTTGATCTTCCTTGAGATGTTGCTCCGGAGTCCCTTTGATACCTGCTGTGTTACATACCCCATAATCAGGTTCTGGACCAGAGATAACAACGCACTGCATCCATAGAAGCAGATCAGCGTGATTCCAATCCGTTTGATTCCATCCATATCAATCCCGGTCATTACACCTTCGGTGATAAGATCGGTCATCTTGGATAATTTATCTGGTCCGATCAATGTTAATACGGTTCCAATACCTGCACAGATAATCGCGAATATCATGGCACCCCAGTATTTCTTACAGTTCGTAAGGAGCTTTGCCCATGTACCTTTGAAGTTCTTTGCTTTTTCGCCGGGGCGCATGCCTCTGCCCGGACCGTGACGAGGAACCTTTGGAGCACGATTATTCTGACCTACTTCATAATTATCTTTTTCCATTATGCAAGCTCCTCCTTTGATAACTGAGAATATGCGATTTCCTGGTACACTTCGCAGTTCTTCATAAGTTCGTCATGCGTTCCCATACCTGCGATCTGTCCATCGTCTAACACGATGATCTTATCCGCATCACGGATTGTACCGATTCGCTGTGCAACGATGATCTTCGTCGCATTCTTACATTCCTTGCGCAGTGCTTCCCGAAGGATTCTATCCGTCTTATAGTCAAGTGCCGAGAACGAATCATCGAAGATCAGGATCTCCGGCTGTCTGGCAATCGCACGCGCAATCGACAGACGCTGTTTCTGTCCGCCTGAGAAGTTTGAGCCACCCTGAGCCACATACCCGTCATAGCCCTGATCCTTCTTCTCAACAAATTCACTTGCCTGCGCGACCTTCACTGCCATCACAATATCATCCTGTGTGGCAGGTGCTTTTCCATTCTCGCCATATGCCACATTTTCTGCGATTGTTCCAGAGAACAAGATTGCCTTCTGGCTGACATATCCGATCTTGTTATGCAGTGCCTCCTGCGTATATTCCTTTACATTCACGCCATCGACTAATACTTCACCATCTGTCACATCATAAAACCGTGGAATCAGGTTAATAGCAGTACTCTTACCACATCCGGTTGCGCCGATAAACGCGATTGTCTCGCCCTTCTTCGCTGAGAAAGAAATATGCTCCAATACATATTCCTCCGCATCCGGATATTTGAAGCTCACATCCTTGAATTCCACTTCGCCATCCTTCATAACCGGGAACGTATCTCTCGTTCCATCCTCAATGGAAGGTTCTGTATCTAATACCTCTAAGATACGCTTTGCTGCAACCGATGCACGCGGCAGCATAATAAAGATCATAACTAACATCATGAACGACATAACTACCTGCATCGCATAGGAAGAAAATACAACCATATCGGAGAACAGGGAGAACTTGCCCTGTAGATCCTGTGCATCGTTGATCAGGACTGCTCCAATCCAGTAGATTGCAAGGGAGAGTCCATTCATGATCAGCATGATCGTCGGCATCATAAACGCCATTGTCTTTGATGTAAACCAATGGGTTTCCGTCAGATCTTTGTTGACCTTTTCAAACTTCTCTTCCTGATATCCTTCTGCATTATAAGCACGTACGACATTCAAACCAGTCAGATTCTCACGTGTTACCTGGTTGATATCATCCGTCAGACTTTGCAGACGCTTAAACTTCGGCATACATAAACTGACACAGATAATAACGACTATCAGCAATACAATAACGGCTACACCTGTGGAGAGTGTCCACTGCCAGCTCTTGTCCACAATCTTCAAGATTGCCATCACCGCCATAATCGGTGCACGCATCATGATGGAAAGTCCCATAACGATCAACATCTGCACCTGTGTCACATCGTTTGTAGAACGTGTGATCAGACTGGCGGTCGAGAACCGTCCAATCTCCTCCATCGAGAAAGACTGTACTTTGTCAAACAGCTTGCCACGCACAATCGCACTGAAATTCGAGGCGATCCGTGATGCGCAGACAGCTACCAGCACGGTAACAAGCAAACTGCCAAAAGCACAGAACAACATTTTTCCACCTGCAATCAGGATATCGTGCATCGCACTATCCTGTGTCGTAATCAGTGATGTAATTTCCCGCATATAATCCGGCAGCTTTAATTCGAGCCAAACCTGTGCCACTACAAATACCACACTGAAAAGAGCCAATACTACTTCCTGTTTTCGGAAATTCTTAAAAATACGTAACATTCCATGCTCCTTTCCATTTTCTGTAAAAACTTTTAATGAACATGAGCCATTATAGCACTCGAATTAGCACTCAGCAATACCAAGTGCTAACAATTCATAATCTTTTCACATATTCCACACATTATTCGACTATATCCAGAATATCCTCTGGCTTCTTCGCAAAGACAGTTGCACCAAGCGACTCCAGAAATGCCCGGTCACGGAAACCCCATTCCACTAAGATGCAATCTACACCAGCATTTTTTGCAGTTGCATAATCCACATCCGAATCGCCGATATAGATTACCTCATCTTTTTTAAGATCAAACTCCTTCAATACCTCATATACGGAATCCGGTGCCGGCTTCTTACGCACACCTTCGCGTTCACCGATTGCAATGTCAAATTGTCCGATAAAGAAATCCTTCACCAGATCCTGCACGGCAAAGTCCACTTTATTCGATACAACTGCTGTCATATAGCCCTGTGCACGAAGCTTTGTAAGCAGATCATTGATGCCATCATATGGCCTTGTTGTATCCATGCAATGATCTTTATAATAGATTTCAAATGTTGTGAACACGGCTTCGATATCTGTATCCGAAGTTCCTTCCGGAACCGCACGTTCAATCAGCTTATGAATTCCATTTCCGACAAAACAGCGTACTTCTTCCAATGTACGTTCCGGAAATCCATGCTCGTTAAGCGCATAATTAGTCGTGTTCTTCAGATCCTCTAAGGTGTACAAAATCGTTCCATCCATATCAAAAATAAGCATCTTATATTTCTTCATGTCTTTCATCTCCGATTCATTTATAAATTGAAAAAACGCCTGACATGCCAAAGCGGTATATCAGGCGTTCTATTAATCTTTTTTATTGCTTAGTTTCCAGCCATCTGAGCTGCTACTTCAGCTGCGAAATCCTCGTTCTTCTTCTCGAGACCTTCACCTGTCTCAAAACGAACAAACTTCTTGATTGCAAGCTTGCATCCATTCGCCTTTGCTACGTTTGCAACGTACTGGGCAACGCTTTCCTTGTTCTCAGCCTTTACATACTCCTGCTCAAGCAGACAAACTTCCTTGAGTTCCTTGTTCAGACGTCCCTGAACCATCTTCTCAATGATATTATCAGGCTTGTTTGCATTCTTAGGATCATTCTTTGCCTGTGCAACAAGAATCTCAAGCTCGTGAGCCTTGTACTCCTCAGATACTTCATCTGTAGAAACATACTTTGGATTCATAGCTGCAACCTGCATAGCGATATTCTTCATGCACTCGTCAATAGCCTCACCGGATGCATCTGTATCAGCCTCAACCAATACACCGATCTTTCCGCCTGCATGAATATAAGAAACGATATGTCCGTCTGTGCTGATCTTGGCAAAACGACGGATGTTCATGTTCTCACCGATCTTAGCAACCATAGCAGCATGCTTCTCAGCAACTGTCATAGAAGGATCCAGTGCCCACTTCTCATTCTTAAGTGCCTCTACATCCTGAACGTCTGTAGAAACGATCTGATCAACAACTTCCTTAACATATGTCTGGAATACTTCATTCTTAGCAACGAAGTCTGTCTCGGCATTTACTTCAACCATAGCTGCCTTCTTACCGCCATCAACAACAGTTGTCATAACGATACCCTCTGCAGCGATTCTTCCTGCCTTCTTTACAGCAGTTGCAAGTCCTTTCTCACGAAGGAACTCTACTGCCTTGTCAAAATCGCCGTCAGTCTCTGTAAGAGCCTTCTTACAATCCATCATACCAGCGCCAGACATCTCTCTTAACTCTTTTACCATACTAGCTGTAATAGCTGCCATTTTCTTGTCCTCCTAAACCGATACTTCTTACTCTTCTGCTGCGTCTGCCTCTGCTGATTCAGCCTCCTCAGCTGACTCAACATCTGCACCCTGGTTTGCCTCGATAACAGCATCTGCCATCTTAGAAACGATCAGTTTTACAGCTCTGATAGCATCATCGTTACCTGGAATCACATAATCCAGCTCTTCCGGATCACAGTTTGTATCTGCGATACCAACAAGTGGAATACCAAGTGTGTGTGCCTCATGTACGCAGTTTCTCTCTTTGCGAGGATCTACGATAAAGATCATGTCAGGAATGTCCTTCATATCCTTGATACCGCCAAGGTTCTTCTGAAGCTTCTCCATCTCCTTCTTGATCTCGATAACTTCCTTCTTAGGTAATACATCAAATGTACCGTCCTGCTCCATTGCTTCGTACTTCTCAAGCTTTGCAATTCTTGTCTTGATTGTCTCGAAGTTTGTAAGCATACCACCTAACCATCTCTGGTTAACATAGTACATACCACATCTCTCAGCCTCAGCCTTGATAGAATCCTGTGCCTGCTTCTTTGTACCAACGAAAAGAATCTTTCCGCCGTTTGCTGCGCAGTCAAGAACTGCCTTGTAAGCCTCGTCTACCTTGCCAACAGACTTCTGAAGATCGATAATGTAGATACCGTTACGCTCAGTATAGATATACTCAGCCATCTTAGGGTTCCATCTTCTTGTCTGATGTCCAAAGTGAACACCTGCCTCGAGTAACTGTTTCATAGAAATAACGCTCATAACTTACCTCCTGGGTTATAAAATATTTTCTTCTGTGAGCTTCTTACAGCCGTGTGTCAAGCTGTCTAGCGAAAAACCATCGCGTTATATGGCACCCTTTTCACCGATTCACTCACATGATTTTTCACACGAAGCTGATTATAACATAAAAAAAAAGTGCATACAAGCACTTTTTTTATTTTCTATGGTAATTTCCATGATTTTACTGTTTTGTTGTCAATATCTTGGCAATTTCCTCATAAGACATACCGGTTTCAAGAGAAAAATTACCGGTTTCAAGCTTCATATCGTATCCGTTTGCGACAAGAAAGCTGTTGAACTTGGACGCATCATCGACCAGACCGGCATTTGCAAGTGCCGAAGCGATTGCCTCCGAACTCATACCACTAGAGATTGTAACCGTTGTCTGCGTTGACGTATCCGCCTTTTCTGTAGTTGAAACCTCAGTGGTTGCTTTCTCCGTTGTTGTTTTTTCTGTCGTTGTTGCCTCTGTAGTTGCCTTCTCGGTTGTCGTTGGTGCTTCCGTCGTGATTTCCTCCGTCGTTGTCTCCTGCGATGTGACATCCGACTCCAAAACATACTCCGATTGTTTCACCATGCCAAGCTCCTGTGCCCGTTTGATTACATCTTCATCACTCATGCGGTTCTTACCCGAAGTCATATATGCAGCAAACATAATCAATGCACCAAACAAAATACCAACGCCAAGTCCGCGTACAAAATATTTTCTCTTCATTACTTTGCCTCTCCTTGATATAAGTCTACTACCAGTTTTACTTCACCAACACCAAGTCCCAGATGCTTTGCGATTTCCAGAATACTGAGTCCCGCCTTGTGCATCTCTAAAATCATATCCTTATTGTCGACATTCTCCAGTTCTTCTCTTGCTTCCTCTGGAAGTGGTGTCTCCTCTAAATCCCGGATTGCATCGTCCAGATCAGCATCCGTTTCCGGCTGTTCCTCTGGCTGTACCGGTTCCTGTGTCTCTGGTTCTGCTACCGGCGTCTGTACATTCTGGCTGTCCCTGACAATGTTCTGTGCCGCCTGTTCCTGCACCATCAAAGCAATTTCTTTCTTATATTCATCAATCATATTGACCGTAGTCATGATCTCCTTCTGCTTGTCGGAAAGCATATCATACAGGAAAACAACCTCCTTGTGATTGCGGTCGATCTCCTCGTTGACAGACACTGCATAATCGCCAAGTGCAAGCGTCTTCTGGTTTACGATCTCTGCCAGACGTGTCTCAATATCTGCAAGCTTCCCGTCCACCTGTTGATCCATGTAATCGCGGATCAGGGTATCAATCTTCTCTTTCTGCTCCTGTGTCAGTTCCTTTGGAATCTTCACTACCCCTGCGCTTTCCTCTTTTTCCTCAGAAAGTTTTTCTGAAAGAGCAAAACTGACAAATATAAAGATTAAACCGATTACAATTAAAACAATGACTGTTGTTGACATTTTCTCTTACCTCATCTCATATTTTTAAATCAATATTTACGCGGTTGATACCGGTATGTGTTTCCGTATCCTCCGTTTTTGTTTTCTTCTTTTTACCGGAATAGAGATTTTGATATTTATTTTTTCCCTCTTCCTTTGCATCCGGACTTTGCTCGTAATATGCCGCTTCTTCCTTCTGCACGACCGTTTCCCGCACTTCGCGTTCCTGCTCCTGCGTCTCATGCAATGCATTCTGACTATGCAGGATACTCTGTGCATCCGCATTCTGCTGAATAGAAGCAATCGGTGTCGATGCCTGTGTTGCAACTAATGGTGAAATCATTGCTATTCCTCCTTTTTCAGCCGTTTTTTAAAACGGTGTCGGTTTTACAACGCCATCTGCAATTTTATACCAGCTATGCTTATCCACATCCTTCACAGCATAGGACTGGTTGGATATATAAATCATAACGCCGCGATACGCATTTCCAAGCACTTTGACGCTGCCTTTTTTCCCCATCGTCAACTGGATACGCAGCTCCTGCAGGGTATCATTTTTCTGCTGATATTCTGCTTTCATCTCCTCGGCACGTTCTGTATACGTCTTAATCTGCTTTACGTTCTCCGGTGTCAGCTTGATTCCTCGTTTTAACTTTTCTTTATAGACATTCAGATACGAGGTTGTCTCCTCTATGGCTGTCTTCAGATCCATGACCTGTGGGACCAATGCTTTTGTCTGTTCATACAACTCCGGTTTGACACCAACCTTGACTATCGTCTGTGTCTCCATACGGTTGCCAATACTGTTTGCTTCCACATACGTCTCGCAGATCAGTTCACCGCCCACAATAAAGCCTTTTCTGCCGTGAATAACAACCTTTCCACCTGACTGGATATGACTGTGCAGGATAGAACCTGCAAGCACATCACCATCTGCAAATACATTGGCACTTTCAAAGAACTGTGCACAGATATCGCCTCCGGCACATAGCTTGCCTTTGCCCATGCCCTGTACGCCTCGTTTGATCACAATGTTACCACCGGCAATCAGGGTTGCCCCTTCCACAACGCCGTTAATCTCGATATCTCCCTTTGCACGAATCGTAAATCCGGTTCGCACCGTACCTGGTACCATTACATTTCCTTCGTACTCAATATCCCCGGTTGATGCATCAACATCCGCAGCGACCTTATAGGTATCTGACACAAACACCGTGCCTTCCGCCAGCGTGACATTTCCATTGACGTTGCTTGTGAGCAAGGTACCATCCTCGGACAATGTAATATTCCGTCCATATTTTAATTTCCGGATCTTCGGTCGATTCTGCGGAATTGTTTTTCCATAGATATTCATTCCTGGTTTACCCGGATCATGTGGTGTCAGCTTCGCAAGTTTATCGCCCTCATTTACCGCTGAAAAAAGATTCAGTGCATGGAAATCCACGCTTCCATCTTCTAATACTTTCGGTTTTGCAAGCGGTTTTGTGTTGAAGAAATACTCAATCACCGTATCTTTCGCTGGCATCGGTGCCATGCCCTTCGCGATCGGGATATTCGTACAATAAGTACGCGTCGTCTTCAGCTTCTCCATGACCGGTTCCAATATCCCGTACAGAATTTTCTCCCGTTCTAATTCCGCGCGGATTTCCCGCTCTGTCATCAGTTTTCCGCCTGTTGACGGCGGATAAAAACGGATATATGCAATCATGTTATCTTTTCCAGTGATAATCGTTGCACTCTCATCAAACGCCTTTGCACAAGTATCACTGATCTTGATCTGCAGAGGTTTCTCCTGCAGCAGATCCAGTGTTTTACGCAGTGCATCAATCGAAAATCCTGCAAATCCTTTCTGTTCTAAAAAAGAAACGACCTCGCGGATATCCAATCGTTTTCCATCTTCCTTCGGCGGAAACACGTCCAGATAAGTTCCGTCCTCTTTGATGCGGATTTTAAAAAAAGAGTTTTTATATTTCATAGGCATTTCCTCAACCCATCATCAGTGCAAAATTATCGTTCATACATCGGCGCATCTTCGTCAGCGCCTTGGAATGTAACTGTGAAATGCGGGATTCGGACACTTCCATCACCCGGCTGATCTCCTTCAAGGTAAGATCTTCATAATAATATAAAAGTACCACAGTTTTCTCTTTTTCAGTCAGCATCGAAAGTGCTTCGGTCAACTGTGTCTTCAATTCCTCTTTCAAAATCCGGTTCTCCGGATTTACACCCGTACCGTGATAAGCAGGTGCCTTCACGTCATTCCCCTGCTCCATAAAATCATCCAGCGACGAAATGTTTGTCACATTCGTCTGTTGCATCCATGTATCATATTCTTCCTCCGAGATTCCTAGCTCTTTTGCCATATCTGCGTCAGAATAATTCGGTCCTTTCAATGCTTCGAGCTTCTTGGACGCCTCCGTGATTGATTTTTGTTTCTGGCGAACCGAACGTGGAATCCAGTCCATCTTCCGGATCTGGTCAAGAATTGAGCCACGGATACGAAGGCTTGCATACGTCTCGAACTTAATGCCTTTTCCATAATCGAATTTATCGATGGCGTCAATCAGTCCGAATATTCCATAGCTTACCAGATCATCGTATTCCACGTTTGCCCCAAGGTAGATGGCAAGTCTTCCTGCAACCAGCTTCACCAGAGAAACATATTCCATTATCAGTTCTTCCCGAACGGCTGTAGATTTGGAATGACTATATTCGATCCATAATCGTTCTTTTTTATCCAAGATTGCCATGTACAGCAACACCCCTTATTTTCCGTTATACGTGGTTTTGCGCATCCGTACCTTCTTCCTCCGGCGGCGCCTCCTCCATATCCACTTCTTTTACCTCTTCCATATTGCGGATCTTATCGATCAGCTTTAGTGCAATCGTCGCAATCACGTAAAATACGATGATCACGATCAGCAATATGATCAGAGAGCGTACAAGACTCCGTTCATATTTCATATTGAGCAGCCATGTAATAAGTGCCGCCAACAAAACAATAAACGCTCTTGCATTTTTATATTTGTCTTTCGTCTCCAACTATATCGTCTCCAACCTATATAATGTGTGTCTGCTTTCCGGCAGTCACTACGGTCAAATCTTTGGTTACCGGATCAAATACAATGGTACGTCCATAATTTAATCCAACATCCTCCGACACGATTTTGATTCCATACTGCTTCAGGACTTCCCGCACGGCTTCCACGTTTTTCTCTCCGATATTCCCCATTGCGGTATCAGAAGAAAACTGGAACATCTTCGCGCCACCGGCAATCTTGGCAATCATATTCTTCCGGCTGAGTCCCTGTTTTTCCAGTTCCTCCACCAGTGCCTGTATTCCGGTATCTGCGAATTTTAATTTATTCTGGTTCTGTCTGATCTTTGTACTGTCAGGAAGCATAATGTGAACCAATCCTGCAATATTTTTCGTACGCTCATATAATACAATCCCCACACAGGACCCAAGTCCAATGGTTGTGATCGTATCCCCCGCCATGCAAGTGTTCATATCTGCTATCCCAACCCGGATAACATCATTCAACGCCTGCACCTCCAATTCCAAGCTTCAAAAGCAACTGATCGAAGGAATGCATCTCTGAGATCAACATGATGTATCCATCAATCTCCTGATTGCCTGCTTTAAATCCAGAATTGATCAGCAGTGCCTTGTCACTTACCATGCCATATTCGATACATGGTACACTCAGAATCGCGCCTGCCATATCAATACAGATCTGCGGCTGGGAGTACCTTAGCTCCATCCCGGAGAGGTTCTCTAACGATGCAACGTACGAACCGATCAGGATGTTCGCGATTTCTCCAATCGCAGACATTCCCATCTCGCTGTGCCAGTCCTGTGTCTGTCCAAGCAACACCTCGGACAAATGTCTGGCATCGTCTAATCCAAGCACAAACAAGATCATCGCATTGAACGAACCATGCAGCCGGCTTAATACGCCGACAACAGATGTCTCCGGTCCGCCAAGCGCATTCTCAAGTTCGTTAAAATCATATAATTTTACCGTTGGAGCACTCATGCTGAGTTTAGAAGACAACAGTACAGAAAGTGATGTCGTCGCATTTCCCGCTCCAATATTTCCAAGCTCTGTCAAGGCATCTTTTACCTGCTCCGATAACTGTTCGGTATGTTTTTCCATGGCATACACCTTTTCTTATTCGTTGTCAATATCGGCAATCAGCGCACCAATATTTAAAAGTGAGATCAGGGATTCGTTATACTTTCCTACACCAGTCAGATATGTACGTGTATCTCCACTCTCTGTTGCAATCTGCTCAATATCGTCATCCGTCAGGGTAACTACCTCACGCACCTCATCCACTAAGATACCTATTTTTGCATTTCCCTCTACCTTGAGGATCAGGATACGGGACGCATTCGTATTTTCCTTATCCGGCAATTCAAATTTCCGTCTGAGGCTCATAACCGGAACAACCTCACCACGCAGATTGATGATGCCAAGGAAGTACGGCTGTGCATGCGGAACTCTTGTAATCTTCTGCAGACGGACAATATTATCAATATAGGTAATATCAATTCCGTACTGTTCATTGTCAAATTTTAAAATAATATACTGCTTTGCGCTATTCGCTACTGCATTTCCATCCATGTATGTGCACCTCCCTTACACCAATGTGTTTGAATCAATAATCAAAGCAACTTCACCATTTCCAAGAATCGTTGCACCACTGATCATCTTTGGCACATGAATGTATTTTCCAAGTGACTTGATAACGATCTCCTGCTGACCGAGCAGCTTGTCGATCACAAGACCCGCCTGTTTGTCACCCTTCTTTACAATTACGACGATCTCGCCCTCATCCTCGATGGCATCCTCGTCCTTTTCAATCGGATCAATATCCAGAACCTCGTTCAGACGTACAAGTGGGATTACCGAACCACGCAGGTTGATAACCTCTTTTGTATGTACATAACGGATATCCTCCTGCAAAATCTCCTCAACCGTCACAATAGAATTTAATGGGAGTGCATACTTCTCGCCGGATACCTCTACCATCAATGCCTGAATGATTGCAAGTGTCAGAGGCAGTCTTACAATAAAGGTTGTTCCCTCACCAAGCTTTGATACAACCTCGACATCACCGCCAAGTCCCTCAATCTTGTTCTTTACAACATCCAGACCAACGCCTCGGCCGGATACATCGGAGATCTTCTCTGCGGTTGAGAAAGCAGGCATAAACAACAGATCAATTGCATCTTTTTCTGTCATATATTCTGCCTGTTCCTCTGTGATCTGTCCCTTCTCCAGTGCCTTGCGCTTGATCTTTTCTACATCGACGCCCGCACCATCATCACTGACCTCAATGGTAACATTATTTCCATCCTGGTAAGCATCCAGACGAATCGTACCAACCTGTGGCTTTCCCAACTTCAGACGGTCAATCGTGGACTCCAGTCCATGATCGGCGGCATTTCGAAGCATATGCATCAATGGATCACCAATCTCATCGATAACCGTACGGTCAAGTTCGGTATCCTCACCAGTCATGATCAACTCCATCTCCTTGTTGAGCTTCTTGGAGAGATCACGGATCATACGTGGGAACCGGTTCACTACGCTCTCGATTGGAACCATTCGAACCTTCATAACCGATTCATGCAGATTCGTTGTGATACGCTCTAAGTATTCAATCTGTTCGTTGAAAGACTGATCCTGGGAGGAAAGGGTTCCTGTCACAGAGACAAGTCCATTCTTCGCAATAATAAGCTCGGACACCTGATTCATCAGATCATCCAGCTTCTCGATATCGACACGCACCGAACGATTGACAACCGGCTTTCCAGACTTGCCAGCTGGCTTCTTCTCTTCCTTCTTTTCAGGTGCAGCCGCCTTGGCAACTGTCTCCTCTGGCTTTTTTTCTTCTTCCTTTGCCTCTGTCTGCGCTGGTTCTTCTTCCTTCAGTTCATATTCCTCAATTACTGCCTCCTCGATCTCAGAGACATTCTCGATTGCTTTCTTTACTTCCTCCAACGATTTGTCAGAGATGATAAACATGGAAAAATCAAGGTCAAACTTTTCATCCTCGATATCCTGTACACTTGGTACGGATTTGATAATCTCGCCCTTGTTCTCCAACCCCTTAAATACAAGGAATGCACGTGCAGCCTTCAGCAGACAGGTTTCCTGAATATATACCGTTGTGGCATATACATGCATGCCCTGTGCCTTCGCCTCACTGATTGCATTCTTCTCGAAATCAGCCAATGGGATAGACAGATATTTTCTACGGTCACCGCCCTCTGGCTTTTTCTCCTCTTTGGTCTCTTCTTTTGTCGCTGCCGCCTGTGCTTCACCACTTCCTGCCAGACCATTCTGCAAAACAGCATTTAACTGTGCAATCAGCTCATCATTGTCCTCCGTACCTTCATCCGAGGTTTCAATGATGTTGGTCAGATATCCCTCTAATGCATCCAGACATTTGAACACGATATCAACCAGATCCGCATTGACGTTCATCTTTCCGTTCCGGATCTCAGAGAACACATTCTCCATATCATGTGTCAAGCGCTGCATACGCTTATATCCCATCGTTCCTGCCATTCCCTTTAATGAATGGGCAGCTCTGAAAATCTCATTTACCGTATCAACGTTCTCCGGCTCTGACTCCAATATCAGCACCTGATCATTGAGTGTCTGTAAATGTTCTTTTGATTCATCAATAAAAATCTCCAGATATTGACTTAAATCCATTCTTGCACCCCTACTTTCTTTGTTATCTCTTCCGCAATCTGCTGCAGATCACACACACAGTCACAAAGTCCGGCATCACGGATTGCCTTCGGCATTCCATATACGGTACTACTTGCCTCATCCTGCGCGATCACATAGACCGGCTTGTGCTTTGCAAGTTCCTGTGTGCCCTTCGTTCCATCTGCACCCATTCCGGTTAAAATGACACATATGATCTCGTCATATGATACATGACTTAAACTTGAAAGCATGACATTTCCACACGGTTTCAAGCCCCCGATTGGCGGTGTCTCATCGAAAAACACTTCACAGCCCTTCGCTGTTTCATGCAGTGCCAGATGGGTTCCACCCTTGGCAATGTAGACATGACCATTCTTTAATACATCGCCCTCTGCAGCCTCCTTCACAGATACCGCGCTCTGCTCGTTTAATCGCATCGCAAGTGTCTTCGTAAATCCCTCTGGCATATGCTGTACTAAAACAACCGGTGCAGCAAGATTTTTCGGAAGCTTTGGTATCACAGACTGCAGTGCCCGTGGTCCACCAGTGGAACACACAAGTGCCACCAGTTTTTTTCCGTTTTTCTGTCTATGCTTTTTTTTGATGATTACAGGTTTTTCCGGCTCCATGGTACAAGCAGCCTCCGCCTTATGCAGAGTGCGTTCCTTTACCTCCACTGCCATACAGAGCGCTTTTTTGATCTTCTCAGCATACCTCTGCACATCCTTTTGAAAGATATGTTCCGGTTTCCGGATAAACTCAATCGCGCCCAGATCCAGTGCTGTAAAGACTGCATAGGAATCCTCTCTTGCACTGAATACAATAAATGGAGCAACAACACCTGCTTCCTTCGACTTTTTGATCAAGGTCAGACCATCCATCTTTGGCATATCGATATCCGTCATAACAACGTCAATATCGTTCTGCTTCGACAGATATGCATAACCTTCCTCTCCATCCGCCGCAAGATATGCAACTGTAAATCCATCAATATGGTTTATTATATCAGACATGACTCTTCTCATGAGTGCAGAGTCATCTATTAGTAATATTTTTTTAGGATCGTTTTCCATTCGCTATTTCCATTCTTTCACTTTCAAAAATAAAACGAACAATCTTATCACGCTCGTCCTGTGTTATTTTCAAAAATTCCATACGCTGTTCAAACATATCCGAACGTTCGCGTACAGGTGTACTTGATAATATACGCGCAAATAAATTAAACTGTAAAATTTCTCCGACAATAGAGACCATGAATTTTACCTTTACCACTTCGTTGCGCTCAATGTTGGTTCTCTGGTTCAGTCTGAGACCACCACCACTGATATCTACAATTCGTGCCGGCTGCCACGGCAGGGCATCCTCCGGGACAGAGATATCATCTGGAATTCCCGTATCATATTCTTCATCCGAAACCACTCTGATCTGCGCATCGATCAGGCAGTCATACCGGTAAAACTGCCGCCGCTGCACCTTCTCCAAGGCACCAAGCAGCTTGACATCAAGGAAAAACAGATTTCCGCTCTTATAACGCGAAGTTACCTGTACATTGCATTGCAGCAAGCCACGCTCTGTATAAAAGCATGCCGTATAACGCTCATCTAAATCCAAAGGTACGATCCGTCCCTCAAAAATCGGCATCGCAATCTGTAATTTATCCTGATCCAGAATATCATAGATTTTGCTCACATAGACCTTTTTATTCTGCTCGTTACGAATGACCTGATCGAGTCGCACCAATTCAATTTTATTACCTATCGCTATTCCCATTCATACGTACCATCTTTTCCTTTTTCTGCTGTCTATATCTAACAATTAACGGATTCTCTTCTTTGAACGGAAGAAATCAATAAATACCCGTGCAATTCCTTCTTTTTTCTTACTCTCCTCAACCGTATCGTCACTCAGACGATTGACAAGCTGGCAGATTCCCTTTGTGGCTGTCGTTCCCGGATATGCCTGCACAAGCGGTTTCTGCTCAATAACCGCCATGGAAGCATTCTTATCCTGCAGCACAGCGCCCAGAAATGAAAGCTTTGTATTCAAAAACTTTGAAGACACCGTATCGATCTTGTGGAAGATTTCTGCCCCTTCCGCCTCATTTTCCACACGGTTGGCTACAACATGGATTGTCTTATAGAGCGGATTGAAGCTGTTCTTTCTACGCAGTACTTTAAGCAATGAGTAAGAATCTGTAATGGATGTCGGTTCCGGTGTCACAACCAGAACGACCTCCGGGCTCATCATGACGAACTCCATAACGGAATCCGTAATCCCCGCACCTGTATCAATAATCACAACATCATACATCTGGTCGAGCTTCACTAATTCGGAAATCAAAAGTTTGATACTCGCATTATCGAGTGTTGCAAGCTCGGACACCCCCGAACCACCGGAGATAAATCCAATTCCTTCCGGTCCCTGCGTAATGATCTCTGTCATAGATTTATTATTATGTATCAGATCCAATAAGTTATATTGTGGGCGGATTCCAAGCATGACCTCGACATTTGCCAATCCGAAGTCCGCGTCAAATACAACCACTTTTTTGCCGCGCCGCGCAAGCTCCAGCGCAATATTGACTGACAATGTCGTCTTGCCGACACCGCCCTTTCCACTTGTAATTGCAATTACCCTTGCATTGGAGATTTCCTGATTGGTCTGCACGCGTTCCCGTAATTTCGTTGCCTGATCCATCACTTTCCACCTCCTAACAATTTCTTAGCAATAATCTGTGGATCCAGAACGCCGATATCATCCGGCACATTCTGTCCCCATGTCACATAAGAAAGCGGTTTTCCTGTATCCAGTTTCAGATTCAATATGCTTCCCAGACCATTTGTCTCATCCAGCTTTGTGAAAATAAGATTATAATCAAACAGTTCGCCATACGTGTTGGCAATGGAAAGCAGATCCGCATATTTTACCGTGGCAGATACAACGAGGAACACTTCTGTCTCGTGCTCCTTCACGGAATCAATGATCTGCTTTAAGTCTTCCTTCTGCTCTTCGCTCTTATGGGAGCGTCCGGCTGTGTCAACTAAGATCAGATCATAGTTTTTAAACTTTTCTACACTCTGCGCCATCTCCTCCGGAGTATACACAACCTCCATTGGCGCAGATAAAATATTTGCATACGTCTTTAACTGCTCAATTGCTGCAATACGATATGTGTCGATAGAAAACATCGCACATTTTAATTTCATATCCAGCGTACAGAGCGACGCCAGCTTTGCCATCGTGGTTGTCTTTCCAACGCCGGTATTTCCGACAAAAAATACAACCTTCGGTTTCTTCTCACCGGCAGTTAACGGCTGGATTTCGCCGAGCTTCAGAACGATCTTCTGGTATACGTTTGCCAGTATGTTGTCGATCGGCTGTTTATCATCCTTCACAGTCAGCTCGTCAATGATTTCCTTTGCATGTGCCTCCGAAACCTCGCTGTCCATCAACTGCTTGATTACGAGATCTACGACCTTATTCCCCGACTGCTCTGGTTCCGTTTTCTTTTCTTCCGCCTTTACAGTCGCCTCACCTGAAGAAATCGCCTGATTGGCGGCTTCCTTAATCGAGGCTTCCGCTGACTTCTGTGTCTGCATCTGCTGTTCGAGAAGCTTCGCGATACTGTTAATCTTCTCCTCAATCGCGTTCTGTGCTTCCTCGCTGTAGGAATCCTTGTTCTCTCCAAACGCCTTGCCAAACAGGAACGGTTCCTCGGCGGACTCACCCCGGCGTTCCTGCCTGAGATCAATTGTCTGTTCATCCGATTTGACAGATGGAGCCGCTGCTGGTGCAGTAGTCGCCGCCTGTTCCTCCATATCATCATCGATCGCTGCCGTCAGCTCCACGCGTGTCTTTTTAAAGAGACGCATGATTCCACCCGGTTTGATCTTCTTTACATTCATAACGATCGCGTCCGGCCCCAGATCCTCCTTGGCGAGCAGGATTGCTTCTTTTTCAGTTAGTGCTTTATACTTCTTAATTATCATGAATCGTTATCACTCCCACGGATTTTAATTCCACTTCCGAATCAATCTCATTATATGAGATAACAATCAGGTCTTTCAAGTAGTCACTTGTTAATTTCTTAAAATACATACGAACAATCGGTGATGTAACAACAATCGGTGCATCGCCCTTGCTCTCCAACTTCTTGACCTCGTCCTCCGTCGCCTTTAAGATGCTCTTCGTTACTGCCGGATCTAATGAGATAAATGCGCCCTGTTCGGTTTGCTTCACAGAACCCATGATCATCTGCTCGATCTGTGGATCCAGCGTCACTACGGTGCCGGATTCTCCATCGCCAAAATATTTGTTGGAGATCGCACGTTTTAAACTCTGCCGGACATACTCGGTCAGAATATCGGTATCCCGGCTCGTTGCCGCATAATCCGCGAGCGTCTCGAAGATCGTGACAAGATCCCGGATGGAGATACCTTCCCGAAGCAGATTCTGCAATACCTTCTGGATATCACCGACACTGAGCAGCTTCGGTACAAGTTCATCTACCAGTGTCTTATTGTTGTCCTTGATATTATCAATCAGGTTCTGTACATCTTGTCTCGTCAGAAGCTCATCAAGGTGCTGCTTGATAACCTCTGTCAGATGTGTTGCAATGATCGATGGTGGATCAACAACGGTATAGCCAAGTGATTCTGCGCGTTCCCGCTGGGATTCCGTAATCCACATTGCCTCCAGATGGAATGCCGGCTCTAATGTCGGAATACCAACAATCTCATCCTCGACGTACCCTGGATTCATCGCCATATAATGGTCAAATAAGATTTCACCCTCACTAACCTGAATTCCCTTGATTTTAATAATATACTGGTTTGGATTGAGCTGGATATTATCACGCAGACGGATGATTGGCACAACGGCACCAAGTTCCAGCGCGATCTGTCGTCGTATCATAACGACACGGTCAAGCAGATCACCGCCCTGATTGACATCCGCTAACGGTATTATACCATATCCAAATTCGAGTTCAATAGGATCTACCTGCAACAGAGAATTGACATTTTCGTGCCTTCGAACCTCTTCTGCCTGGACTTCCTCTTCTTCGACTTCCTCCTTGATTGCCTGTGCCTCTTCCTTGCCCTTGACGGAGAAGGAAAGCACGATAAACAGTACGCCATAGACCGCGCAGAAGAAGAAATTCAGTGGTGTGAATATACCGAACAGAAGCATTGTGATACCAACGAGCAACAATACCTTTGGAATACTGAATAACTGTCCGATCAGGATATCTCCAATATTCTCCTCCTTCGATGCCTTTGTAACGAGAATACCTGTCGAAAGCGAGATCATCATCGACGGTATCTGGGATACCAGACCATCACCAATCGTAAGAATTGTGTACTTACTGATCGCATCGGAAAAGCTAAGTCCCTGCTGTGTCATGCCCATAATCAGACCACCCACGATATTGATCAGAGTAATAATCAGACCTGCGGTTGCATCTCCTTTAACGTACTTGGACGCACCATCCATGGCTCCGAAGAATGCGGATTCCTGCTGGATCTTATCTCTCCTGCGGATTGCCTCTTTGTCATCAATGGCTCCGGATGAAAGATCCGCATCAATCGCCATCTGTTTTCCCGGCATTGCATCCAATGTGAATCGTGCCGTTACCTCAGATACTCGCTCGGAACCTTTGTTGATTACCATCATCTGGACGATGATCAACACGATAAAGACGATTGCACCAATGACGAGGTTTCCTCCACCAACAAACGAACCAAACACCTGAACGACTTTACCTGGATTACCGGTCGACAAGATCAATCGTGTGGAAGATACATTTAAGGATATACGGAACACTGTCGTAAAAAGCAACAGTGTCGGAAATCCAGACATATTCAGTGTCTCGCTCGTAAACAGACAGTTAAATACAATGATCAGTGACATGGAGATATTGAATAAGATCAGCCAGTCCAGCATGGTACTCGGAATCGGGATAATCAGAAATACAACTGCTGCAAGCAGATAGATTCCTAAAAATATATCATTTTTCTTCATACCATCACCATCCTTTCCTGTGTGATCTTATTTTCATCCATTTGCTAACTTACTTTATTCTTTAATTTATATACATAGGCAAGCACTTCTGCGACCGCCTGATACAATTCTGGTGGAATCTCATTTCCAACCTCAACATTTGCATATAACATCCGCGCGAGCGGCTTATCTTCGACAATCTCGATGTCATTTTCTTTTGCGAGATCTTTGATCTTAAATGCCAGATAATCGGCACCCTTGGCTACGACAACCGGAGCCATGCTGACCGTATTATCGTATTTTAAGGCAACGGCAAAATGCGTCGGGTTCGTAATAACAACATCCGCCTCCGGCACGCTCTGCATCATTCTCCGCCGTGCCGCCTGCTGCATCCGCTGTCGCTGCTGTGACTTGACCTTTGGATCTCCTTCCTGATTCTTATACTCATCTTTGACTTCCTGCTTTGTCATACGCAGGTCTTTTTTATGTTTCCATTTCTGGAACAGCCAGTCTCCAAGCGCAAGTGCCAGATATGTCACCGATATCTTGATGCCAAGCTCCATCACCATGTCAAACAGGATTCCAAGACAATCCTGTATCGTCAGATCATACGCCGTCACAAAAATTCCGACATTATCCTTGACAACCGAATATGCCACTGCCGAAAAAACAACGATTTTAAAGATTGACAGCACCAGCTCGAACAGTGACTGTTTGGAAAACATACGCTTAAATCCGCTGATTGGACTCAGCTTGTTAAGTTTCGGTTCCATCGGTTTTGATGTCACCTTCCACGTGATCTGGATTCGCTGTGATAAAAACGCAATCACAAATGCAAATATAACAAACGGTGCAATCGTAATCGCAATATACTGTACCGTATCAAGCAGGATCTGCCATGCACGCACATGCGTAAATCCATCTCCTGTTTCATTTGCGATATCACGCCAAAAATAAGGAATTACATTGACGAGACGTTCTCCGATAAACGACATAAATATTCGCAAGCACAAAAAAAATGCCAGAAGCATAGCCGCAGATGTGAGTTCTTTGCTCTTTGCCACCTGACCTTCTTTTCGGGAATCCTCGATTTTCTTTGCGGTTGGTTCTTCCGTCTTCTCCCCGCCCTCATCGTTTGCAAACAACTGCAGATCATAGGCAAGCAAAAGCGGTGTCCGTTTTTCTTCCAGAGAAAACACGTCACAACCCTCCTAATATCGTCTGGATCATATCACGCATACGTTCCATAATATAATTTGCAATGTTCGGAACGAACATAATACAAACAGCAAGCAAAAATAAACCAACAAATACTTTCAACTGCATACCAATCGCGAACATGTTCATCTGCGGAGAACTCTTTGCAAGCACCCCCAAAATGACATTCAACATGGTCGCGCCCAAAAATACCGGCATCGCGATACGGAATCCAATCATAAACATCTGCACGATAAACTGAATCAGGGATGTGTAGATCACATCCGGGCTTAGCACGATTCTTCCGACCGGCACCAGTTCAAACGACTGTGCTGCCGCAGACAATATATAATAATGCAGATTGGATATCATGATAACCAGACACACAATCTTATCGTATAATTCACCTGTGATCGTCACCATACCCTGATTCGGATCAAAGGTCGTTGCCATCGAAAATCCGATTTCCCGGTCGATAAATTCTCCTGCGATTGCCAGTGCTTTCATCGAAAGTCCCGCTACAAATCCAAGCAACAGACCAACCAGTGCTTCTTCTAACACAAGCGTCGTATACCCAAGTACGTTTGTATATTCCGGTAGGGATACATCGACTACCTGATACAGGATCAGGGATACAAAAAACGCAATGGATATCTTCATTCTCGCATTCAGGGAATTATGTCCAAAAATAGGTGCAATTGATGTAAAACAAGCGACACGGACAAGCACTAGCAGAAATGCTTCCAGTGTCAGCGTCGATATCGTAAAGGACATCGTTTATTACCCCACAAACTCTCCAAACCGACTATACAAATCCTGTATAAAGGACAGGATGTTATTCAAGATCCAGTCTCCACAGATGATGAGTGACAAAAATACACAGATCATCTTCGGTACAAACGTCAGCGTCTGCTCCTGAATAGAAGTCACTGTCTGGAAGATACTGATGATCAAACCAATTACCAAAGATGTAATTAACATCGGCGCACTACATTTGATTACAAGCCACACAGCCTCCACCGTGATAGCTACAACATCGCCTGTACTCATACAATCACCTCGTTACTCTACTGTCAAAAATTAAACGAATTTACAAGTTGTCCGATAACCAGATTCCATCCATCTGCAAGAATAAACAGCAGAATCTTGAACGGCATGGAGATTGTCGTCGGCGGCAGCATCATCATACCCATAGACATAAGCACAGAAGATACTACCATATCAATCACAATAAACGGAACATAAATCAAAAATCCTATGATAAACGCTGCCCGCAATTCACTGATGATAAATGCAGGAATAATAATCGTGATGGAAAGCTCATCTACACTTTCTACCGGCTCTATCTTTGCGATATCCATAAACAAACGCAGATCATCCTGCCGTGTCTGTTTCAGCATAAACTCCCGCAACGGCTGTATTCCTCGTTCCAATGCCTCCTGCTGCGTTATCTCTTCAGCTACCAGCGGATCATACGCTTCCGTCTTTATCTGAGCAATTACCGGGCTCATAATAAAAAGGGTTAAAAATAACGAGAGCCCTATCAAAACGTTATTAGGTGGTGAACTCTGCGTACCGATTGCCGTCCGCACAAAATGTAACACGATAATGATTCGTGTAAATGAGGTCACCATAACCAGAATTGATGGAGCTAACGAAATTACTGTTATGATCAATAAAATCTGAAGTGTACCGGAAAGAGACGTTTCATCTGAGTTCGTACTCAAAGATAAACCAAGTGTCGTCGCATCGTTATTATCCGATGTCACACTGTCGACCTGTCCCTCTTCTGCTCCGGTATCCGGTGTCACAGTCGTTGCATGAACAGCACCTGTACCGGAAAAAATAACAACAAACGCAAGCGGTATAAGAAATAGCACTAAAAATTTTCGTAATTTACTGAATTTCATTTCTATACCTACTTTTCGTTATCGTCTTTTGCGTTTCCCTTCATGTTCGCCAGAACTTCTTTGAAGCTCATCTTCGGTGTCTTTTCGACTGTGGCATCCACCATCTGATCTGGAAGCTTTAGATCGTCTTTCTCCAATTCCGCGATCACATGAATCTCTTCTTTCCCAATTCCCAAGGCAAAATATTTCTCTCCTATCTTTGCAATGGCAACCATCTTGTTGCCACCGACACGATAAGATTCAATAAACTGAATATTATTCTTCGCTGACCATGTATTGTTCTGATATTTCGCGATCAGTCTCGTAGAATAAAATGCTAAAACCAAAACTAAGACCGTGATCAATATCAGTTTGACAATACTCCAGCCAGCAGAAAAACTACTCGTAAGAATTGCGCCAAAAAACATACTATTCCACTGCCTTTTTCACTGCTTCAATGACACGATCCGGCTGGAATGGCTTTACAATGAAATCTCTGGCACCAGACTGAATGGATTCAATAACCATCGCCTGCTGTCCCATTGCAGAACACATTACAACACTTGCGTTTGCATCGATTGCCTTAATCTTCTTCAATGCCTGAATACCATCCATCTCTGGCATTGTGATATCCATCAATACCAGATCCGGTTTTGTCTCTTGATATTTCTCAACAGCCTTTACGCCGTTTTCTGCTTCCCCAGCAATGTTGTATCCATTCTTTACCAGAATGTCCTTGATCATCATTCTCATAAATGCAGCATCATCACAAATAAGTATACTCTTTGCCATATCATTACTCCTTAAAACTTAGATTTTTTCTTTTATTATTTCAGTAATTCTGATACCAAAACTTTCTTCGATTACAACAACTTCTCCCTTTGCAACCAGCTTCTGGTTTACCATCACATCGATCGGTTCACCGGCAAGCTTATCCAACTCAATGATCGTTCCCGGTGCAAACTCCAGAATCTCCTTGATGGATTTTCTCGTCCGTCCCAAAACGACCGACACTTCCAAAGGAACATCCATAATCAAGTCAATATTTTCCTGCTGCAACGCAGGATTCATAACCGGGTTAAATGCCTGGAACTGTACATTCTGTACATTGACATCCGGCTGCATCATCTGTGGCATCATAGATTGTCCCATCATCGGCTGCCCCATCGGCATTCCCGTCGCAGGTTGCGGCTGCGGCTGTGGCTGTGGCTGTGGAACCGGTTGTGGCTGTGGTTCCGGTTGTGGAGCCGGCGGTGGTGTTTCCTCCTTTTCTTCCGATTCCCCGCTAAATTTCTTATAAAGATCTCTTGCAAACTGAATCGGGTATAACTGCATAATCGTGCTGTCTACGAGATCTCCGATCGTCATTCGGAACGTGACACGCACAAAATCCTTATCTAAAAAGTCACTGGCCTTTGCAACATCGATATTGCCAGCCATATCCACCAGCTCTGCTTCCGGTGGGCTGATATCAATCTTACAATTCAGCATCGAAGATAATGAAGTTGCGGAACTTCCCATCATCTGGTTCATCGCCTCACAGATGGCTGAGAAATGCAGCTCTGTCAGCTCTGGTGCAGGATTTAATCCATCGCCCCCCATCATCAGATCTGTAATGACCTTTACATCATCTTCTTTTAAAATCAGTACATTATTTCCATCAATACCGTCTTTATACAGGATATTGATAAATACACACGGTTTTGCGTACTCTGCTGTAAGCTTATCCCAGTTCGTAATCTCAACAACCGGTGTTGTGATCACAACCTTCTGGTTTACCAGTGAGTACAGCGTTGTTGCCGCCGTACCCATACAAATATTGGAGATTTCTCCGATCGCATCTTTTTCCTCATCGGAAAGTATGGCATCGTTACTTGTCTGGGTAGAGGAAGAACCTGTATTCATATTCCCAAGCAATGCGTTAATCTCTTCCTGAGATAACATTCCGTCCATGTTCTGTTATTCCTCCTCTCTTATAATTTCAGTTACTTTCACTGCGTAATCATCGTTAAACGATCCGGGCAACGCTTTAAATTTTACTATATTGCCCACATAAATATCAAGCTCGTCTTCAATCTTTCGATTCAGCTTGATCACATCTCCCACCTGCAGATTAATGAAATCCATAACGGTGAGTGAGCTTTTTCCCAACTCTGCGGATACCGGGATCAGTGCCCGGTTGATTGCAGTTTCGATAACATCAGCATAACTTGTCTCGTCTCGATCCTGCATCGTTGAAAACCAGTATTTGGTATTCAGTTTGTCCATCACATCTTCCAGTGTCAGATATGGCAGACAGATATTCATCAATCCCTCGACTCCGCCGATATTGATATTGACCGTTACAATTGCTATCATCTCTGTCGGCGAAATAATCTGTGCAAACTGTGGATTCGTCTCAATCCGTTCCAAATATGGATGAATCTCTACAACATTTGTCCACGGTTCCCGCAACAGATCGATCAATATGGTGAAGATTTTTTCCAAGATGGAAAGCTCAATCTCAGAAAATTCTCTTTTCTTCTCTAACGGTTCTCCAACTCCGCCAAGCAGACGGTCGATAATCGCGTATCCAAGATTGGTCGCAATCTCGATAATGATATTGCCCGATAACGGTGCCATATTGACAACACCAAGCAATACCGGATTGGATAAGGCGTTGGAAAATTCTGAATATGTAACTGCCTCTGAGTTCATTACCTCGACCTGCACATTCTTCCGCAGATACGCTGGCAGGTTACTACTCAATAATCTTCCGTAATGTTCAAATATAATCTCTAATGTACGCAGATGCTCTTTTGAAAACTTGGCTGGTCTTGAAAAATCGTACTCCTTGACTTTTACACTTTTAGTCTCTGTAAAGTCGTCCGCATCAAGCTCTCCAGTGGATAATTGCTTCAAGAGCGCATCTATTTCGTTTTGTGAGAGTACGTCAGCCACGTTTTCTCACCTCCTGCTGGCAATAATCTACTGTGCAACCCAATTGTAAAAGCTTACAGAATAAATACATTCAGTATTAAATGTTTCCTTGAGCTGTTTCAACAATTCCTCTTTGATCTTGTTCGTGGTTGTCTCTCCGTCAATCACTTCGGTATATGTATAGCTTCCAATGATGTTTCTCGCCATATCGTAGATCATCGCGGTCGATGCTTCGATGTTGGCAGATACCTTGGAGTAATCACTGGCTGTCTTGTCCATATTGATTGTCAAACCATACTGTACAACATGCAGGTCACCCGAACCATCGTTTTTCAGGTTGATTGGATTTCCCTGTTCTAACTGGTAATGTGCCAGATTGCTAACATCAAATGTACTGTCGTCCTTTGTCTGCGAAGCGATCTCAATATCAAGAACCTCTGCAATATCGGTAATCAGTTTGTTTGTCTTCGATGTGGAAGGCATAAACACAAACACAAGCAAAATATTAAACACAAGGTTTATAATACTAATTGCTAATATAACAACGGTTATAAGATTTTTCTTCATGTTCCTGACTCCTTAATTATTTGAATTCTGCTTGTTGTAGATTTTAATCGCAACTCTACGATTCTTCGCTCTTCCCTCTTCTGTCTCGTTTGACGCAACCGGACGGCTGTCTCCATAGCCGGCAATCTTGATGTTGCTGTCTATGAAATGCTCCTGCGACACAACATATTCATAAACACTGCGCGCACGTTCTGAGGAAAGTGAGCGATTATCTTCATACTTTGAATTTGAGATTGGGATATTATCCGTGTGTCCCTCAATCTCGATTACATTGTATTTGTACTTGACAAGGATTTGTGCAATCTTCTGCAAAAACAGCTTGGAATTATCTTTGATCTCCGCATTACCGGAATCAAACAGAATCGAACCATTCAGATCCAGCTCCACATACTGATCGTTAAAATCAAGGATAATCTGGTCATCAATTGCATAGGTCTCTGCCATCTGCATGACTTCCTCATACATTTCTTCTGACTGTTGTTCGCCCCGGCGTTCTACTTCAGCCTGCAGGTCGTTATCTGACAGATGCTCCGCATCCGTCGGGGATGCACTGCTTGACTTGTCCCCTGTGTTTCCGTCGATGTTCTTGCCTGCTTCCGACAACACACTGTCAGTATCTGCAAGCTGTGTCATACCTCCAGATAACATTTCTCCCGTCAAAAGCGAAACACTTCCTTCGCTGATCACACTGAATGACAGATTGTCAAAGGATGCTGCAATCTTCTGTATCTTTCCCTCGTCCATCGTTGAACTCGCAAAAAGCAATACGAAGAAACAAAGCAGCAGGTTCATCAGGTCACTGAACGTGGACATCCACGCCGGCGAGCCTTCATCTGGCGGCTGTTGTTTTCTTTTTGCCATTAACGACCACCGCCTTCTTCTGCGAACTCCTGACGATCCTTCGGCGCAAGGAACGACTTTAACTTCTCTTCTATGACACGAGGATTCTCACCTGCCTGAATTGACAGAATTCCCTCGATCATAACCTCTTTTAATTTGATCTCTGTCTCATTCTGTAAAGACAGCTTTGCAACAATTGGTGCACACAACCAGTTGGCTATGATGGAACCATACAACGTTGTAACAAGCGCAACAGACATGTTCGGACCGATAGAATCCGGATCTGACAGATTCTTCAGCATGTTAATCAATCCAAGCAATGTACCGATCATACCCCATGCAGGACCTGCAGTTGCAATATTTTTCCAAAACGTTATATTCCCCTGATGCCGGGAATCCACATTCATAAGTTCTGCTTCCAGAATACTTCGTACAAGTTCCGGATCCGTACCATCGACGATCAGCATGATTCCCTTTTTCATAAATTCATCATCGAGATTGTTCGCTGATTCCTCCAATGCAAGCAGGCCCTCCCGTCTTGCAAGGTTGGAAAGCTCTATAATAGATTTAATCGTGCCTGCTTCGTCAGACTTTGGATTCTTGAAGATCAATCCGATTGATTTTAGTCCGGACAGAAATCCCTTTAAAGAATTTCCGGCAAACTGTGTACCAAGCACACCACCAAATACGATATACACAGATGGTAAATCCACAAAGTTATCTACAATTACACTGAAATCATGTCCACTTACCATACCGTAAATCATGAGTCCGAATGCAATTACCAGTCCTATAATTGATGTAAAATCCATGACTTTAACCCCTATACATTCTCTGCCTTGTTCCCACTATCCAAGAATAAAGCGAATATTTTTCTCTTATAGCCAATCACAAGTGAGGTTACTTCCTCGGCAGACTCACTCACGACGAATTTCTTGCCGTTTGTAAGCGTAATCACAGTATCTGGAGTCTCCTCCACTGTCTCTATCAGTTCGGCATTGATTGTCATCTTTTTCCCTTTTAATCTGGTTACTTCAATCATATCTCTGTACTCCCTGAAAGATTACACATTTTCCGACATTACAATTAGGCTAATTATAGCACAGTTCGATTTTTATGTCTACAAAATAAGGCAGGCATTTTCCACTTTTTCACATCGTCAAAAGTAGAAAATACCTGCCCTTTTATTTATAAATTACCGCTTCAGGTTTACAAGCTCTTCAAGCATGGAATCTGAGGTTGTGATAATTCGTGAATTTGCCTGAAATCCTCTCTGGGTTGTAATCATATCAGTGAACTCTGCCGACAAATCAACATTTGACATTTCCAAAACGCCCTGCGAGATTTTTCCACCATCCTCATCAACAGATGTTCCGATACCATCAAAGTAACCAGAGTTCTGTGTAGTTGTGTACACGCTGTTTCCAAGTGCTTCAAGCGCCATCGGGTTTGCAAAGGTTGCAACAGATATCTGTCCAAGCAATTTTGTCTCACCATTCGTATAAACGCCATAAAGCTTACCTGTTTCATCAATGCTGACATCATTTAACTTACCCATGGAGCGACCGCCTCCGGTAGAATCCGCAGCTCCACGTACTGCCTTTACTGTAGACTTACCGTTTGATTCAAATCTTGTCAGATACGAGAAATTGACATCAATTCCATCGACAGCCTCACCATTGATTACAGACTGGAACACATCGCCCTTCTCGTTCGGATTATTCGGTTTAATCTCAAGCATCGCATTCTTTTGTCCCGCTGCTCCAACATATTCAAAGTTACCTGTATCCGCATCGAATTTAACCTGAATGGAATTGGCGCCTCCGATTGTAGCTTTATAACCGCCTTCAACAGTAGCCGTTGTCGGATCGTCCGCTCCTGTTATCTCAATATTATTTGAATCCTTGATGGACACAATCTCAAGATTATACAAAGACTTATCCGCCTGGTTCTGATCCTGCGTTAACTTGAATTTTACTGTATAATTATAACCAAGTGCATCATAGATGGATACTGAAATTGCGCGTCCATCCACAGATGTAAGTTCAGGATCTGTCATATCAATATTTCCGGTCAGATGTGCATCGGTTGTCATCTGTGGAGATGACACCTTGTTATCTTCAGACTCCGGATAAAGTGCCGATACCGTATCCTTCTTGATCTGTTTCGGATTATCCGGATCAACCTGCCATCCCATAACCTGATATCCACTTCCGTTTACAAGGCAACCACTTCCATCAACGCCAAAAGAACCTACCTTAGTAAAATAATTTGTTCCACCACGGCTGACTACAAAGAACGCAGAACCGGAAAGCATCATATCATATGTATTGTTTGTTGTCTGTGCACTACCATTCTGTGTGATTGATGTTTGAATGGATGATGTCTTGGCACCAAGACCGATCTGAGATGCGTTTGTACCACCTGTGGTAGCTGTCGCACCGGTCGCATTGGCACTTGTCTGATATAAAACATCGCTGAATAACACCGATGAAGATTTGAATCCTGTTGTATTAACGTTCGCGATATTATTACCGATAACGTCCATTTTTGTCTGATGTGTCTTAAGTCCGGCAACACCGGAATAAAGTGATCTCATCATAATTTTTGACCTCCATAATCTTGTTTTAGTTTTTCCTCTGTCATTCGGAAAACCAAAAGCCTCCTTATCGGTCCGGCTTTTTCTTATACAATGACGGCTCCGTCAATATTGGTAAACACCTGTCCGCTTTCTCCCTGCTCCATCGCAGTGACTACGGTATTGTTTTTAACATTTACGATAAATGCAAGATTGTCCATCATCACGAGTGATTCCTGAATCTGCTTTGTCCGTGCCTGTCCAACACCCTGATTCAGACGTTCAAGCTGATCCTTGGACAATTCAATATTCCGGTTTTCCAGCCGCTGATTTGCATGCTTGGAAAATTTCACTTCCTGTTCTACTTTTGCATTTAGTACATCCTGAAAGCTGACAACTTCTTTGTTTGGTTCTGTCGTTTTTTCCGGCTTCACATTCTGGAAATACAGATTCGCAGCCTGTCCCATGGAAAGAAAATCGACATCAAAAGATCGCATATGCATTCCCTCCTTGTTCTGCATAAACTGTCATTTCCTAAGCTTCTTTCGTCTTGTCCGCAGCATCTGTTTTATCCAAATCATCTGTCTTGCCACCGACATTATCCGTACCGTTCGTGCTGTCGCTTGTATTATCATCCTTGTTGATTGTTCCATCACTGTTTGCATGCTTTTTCAAATACAGATAATAATCGTAGTCAATCACAGAATCCAGATCCTCTGCAGGATAATATGTGTTATTGACCGACAGATACACATCGCCATCCTTAACTGTCGCATACTCTACCAATCCACTGATCATTGCCTGTTTACCAGAAGAATCAGTTGTGTTCATAATTACATATTTGCCAACCAGATTCAGGTTGTTTCCCTTATCCAGTGTATCACTGATATTAAGCTGCGCCTCCAATGCAGAATACTGTGCAAGCTGTGACATATACTCTGTATTATCACTTGGATTTAAAGGATCCTGATACTGCATCTGTGTTACAAGCAGATTCAAAAAGGCTTCCTTGTCCAGATCGCTTCCGGATGTCTTTCCCTTGGATGTTGCGGAATAACTGCTTGAGCTGTTTGCGATACTACTAATTGCTGAATCAACTGCCATGTTCTGCCTCCTTTCTTAGGTCTTATCACGCCATATAATTTACTTGATTTCCCTGTGCCTTCATCATTTCTGTCTCCAAAGACACATCCTCAATTATATCATCGTCTGAATTGCCTGTGAAATTAACCGGGCCAGTCGAATTTCCTGACTTTTGCTCTTTTTGTTCCATCTGTGCTTCCGCACCGCTTTCTTCCATGAAATAATCCGGTGTTCCAACCATTACCTCAATGGCATCTACTTTGAGATCCTGATTTTCAAAAGCTTCCTTCAGAACTGCCAGCCCTGACTCCACGGCTGCCTTTGCCGCCTCTGTTTCTGCAATGATCTGTGCCTGCATCACACCATTTTTCGTGGATACATGAATCTGTACTTTTCCCAGCTGTTCCGGATTCAGCTGTAAGGTCATCGATGTGACATCTTTCGATAAGTTCACTCTGATCTCATCCACTACCTGACGGACAATATCCGTCTGTGTTACCGACGTATCAAATGGTGTTGCTGCAATCTCTTCGCCTGTCGCCTGTGCCATCGCCTGATTCAGATTGGAAATCACACCCTCTGCATTCTGTTTCACCAGATCTGCAGAAGCATCCGAATCTCCGGCATCCTCTGTCTGCACAGTCACCTGTACTTCTGTGTCAACAGTCTGGGTTTCAACACTTTTACCAGATGTCCGGGTAACATCCTCCTCCGATGTCGTCTGTGCAACCGTCTCTGCGTTTGCTTCCACTGTCTGTGGCTTTTCTGCATCCACAACCGTCTCCTGTGGCTCTGTCTGTGCAGATGCCGACTCCTCTGGAAGCAGTTCCTCAACTGGCACTTCTGTTGAAATCACTGTCTCATCCACCACATTCAAAACCTCATCCAGAAGTTGCGTTGCCTGCTGCATAAGATTATTCAGGGATTCGTCAATCAGCAGATCCACAGATGTTGCATCATTGATCTGCAAAATAAAACCCTTCATCACAGCCGGATCTAGCAGATCCTGCATTGTAAGTCCCGCTGTCTGCAAGAGATTCTGCAAGGTCTCATCGTCCACATTCAGAAGCTTTTTCAGCTTATTCGAAAGCAATTCCGCTTTTAAATCGTCGCCTTCTGCTTCCTGTGGTGCTTCGTTTCGCTTTGCTTTTTCTGCACCGGTAGTACGCGTTGTTTCTGTCTTCGCATCTGATCTTGTATACTTGTTCAGATCTGACTGTTTTTTCTCGCCAGAAACCGTTGTGTCTGCCTGTTTTACCGCATCTACATCGTTTTTCATCGTTGCAGAATCCGCTGTCTGCGTGGTGGTATTCGAATTGGTTGCTGCCAGATTCATCAGATCTGCAAATGTTCCAGAGGCTTTGTCCTTCGACTTTGATTTGTCTGTGGTTCCGCCCGTCTGGCTCATATCGACTTTTCCGATTCCACCTGATTGAATTCCTACAATCATTTGCGTTCCTCCTTTTTTTCTTATTTGGAGTTATACAATGGCTCTATGGCAAAAGTTTCTTCGTTACCGCAGCCGCAAAATCCGGATCCATCGCCGCGAGCACCTTTCCCCTTGACTGCGCATCCATATTGTTCATGATCAGTGCAACTGTATCGAGATCATTGCCCATCGTCTCCAAAATCTTTGCAGCTTCCGACGCATTCATTTCTTCGTACGACTGTGCCATTTTCTTGATACTGTCATCTGCCTGATCCTGTTCTAATACCTGCTGATAGATCTCAGCAGCGGATTCCGCATCAAGCTCATTGTACCACTCTTTATATGTATCGGTATCTGGAGCCGAATCTCCATAGACTATTTCGTCATAAAATTTCTTTTTTTCATCTTCAAAGTCACTTTGATCCTTTGCAATGGTCGTCAGACGATCGACTTCCGCCTGTAATTCCGTCACTTTGTCGTTTAATTCGGAGATTTCTGCGTCCTTGCTGCCAATCGCTGCATCCTGGTCTGCAATATGCTTTAAAGCATCCTCCAGATTCGTATATGGATAATCACTCTCAATCGCAACTTCCTCATCCGAAGCATCCGGCAATATTTTATTGATCACCGGAACATCCTTAAATACCGGGCGGAGCACACGGCTTCCAAATCCACCTACATCACATTTTATGAGCAGACACATCACACTCAGCCATGTAATTATGATCAAAACACCGATCAGGATACCTACACCTTTATTGCTACCGGAGTTTTCTCCTTTTTCTCTCTTATTTTTTGCCATTGTCTTCCACCTCTTTCTTTGCACTTGTAAACTGATATCCCGCCACCTCATCGGTCTCCCGTTTCTCGGTCGCATTCAACTCCTGTTTAAATTCATCGAACTTCTTTTCTTTCAGCTTCTCATGCATTTTCCGTTCCTGCATCTCGCGTGCCATCTTCTGTCTGGCAAGTTCCAGTTCTTTGCTCTTCTGCCGGATCACTGCATTCTGCTCCTCGATCATCATATCTAAGATATCCATACTGTTTGCATTTTCTTCAATCTCAAGAAAATCCAGCCTTCCCTGTATGGACGCCTGATACGCTTCATAATATCCCTGTTTGCGTTTTTTTAATGCATCAAGCTTCTGTTCCTCTGCCGCAAGTGCCTGCCTTGCTTCGGCGTACTCCTGCTTGGCAGACTCCTCCAGCTTATATTTGATATTCAAGATATTCTGCATTCGATATATAAACTTCGCCATACATTCTTCATCCTGTCTTATTCAAAAATCGCATACAACTGCTGCAGCTCATCCTCCAGCAAAAACTTACTGTCCACATCCTGCATCAGATACGCATTGACCTGATTGATCTTCGTGATTGCATAGTCAATCTCCGGGTTGGAGCCGGATTTGTAGGCACCTATGTTGATCAGATCCTCTGCGTCGTTGTAGGTTGCGAGTACATTTTTCAATCTGCCAGCCGCCTGCTTATGTTCTTTCGATGCAATCGCACTCATGCATCGCGAGATACTCGCCATAATATCAATCGCCGGATAATGGTTTTTATGTGCCAGATTTCGCGACAGCACAATGTGTCCATCTAAGATACCTCGCGCCGTATCGGTGATCGGCTCGTTGAAATCATCGCCATCGACAAGCACCGTATAAAGTCCGGTAATCGAACCCTGATGCGTATTGCCTGCACGCTCTAATACCTTTGGAAGCTCCGCATATACTGATGGCGGATATCCTCTTGTAACCGGAGGCTCTCCAGATGCCAGTCCAATCTCCCGTTGTGCCATCGAAAAACGGGTCAGGGAATCCATCATCAACAGGACATCCTTGCCCTGATCCCGGAAATATTCTGCAATTGCGGTTGCTGTTTTTGCCGCCTTATTACGGATCAGTGCCGGTTTATCCGAGGTTGCGATTACAAGCACAGAACGCTTCAGACCTTCCGCCCCCAGATCTCGCTCGATAAACTCACCGACCTCACGACCTCGCTCTCCGATCAGTGCGATCACATTAATATCTGCTTTCGTATTTCTGGCAAACATACCCAGCAAAGTACTTTTTCCAACACCACTACCAGCAAAGATGCCAATACGCTGTCCTTTTCCGATCGTTAAAAGTCCATCCACCGCTTTTACCCCAAGTGGAAGCACTTCATCAATCAACTTTCGTTTGAGTGGATCCGGTGGCGGCGCATCAATCGGATACGTCTCCGTCGTCGTGAGCATACTGCCGTCCATCGGTCGTCCGATGCCATCCAACACCTTGCCAAGCAATTCCTCACCAACCGGAACCTGCAGGACACCTTCTGTATTCCGAACCGTTGCCCCCAGTCCGATTCCATCGACCGAATCATACGGCATCAGTAGTACCTTATTCTCGCGGAAACCGACGACCTCTGCCATGACCTTTGTCAGACCATCCTTCGAGATGATCTCGCACAGGTCATTCAGCTTTGCCGGCGGTCCTACCGATTCTACCGTCAGTCCGACAACTTTATTTACTTTTCCGTAATGCACACTGAAATCACGATATAACAGTGCATCGTATCTTGCTCGGTCAAATTTCTTCAACATTTCATTGCTCCATTTATGGCTATATATAGAGAATCGCAGATATTCCTATCTGCGATTATGCCTTTATTGCGTAGATAATAATTTGATAGCGGTAATCAGATTCCGCACCTGCACGTCCATGGACAGATCCACGATACCCGTGTCACTCTCGATCTGACATTGCCCCTTTTGTAGTTTTGTATCGCTGAATATCTCTATGGTTATTCCCGGATTCGCAGCTCCGGACAATCGATCCGCATTATCTGCAATATATGTATAATTCTCTTCTGATACCCGGATGACGAACTTTCTGGAATCCTCATCCTCATTTAACACCTGATTGATCATGTAGATCATCACTGGCTTATAATCATCGACCAGTATACCTGTCAGCTTCTGGATCAGCTTACACGCAACATCCACGATCTGTTCCTCGGTATCTGTGATGTTCTCCATCATTTCTTCCCGTGCCTGCGCAAGTGCCTGATCGCGTTCCCGACTGATCTTCTCCAGATACTCATCCGCCCGGCGCATCGCTTCCATGTTGCCATCTTCGAGCCCTTTTGCAAAACCCTCTTCCTGTGCAGCTTTGCGAATTGCCTCTGCATCCGCCTTGGCATCCTCCAAAATCTTCTGTGCCCGTTCACGCGCATCATCCTGTAAAAGTTTTGCCTTCTCCATCGCATCATCCAAAAGCTCTTTGTGTTCTTCCAGATTGATTGTCGCAGCCATCTCTGTAATGCCTGCCTCGAAAGTATCTCCTGCTTCCGCTGAACCTTCTGGTACATCATTCTTCGGACGGATCACACGCGGTTTGGGCGGTTCGATCACACGGCTGTTTGCATCGATCACAAACGGTTCCTGTGACACCGTACGCATGCCCGGTATCCCGGATTTAAAAATATTAGACAACGATCTCGTCACCTCCACCACGGGAAATTACGATCTCTCCTGCATCCTCCAGTTTTCGGATAATATTTACGATCTTCTGCTGTGCATCCTCGACATCCTTCAACCGGACAGGTCCCATAAACTCCATATCCTCTTTGATCATAGATGCCAGACGGGACGACAGGTTGTCGAAGATTACCTTCTGTACGTCTTCGTTTGCATTCTTCAAAGCCACTGCCAGCTCGTTGTTCTCCACCTCGCGGAGTACAGTCTGGATTGCACGGTTATCAAGCAGCAGAATATCCTCGAATACAAACATCTTTCTGCGGATCTCGTCTGCCAATTCCGGTTCCTCGATTTCGAGGTTTTCCATAATATGTTTTTCGGTGCTCCGGTCGACGGTATTCAGGATATTGACGATAGAATCCACACCACCGACAATCGTGTAATCCTGGTTGACCAGAGACGCCAGTTTCTTCTCCAATATCTTCTCCACTTCTTTGATTACATCCGGGCTGGTTCGATCCATCATTGCGATACGCTTTGCAACGTCTGCCTGCTTCTCCGGTGCCAGCGCGCTGACCACGGCTGCCGCCTGCGATGCCGGAAGATATGCAAGAATCAACGCGATTGTCTGCGGATGCTCGTCCTGAATAAAGTTTAAAAGCTGGCTTGCGTCTGCCTTTCGTACGAACTCAAATGGACGTACCTGCAAAGATGCGGTCAGTCTTCCGATGACATCTCTTGCACGATCCTCGCCAAGTGCCTTGTCCAGAAGTTCCTTCGCATAAGCAATACCACCCTCTGCAATATATTGCTGTGCTAGACAAACCTCATAGAATTCATCCAGCACCTCATCCTTTAATTCTGCCGATACACTTTTTGTATTGGCGATCTCCAATGTCAACGCCTCAATCTCATCATCCTTCAGATGCTGAAAAATCTTAGAGGAACGTTCCGGTCCAAGCGCGATCAGCAAAATTGCAGCCTTCTGCACGCCTGTAATATCCGATGAATGTAATGTTGTCGCCATAGTATCACTCCCAATCGTCGTTTAGCCAATTTCGTAACAATGCCACCACTGCTTCCGGGTTTTCATCCACAAATTTCTCAATCTGCTGCTTGGAAGCGGATTTATCACTAAACTCAATATCATCCAAAGTCTGGTTCTCCTTCGTTGTCGCAAGCAGAGCCTCTACCGAAAGCTCCGGTTCTGTCTCGACAACCTCCTGCGGTTTCATGCTGCGGAATACAACAAATAACAACAATCCACCAATAATCACAGCCAGTACGATTGACAAAATGCTCTGTACCGGTACGGACTTCGTCTCAGCCGGGTAAAAGACTGGAACGATCCGCTCTACCACATAGATATTTGCCGCCTTCATACCGGTTGCACTGGCAAGCATGTCGACCATTTCCTGAGGGTTAATATTCTCTGTCGGTGTTGAATTTGCTGCCTGATACTCCGCAAACGTCGTACCATCCAGCAATCCCTGTTCCTTCATCTGATCTTCATAGTAGTTCTCATACCGGGTCAGATACAATGCCATGCTGGAATTCTGCATATTGACATCACCAACCGGCGTCACAGTACGGGTTGTCGTACTGCTCGTCTCGTAATCTTCACGCAGAACGCTCAAAGTCGAGCCTGCATTTGCATTATCGAGCAGGTTATAATCTGTGATTTCCTCACCATTTGCATCCGTACCAACCACGCCACCGGTACCATCCGTATTTTCCGCCAGATAGTAATAATGGGAGGATTTCGGACCGGTATCATCCTCGTCATTCGAGTAATATTTGATATCTTCAATCTCCTGCTGGGAAATATTCACATCCAGATTTGCCGATACAGATACCTCGTCATACACGCCCGAATTTACCATCAGGTTCCAAAGCTTGCTGTTGTAATACTCCTCCACCTGCTGCTGTACCATGATAACCGGGGATGCACTCGTGGTAGAGTTCTGACCGGAGAACAACAATTCGCCCTTGTTGTCAACGATTGTAATTGCCTTTGTATCCGAATTACCAACACAGGTTTTCGCATACTCTACGATTGCATTTGTGCTTTCCTGATTGTAGTCACCATTTATGGTAAGCATAATGCTGACTGAAGCAGTCTGGTCACTCGCATAAACCGTGTTTGTGCTTTCCGGCAGATTGATTGTAACCGAAGCCTTCGTCACACCCTGCATAGATGCAATATCCCGTTCCATCTCAGACTGCTTGTAAAGCTTTGCCTTGAGCTTTTTCTCCGAATCTGTCGTATTGAAGCTATTGTTAAACAGACTGTCATAATCTGACTGTCCATTATTCGTTCCAATGCCATTTTCGCCAAGGAGCAGACGCGCCTGTGACACCTGGTTCTCATCAACCTCAATCTTTAACGCATCGTCACTGACCTTGTATGTAATCGAATTATCTTCCAGCAGATTCGCTGCCTGAGCAGCTGTCGCCGTATCCTCAAAGGTGGACAATACCACATATGAAGTCCGGTTTAAAATTGCAACCAATGCGATCACAGCAACCAGAACTGCCGCCAATACCGAGAAGAATAACGCCTTCTGTCTCTTTGTATACTTTTTCCAAAACTCAACTATCTTCGATGGTAGCTGACTAAACCATTCTCTCATACGATACCTACTCTATATGCATAAATTTATAGTTGCATGTTCATCAATTCTTTGTATGCGGATACCACCGCATTTGTAACCTTCACTGTATACTGCAGGGAAATACTTGCCTTCCGTGCAGCAGCTGCCACATCATGGATATTGTCCGAATACCCAAGTGCATAGCTCATCTCCGCAGACTCTGCTGATTTCTGTAAAGAATCTGCTTCCTTATACATATCCACTGCCGCATTTAAAAACGTATCGAACGCTGTACCCTGCGAGCTGGACGCTTTTTTATCTGCACGTTCTGCAGAGCTTGCAGAATTTGCAGACTGAATACTGTTTAAGGTTGTCCATTCATCACTGAACAAACTCACTGGTGTAATTGCCATTTATCTATCTCCTGATACCAATTAGCTATTAAATAATTCCAATCCTTTTGCCGCGATATTTTTCGCAGCATTAAATGCCGTTGCGCTTGCTTCATAAGAACGGCTTGAATCAATCAGATTCGTCATTTCGGTTACTGTGTCCACATTTGGATATTCCACATATCCATCTGCATTTGCATCCGGATTGTCCGGCTCATATACAAGACGCAGATCCGATGAATCTTCCACGATCTTTGTCACTTTAACACCATTTGGTTCATAGTTTGACATATAGCCGTTTAACATATGGTCAAAGGATGTTGTATCCTGTTCTTCAAACACCACTGTCTTTCTGCGGTATGCACCACCATTCTCTGTACGTGTGGTGTTCGCATTCGCAATGTTCTGTGCAATTACATCCATTCGCATCTGTTGCGCCGTCATGCCGGTTGCAGATACATTCATCGCTGAAAATACACCCATCGCTGTTACCTCCCTAATCTGTCATCCGACGGAAATATCCATCAGAATACTTCCACATTAATTACCGGAACTAAGTACGGTATTGTATCTGGCAAACTCCTGATTCATCAGATCAACCAGAGCCTGATACTTGATCTGGTTTTCCGCCAGTCTTGCCTCTTCAGTATTGATATCGACATTGTTTCCATCCAGACGATATGAAAGCGATGCATTATCCGTGTAAACCTGTGCATCCAATGTCTCAAGATTCTGATTTGCCTTTTTCACTGCCTTGCTCAGATTCTTTTCCCCTGCAAGTTCTCCCTGCAGAACCGACTCAAAATCCAAATCTTTCCGCTTGTAATTCGGCGTGCTTACATTCGCAATATTGTTCGTCAGAAGCTCGTTTCGCAGATTCGCAGCATCTGCCGCTTTGTCCAAAATATTCACATAGTTATAAATACCGGATGTGATCATCGACTTCCTCCTTATTTTCAAACTAAAAAAATAGTTACTGTACAGATTCCCATACAGTAACTATCCTACCATATTTTGTGGTATGCTTCAACAAAAATCTTTTCTGACCACTAAATATTTACTCGTTTTCCTTTTTTTCGCGCTCACAGGTGTAACCGCATGTCTCAGAGGCACACAGAAGCTTATTTCCTTTCTCTACCATGTAACCGCCACATTTCGGACATTTCTTATCCGACGGCTTCGACCATGACATGAAATCACAATCTGGATATCCAATACAGCCATAGTAAAGTCTGCCCTTTTTCGTCTTGCGCAAAATAATATCCTTGCCGCATTTCGGGCATGCAACACCGATCTTCTCGTAGTATGTCTTTGTGTTCCGACACTCCGGGAATCCCGGGCACGCAAGGAACTTTCCATGCGGACCATATTTGACTACCATCATACGTCCACACTGATCGCAAGGCACATCCGATACCTCATCTGCAATCTTGACCGATTCCAGCGATTCCTTTGCTTTCTCCACAGACTCTGCAAGATCCGGATAGAAATTCCGGATAACAACCTTCCACTCTAATTTTCCTTCCTCAATGCTGTCCAGAAGCGACTCAATATTTGCTGTAAACTCGGTATCCACAATTGCCGGGAATGCATCCGACATCATTTTATTGACTGCCGCACCAAGCTCTGTCACATACAGATTCTTGTTCTCCCGGATCACATAACGCCGGTTTAAAATCGTTGTGATCGTCGATGCATACGTAGACGGACGCCCGATTCCAAGCTCCTCCATCGTCTTTACAAGAAGCGCCTCTGTATAATGTGCCGGCGGCTGTGTGAAATGCTGCTTTTCCTCAAGCTCTGCACAGGTAAGTGTTGTACCTTTTTCCAGTCCGGTCAGTCTTGTCTTTTCTTCCTTCTCTTCATCTAACGAATATACAGACATGAATCCATCGAACACAACCTTCGATGTAGAAGCCTTAAACTTATGTTCCTCTGCCGTGGCATATACTGTCTTGTTCTCATAAACTGCCGGTGCCATACGGCTTGCTAAAAAGCGGTTATAGATAAGCTGGTATAAACGGAACTGGTCACGTGGAAGCTGCTCCTTTAATTTCACCGGAGATAACTCCACATTTGTTGGACGGATCGCCTCGTGCGCATCCTGAATCTTCTTGCCGGTCTTTACATCCTTTGCCTCACCGACATAATTCTCGCCAAACTGATGTGCAATATATTCTTTTGCATTTTTATCAGCTTCCTCAGAGATTCGTGTTGAATCCGTACGCAGATATGTGATCAGACCGATAGAACCCATGCCCTTGATTTCCACGCCTTCATACAACTGCTGCGCGATACGCATCGTCTTATTTGTTGCGAAATTCAGCTTCTTTCCAGCTTCCTGCTGCAACGTACTCGTCGTAAATGGAAGCGGCTGTTTCTTCGTCTTCTCGCTTACCTTTATCTCCGAAACCGTAAATGGCTTTCCGTCGATTTCTTTCTTTACCTGATCAAGTTCTTCTTTTTTGACTTTATCCTTCGCATAATGAAAGCAAACCGGCTTCAGTGCCGGATTCGCTGACAGATACGCATCTAAGCTCCAGTATTCTTCCGGAATAAATGCATTGATCTCATCTTCCCGGTCACAGATCAGCTTCAAAGCGGCTGACTGCACACGGCCGGCGCTCAAGCCTCTCTTGATCTTCTCCCACAAAAGCGGGCTGATCGAGTATCCAACCAAACGGTCAAGCACACGTCTTGCCTGTTGTGCATCTACCAGATCCATGTCAATTTCCCTGGCATTTTTTATAGAAGATTTGACTGCATTTTTGGTAATCTCATTGAAAGTGATTCTCTTATAATTTTTGCCTTCGAGTTTCAGGGCTGCAATCAGATGATATGAGATTGCTTCTCCTTCACGGTCAGGGTCAGTCGCGAGATAGATCTTATCTGCTTTTTTGACTGCCTTACGAAGCTGCGCCAATAATTCACCTTTCCCCCGAATTGTGATGTAATGCGGTTCGTAATCATGTTCAATATCAATACCCATCTGGCTTTTCGGCATATCCCGTACATGTCCGTTCGATGCGATAACATCATAGGATGCACCCAGGAATTTTTTAATTGTCTTTGCCTTTGCCGGTGACTCGACAATTACCAGATTTTTTGCCATTTCCCATTCCTCCAATACTTTTCTAGTATTCAAAAACAAGCAAACTATACACTATTTTCGGTGGAGGTGCAAGGTTAAATTCTTTTCTATCCTATTTTTGTTCCATCTTCTACTCTATTTTCACCACACTTCTTCTATCCACTTTATGCATTCCTGCCCCATTATTTCACGTTCTCTAGCACATTCTTCCGAGAATTCTTTCTTATTAACAGCTTTATCTTGCCACAGGATTTTCACAGTTTCCAATATTGGGGAATTTTCGGATAATTCAAATATTTGTCTGCCATTGGGAATTTTTTGCATATTTCAAAATTTTCCCCATCATTTTCCGCACTTTCTTCTATTTCGCTGGGGGATTTTTTCTTATTTTCAATTTTCACCCAATTCCTTACTATTGATATGTACCCAGAATTCTGGACACATATTTATGAACTAGGTTGAACACATG
>ERZ1035001.81-NODE-81-length-63601-cov-5.734838_pt1 | contig 63601 bp, 77 predicted proteins | sample MGYA00520685_ERZ1035001 | MGnify/ENA primary metagenome ERZ1035001 (study PRJEB33766, sample SAMN09781749) | gut metagenome | biome: gut microbiome | host: Homo sapiens | place: Madagascar | study: EMG produced TPA metagenomics assembly of the PRJNA485056 data set... | reverse complement strand
AAACGCAACAAAATGTATATAGCCGATATATACAGTAAATGCCCTGGATAACAAGGAAAACTCGGCCCACAATAGCGCGGCAAAATAGCATGGTATATAGTTGACAGTGCAGCAGTGTATGAGGTTAGAATAATACAACTTTTTTGGGGAAGGTTGCAAAGTCTATATTTTGGCGCTATACCGTCGATTATAATGCGCAACAAGCCCCGGGGGGTGGTTAAAAATCTAGGCGGAAATCCGCCGCTATTATAAAGGTAAGTCATCTAATCCAACTCTCAGCTCGCCATCCGTCCATCTCTCGCTCCATCCACCTTACCCTCCCTCACTCCTATCCAGCCATCGGACTACCCATTCGAGCAAACCGCATACCTGCGCCGTTTTCCGCACTCTTGCAACGCATCAATATTGTTCTATTTTATGACAATAATGTCACTTTATTGCCGCAAAACGCCCTATTTTCGCTCAATTTCATTCAAAAACATCGAAATATCGTTCAATTTCAAGCAATTTCACCACACACACGCCGAAACATCCGCATTTTAGCAACTGACCGTCATTTTTATAGGCGATCGGGCATTTTTTTGTCATCAACCGCTTGAAATATGTTGTATGAAGTGTTATAATACTAGTAAAGAACCACTCAGACACCAAAATTACCCATCATCCAAAGGAGACACCACCATGAAACGCCAAAACACTACCCTCACGACCACCAATCCGCAGGATGCCCTCGTAACAGCCCTCGCCAAGGCAATCGTCAATGCCAAAGCCGCAGACGGCACTAACCCCATCATGGAGGCCCTTGCCCAGGCAACCGGCTATCAGGTAGTCCCAGCAGTTCCTGCAACCCCAAAGCCCCCCAAGAAACATAACTGCTATGCTGACACATCTAAACTCACCAGTGATGGTCGCCCCAAGCCAACAGCCGCTGATCCACTCCGCAGCGCCGATGACATCCACGCTATCGGAGACTATCTCTTGACACATGGAAACATCCGCAACCGCCAGCGCAACTATACCTTATATATATGTGGCATTACACTGGGCCTTCGTGTGGGCGATATCGTCAAGCTAAAAATTGGCGATGTATATGATGTGACCACCGGCGCTGTCCGCAAGCACGCCAATGTTGTCAACGAGAAAACACTGAAAAACACCACTGACCTTATCACGCCGCACGCAGCGCAGGCGATCGATGACCTTGTCAACGTGATCCGTGCCCAGCAGTCTGGCGTACTTGACCCTGAGTGGCCGTTGTTCCAAACACAGAAGTGGGTAAGAGCTGGCGGTATGACAAATCACCTGACCAAAACTCAGGTATATCGTATGCTCACAGAGGCAGCAAAAGCCTGCGGAGTTCAGGGCAATATCAGTACACATACCATGCGTAAGACCTACGGTTACATGGCGAACAAGGCATTGATTGAATCCGGTCTGCCAACGAACCAAGTCATGGAGATTATGCAGGCTAAGTACCACCATGATAGCCAGACAACCACCATGCATTACCTTGGCTTACAGCAAGATCAGATTGATGCAGCCGCGCTGTGCGTTGATGCCGCTATTAGCTAAGTCCAGCAGTCCAAACAGACACCGCCCGGGAAAACTTTTTACAGTTTCAAAACACATATTTCAAGCTATAAGGAGGACACCAATGGGAACTAATTTTTACTTCTATACACGCAACAAAGCCGTGGCCAGGATGATGGGGCCACGTGCGGAACCGACAGACCGACACAAAGACGCCTGGGAGCTACACATTGCCAAGACCAGCTGTGGGTGGAAGCCTGTATTTGAGGAGCACGAGCAAATTCACAGCGTGCGTGACCTTGACAGATTTTATCATGACAACATGCACTACCTGACCATATTTGACGAGTACGGCACGGAGTACACATGGCCGGAGTTTGAGGAGCGCGTCATCATGTACGGAACGCCCAAGGTATTTGACTCAGCAATCGGAATGTACACCGGGAACTGGCGGTGCGAGAGCGACAACGACTGCGAACCCTACAAGCACTGGGACGGCGAATACGCAGACACTGACGGATACCGTTTTAGCACGCAGGAGTTCTGTTGAGCGCCACCCGCCAACCTACCTACCTTTATATATAGCATTAAGGAGTTTACCCATGGACAAGACACCCACTATGACAGCCCCCGCAGCTGACAGCGCCAAGCGTGATGTGATTATGATCTACTCGCCGCGCATGGCGGGCTACCTGATGATGCGGGGCTTCTACTTGATCCGGATTGAGCAAAACAAAAAGCGACCTGACAAGAACTGCTTCGCGTTTTTTGATACGCCAGTCCTCAAGGCCGCTATGAACGATTACATAGACCGCAAGTTTACTATTTGAGGGTATTTACGAAGTTTGGTGGCACGAACAAAATCACTTAATTTCATAAGTATCACAGGCACATGGATGTTTGTTGCGCCTATCGATTTTCCCAGTTGATAGCTCCGCATGAGTTGCACTGCCTCGTGTAATATTGCTCACAGCAAACACCCAGCCAAGGGAAACATAACCTCCTGCTTCGGCAGGGGAGACTTATCGTAAAGGAGGTGGCGTATATGTCCACTGTATATGTGCTTAACAAAGACGGTAAATCTTTGATGCCTACGACTCGCTGTGGGCATGTGCGCTATCTTCTTAAAGAGCAGGAGGCACGAGTCGTAAGAACAAAACCATTTACCATTCAACTGTTGTATGAAACCAACGATGTAGTGCAGCCACTTTACTTGGGTATCGACCCTGGCAGAACCAATATCGGTGTTGCTGTTGTTAAAACGGACGGCACAGCGGTCTTTACCGCACATCTTGAGACCCGTAACAAGGAAATTCCGAAATTGATGAAAACACGTAAAGACTCTCGCCGTGCAAGACGCACCAACGGCAGACGATGCCGCCGTCAACGGAGAGCTAAAGCAAATTGCACTATTTCTAAAAAGTGCGTAAAGCAAGCTACTGCTCAAAATGGCAGTGTTAGCAAACGTGCAAAAGAAATTGGTGTCATTAAACGCCATCTTCCGGGTTGCAAGAAAGAAATCCTTTGTATCGGTATTAAAAACAAAGAAGCAAAGTTTAACAATCGCACAAGACCGGAAGGCTGGCTTACGCCCACCGCAAATCAGTTGCTACAGACACACATTAACTTGGTGAAGAAAATTCAGAAGTTTCTTCCTATCAGTGATGTTGTGCTTGAGGTTAATAAATTTGCGTTTATGCAGTTGGACAATCCAAACATTCAGAAATGGCAATATCAGCAGGGTTCACTCTATCAAAAGGCGAGCCTTGAAGAAGCTGTTTCTGAAATGCAGGGACATCATTGCGTGTTTTGCAAGAAGCCCATTGCCCATTACCACCATGTAGTGCCGCAATCCGAAAACGGCAGTAATACTATTGGCAACATTGTTGGCTTATGCACAAAGCACCACGACATTGTGCATAAGAATACCGCATGGCAAAAGAAACTTGCCAAAAAGAAAACCGGACTCAATAAAAAATACGGTGCTTTGAGTGTATTGAATCAAATCATTCCGGCACTGACAAAAGAGTTAAGTTCTCTTTTCTCGAAGCATTTCTTTGCGACCAACGGCAAAAGTACCTACGACTATCGTACAGCACATGGCGTAAGTAAAAACCACTGGCTCGATGCTTATTGTATTGCTTGCTCCGTTTTGCCTAACGATGTTTGCGACAGCAGCATCAACAGCCGTGTACCGTATGAACTTAAACAGTTCCGCCGCCATGATAGAAGAGCACTGCACAAAGAAAATATGAGCCGTGTGTACACGCTCAACGGTAAAAAGGTGGCCACAAATCGTCATAAAGCTACTGAGCAGACGACTGACAGTTTGGAAGAATTTCGTCAACGCCAACCTAATGATGTTTGCAAACTCAAGGTAAAGGAACATCATCCGGAATATCGAAATCTGAAGCGTAACTTCCCCGGCTGTGCGTTTCTTGTTGGCAAGCATACTCATGTGATGCAAAGAACCAGTGGTTCGCACAACGGTAAAGCAGATGGATATTACGATACAAATGGCAACTCGTATCCATCCGGAAAATGTAAGTTTGTTGCCAAAAATAAAGGGATTGTTTTTGCATAAATTAGTAGACTACCTATTTTCATAAGAAATCCCACCAAAAATAATAAATACCCAACAAAGTAGGGGAGACAGCCGCATGAACTACGAAGAATACAGCCCGTACACCCTGACAATGGCACAGCTTACCGCAGACACGATACGGCAGATCGTTCTGATTGCAGACGACCACGACAAAGACCGGGATTCCGCACTGGAAAGCTTTGTTGATGTGTTTAGCAAGATTGCCGCCAACTACAGTTTGGAAAAGTATGACCCCGATGGCCCAGTGGCGCATGTAGGGGTAAAAAACTAAATAATTTACATACAAGGAGAATACCGCTATGAACGATTCTGACCGCTACACTGATTTTATCAACCGCAACACTGAAAACTACCGCGAGGAGATGCGACACATGATCGCAGACTTCATCGAGGACATCGTGAACTTCTCAGACCGGCATTTCGTAAACCGCGAACAGACGATGCTGGAAGTCAGCCAAAGCCTGCGCATGATTCCTGGCTATGCTGACATGAACAAGTACAGGCCTGTTCCGCCTGAAACCGGACACGCCATCCAGCGAGACTTTGACAAGGGGGACTTGCCGCTGTGACACAAGATGAATACATTACAAAAGCCCCCACATTGACAATTTATGATGGATTAGTAAAAGCTCAATCTGTTTTAGAACAATATAAAAACATTCTTGTTTCAGTTTCAGGCGGTGCAGATAGTGACTGCATGATTGACATTGTTGAGAACCTTATCCCAAGAGACGGTGAGCATGATGTGACTTATGTTTGGTTTGATACGGGTGTTGAAATGGATGCTACAAATCGGCATTTGTCATTTCTTGAAGAAAAATACGACATTAAAATCCATCGTGAGCGCGGGAAAATGCAGGTAGCCGGAGCAGTTCGTAATGTTGGTTATCCGTTTTATAGTAAGCAATTTGCCGAGTACATTGGACGCCTACAGAAACACAATTTCCAATGGGAAGATGAACCGTTTGATGTCCTGTGCGCCAAATACCCGAATTGTAAGGCTGCCCTTCGCTGGTGGTGTAACGCTTGGAAAGACGAACCGCATAAACCACTTCAGACCGAAATTGCATCTGCAAAGTTTTTGAAAGAATTTATGATTGAAAATCCACCAACATTTAATATTTCTAGTCGGTGTTGTAACGAGTCTAAAAAGAAAGTTGGAGATGCTGTGCGAAAAAAATATGGTGGAGACATTCAACTGATTGGGATACGTAAGGCAGAAGGCGGCGCACGTTCGACAGGAGTTAAAAGTTGTATGGCTAACGGCGTTCATGGAAAACAATACTACCCACTATTTTGGTGGAAGGCAGAAGATAAAGGTGCTTTTGAAAAAGTTTACGACATCAAACACAGTGATGCTTATACAGTATATGGATGCAAGCGCACAGGTTGCGCAGGTTGCCCATTTGCTGGACATTTTGAAGATGAATTAGCAATGCTTCATCAATACGAGCCAAAACTCGCAAATGCCGTTGAACATATTTTTTCTCCTGCGTATAACTATACTCGTGCGTACAGAAAATTCAAAAAAGAACATAAAGGAAATATTTTATGAGTAATACATATACTCCGCAGGGAATCTGCGATGCCGCGAATAAAATCAAAGACTATTGTCACGGGACAAAATGCGAACAGTGTCTTTTTTATGCCCAAAACGAGCACACATGCTATTTGACAAATTACGTATTTCCATCGACGTGGCCACATTTCAGTGAGCAACGCTGGACCACCGCTGACATCACCCTAGCCAAGGCACTTATCATGATGGGATACACCACCGCAACAAAAACGATGCAGCCTGACGGAGACCCAGCAATCACAGTGATAAAGATCGATGATGATGGAAGTACACCATGCGTTGACAAAATCACGCGAGATTCTTTCCAGGCGCTTAAATATGGCGAGGCCATCAGGCTGGAGGACATTACGGGGAGAGGAGCGTGGCAATGATGCTTGATATAAAAAAACTGAACAGAGCCATCAAAATATTACGCGACCACTGCGACAGACAACAGAGTTGTGATAAATGTATCTTTTATGATTGTGATGATTGTGGCGGATGCGGTATCTTAGCCTACCCGCCGACTGATTGGTATAACCTCAACTTTCACTATACAGCACTTGACTATCAGGCAGCAGAGTTCTGTAAAGCACTTGGGTACGAGATGATCAAGATCGACACATTCCACAAGGTTAGTGCTGTTACTCAAAATTCAAAGTTTGAACTTCCAGACTATCTATTTAAAGGGTTGCCGAGTATTGGAATGTTTGACATTGATGAAATTCTTGCTACTAAGCCAAAGGAGGCTGCGACCAATGACTGATTTTATCTCACGAAGCGATCTGCGCCACATTGCTGAAGACCTAAGACGCAATAGCCCCAAAGACAACGATACATATTTCGTCGCATGTGAAGTGCTAGACTATGTGGCCGATAGGATGCCGGGGCCAGCCCCAGCCACAATCAGCACAAACGGAAGTTATAACTGCTGTGGACACTGCGGTTCTATTGACGGAGTGTTAAATATGGAAGGTGGCCACAACAAGTTCTGTGGCAACTGCGGCTGGCTTATCGACTGGGGTGACTGACATGACCATCACACGCGCAAGAAAAATCACACGCCAATTTGCCCACAACTTTGTCGCAACTATGCGGCCTAAAGAAACTGCAGAATACAAATCAGTCGTTGATGACGCTATAGAGTGGGCTAAGGTAAACGAGCCGAACCTGTTCTACGGTCTTGTTCATGATTACCTTAATTTTCTTGACAGACACACCGAGCACCGCATCTGTTCCACCTGCAAACACTGGGAACCGTTCACTGGAGCGTGCTGCGGTGCCGACAGCCCATACGCCGCTGATTTTGTAGATAGTGACTGCACATGCGCAGACTGGAAGGAGAGGCTAAAGAAATGACAACCATACTGACCAATATCCTGATATTTATTGTCTCGACCATAGTGTTTGAGCGGACATCAGGCCAGACACATGAGATTTATAAGCTACCCGGACTTTTGACGTCGTCAATCCTGTCTGCGATTTCAATCATTTTTACTAATGTAAGCACTATTGCCTGTACATATACCGAGTATCGCATAGCTGAGGAACTCTTTGCGAACGAGGGCAAAGAAAGCTATGCGGTGTTTTCTTTTGGGCTTATCGTATGCTTTGTTATTTGTTTTTCAACTATTTACAACTTCATATTTTGCTACGACACTTTTCCGCTCGTAGAGCTACTTGCCTGTCACAAACAAGTAGACGGCGTTTTCGACAACACCCCACGCATTCCATACAGTACCTTTAAAAAGATGTACAAGCTGCACCCTGAGAATTTTCAGTTCATCAATCCACAGAATGACATTACTTTTTACAGTTTTGAATATCGCGGTAAGAGGTTCTCTCTAAACTTTCTGGACTTTGTGCGGGCGCTAAGCCTAGTCGATGAGCATATAACAGAAAAGGACTTGGCACGCGAAAGGACCAAGCGGGTCAAAAAATATGAAGAGCAGGAAAAGCTTTACGCCATGATGCGCGATGACCTTGCCAGTGACCTTACCGCCATAGAAAAGCAAAAGACCGATGCTTATGACAAAATCAAGACATCGACCGATAACATTAACGAGATAGCTAACAGATTGATAAAGGAGGCGCACTGATGGCACGAATTGTATTAGACAAGCGTCCTATTGGCTGCTGGGATTGCCCGTTTTATGCCTTATTCGATTGCAGGTATTACAGAGATGACCAGATCTTTCCGGGATACTGCGAGTATATTACCACACCGGATGAACTTGAAGAAGAAAGAAAGTATTATACAGAGGAGACACACGATTGATGGACGCCCTGAAGTTCTTAAAAACAGCAAAGCAAATATGCAATGCAGGATGTGATAAAAACTTAACCTGCACGAATTGTTGCCTGCATGATTTGTGTAATGATTTTTTATGTTACTGTCCAGACACAACCTTATCTAAGATTATTTCCACAGTTGAACAATACAATAAGGATCATCCAGCCAAAGAGACCCGCAAAGATCGCCTACTACGGTGCTTTCCCAATCTATTGACAAACGGAAAAATCAACGAAAACGGAGACGTTGACCTCTGCCCGGAGTATTACCTGGAAGATAGTTATTGCGACACCGAAACGCGGATCTGCGATAAATATGGGGACGATTGCGCAATCTGTAAGCACGAATACTGGTCAGAAGAGCCACATGGGCCAGCATACTGGGACAAGTATTGGGAGGAAGACCATGGACGCTAAAGAATTTTTGAAGTGTTTTATACGATATTGTAATAATACATCGTGTGATGACTGTGTGATGATTGAAGACGGGTGTTATCCTGGTGCAATTACGGATATTGATCGACTGATTGATAAAGTCGAACGGTGGGGTAAAGATAACCCGCTTCCGCGCAAGGTTGTTCGTCAGGACAGAATGCTTGAACAGTTTCCATACGCCCCGCTTGATAAAAACGGCGTTATTGAGCAATGCCCTGACTATCCGACTTATGGATTTTCAAGCGCACGATGTAAGAAACACAACAACGATTGCTGTGCTTGCCGCAAGGAATATTGGCTAGAGGAGGTTGATGAGTGATGGACGCTGTTGAATTTTGTAAGACGGTAAACAGGTTATGCAAAAATCGACACTGCAATGGATGTCCTGTTAATGAAAAAGGGCGTTGCATGATTGGGTTCGATGATACTTCAATTAGGAACATTGAAAAAACGATTTCAAAAGTAGAGAAATGGGAAAAAGAGCATCCCGTCAATACCCGCCAAAATAAGTTTTTGAGGATGTTCCCTAATGCCGACCTTTGTCAAGATGTTATAGATATATCGCCATGCAGCATCGAAAAAGAAATGAAAAAATGCTGCGGTGATAGGAATTGTGGCGAATGCAAAAGGACTTACTGGCTTGCGGAGGTAAACGACAATGACTAACATAACAACTTTGCGTCCCGGCGAACACTTCATGTTTAAAGGTTTAGAGTGGGTCTGCCTTGACCCGAACCACCCTGACGGCGGCGTGTTGGCTATTATGGCTGAACTGTGGGCAAAAGATATAAAATTCTGCCCAAGTGATAAATTTGCCGATGAAAAAGGCAACCGGAATAACTACCGCACCAGTAATGTGCGGAGGATTCTATCTGCTATGGCGAACGCTGTTTTTGACGAAAAATGTCTACTTTCACATACCGTTGACCTTGTTGCCGACAACGGTGACCGCGCCTATGGAACTGTACATGACTTTGTTTTCATTCTCACGTGTGATGAGTACCGCAAGTACCGTGAATACATTCCGCACTACGACAGTTGGGTGTGGACTGCTACACCGTGGTACTGCGGTGATAAGGATTCCGACGCGGACTGTGCGAATGTCGTCCGCACTGTGAACGCGAATGGTCAGTTGGGTAACGATGATGCGCGTTACGTCAATGATGCCGTCCCGGCTTGCGTTCTCAATCCAGCGTCCCTCAATCTGCGCCAGAGCATGGCATTTGTAGAGGAGGTATCAGAATGAAGAAAGCACTATTGGCAACATTTTGTATAACCGCTCTGTTCGTTCTGATTATCCTGATGTTCCCATTCAAAGAAAACCCTGTCGTAGAAACAAAGACAGTCTCTATCCAGCAAGAAATCGTATATGCCTATGTTACTACTGAAATGCTTACAAACGGCTATGGTGGTGTACATGACCACCAAGATTATATATGCTACGGCGTTCAGGACGGAAACAACATCCTCGATAAAGAAGACCGTATGGATTGTGTAACGATGCGAAAATCAGAAAAAGACCATAGTTATATAGAATACTACTACGAGCGCAGAATCTACGAGGACGGCACATACTATGACATATATGCCGGAGCGGCCTTGTACTTAACAGATAATATGCTAAAAAGCCTTAGGACGAACAACTAGAGGGAGGTATCAGAATGGGCACCATTTTAAGATATAAATATGTCACGACCAGAAAACCACACATCTGTTTTGGCTGTGGCCGTGAATTTAAACCACCCGTAAAAATGATTTCTGCCGTAAGCGCGGATGGCGGCACAGCGCAATCATACTACCTGTGTAAGACTTGCGACACGATTGTTTCCCACATGAGATGGGATGATGAATATGGGTTTGGTGAATTGCGCGAAGAAGCGTTAAAAACGGAAAGAGAGGCATACCAATGCGACTGATTGATGCAGATGAGCTTTTGAAATATTTAAACTCAGACGACTGCGCATACGACGGCGGCGAATTTCAAGCATACAATAGTTGTATGAGGTATGTACGCGATCTAGTCAACACTGTACCAACTGTTGACGAGGAAAGCCTGCGGCCTACGGCAGAATGGATTGAAGCACCGGATGAAGGTGCAGACGGAAGCTGGGAAGCTTGCTCTCGCTGTGCATGGGAATCCAGATGGGCAGCATCACAGTACAAATATTGCCCCAACTGTGGCAAAAGGATGGTGAACGCAGATGACTAACAAAGCCTACGAACGAGCCTTTAACATCGCCATAAAATACGGCTTTTGCTGCGATTGCAGATTGAGGCTGGACAGGAGCCACTGTCATGAATACGACTGCTACCAGAACGCCGTCAAGGTGATCCACGATGCGTTAGAAAAGCTGGACGCTATCGAAGCGTCTGAGGCAACCGTTTGGCACGATGCACAAAATGACCCGCCAACAGAAAACGACGAATACCTGTGCTACTACGAATACTTCCGTTATGGTAACTACAACTGCATGTACCGCACAATGGATCGTGGATACTTTTTCAATGGCCAATGGAGCGGTGAGCCTACACATGGAACTAGAGCAAAAGTCCTCGCATGGACAGAACTGCCCGCGCCGCCAACTAAGGAATGATGTATATGACCCGTAAACGATACAAGAAGCTTATGATGAGCATTGGTTATAAACGCAATAGCTTTAACAAAATTGTTACATACGAAATTTGTGGCGAAATGTTCTCTAAACACAAATACATGATTGACGGAGGACTCTTTACAAGCTACAACGAACTATGGGATTGGTATAGCCAGTATTTTTACATCTATAAAGGATACGGTTGCACCGTCAAATATGATCCAAAGGACCACATTTGGTACGGGAAAATTGACGACATCAGCGACCTTGTGAACTTTCATACAAAGAAGTTCATGAATATTGACAAAGTGGCGCGGGGTGCAATCGATGACTATCTCGATTTCTGTGCCAGAGTAGGGAAGGAGCCGGAAAAACCAAATGTATTATGAAGAGAAAAGATGCCCATTAAAAGCAGCGGTCAAAGCATCAACAGACTACGAATGTGATAAAAGGTGCGCTTGGTACGATAAGAGCAACTGCAAGTGCGCAATTCTAATGTTGGCCCAAGCAACGCAATATATCTCTAATAAGTAAACAGACAAGGAGATTATTATGAGCTTTAATGATTCCATTGGCACCCGTATGAAAGAGTATTACGAGGCAGTTCCTAAAACAAAGTTAATGCGCCGCACGCCTGTCGCTATCCGCATTGACGGCAAAAGTTTCCACACCTTCACTCGTGGCTTTCAAAAGCCTTTTGATATGATCCTGATGACATCTATGCGTGAAACCATGAAGTACCTGTGCAAGAATATCCAAGGCTGCGTGTTTGGCTATACACAGTCCGATGAAATCACGTTGATCCTGATTGACTACCAGACACTTACCACGGATGCTTGGTTCGATTACGAAGTCCAGAAGCTATGTAGTGTGTCCGCCAGCATGGCTACCATGGCATTTAATAATTTCTTTTCTGTTAGCGTTGACGATTATGGCAAAGCCAATATTGAAGACTGGTATCTTTATCTTGGCGGCACAAATCGTGAGCTATCTGACAATGAACGCTCCGCTTTGAAGTACATAGAATCTTATAACAAATCATTGGAAAGCGGCGCTATGTTTGATGCTCGTTGTTTCAATATCCCAAAAGAAGAAGTCTGCAATCTGATTTACTGGCGTCAGCTTGATGCGACACGAAATTCCATCCAGATGGTTGGACAAGCATATTTCTCACATAAGCAGCTGGAGGGGAAGAAATGCAATGACATTCAGGACATGCTTATGGAGCAATTTGACGTCAACTGGAATAATTATTCTACCGCATGCAAACGTGGTACAGCCTGTATCTACAAGGATGGTAAATGGGTGTTTGATACTGAAATGCCAATCTTGAAAGGTGAAAACCGGGATTATGTTAATCAGTACATTTTTGTTGGTGAATAACCAGCAGCGCCTAATGTCCACTATCATATACAAACTGCGATACTTTGTCGCAAAAGGTAAACAGTAAGGAGATTATTATGAACGAAAGAATCGATACGCGGCCATACTTTATGCTGATTCCTACAGAGCGGAGGCTCCGCACACATGAATTTGCAAATTCCTTCATGGACATGGCGTCGGCGTTCCTGCCGGGGAGCAAACCAATCTCCGATGAAGCCTATGACAAGAATTGCCTTGCCTGTGTTGATTTTTACGACTACCTTGCAACGACCATAATCGGATCACTTGAGCTGACCGGTGAAGATGCCATTGATGCAGGGCTGCAATACGCCAGCTGTGCCCGCGTACATGAGGCGGTCGTTGCCTGCATGAAGAACCTGCGCAGCGAGATCGATGGATGGCTGGAGGCGTGTGAAGATGACAAATAATCAGAGACTTCTTTTGCAGTCATTGAGCAAGGACCAGCTGGTCAAACTGATTGGGGATTATAAGTATGCGCTAGATATTATCAGCGAGATCTGTGTGCGTGAATCTAAATGCGATGACGCCCACGAACTGTTTAAAGATGTACGTTACCGTCTTGATGTGCTGAATCGATATGACCTTAATAGTGAGTGGCTATCTGCCCAGATTGATATGGAACGCGGGGTGCTGACATCTAAGGCGTTGCGTGAAATGATATTAGGCGGTGATAATGATGAGAGAGCATCTACTATCTTATAACGAGCGCCAGAACTGCAAGCTGGTTATGGCATGGTACGAGCGTATCGACGAAACAATTCATAGCACCCGGCCTGTTGGCGAAACTAATTACGACGAAGAATGTTTGAACTCTGTAGATTTTTATTGGCAGATGGCTGATGTGATGATGCAGGAGCTTATGTTTGCGGCTGAAGATGCCAAGAAACTTGACCCGCGTTTGCAGATGTACAGTGTACGCAAGGTGCATGACGAATGTGTAGAAAACATAAAGGAGCTACGGGCAGAGATTGATGAATGGCTGGAGGTGCAAAATATTGATGAACAATAAAATCGAGAAACAACAGGTGCTTGATGCGATGAGACTTATCAAGCAATACTGCAACGAAGAGTCCGGCTGTGAATTCTGCGACTTTTATAGGAGCGGAGACTGCATCACACCATTATCCTTGCCATGCTCATGGGACCTTGACGGATTTGAGTGGACAGCGAAGGAAGCAGCCTTGGCGAAGGCCCTGCTCAATTACAACGTAGATACTATTGATTACAACGGTACCCAACTGTACGCATGCAAAAGTGAGCAAGACGGCACATACATAAATTTTCGTGTGATTTCTACAAACCTGTTCCCAAGCATCACGGAACCGGGCAAATACTCACTAACTAAAATCGCTAACAGGGAGACAGACTGATGAAATTTTATCGAATTTGGTATCGCGGCTATGCTGATGTAGAAGCAGACAGCGAGAAAGAAGCAGTGGATAGATACTTGGATGACCCGTCGTGTGCTGGTGACGATGATTTAGATATTACCGATGTATATGAGCTAGAGGAGGACTATAATGCGTGATCCTAAGAGAATCTGGCCGTTTTTGAGCAAGCTGGCGGAGCTGTGGGAGTTGAAACCGGACTACCGATTTTGGCAGCTGCTGCAAAGCATCCCGCAGGACCGAGACCCGTTCTTTTTGGAAGAGACTGAGACAGAGGCCATTCTTGACAAAGAAATTGCCGATGCCAAGGCGTGGCAGAAAGAACAGCAGGAAAAATACAAACTGTAATAAGGAGAGATGACGATGACACGTAAGAGATATATCAAACTGTTGATGGCAAACGGTTGGAGCCGGAACAACGCTGAAAATACCGCCGGGCTTGGGATTGATGAATGCAAACCAAACAGGTCGAGTAAGACGTTTGATGAGCGGCGCTGGAAGAATATTGTGTCGCATCGTGGTTGCTGGCCATATATTACATATGTAAAAGCGTATGATAACATGATGCGTCTCCGAGAGTTGTACCCAAGTGACAAGCCCGGAGAGGGCGTTAGAGACGATTTTTAAAGAGAGGATAATGATGACACGCAAGAGATATATCAAGTTGATGATGGCAGCTGGGTTGAGCCGGAACGAGACGGAACATATAGCCAGTTTTGGAAAAACCGAACAAGGTCAAGTTTTGAGTGACCGCATGAAGAAGCACAAATTGGCCCACCGTGGATGCTGGCCTTGTGATACATATGATGAACTGTTGAATTTTTGGATGCCAATATGCTTAGACGTAATAGCACGCCCGTAGAGCCGCCTGTAGTCTTTTTGAGGAGATGTGATAACTATGTCAAATGATGAAATTATTCGCCGCACAGACGTTCTTGAGGCGCTGGGAGAGGAGCCGGAGTTGGTTTGCAGATGTGATGACGAGAGCATTGGTCAACGGTATCAATGGAGACAGGACCTTGATAATATCAATGCAATTTGTCCTATACCGTTCCAGCTGCATGAGTTGACAGAAGTTGAAATTTGCGGTTTGCATGGGAATTGTGTGATCGTATCAGCACCAACTATTGATGGCCTGGACAAGCGTGTTGTTCCGTGCCTTGGATCGCACAAGGATATTGACGGGAAGAAGTACATCGTCTTAGACGGCGAGGAGTACAGCCAGAGCCTGTTTGTGGACGGAACGATAACTTTGTGGCAGGTTCGATAAGAACACCGCAGATGGGCTGTATCAAGAGCTGAGAATATGCGTGGTAAGGAGGTGATAGCATGACAATTCGTGAACTGTATGAGACTGTGCCGGACGATCACAAGGACGACATTTTGTGCGTGTATGACGAGAACCATGACACTGTAGAAGTCGCAGATATTTGGACAACACAAGTCCCAGGGGCACAGATAGGGCGCTTTAGAAGAGGCATGACCGATGTAGTCATTGTGTATTAAGGGCACGGCAACAATCCATGCAAAGGCGGAAACAAGCCCAACATTCCAGCCATGACAAGATCACCTGTGTGCGGAGTGCTTGTGCCACAATTTATAAAGCACAAGGACGACGCCGGGACAAGCATCGTGACCAAAGAGAACGATGCGCAGGACCGAACAAGGGGCAGTAGTGCAAAAACAAGTGGTGTACGTTTCCTTTTAAAAGTTACGACTTCATATATCATAATTACTGCGTGTACAGTAATAAGACCGACATTTACTGGACGAAAAAGGCTCTTAACCCACATTGAGTACCGACATCTACTGGACGAAAAAGGCTCTTATAAAGAGTTCTCAATCTTTTGAGTCCTTTTTTGCGTCAAAATTACATCGACGATATGTACCCATCCGACATTTACTGCCAGAAATCGAGCCTTATCTCAATTCCGTATAGTAGTACCGACATTTACTGGACGAAAAGTGTCCTTAACGAAATCTATACATATATACATCCGACATTTAGTGGACAAAAATGGCTCTTAACGAAGTTTTACATATGCATACCCGACATATAGTGCCAAAAAAAGGCGCTTAACAAAAATATCTAAAAACAGGACGGTGATAAAAGCAACGTGTACACAGACCGTGAAATGTATTTAAAACACAGACTTCTCATACCAACAGAAATACTGCTAAACAAAGATGTCAAGCAGCTATTACCGGCGTATATAACATTTTGTATTTTAGCTGACCAAACAGAAGAGGCAGTCACACAGCGCAGGGTAACGATAAGGGAATTCTGCCAGGCTATGGGGACGGTAAACGCAACACGACTGCGGCGAGAACAATATCAAGCTGTTAAGGATGCGTTTGATTGGTTAGTATACAAAAAGTATATTTTGTTAAATGGAATAAATTGGCACAATACCAACCAAAGTTTTACTTTTAAGATGACCGATAGCATTTATGATCTTTTACAAACAAGGGATACAGAATATAGGAAGCATTTCTTGCCCATAGAAGCATCGGAGGTTTTTATGGTTAGGAGAGTAATGCGAGAATCTGATGCGGATAATAGTGTTCTCATCAATGCCATGCGTATTTACTTCTATCTTAGAGACTTATCTTCCGTCTGGCAGGCTACATTTGAGGACAAACTACCAGCTTGGTGTGGGTATTTTAGTTGGGTCATCAACAGGATGCACATTGTCGAAAGGACCTTTGAGCGGACGATAAGCGTTTTAAAAGAGCTTGGCCTTATAACAGTTACACACATAAAATACGATGTAAAGACAAAAGGAACGGTTCCCGCAACGATTGTTATTTTTAATTATCTGTGTAGTGGTTCAGCCATAGATGAAAAAACCTTACAAGTTGAAAAACGGATTGACCAGATATATGGAACAAACTCCACATGGTATGCTACTGGCCGCACATTTAAAAAGAAAGCAGGAGATAATAAAGAAGAGTTCGGAACTACTACGCATTGTATGGAGGAACCCGCGATGTATGTCAATGATGAACATATTGAAGATATTTCTGGCACATTCGAACAAAACAACAGATTACCAATAGACGACATTTTTTATGATGATGATGGCACAGAGCTTGAAATTTGGTAACTAACGCCCAACGGGGCGATGATATAAACAGAACCGCTGCGGCGGGCAGGAAAGGCAGGTGATGCGGCATGCGTGTGTGATAGACGAGCTTAACGCATATTATAAAATGTACAAAATGAAGGAGGTACGCTGTTTGAATATTAAGCGTGCAGAGACGAAATTGATTTTGATGCAGGCCGCACTGGATGCGTGGGACATGTTCAAGAAGATCGTGTGGGCTATATGTGCGATTGCAGCGGTCGCGGTAGTGGGATTGGGGGTGAATTGGCTGTTTGCGCTGGCGTTGTTTGTTGGTGTGCCGTTGGTAACAGGTCTTGCGTGGGCTGTTGTGTACCGCTGGTGCTTTGACAATGGAGCGCTGAAGCTGGAGCAGGCAGACCCGGACGAGAACGACAATGGAAAGGGGGACGAGTAATGTTTGCACCCCCGTTGTATGTAGTACGGAAATTTCCGCTTTCCTTTATTATAAGCAACAACTTTAACATCCAGCTTGACCCGGATGAGGAAAAGCGCTTTCAGGTAAAACAGGGAGACAACATGCTTTTCCGGCAGGTACGGCTAATTACATATGAGACCGATAAGTTCAACCGCTTTGTGGTGTTTGTGAACTGCGTGGGCGGGCAGAACAAAAAGAAAGAGATGACGCGGCTGATTCACCACGGGTTCAAGGTTGGCAAGCAAGAATTTGTGGTGAGTGAGCGCAGTGCCAGCATGGTACGGCAGGGCATCCTGAGTTTTGTGGACAGACGGATCGCCAGGGAGTTGGACAAGCGTATCACGATGGGGATAACTTTTGATAAGTGCGTTATATCGAAGTTTTCCGGTTATCGTGGTCTCTGCTTCTCCAGTTGTCACTGCATTGAGGGCTGGGTGCCGAATATTGTCGTTGTACCTGACTGTTTTTTGACCATTAAGGACCAGCACATCAAGTATGTGTATGATAAAAAGATCAAGTTCAAGGATAAGAACACTGGTGCAGATCGTGATTGGACACAGAAGGACATCACGGAAGGCGTCCGCGACATTACTATCAACGCATTTGACGGCTGCGGCATTGCACACCCAAAAATCATGGAGGAAGTTCGCCGTAGGATTGGCAGTGATACGCCGATTACGAGCGCGGTGATCAGGCTCCCTCTGATGAAGGGCGTGGTTCATAGTGTTGACTATGAGACTTTTTTTGCAGAGCGTGGCGTGCGGTTCATTACAGATATCTGGGGTGTGCAGCACGATGTAAGCCCGGGCGCAGAACCGCTGATGATTTTGACGGAGGGACAGTACAAGGGATACTCCTACTTCAACAAAACCGGCACGATTGCGGACTGGGAGGAGTATTGGTATCAGTTCAAGAAGTACAACCATTGTTTTGGTATTGCCAAGTGGAACTTCGATGCCGATACGGAGCCGCTTATGACGCGGGCAAACTACCAGATTTTGCAGGATTTGGACTTGCCGTATGACAAGTTCCGCTCTATCGCAGATGACAGCATCAACTGGTTTGAAAAGATCACAGACGGCGACCCGATTTATACATACTGCTTTCTTGGCATGTACGCTGATAAGCATAAGGCGTTGAACGACTACTGCGCAGCCATTCTCAAAAACCCGGAGATGATGAACGAGGACGGCGTGCGGAATTACATTGTGAACTTGCTTGGGAAGTACCGCGATGATATGAAGTGTGGAAAGCTCTGGACTAAATCAACTTTCAAAACATTAACTCCTGATTTGATTATGCTGATGGAACACATCGGCGGGTTGCCCTTAAAGGGATCGCTGGAGGCGGATGAATTCTTCTGCTTTGACAGAACAGGAACCATGCTTGGTGAGCGATTGTTAGAGCGGAACCCACATATTTGCAAGAGTGAACATGTTATTTTAAAAGGAACAACGAACGAACTTCTGGAGAAGTATTGTGGACATTTGGTCAACACGGCGATTGTAAACTGCAAAAGTATCACGCCGCAGCGATTAAATGGCGCGGATCAGTCATGGTTCGGGGCTGTGGTAACACAGCATTTGGAACGGTGTGAACCCTTCATCAGGGGTGTGGCCTAACGGCTGCTAACAGGGAATGCCCGCAGGGGAGAATCCTGTGCTTCGCAAGGAGTGCATCGACTATCCGGGATGAGTGTACCGGAGTACGGCCGCTATTGATACGCGACTGGGAGCGCACCGCTGCCGAAAACGGCAGAAGATATAGTCAGCACCTACGCAAAATATATCGTAGGTACGTATGACGGTGATCTCACGTTGATTGTTAATGACCCTATAATTATGAGCGGTGTTGATCGCAACGCTTCTGTGGTCATTGATGTTGAGGATAAGGTCACTGCATTGAAGGAAGAATACAGCATCCAGAACAGAACAAACTGTATTATTCGCAGCTTGCGCAGCTCCATTGGAGAGATAAGCAACTATGCGAGTGCATATCACAATAAAGCGCCAAAAACACAGGAGCAGAAAAAGCGATATGAGGGATATGTTGATCTGCTGTCTGTGGTCAACGGTAAACGGCCTTGCCGTTGTAAAACTGTGTGAACGCCTTACCAGCGGTGTCGTCTTTATGGCGGCTAACGGTGAAACTCTCTTGGGTAGGAGACAATACCGTGCCAAGCCTCGCAAGAGGAAGGCGTAACGACTAATAGCGATGAATGTAGCTATGTAGGCCGGAGTTGGTAGCCCGGTCGAAGCGCACGGCCGTAGAAATGCGGAAGAGATAGTCTAAGCCCTGTGGTGACATAGGATATTACTAAAGGCCATAGATTTTGCCAAGACGGGAGTGCTTTACCCAGTGCCCCGCAACATTGCGAAATACGGTCGTCCGCTGCCGTATTTTATGAAGTACGCAAGCCCGTACTACAAGCGGATGAAAAAGCTGAGTTGTGCCCACTCCAACATGAACATGCTGTGCTTTGAGCTTGAGCGCTGGGAAAACACGATCCGAAAACGGCGCATGAAAAAGTTCGACTGGAGGATCATGTTTGATGAAGAGATCGGGTATGACCAGGAACACTTTGACGCTATTGAGTTGATATTTTGCGAATTTTACAAGTTGTGCAGGGATTTGGCGGAGCTGAACCACCAGTGCAGACACTACGAAACGTACAAAGACATTTTGAGAGAACAGAACATTACGAAAGAGATCGCTACGAATTTTGAGGTAAACTGGCAGTATTACTACAACATTTACCGCAGCCGGTGCCAGCAGATTGTGCCGGATGTCCGTGAGCTTGCAAACATTTGTGTGGTATTGTGCTATGACAAGTATAAGAGCCGCAACAAAAAGTTCATGTGGCAGATGGCCGGTAAGGGTGTAGTAGAGAACATCAAGCAGGTAAACATCTGCCTGCCGCAGGAGTGCGATGACGGCGAGTACGAGTACCTTGGAAAGCGTTATACGCTGGCCCCTGTGGAAAGCGACATCCCGGTAGAGTATATCGATACAGAGCTTGTACCGGGAGGTGATTGCGATGTTTTATGATTTTTACTGCAACGAGAAGATGCTGCTTGATAATTACAAGAAGAATGATTTGGGAAACCGTGCGTTGAAGCGTGTAATTGGGCGCAGCGGAATGACGCCTGACAAATGCGCTGATATGTACCTTACGATGTTTGACAACAGTTTGAATTTGAGCTACGACAGATATGACCTTGTAAGACATTTTGAGACCTGCGGAACGAAGACATGTGAGTTATTACAGATTGACAGTATAAAAGTATATAAACAAGACCTTGAATGGATCATGACACAAATTGAGACACACAATCTGAAGCAGAAAGAGCAACTTTGCCTGTTTGGCGTTGTGATGATGTGTAGGATTTTACATATGGACACGATAGATTTGACGACTGAGTTTAAGATCAAGCGGTTTTGTGGCTGTTTTGAATCGCACCTGCATGATGTAACCATCAGAAAGGGAAAGTGGTACGAGACTTATCACGCGCCGATAGGGATGGAGACGGTGAGCGATGAGTACGGCATCCTGCTGCGGACGGACAGCGAACATACCGCAAAGAAGGTTGGCTGTTATTATACCTACGAGAATTATGACTTGAAGAATAATGAAGTTGTATACGAGATGGTTGTTACGCCGGACACAAATCGGTTGAACCTGTATGCGTTGTATCAAACGGTGGGGTTGAAAAACATACGGTTCTGCGTGAGCTGCGGCTGTGCGTTTACGGCAAGAGGGAACATGACAAAGTATTGTGATGATTGCGCCAAGATCATAAAAAGAGAACAGACAAGAGAAAGAGTACGCAAATACAGACAGCGGCATTCTACGATGTAACGCTTTTAAAATAAGGCGGTTTACAACGATTAAGGACTGATGACTTTATCCCGTCCAGGGCTTCGGCTTTGGGCGGGCTTTTGTTTTGTCCGATTTTAAAAGGTTTTATAAGGAGCGATGTTTGTATGATTACTATTTCTAAGGCAGAGGCCAAGATGATCCGTGAGAAGTTCCCCCGTGCGCACATGGTTACGACCGTGCATAAGACCATGGTTGACGAGACCAGAGATGTGTTGAAGGCACTTGTTAATAATGTTGATGCACAGCAGGCACTGGCGGAGATGGAGCGTGATGAACGCCGCCGTACCGCCCGTACTTTGGGTGACGAGGTGGTTGCATGAACGATTGGCCGAAATTGAGCGGTGAGACGGATGCGCAGTATGTGTACCGCGTCTGCCGCAGTAAGGATGAAATTGGTACATGGACTGACGTTGCAAATGTCATCAATACAACGCTTGGCTGGGATAAGGGCGAGTGCGCTTACCGCAAGACATGGAAAGCATACCAGGATCTGCAGCAGGTGAGCGAGGTCGATACAGCCAGCACGGAAGAGCTGCTGGAAAGCATCCGCGAGGAGCGGCGTGAGCTGGAGAAGGCGCGGGTCAAGATGCGTGATGAGCGTAACGAGGTCAGTCGGCTGCTTCGTGCAAAAGCGCGTGGTGAGAGTATGCGTGAGCTAATCGAGCGCCGCGTTGATGCCTATGATCCAGCTGAGTATGAGCGTCTGGATGTGCTGCAGTGTGTCGGACAGGGTGATTGTGACCTGATTGTTCATTTGACTGATCTGCACGCCGGGATCCAGATTTCCAACTACTGCAACCAGTATAATCAGCAGATTATGATGTACCGCCTGCGTAAGTATGCAGGGAAGATTGCAGAGATCTGGCGGCGGCACAATGCCAAGAAGTGCTATGTGGTGCTTGGCGGTGATATGGTCAACGGAGCGATCCATGTGAACAGTCGCTTGGAAAACAATGAGAATGTGATTGACCAGGTGATTTCTGCCAGCGAGGCTGTGAGCTGGTTTGTAGCAGAGATGGCGAAGCTGTTCCTTGACGTTGAGGTATACAGCGTACCGGGCAACCACAGCCGCGTATTCCCTAATAAAGAGGATAACCAGCATGGTGAGTATCTTGACCGGCTTGTGAGCTACTACGTACAGGCAAAATGTGCGCAGATTAACAACATACACGTATGTGATGTAGATTATGACGGCTCAATGGTTCGATTTGTAGTGCGCACGCTGGATGTATTTGCTGTGCATGGTGACAAGGATACGCCCACAGGAGTAGTCAATAATATCACGATGATGACGGGTGTAAAGCCCGATATTGTTTTGATGGGGCACCGACATACCAATGGACTGACCACCGTGTATGACACGAAGGTCTACGAAAGCGGCTGCGTGGATGGCCCCGACAATTATTGTATGGATAAGCGATTGAAGAATAAACCGGAGCAGACAGTTTTGGTCGTCAATGACCTAGGGCTGGACTGTGCATATGATGTAAAGCTGGATTAACACAGCGGTATTTTTAAAGGGAAGGGAAGTGAGTTTTTGGAGGAGAACGTTAAGAAGCAGCCCGAGTTTTTTTGCAGCTATTCCAGCCGCCTGACAAACTTTTTGAAGGCGTATGGACTTAGCTACGAGAAGCGCGAGGTGAACAATATTACCGGCGCACCGTTTTGTGTGTTTAAGCGGACACCAAAGCTGCTGGCGATTGTGAACTATTGGAGTAACGGCGGTCGTAATCAGTTTGCTGATTTTGACGAGGACGGTAACCCAACAGAAAACAAGGTGGGTGATCCGTAATGGGACGGCCCAAAGGCGCTAAAAACAAAGCGACGATTTTACGAGAGCATGCAGAGGCGCAGGCGCGAATCCAGCGTATTATGGCGGAGGAGGACCAGCCGGAAGTGTTTTTCTGTGTGACGTGTCATAAGAAATTTACACGCCAAAAGGATAACTTTTATCCGAGCCAAAGTCAGCTGTGGGCAGGGAATAATCACTTTATGCCGAGTTGCAAGAGTTGTGTTGATAAGTTGTACGACCATTATTGCAAAACGCTTGGCAATGAAGAGGATGCTGCAAAGCGCGTTTGTATGCGGTTTGATATGTATTACAACGACAAAATTTTCAGATCAACGGCAAATCGTGCAGCGAATCTTACCCGCATGGCTGCATGGGTCAAGCAGCTGAACATTGTACAGTACCGCAACAAAACCTTTGACGATTACCTGGAAGAAGTTAATGGCCGCATCATCAATGAGGTCGATGATAACTCACAAGCCGTAGATGCCAAGGGACGTGTCAGCCAGCGTATGCTTGATTTTTGGGGAACATCCATGAAGGATCAGGAGTATCTGTTCCTGGATAGAGAGTACAAAGACTGGACAACGCGGTACGAGTGCAAGACAAAAGCGCAGGAGGTATTGTTCAAGAATATCTGCATTGGTGAGCTTGCCTGTGAGCGTGCGGCCAAGAGTGGCGATGTCAAGGACATTAAAACGGCTAATGACAACCTGCAGAGCTTGCTTGGGTCTGCTAACATCAAGCCTAACCAGACAAACGACAATGCGCTTGCCGAGGCAAACACATTTGGCACGCTGATTGAAAAATGGGAGAGGACCGATCCGATTCCGGAGCCTGACCCGGCGTGGAAGGATGTGGACGGTATAGGACACTATTTCCGTGTGTGGGTGCTTAGCACCTTGTGCGAACTGTTTAAGGTGAAGAACCCCTATAAAGAGGAATATGACGCTGAAATAGAACGTTATACCGCGCACAAGCCGGAATATTACATGAACGACGATGAGCCTGATGAGGCCGCCGAAGCTGCAAAGTGAGGTGGTAGGTCATGGCTCAGAAAAGAACTGCAGAAGAAGTTGCAAATGACAAGGCTACGCAAATCATGAACGCGGTGGCGAAGTGGTGCTCTTTTTACAGGGCAAACCCGCACCGATTCTGCAAGGACTATTTAAACTTAGAGCTGCATCCGTTCCAGGTCGTCTTGCTTTTTATGATGAATCTGGCGACGAATTTTTGTTTCATTGGCTCGCGTGGCCTCGGTAAAACGTTTCTAACTGCCGTATTTATTGTTTATAAGGCGATTCTTTATCCGCACAGCAAAATAGTGGTTTGCGCAAAGGTTCGAAGTCAGGGTGCGCAGGTTCTTGAAAAGATAACCAAGGAACTTATGCCAATGTCGCCGCTATTGCGCAGTGAGATAAAAGATGTTGTTATCAATCAAAGTAAGGCTGAGATTACATTCCGTAATGGCAGCTTTATCGAAGTTGTTACAGCGAGCGATACCTCCCGCGGACATCGTGCTACGATTCTGGTCTGCGACGAGTTCCGTATGATCGACAAGGATGTCATTGATCTGGTCCTGCGTCGTTTCCTGACGGTTGCACGCCAGCCTGGTTATTTACGGAAGAAGCAGTACAAACATTTGCTGGAGAGACCTATTGAAATGTACTTGAGTTCAGCATGGTTTCAATCGCATTGGTCGTGGCAGCTGTGCCAGGACTATTTCTATAATATGTACGCCACAGACAAAAAATATTTCTGCTTCCGGTTCCCGTATCAGATGCCTGTAAAAGAGGGTATGTTGTCGCTGGAGCAGGTTGAGGATGAGATGTCCGAATCTTCGTTCAGCGACATTAAGTTCCGTATGGAGATGGAAGCCATGTTTATCGGCGTGACCGATGGCGGACTGTTCAGCTTTGAAGATATCAATAAAGTACGCAATCTGAAGCAGGCATTTTATGCGCCGGGCACTATCTTGGCAGGCAGATCTATTGAACCGCCCAAGAAAAAGCCAGGGGAGAAGCGTATTTTGACGGTCGATATTGCTTTGATGAGTTCTAAACACAGCGATAACGACGCAACGAGCATTTTCTTGAACAATATGATACCGAGCAACAGTGGACGATATACCAGCAACATGGTATATACGGAAAACTGTGAAGGTATCATCACGCAGGACCTAGTGCTGAAACTGCGCCGCTATTTTAAATGGTTTGACTGCGACTACATCGGTATTGACGCCAAGGGCCTTGGTGCCCCGATCATGGACCTGTTGATGCACGAGTGTTATGACCCGGAGAGCGGAGAGATATTCCCACCGCTGAACTGCTGCAATAACGCTGATTTCCAGGACAGATGCCCAGATAAGACCGCGCCCAAAGTAATTTGGGCCATTATGGGCAGCGCACAGTTCAACAATGATGTGACGATTGCACTGCGAAGCGGTATTCAGCAGGGACGTATCCGGTTCCTTGATTCCGAGTACGATTGCGAGGAGCTGCTGCGTGCGCAGTTCAAGGGCTATGACAAGATGACGCCGACAGAGCGCACTGCTTTACAGCTGCCGTTTATCAACACCGGACTGATGGTCAACGAGTTGGTCAACCTTGATTATGAGGCGACAAACAACCTGATCCGTGTACATGAAAAGCCCGGCGCACGCAAGGACCGTTACAGCTCGGTTAGTTATAACTACTACATAGCAATGCAGGTTGAGCGCAGCATGGCAAAGAATTACGCTAAGACAAAGAAAATTGAAATAAACTTTAGGGCACCTGCCAGAAGGAGGGGTACATTTGACTATTGATTCAACGCAGAAAAAAGTGGCCGTGATGACCCCGGATGGCAAGCGCGACTATGTATCTATGACGGAGTTTATGGACAAGCTCCGCTATGCAAATATTTCACAAATTAAAGTCCGCGACCTTGAAAATAACAAGGACTATGCACCTACATACCGTAAGTACACAAAATCCCAGATTGTGACCTATCTTGGTAACCCGGCGAACTACGAGACGCAGCTACGCCAGATGAGCCAGTACCTTTATAATATATCGAACTACTACCGCAGACTGATCCAGTATTTTGCGAGTATGTCTACGTTCAGCTATATTGTTGTGCCGTATGGCGTTGACAGAACCAAGAGCGTGAACATGAACAAGTTCAAGAAAGGGTACTATGCAGTCATCAATCAGCTGGAGAAAATGAATATCCGGCACGAGTTTACACGAGCGCTGACGGTGGCATTCCGCGATGATGTGTATTACGGTTATGCGTGGGAAACGAATGACAGCTATACATTCCAGCAGCTGGATCCGGACTACTGCAAGATTTCCAGCATTGAGGACGGTGTGTATAATTTTGCCTTTAACTTTAGTTATTTTGATGCGAACAGTGAACGGCTGCCGAATTTCCCGCCGGAATTCACGACGATGTACAATGCATACGCAAAAGATTCTAACTTGAAATGGCAGGAATTGAGCAGCGACAACACCGTTTGTATCAAAATTAACGAGCAGACGCATATTCCAATCCCGCCGTTTGTGAGCCTGTTCAGCGCATTGGCAGATATTGAAGATTACCGCGCTATCAGCAAAAATGCAAGCGAGGTAAACAATTACAAGGCTCTGGCCCTGGAGATACCAACCGGCGATGATGGCACATTCCTGATCGATTATGACCTGTGCAGGGACTTCTACGACATGCTGTGTAATGTTCTGCCGGAAAACATTGGTGCGTTTATGTCACCCATGAAGGTTTCCAGTTGGAATTTTGAAAAGAGCGGCGCTGTGAGTGGCAGCGATGATGTAGAAAAGGCTGAGGCGTCCATGTGGACGCAGGCCGGTGTCAACAGTATTTTGTTTGGCGGCGGTGACAAAGACTCGGCTACATCTGTCAAATGGTCAACTATCAACGACCAGATGATCGTATTTACGGTGATGCGCCAAATTGAGCGCTGGATCAACCGCAAATTAAAAAGTGTTTCGACGGCATATAAGTTCAAAGTGAATATTTTGGATGTTACATATTTTAACCGGCAGGAGATGCATGACCAGTTCGTGAAGGACGGTCAGTATGGTTTACCGGTGCGCAGTGCTATTATGGCCACCAATGGTTACAGCCCCAGTGATATGGAAAACATGCTGTACCTTGAGAACGAAATGCTTGGCCTTGATAAGCTGGAAATTCCGCTTAAAAGCTCTAACACACAGGGCAAAGACTCTGATGATGAGGGCGGCAGACCCACAAATGCCAGCAAGGGCGAAGACCTGAGCGATGCAGGCGAGGTTACGGCTGAGCATGACAGCAATGCAAATTCTGCGGGGTGATGATATATGAAAGAGGTAAAGATACGCGGGCGTGAACTAGCGGTTCATCTGAGCCTGCGCAGAGCTGTGCTGCTGCGAAAGGAAAAAGATTGCAGCGGGCATACCGTGTATGTGTATGCTTTATCTGACGAGGAAATTGCCGCGCTGAAGGAATATGTAAAAGAAAAGCAAAAACGAAACTACTACTGATTGCCTGTGCTTGTCGCGGGCATCTTTTTGATTTGCGGGGTGTGCGATATGGGAAACCTACTGAATCGCCTGCCTGTCACCTTTGAGAAAACAGGAGAAGTCAACGGTAAAGATACGCGATTTATCAATGTAACGATTGATGTTTTGCATACCGGTGACAACCTGAATGGTTCCACTTTCTCAAAAGAGGTGGTGGACACGGCACTGGAAAGCATTAAAAACACGCCGATTCTTGGATATATTGAGGAAAGCAAGGCGGGCGACCTTGATTTTAAGGGGCACGAGCACGAGCTGAAAATTGACGAGGACGGCATTCAATATGTATACTCCGGCAGCGCCTATGGCGTGATTCCGGAGAGTTGTAATGCCCGGTGGGTGAACCGGGATGACGGAACAGGGACGATGCGCGATTATCTGCGCGTAGATGGTCTGTTGTGGACCAAGTTCGATGATTCCTGTGAGATCTTTGAGCGTGATGGCGTAAAGGCACAGAGCATGGAGATTACGGCGCTGGAGGGAGATGTAGATGACCGCGGCTATTATGTCGTGAAAAATTTTGCATTTGATGGTTGCTGCATCTTGTCTACGACCGATCCACGTATTAAACCGGCGATGGTCGGCAGCGATGTAGTGGCAAATTTCAGCGCTGTTACGCTGGCAAGCCAGATCAAAGAGAAGCTGGACGAATACACAGCACTACAAGGTTCTCAATCCTCCAAGGAGGCTGAGATAGATAACTTTGCGAAAGGAGAAGGTGTTTTGGAGAAGAAAAATGAGATTCTTGCATCCTACGGCATCGATGCTTCTACGCTGGATTTCTCTTTGGAGGAAATTACCATTGAGGAGCTGGAAGAGAAGTGCAAGGAGATGTCTGCGGCTGCAGCAGAACCGAAAAACGAGCCTGAAGCCGCGCCTGCACAGGAGCCTGCGGAACAGTTTACCCTGACGGACAACCAGCGCATGCAGGAAATTAGCGACGCTGTTTCCGGCGAGAAGTACATTGACCGCTGGGGCGATGAGTGCAGACGCTACTGGCTGCAGGACGTGCAGGAGAATCGTGCGATTGTGATTGATACGCAGGACTGGAAGACTTATGCGCTGCCGTTTGCCATGGAAGGCGACAATGTCAAGGTTGATTTTGACGGTAAAAAGCGCGTGAAGGTCGTGTACGAGGACTGGGAAGATGACACTGCTGAGCCTGAGCTGCCCGTGCTGTATGAGGCACTGTGCGACAAGGTAAATGCTGCCAAAGAGGAGGCTGAAAAGTTCAGCACGCAGTATTCCGAGGTCAAGGCACAGTTCGACGAGATGCAGCCCAAGTATGATGCTTATGTTGCTGCTGAGGCCAAGGCTAAGAAGGCTGAGGAGAACGAGAAGCGCGAAAAGCTGTTTGCCATTATGGACAAGCAGCTGGACGGTGTCGATGAGTACGCCGAGCTGAAGAAGAATGAGGATATGGAGTTTACTGCCCTGCAGGATGAATGCTACAAGCTGCTGGGTAAGAAGGCTACTGCCGAGTTCAGTTATGTTGCACCCAAAGAGAAAAAGGGTGAGATCGAAAAAGCACGCTTTGGCGTGAGCGGGGTCCAGATGCAGTCCGTCTCGGACAAATACGGTGACCTGTTTGAACGCTACAAATAATACGATAAACGGAGGAATTTAACTATGGCTAATGAAAAGCATGCTGTTGTGCGTCTGGATCTTATGTCCGGCACTACTGATGGCTCTCTGCTGAAGAGTGTCAAGGTTTACAAGAATGACAACCCTGTTGCGATCGACAATGCGCAGCTGGTTGTTCTGGGCGAGCGCGAGGGTCGTGAGGTCTATAAGGCCACTGCCCCCACTGCTGAGTCCAAGCCGAAGGATCTGGTCCTGATTGCCAGCGAGGAGCTGTTCTATGATGAGACCCGCACCCACTATCTGACTGAGTGGGTCAATGAGGCTGGCAAGCCCTGCCGCGGCTATGTGCTGCACAACGGCGACGATTTCAGCGCTACTGCTGAGGCTTTCGACAAGGCTCCTGAGAAGGGCAAGTTTGTTGGCTTCGCCGCTGATTCTACCAAGATTGCCGTTCAGGAGGCTGCTGACGACAAGACCTTTGGTAAGATCGAGAGCGTCGAGAAGACTGGCTGGGGCAACGGTGCCTACGAGTATTTCGAGATCCGTGTTTCTTTCTAATCACGGGTTAGGAACAACTAATACATGACATTTACGCGCCGTCCATTTTGTTTGGGCGGCGCTTTCCATTTAGGAGGGTTTTACTATGGAGATTGATAACAAGCTCATCAACCTTGCAGTCGATAGCTATTTTGGCCGACTGGGCAAGGAATACAGCGTTGCTGACAGCCAGGAAGTTCTGCGCAAGGCTCTGCTGGAGGCCAACAACGGCAAGTCCACCATCGACCTGAAGGCAATTCGCGATGGCAAGTGCAGCAACCTGTTCAGCATCATCGAGGTCGTCGTTGAGAAGGTCAGCGAGGAGGGCCTGAAGGGCGACGAGTTCTTCACCCAGTTTATTGAGGATCGCAATCTGGCACTGGGCGACAGCAATATCTTCCACACGAAGAAGGATTGCCTGCTGACCGTTGCTGACGTTGCCGAGGGTACGCAGGGCATTCGCCGTCAGCGCCTTGAGAGTGGTTCTGATGTCATGATCGCCACCCAGCTGCAGGCTATCAAGGTTTACGAGGAAATCAACCGCGTGCTGGCTGGCCGTGTTGACTTCAATGACATGATCCGTCTGTGCTCTCAGAGCTTTACCCGCCATGACCTGGACGGTGCTTATGCCGCTTTCGGCAGCATGATCACTGGCCTGCAGGCCCCGTACATGCAGACCGGCACGATGGATGCTGACAAGCTGCTGGATCTGGTCGAGCATGTTGAGTCTTCTACCGGTGAGTCCGCTATGATTATCGGCACCAAGAAGGCACTGCGCAAGATCCCTGACATTGATGGTTCTGACAGCCGCAAGGAGAGCCTGTACGCTATGGGCTATGCTGGCAAGCTGTCTGGTACCCCGCTGATTGCTATGAAGCAGCGTCACGAGGTCGGCTCTACCAATTTCATCCTGCCTGACGACACCCTGTATGTTGTTGCTGGCAATACCAAGCCTATCAAGCGTGTTACTGAGGGCAGTGTTACCATGCTGCAGGGCGATCCGATGAAGAATGCCGACCTGAGCCAGGAGTTCCTGCTGATGAAGCGCACCGGCATTGGCATTATCATGGATCGTGACTTTGGCGCTTACAAGTTCTCTTGATAGATAGAGGATCTGATATAAACCGGCTGGGCAACTGGCCGGAATTTTTAATGTGAATATTTGGAGGTATTGTTTTGGCAGTTAAGAAGATTACGAATAGCACTATGGTCGAATGCAAAAACGGTGTACATGGTCCCCTGATTTATGTTTCCAGCCGCACGGCAGGATATATGATCGAGTGGGAGGAATTTGGCGAGGTTCAGGAGATCGAGTACGGTGAGCTGGTTGCCATGCGTGGTTCACAGCCGCGTTTCTTCCGCGACAACTGGATCCTGATCGAGGATGCAGATGTCCTGAAGGCGCTGGGTGTCGCACAGCATTACCGCAACGCACTCACGACAGAAAACTTTGATGATGTGTTCAGTTGGGATGCTGCAAAGATCCGCAGCGACGTAGCAAAAATGAGCGACGGCATGAAGGATTCTATCCGCATGAGAGCAAAAGAGCTTATCAAGGCGGACAAGATCGACAGCCGCAATGTCATCAAGGCACTGAACGAGGTTCTGAACTGCGATCTTGAGGAAGAGGTGCAGCTCGATACCAAAAAGCCCGCCAAGAAAACCGTGGAAGTGACGACCATTAAGTAACGGAGGTGTGACCTATGGGCACCAAATACGAGGAAATTTTTGAGCGTTATCGTGCCCGGGTTCGCAACTACGAATTCTTGGACTTTGACGCAATCACACGGTTGGAATACCAGAAAGATTTGCTGACGCTGGCGATTGGCGATTTTGAGGAAATTTGCAAGCAGGACTTAACGGATAGGGAAGACGATATCCTGGCGTTTAATATCGCGCTCACCAATCGTGAGAAAGATATTTTGGCGCTGGGAATGGTACTTCATTTCGTGGAACCGTTTGTGTACAACACGGATGCCTTGCAGAATGCTTTGAACACCAAGGATTTCAGCTTATACAGCCCGGCGAACCTGCTGGAGAAAATGACAGATTTGATGACTACGACGGAGCACCGCCTGCGCGGCGAGATCAACCTGTATTCATTTAGAAACGGTGAGATTGCCGGACTGACACAGTGAGGTGGTACACATGAACTATGACATGTATGCCGCCATGTTAGGCAGACCCGGTACGAGCCGCCGCGACCGTATTATTCAAAAATCAAAGCACGACACGCTCAAAATGGGGCCAGACTCGCCAGCATATAAAGAGGTCGAGATTGACGGAATCAAGCACCATATGGAGATTATCTCCAGCACGGTAACGAACCAGAAGGTCATTAGGACCATGCCGGGTGATGATTTTGAGATCGGGCACATTATGCTGTGGAGTAAGAGCCATTGGCTGATTACGGAGCGTGATGCTGATGATGAGATTACGGTGCGCGGCAAAATTGAGCTGTGTAACCGCAGTATTCAGTGGCAGGACGTAGAGACCGGCGAAATCGTGACCCGCTGGGCCGTTGTGGATAAACCGTATTTCTCGAACCTTTCTGAGAATAAGCTGATGACACTTTCCAGCCGTGAGTTCCAGGTGAAGATCCCCTACGATGAGGAGTCCGCACTTTTGGACGTAGATAAGCGGCTTATGCTGGAAGAAATCAACGGTCAACCAAAGACATACCGTATTACCTGTGTGGATGGTATGACAGAGCGCTATGACCGCGATAACCAGCAGACTGGTTTCTTGGTGTTGAACCTTGAACAAGACCAGTACAACCCAGACACAGATAATGGCGACAAGATGCTTTGTGACTATGATAAGCCGAAAAAAGTACCTGACACGGGCGATGTGGCTATCAAATACACAGGGGATGCAAAAGTGCGCATTTGTGGGCGCGGTAAGGTGTTCCACGCGACACGCGACGGAAAGCCTTATGCAGGATGTGTCTGGACCATTCAGCCCGACGAGAGCATGTTGAATGAAAAGGTATATTTTGCCAATTCGACGATATGGGACCGCGTGGATGGAGACAGCTGCCGTGTTTCGGCTGTTAATGATAAAACCTTGAATGGGCACACAGTTACACTTACGGTGCGAGCACCTGACGGAAACAGCCAGGACAGCGTGGTAATAAAGGTGGTGGATGCATGAATTTAAACGAACTTGGTGCGTATAAGCACAAAGTAGCGTCGGTTTTTGCAAACGATCCCGATATTATCGACGTGTTACTTGGCCCTGTGGATGAGGATACTGATACCGATGAAATGTTGTTAGGCGACGACCCGGACTCTTGCGGCCATATTTTTGAGTACGAGTATGTTGACGACACGAACGAAACGACAGATACATACCTGTGTATGGAAACAGTGGTTGCAAAAGTGCCTACAACAACTGCATACCGGGTGTACCTGTACATATTTGCGTATTGCCACAAAAAAATTATGCAGAGCTATAAACGAGAGGGGACGGTTGGCACCAGAGTGGATATACTGGCCGCCGACGTGGACAGGCTGTTGAACGGAAGCAAAGATTTTGGCATTGGTAAGCTGAACCTTGTCAGTGATGAAGTTTACAAGCCAAACAACAAATATTATGGACGCTGCATTTGCTATGAGGCTGTGGATTTTAACCGGAGGAACAGCAGATGAAAGTACCATACTTTGAGCTTTTGAACCCAATCGGGTTCCAAGTGGAGACAGTTGGGCGTATCCATTCCCCGCGCCTTAAAGACATCTGCATGAAGGGGTATAACACATACCAATACGCATTATCGCTGTTGTTAATGACCCCAAAGGATTTTGTGGAGCGCTTGAAATTGCTGCTGAAACACGGCGGGCAGAAAATGCCAAATATCACGCCGGAAGAAATTGACCAGTTGGACGTTTTTACACTGCTGACATTGGAAGAAGGAACCAGAGCTGATGTGATCTCGGCTCTGGGCTTTTTTATTTCAGAGCCAGTGGAGTATGAGCCAACGCACCAGTGTTTTCTTGTGAATCCGGCAAAGGATGAAGCCGGGGCTTTTACAGTTGATGGTGTTATAAACGCCAAAAACTGGACACTGGTATGTGATGTTTGTTTGCAGTGTGCTTACATAGACCCGCCGAAAGAAAAGAAAGAACACAAGTACAAGGACGAGAGAACGCGCAAAAAATTTGAAGAGTTCTACCGTAAGAAAGCGGAGTACGAAAAAAACCAGCGCGGCGGCAAAAAAGCTGACCCGGACTATGAGCTTGCGAATATTATTTCGGCTTTGGCGACATATCACGACAGTTTGAATATGGCTAACATCTGGGATTTGACGGTGTACCAGGTGCATGACACTTTTAACCGCCAACGAATCAAACAAGTCAACGACATTTCTGATTTTAACTACAGCGTGTGGGGTGGGAAGGACCACCAGGTAGACAGCTGGTTTAAGAAGATGTCGTGATGGATAAAGACAAACAAATTAAACAGGAGGCTACTATTATGGCTAAGATGAATCCTAATATGGCAAACCGTGAGGTTATGAACCTTGTTCTGCTGGACTATAAGACTAAAGTCCCCTTTATGAAAATTGATTTTGCCAATGTTTCTACCACCAACTTCCAGGCAAACCGTGTGTATGCTAAGGGCGGCTGGGGTGCCCCGAACCGCGTTGGCTTTGACGGCGAGCGCACCGGCACACTGCAGATCGATACCCAGATTATGCCTGTCAAGCTGTTTGCACTTCTGTCCGGCAAGGAGATTGCCAAGACCGCTACAGTTCTGAAGCGTGAAGAGCTGACTGCCGGTGCTGACGGCATCCAGCTGTCTGAGACCCCGAAGACCGGCACTGTCCAGGTTTTTGCTGCTGGCGATGACTGCGGTACCCCGATTTCCGATACCAATGTTGCCGAGAAGAAGGTTACTGCTACCGGCATTACCGAGAACAAGAACTACATTGCTTACTACTACCTGGACAAGGCCAAGGGTGTCCAGAGCGTTAAGTTCGATGCTGACACCTTCCCCAAAGCTTTCGAGATCCGTGGCGAGATGCCCTTCAAGACCGAGGACGAGGAAGAGGTCATGTGCGATCTGGCCTACTACAAGGCACAGCCGCAGGCCACCTTCAACCTGGCGTTCCAGAACACTGGCGATCCGACCACTGTGTCCATCACCTTTGACTGCTATGCCAACCAGGATGGCGACATCTACGATATGACCTTTGAGGACGGCACCGGCGAGGAGTAATTCCTTGACCGTTTAAGAAAACACAATAAGCAGGGGAGCTGAAAGGCTCCCTTGTTTATTTTTAGATTTGGAGATGAGAAGAATGGACGAAGTAAAGTTTGTTGAGGCCGCGGCGGCTGAGACTGCTGCTGTGGCAGTACCCAAACGAAAAAGCAAGAAGGCTAAGATTGAGCCTGTTGCCGTCGATAGTTTTGACGCTGAACCGGTCAACGCCCCGGTTGTGAGACTGCCCGAAATGAAGTGCGGTGTAGTCGTGTACCACAACGAGCATACCGGAGCGCTTGGTTTTGAGTATGAAGGCCGAGGCTATCAGATCCCAGATGATGGGCTGAACTACAATGTCGGCGATCCTATCGACTTCATGATCGTTGACGGGAAGGTCATTCTCGGTGTGGTCTAAATATCATGTGTCAGCCAAAGAGGCACGTACTTATGACGGGATCGTGTTCGACTCTAAGGCGGAGATGGAGTATTACCGGGAAGTTGTGCTGCCGCTGGCTGCGGCGGGGGAGATAGTGCAGTATGAACTGCAAAAGTCGTTTGTGTTACAGCCAGGGTTCCGGCACGATGGAAAAGCTGTGCGGGCAATTACTTATGTGTGCGATTTTTATCTTATTTATAAGGATGGGCACAGCGAGGTGATTGATGTGAAGGGCATGGCAACACCGGAGGCCAAATTGAAGCGCAAGATGTTTTTGTATAAGTACCCGGATGAGAATTTGCTCTGGGTCAAGAAAAGTGGAAAGCACTGGAAAGAGTGCTGATTGAAGGGAGTTTGTTATATGGAAATCAAGAAGAATATCACCGTGCAGGAGCGCGTGGACTTTGTGAATTTTGTCGTGGCCAGCTGTGAGGTGGAGAACCGCCATATTCCGGCATTGTTTGATTATGCGTGGCGTGCTGGCGTTGTAAAGTATTTTGCACCGGAGGCATGGGAGAAGATTGGCAATGACCAGGATGACATTTGTGATTTTGTGTACAGCCGTGATGGCATTGAAATTGTAGAGCACCCGGACATTGCCGAGGTCACCGCTGGCCTGTATGAGGCGTGCCAGGAAGAGATTAAGAACCGCCGCGAGGAGTATATGGTTGTTTACCGCAATGTGGCCCACCCTGACCCGCTGGACCGTGTAGCTGAGGCGTTTGAGGAGATCGCCAGCGGCATCAAGAGTTTGAGCGACCCGGATATGCTGGTGGAGATTGCTAAGAAGGCCGGGTTGACGGGGAAGGAGCCGGAGAAGGTCAAGGAGCCGGTTGTTCTGGATGTTGTGAAGAAGGAGTGATTGCGGGTGGCAAAAACCGTAAATTCGGTTGCAGCATTACAGAAAGAAATGCAGCGGCGTATCAATATTGCGCTGGAAGGTGATGCCAAACAGGTTGTTGAGGACGCCATGAAAAAGCATGTGCAAAATGATGTGCTTGGTGCTTATGAACCGGTAATGTATGAACGGCGCGGTTCCGGCGGCATTGATGACGAAACTAACATCAAAAGCACTGTGCGTGACCATGTTTTGACGGTTAAGGATGTTGCACCGTTGGAAGGACCGCGTGTGCCTGGGTATACAGCCAGCCGAACCAGCCAGACAGAGTTTGCAAAGTTGTTGGAGGGATATGGCAAAGGGGTTGCTGACCCGTGGGGATCCCGCTATACAAATTGGCGGAAGCCACGGCCGTTTGTCACAAACGCAAAAGAGGAAGTCGCACGGACAAACAGCAGAGCAAATGCAAAAATAAAAAAAGCTATAAAGAAACAGTTTCCTGAATGATTTGTTTGGGCAGAGGCTTCGGCCTTTGTCTTGAGTGGTTAGTGACAATTAACCGTTGAAGAGAAAGGCCGAGGGCCATAGGAGGTATGGTATGGCAGAGGATTTAAGTATTAAGGTAAAGGTAGAACCGGATGTAAGTGACTTGCCGGGGAAAATAAAGACAGCAGGGTCGAGTGTTCCGCCAATTCCGCTCAAAGTAATGCTGACGAATTTGGAAGATGTTGTATTTCAGATTACGGCGCTGGGGACGACTGTTGGTGTAAATGTCAAGCTAAACAATAACATTGATTTAGATTCTATTACTTCAAGCCTGAAAGACCAGACCGTAAACATTGCGGCCAAGTTGAATCTTGACTTGGATGAGTCTGAAATCAATGAAATTCAGACAAGACTTAATGAAATCTCTAAAAAGCTACGGCTCAATTTAAAGATTGCAGATAAGAAAGATCTTACTGGCAAGCTGGAAGAAGCCGCCAACAAAATGGAGCAGTCGTCTGACAAAATTGCAAAGGCGCTGGAAGTCAAGATTGGTAAATCAGTACGTGTTACGCAGAAGACGATTTCCGCGATGAGTAGTGATTTTGGCGAGTTGGAAAAGAAAATTGCCAGCATTAAAGACGACGATACGCGAAACCGCCTGAGTGACACATTGACAAAAAACAAAGAATCGCTCAATGAACTTTTGACGGCAGGTACGGGAAGCGTCCTTGACTTATCTGCGATACAGAAGGATTTGTCCAGCTTGAAGGTTGAGTGTCGTGATGTGTTGGCTGCCGAGAATCAGATGGCGGCTGGAGCGAAGTCAATGCAGGATTCTCTTACACGGTCGACTGATGCGGTGGATGATAAGTTAAGCAAAATCAAGATGAGCTTTGCCAGTATTGATTATGGTAAGTTCGAGAACTCATCGGCCATTGAGGCGGCGAAAAGTGCATATGACGAACAGCTGAAAATAATCGCTACTGCGAAACAAAAGTTAGACGATGAAATGCAGTCCGATTCTGTTACAAAGGAAACAGTAAAGGCGTATAAAGACTCCGTCGCTGGTCTTGAGGACAAGTTAGATTCATTGGTACAGAAGCTGACTAAGGTAAAATCTACGTTGTCTGGGTTTGATAACTACGAACGACGCTTTAAGACTGCAACAAATAAAAGTAGTGATGCCGACAAAGGCGGATATTCCTCACTGATGGGAGATAGCTATGGGAATCTAACCGCTGCTATGGAGGCGGCACGTACAGCAAAGAACAACTTTGAGAAGAGTCTTTCTACGGACGACTTGAAAAAATATGACGATGCGCTTTATAACCTTGATTTGGCGTTCCAGAATTTTTCTAGTAATGTAAACAGAGCAAAAAATCTGTCTGACAACGCTTTTAGGTCGTTACCGACTGTCATTGAACAGCTGAACAGCCGCAGAAAATCGTTGCTTGAAACCAACCCTAAAAATGATGAGTTAAAAGCACTGGCGGAAGATAATGGCGTTTACGACAATCTTATACGAAAATTGCGGGAACTCAACGAGAAAGCAACCGGTGAGAATGGTATAAAAAACTACCAGGATCTTGTTAATATATTCCAAGAATTCAAGGACGTTGGCGATAAAGCGGGTATTACAATCAACAGCCTAACAAGCCTTATGAAAGCACTTGGAATCGAAACCCGCAATGTTGTAAGCGATACACGCCAAGCTAAGGCTGCCGCACAAGACCTTCGCAATATCAATACATACGAAAAAAGTATGCAGAATACCATGTACACGGCACAACGGTATTTTAATGCGAATAGCAAAATATCGACCGACATGGAAGCATATGCGAAATTCGTAGATTTCTTTAACACATACGGCGATAAAATCAAGGCCAAGGATTTTACGCAGGGAAATTCTAACCAGATGACCAAGGACTGGTCGGAACTGAAAAAGTACATCCAGGATGCCGGACTTGAAACGGACAAGCTGAGTGTAAAGCTAAAGAAATTGTTTGGAACGAATCTTGCGAGCCAACTTGCCAGCCAGGCAATCAATGAACTGCGGCAGGGGTTGCGTCAAGTATACCAGAACGTCGTGGATATTGACAGCGCCATGACTGAGCTGAAGAAGGTCACGGATGAGACGAGCGCCAGATATTCTCAATTTATGGAGAATGCAGGTACACGCGCAAAGGATCTCGGCACCAGTATAACTAATGTTATTAACAGCACAGCAGACTTTGCAAGACTTGGCTATAACATTGATGAAGCGGAAAAAGTGTCAGATGCAGCATTGATGCTGAAAAATGTTGGTGATGGTATTAGTAGCATTGACGATGCAAGCTCAATGGTTATTTCCTCTATGCAGGCTTTCGGCGTAGAAACAAACGATGTTATGCGAATTGTAAATGAGTATAATACTGCCGGTAACAAGTTTGCCATTTCTGCCGACGGGGTGGGGCAAGCTATCAATCGGAGTGGAGCTGCATTAAAGAGTGCTAATAATACACTGGAGGAGAGCATCGCGCTGGCTACGGCCATGAACCGTGTTGTTCAAAATCCAGAAACTGTGGGTAGATTTGCCCAACAGCGTAGTAATACGTTGATAGAATACATCTATATCGGTCAAACTTCAATGAACATTTTAGGACAAGACCGAGGAAAGACTTTACAGATAACAACACTGCCGCTATGTGGTTGAGCACATGGCGGCCTTTTTGTTGGCAAATCTCAACGAGGTAAAAATATGCCAGCAAAAGGTACAAAAACAGGAGTTACTTTTAATTGTGAATGGTGTGGGAAAGAAGTATACCAAAACCGTTATCACTACAATAAAAACAAACACCACTATTGCTCTAATGATTGTCAAAAGAAAGCACAACGACAGTTAGCATATGAAATAAGAAAATGCGAAGTATGCGGAAAAGAGTTTGAGTGTTACAAAAAGAGCACACAAAGATTCTGCAGCGAGGCATGCCAACACGAATGGCAAAAGGGAAATATTGGCCCTAAGAATTCACATTTTACAAGTGTTTTAACACATTGTACGTGGTGCGGAAAAGAATTTTATGTCAAGCCATCTAAACTTGCCAATCAAATGAATACATTTTGCTCTGCAAGGTGCAGACAGGAATGGTACGCAAAATATTGGAGTCAACGCGATGAATGGCGTGATAAGCATAGAAAGAAAATATTAAAAGCGTTTCAGGAGGGGAAGATGAGTAATACAAGTACAGTCCCTCAAGTTATTGCTAATGATATTTTAGACAGGCTTGATATACCATATCTTAATGAGCAACCGTTTGTCTATTATACGGTAGACAACTATTTATATGAACACAATTTAATAATCGAAGTAATGGGGGATTATTGGCATGTAAATCCGCTGTTCTTCTCAGATAAAAAGCTCACAGAAGTGCAGCGCAAAAGAATACCAAAAGATAAAGGCAAGCATAAATATCTTGCTAACTATCATGGTATAGAATGCTTGTATTTATGGGAGCACGATCTTGAAAAGAACACATATCTATGTGAATTACTCATAGAACAGTATTATTACAATGATGGTAAATTGCCAGATTATAATTCGTTCAACTACCATCTTGAAGATGGGCAATTAGTTCTGAATGACGATATAATCTACCCATTGTTTTTGATAGATAACAAAGAGACAAAAGAAGCCGGTTAATTCTCAACAAATTTGGCCGGATTTATCTGTAAAGAATCCGTAACGACTACAGGAGGTGGGCGGTAACGCACATCTTGAAGATGTACCCCGGCAACGGGTGAATATATAGTCTGAACTGCGCTGATAGTTCGTTGATAGGCGCAGACTAAGGATTAACGTCCTTAGCGCCAGCTTTTGCTGGTCATAAAAGCAACAGATTGACAACACTAAAAACAGTGTCTATGTATCTTCGTGCAACGAAAACCGAGTTGGAAGCAACCGGTGAAAGTGCTGAAGGCATGGCCGAAACGACTTCTAAACTGAGAGCTTCACTATATGCGCTGTCTCACCAGAAAGTCGATATTCTTGATAAACAGGGAAATTATAAGTCTACGTTCGAGATCATTAAAGAAATGGGCGCAGCATGGTCAGAAATGTCGGATCAGGAAAAAAGTGCGAGTCTCGAACTCATGGGTGGCAAGCGTAACGCTAACGCTGTCGCAGCTTTGATCGAGAACTACAAAGAGCTTGACGAGGTTATGAATGCGCTTGCAACTGACAGCAACTCTGCCGAGGTCGAAAACTCCAAGTTCCTCGATTCGGTGCAGGGCAAGCTGTCCAGATTCCAGGCCACATTCCAGTCCTTCTCGTCTGATGTGCTTGATAGTGGAGTTGTTAAAGGTTTTATTGATATGGGAACGGCCGCGCTTGATTTCGCGGACGGATTAGTTAAAGCGGGAGATGCGATGCCGACGATTGCCACGGCGTTGTCTGCGGTTGCATCTATGACAAATACCAAGGCCGGTGTAAATATGCCCACTTACGCAACGGGAATAGCTGCGTAGGATGCAACCTTGGTGTACAAAATACCCAAATTGCTGGGAAAGGCTAAGAGCCGTGTGACCAAAACAGAGGGAGTAATCCCATGTGAAGGTGCCGAAAGGCTGAAACAACAACACGGATGCGATATGCTGAGATAAAAGCTGTAGTCGCGTAAGTTGACATACAAAAGAATAACCGTAGGGCGACACCTATGGCGAAAAAACTACCCGCTGTCATAACGACGGTGGGCTTTAATATTTTATGTCAGCTTATGCGGCGGCAGTGCTAAGTCGCGCAAACAATGCTTAATCAGCAGCCGGAGACCCGTGCAGTTTACTGCACAGATGGAGGGTGTGACCTCTGGGTTTCTGGTTCATCGACTGTATGGGTAGCCCTATTCTACGGCTTAGGCCGGATGGGAAGAAAGACAGTCAGAACATCGTGGGAAAGCCACGAGAAGGTTATACTACAAAATTATGATACCTGAATAATAAAAATCATTAAATGAGGTGATTCTTACTGGAAATATATAGTTCAGATGAACACAAACAGTCTGTTGCACACTTTGCATTGCCACACGGGACGCATACGTTTCTCGATTGGGTAATGCATATATTTAGCATATAAGGAGGAATTTAATGGATTATAGCAAACCAATAAAATCATTGGCACAGGCTAATGATGTAACGGAAGAGCTTTGGAAAGAAATTGATAACTATTGTAGAACAAAACATCCATTTGATGATCCAGAAACTTTTGAGTGCTGGGTAAAAATTGTACGACTATCTGCAAAATTGCGTGCTAATGATTTGCGGAAATTACGTAGATTCTAATTACCACTCGTAGCCGCATGTTTTACATCTAAATTGGTGCTTAACTTTCTGACTGAATATTCCAAAGAGTCCTACGCTTACACCTTTAGACAGTGCGGAGATCTTTTCTGTGTTGGTACTGCCGCAAGTAGGGCAGGTGATGGTCGGGTGACCGTAGTAGGCAGCGACATCGCGTTTGCTTTGTTCCTTGAATTCCTGGTAGTCCTTTTCTTCTTTGCGTTCACGCTCGTTGAATTTTGACTTGCTGAAGCGTGGGTCGTTAAAGACGTATTTTTGGCGAATGTATTCGGTTGTCATGATACCCATACGCTCAATATCGCTATTTGCGTCCTCTGTAAGATATTTGTGCCGCGCTGGCTCTGGTAATTTTCTGATGTCATTTTGGATTTCGCTGATTTCGTCACGAGAAACAATGATTACATCTTCGTTTCCACAAAATTCACAAACGGGGAATCTATCCGTTGTATCAGACCATTCACCACATATTGGACACACATAGTCAATTTCGTTACTCATAATGTTAGCCTCCCTTGTTGTTTTCGATACATAACCTTGTATCCTATTATATCACACTATAATGGGATATCAACAAAAGATATTAACACTTTTCGGAACAACTGGAGATAGTGAGCAGTTCGGAAAAACGAGACTAACTATTGCAGGTAATACAATAAATGAAATCAATAAAGCCTTGAAAGATTTAGGAGCGCAGAAGATTGATTTCACTACAGACGGATTGTCTACTAATCTTGGTCGTGCAAAAACTGATATAAGTGCCATCTTCAAACTAATAACACAGGGCAGCACTGAAACAAATGCACAACTGCAAGTTGATTTAGCCGCAATCCAAAAGTATATGGATAAAGTTGCTGATAAGGGGCCGCAAAAAGCATTACAACAGTTTGACAAAATCATGGCGAACGCTTCTGCTCAAGCAAAAGTTTATGTCCAGCAAACTGATGCGGCAGCACTTTCTACTACGGCATTTGCAGAATCTCAGCAGCGGCTTGCAAAAATTTCTAATACTGTTATTGGCGGGTTAAAGGGTGTTGGCGCAAGTTTACTTTCTATGGGAGTAACCTTAGCTGTGTCTGCTGCGTTTAACGCCGTGGTTAAAGCAGTCTATAATGCTGCAACGGCAGAAAAGCGCTATCGTGAAGCGGCGCTTGACTCGGCCACTGCTGTAAACGAACGTATACAGGATACGCAAAGCTACATTGACCAGATCAAAGAACTCAGAGAAGCCCTTGATGACGGGAATTTGACCGAAAACGAGGCATACGAGACACGGAAAAAGCTGATTGGTGTACAGGACGAGTTGTCAGAGAAATATGGCGACGAGTTAAATGGCATCGACCTTGTCAATGGGGGTCTTGAAAAACAAATCGGGTTATTGGATGAAGCGGCTAAGAAAAAGGCGAACGCATTCTTGACCGAAACTGATAAGGACAGTGAAAACAATCAGCGTGCCATTGAGACTGCACAGCGTAACATGTCTCGTTTTGACACATACGGATCCAGCGTAAACAATCTTACCGCTAGTGATCTGCAAATACTCGAAAAGTATGCTGCCGCGAATGGTTTTAAACAAAACACATATAAAAACAGCGATGGTGAGAAATTCTCTATTGATATCGCTTTCCAAGGTGACGCTTCTGGAGCAGAAAAGGCATATAACGATTTCTTAACAGATGTTCAAAACGACAAAACGCTAAGTCAAAATATTAAGGATTCAATTACTGAACAGGGTAAGGCGTGGTTACAGAACATTCAGGAAATAACATCCGCAAATGAGGAGCTTGCACAGCAGGCAGCTAAGTATCAGATCCAGACAACTACTGCATACAATGAACTGTATGAGAATTTGGCGCAGGCTCAGAAGGACTACAACGAAGCTGTTGCAAAAGATGATGATATTGCAATTAAGAAAGCTGTAGAAGATGGTAAAAACGCCATTGGTGCAATACGGAGTGCTGCATTTAACCAAAGTGAAAACGATTATCATACTGATCTTTCTGATGCTAACAATGCTTACATTAAACAGTACATGAATGCACAGGCCGACGAACTCGAATCGTCCACCAAGCTCAAAGCTGCCCAGCTCGGCTTGCAGGAAGTGCTGAAAACAAGCAACACAGCCTACAATGAAAGCCAGCAGGCAATAGCCAAGTTGACAGAATCCGAGAAACAGTACGGTAACGTTAGCAACACTAACCGTGACATTATCAAGTGGAACGCGGAGAACATGTATAAATACCGCGCCGCTATCAAGACACATGGTTGGGATGTAAGCGCCGGAGACTGGTCCACCGCTGAAGGTGAGTACAACGAGTTTGGCAAGGGTGACAATCAAATTGAAATTGCCTATACGCCGATGCTGCAAACCGACAATGGGCTTGTGCCGCTTACTAACCGCGAAATGACGCAGTACCTGGATGATATTGTTGGTGCCGCTACAGATAAAAATGGCAAAATCGACCTTGACAAGTTATTTGAACTTGACGCCAAAGGTCTGGATATGCGCGTGAATAGCCAGATGCAACACGTAAACAGTATGCTTGCGGCGGCAGAAGGCCAGATTGTGGATGGCGTGAAGCTGACTGGGGCGGATGTTGCTGCGATTGCTGGCAGTGGCGCAGAGGAACTAATTGAGAGATTCGGCCATACCAGCGATTATGTCGGTAAGAGTATGCATGACATCCAAAGTGATGTACTGCAATACAAGACTGTTGCGAAAGACGCTTTTGATGACATCGATTACAGTGCCCTGACAGATTACCTTGACATTACCGAGGAAGACGCGAAAGATATTGTTGAAACGATAAAGTCCAGTGTGCAGAGCCTTGACGGACTGGATGATCTTGATTTGATCGACATTGGTAGTTTGGAGAATGCCGGGACGGAAATTACTGCTTACACCAAAGAGCAGGTTCAAGCTTACGACAACATGAAGGGTGCCGCAGACAAACTTGGCATTTCCATGAGCGACCTGATTGACATTTTGGTCAAGGCTGGACTTGTCACCGGTGAGAGCATCAAGTACACCAACGAGTTCACCGCCAATGCGCTTTCTGCGGCGACCAATGCCACGAAGGCAATTAGCCTGGTTACTGCAGCAATGCAGAGCCAGAGCACAACGGCAGGTGTTTCCAGTGACAGTTATTCCGAGCTGATCAAAGAGCAGGGCGAGTACGCTGCTGCGCTTGATTTTGAGAATGGCTATGTGAAGCTGAACACTGACATGGCTAAGAAAATCACGCAGGCCAAGATCGATGAGGCTGAAGCCAACATCAAGCTTGCATACAGCCAGAACCAGATGAAGTACAGCCAGGTCAAGGCTGACTTGGAGGCACTGAACACTGCGGTACAGCAGAACGGCGAGCTGGAAGGCGAGAATGCAGAGCAGGTTGAAAAGGCACGTTCCGAACTGGAGGCTCAGAGCAAGCAGTTACGCGAAAATTGCCGAAACCTGCAGATGCAGTACAGCCTGCTTGTGCAGAATAGCGGTGCATATCAGGATTGGGTCAATGCGCAGAACGCCAGTGAAGCCAGTGATATGTATGATAGCATCATCAAGGCAAAACAGGCGATTGCGGATGGCCTGAAAAACGGCAAAATCGGTACTGAAAAGTTCAAGGCTGCTGTCGAGCTGACGATCCCCGAGGATTATCAAGGTGACATTGCTAAGTATGTGAAGCGCCTGAACCGCTACTTTAAGCAGGCCAGTGATGGCAGTGCTGATGCAAGCGGGCTTAACAACTTCCTGAAAGACTCAATCAAGGCCGGTCTTATGAGCAAGGATGCCAAGGACCAAATCACGATTGCTGCCAATAAAACCACGAAGGACTTTGCGGACGCGCTCCACCTTTCGATGGAGGATGTGCAGAGTATCTGGGGTGAGTTGCAGGAGTACGGCTGGGAGTTTGACTGGGGTAGCCTGCTGGGCAACCCGGTTGACAACCTGCGTATGCAGATCGACGATATCCAGGACCAGATGGACGCCTTGGGCGACGATGCTGAGAACAGCCCTGTTTGGCAGGCTTTGAATGAACAGCTGACGACGTTGCAGGATAAGTTGAAAGAGACTTTCTCCAGTGCAGATGCCAGCCAGATCAACCAGAGCATTGAAGATATTGTTGACGAAGCTACAAAGGCGAATGGTGTTTTGACGGAAAGTCAGACGGAAGCATTGTATGCTATGGGTCGTGTTCAGAACATGTACGACCTGAAAGAGGCACAGGACAAGCTAACAGAGGCCCAAAAGAACTATAATGAGGCGGTGCAATCCGGCAAAAATTATAGTGATTTGCAAGGTATTACCACAGAACTGCAAAATGCACAAGATAAGGTAACACAGCTTACACAGCAAAAAGAAAAGCTCGGTGAGCCTACACCGCTGGAAATCAATTCTTTCGCTGTGAAATACGCGGCTGGCGAAATTGATGGCCTCCAACATGATGCGGAAGAAACCACCCAGATGCTTTCCAATATTGGCTGCACGGTTGATACAACGCAAGCGCAAAGCGAGATTGATGTCCAGAATCAAAAGGCAGAACAATTCACAAAGACTCTGAGCAATGTCCCCGTTACGCTGGATACATCGACCTGTCAAACCAAGATTTCTACTGTCAGCAAGGCTATTGACAGCTTGAAGCGGGAAGTGCCTATCACATTGAATTTCGGTGTAAAGGGCACGATTATTTCCGCGGTCAGCAATGGACTTTCTGTTTTTGGCAAGAGAAACGGCAGTAAATCCAGTGACACGCATAATAGTGCTGCTGGTACTCCGAATGCCTCTGGCGGCAAGACGCTGGTTGGTGAAATCGGCAATGAGCTTGTCGTGAACCCGCATACTGGCAAATGGTACACTGTTGGCGATAATGGTGCCGAGTTTGTGAACCTGCCGCATGGTGCAATCGTGTTCAACCACGAGAAAACGCAACGGCTGTTGAAGAACGGTTTTGTCGGTGGCTATGGTGATGCGCTTGTAAGCGGCAACGCTATGGACGCAGGAAGCCCGGGCGTTGGTTCGTTTGTTGGCACAGCTGGCAACAACTATATGCCCGGCAAGAATCCGCTGGTGAAGAGCACCTACAAAGCTACCACTGCCAGCACTAAGGCAACCAAGGATAACTCCAAGGCCCTTGAAGAAAACAAAAAGGCCCTTGAGAAACAGAAAACCGCGCTGGAAAAACAGAAAACTGCCCTTGAGAAAGAGTCCAACAAGCTGAAAATCTATGGTCAGGCTGCCATTGACGAGATTGAAAAACGCGAAAAGGCACTGAACAAGCAGAAGGATGCTCAGGACAAGGCTTGGGAGGCCGAGATCGACCACCTGAATGAGATCAAGGACGCCAAGGACAAAGAGCTGGACGCTGAGACCAAACGTATCAAGGCCGAAAAAGATGCCAAGGATAAAGCCTGGGAGAAGGAAAAGAAGCAGCTTGAGGAGAAAAAGGAAGCCCTGCAGGATGCCAACGATGAGGAAGACCGCGCCATTAAGCTGGCCGAGCTGAAGGATGCTTTGGCTAAGGCACAGGCTAACCGTACTGTTCGTATCTATAACAAAAACCAGGGCTTTATCTGGGCTGCTGACCAGGAGGCCGTGAACGACGCGCAGACCGCACTGGATGACCAGATGCGCGACTGGAAGCGCGACGATGTTATCAAAGCTGTTGAGAATGAGATCGATGCCATCGACAAGCTGAAAGACGCTTACGATGAGGAGACCGATAACCGTCTTGACGACATTGACAAAGAGAAGGAAGCCTTTGATGAAAAAATCGAGGCTGAGATAGAGGACATCAACAAGCGTAAGGACGCCTACGACAAGGCCATTGAGGCTGAGATCGAGAAGCTGGACGAGGTCAAGGAAAAGTGGAATGAGGCCATGAGCCTGATAGGCACGAGCTGGGAAGATTATCAGCTCCAACTGGCGGCAGCGGCGCATTTTACCGATATGAGTCTGGATGGCATGAGCGGCGAGATTTCCGGCTACAAGGATGATGTTCTTGCCAACATGAAGGAGATCGGCGGTGTTACTGACCAGATCGACGCGATTACAGAGTCCATTGAAAAGCTGGAAGAAGCTATCAGCGACGCGAAGGATGCGGCGAGCGGGAGCGGCAGTGGTAGTGGCACTACGGACTACAGCAGCTTGTTCCCGACCGGAGATGGTTCTGATGTAGATACCGGCAATGACGATTCCAGCTCTGATGACATTGTAAGCAAACTTGAAAACCAGCGCGATGCGGTTGAAAATTTGCGTGCAGTAGTTGAAGCTGCATCGGCTCAGAATAAAGAGTATACAAAGACCGAGCAAGAACTTTCCAAAACACTAGATGATGGAAATCTTGTCGGTGCGCAGCGTGCCGGAATTATGCAGGAGTATACTGCTGCACAAGGTAATACACGTCAGAGCTTCGATTTGTTAATTCAGAAATCGAAAGAATACACGCAAGCAATTATCGACGAGAAAGATATTTCTCAAGGTGCCAGAGATGCCGAAGTGGCTAGTCTTGCATATTTACTTGAGCGACATGTCGGTACGTCAGACACGATTACGCAGATTTTGTCTGACTATGCAACTGCGCTTACAGAAAACACAAGTATCACAGGTGAGCAGTATCAAAATTCGATTGATATGTTGCTTGGCGTTTCCGACCAGGCACAGCTGAGCGGAGATCAGATGCAGACTGTACTGGAAGCAACAACCTATGCGGTTGCAAGCAGTACACAAATGGACAACGAGCAGCGCCAAGCACAAATGGATAGTCTTATTGCCCTGGCGCAGCAGCATGGTGCCAGTACAGAAGAAATTATTGGGTATCTTGTAAATGCTGACATCAAGATGGAAGAATCTGGTGTTAAAACTAAGGATGCGCATGAAAAAATTTCTGCCGCTGTAAAAGATGCCTGCAAATCACTTTGCCTTGATTATGACACTGTAATTCAAAAAGTTAATGAGGCCATTGCCTCTTATAAGCGTGAACAGGAAGAGATTTCAAAGCTTGTTCAGGCGCGAAAACAGGCAAGTGTTATTGCTAACGGATTTAGTGTAAATGGCGGCGGTGGAAGTCTTGCCACACAGAGGGTTGCACGTTATGCCACCGGTGTTCTGAACGCTGCAACCACCCATATTGCTATCACGGACGAGAAAGGCCCCGAGATCAAGATGCGCAAGCCGAGTTACGGCCAGTACAGCCTGATTGAGAAGGGTAGCAGCGTTATCCCGGCACAGCCGAGTGCAAACCTGTGGAAGTTTGGTCTTGATCCGGAGAGCTTTATTGCATCGCATATGAACCAGCGGAGTATCAAGAGTGTGGAGATCACGCAGCCGAACATGGGAAGCAATCCCGTCATCAATGTTGGCGACATCCAGATGTACGGTGTGAACGACCCGAATAGCTTTGCGCGTGTGCTGCATGACAGAGTTGGCGGCATCTTTGCCCAAGAGTTCAGCAGGAGATAAGTTTTAAGGACAGATTTATAGTGGAGTGCGGACGGCGCATTTGTGCCGTTTGCGGGTGAGTGGTGGGTATATATTATAGTCTACTTAACCGGTAGGTGACTTTTCTATTTTATGAAGGAGGTGACCGCGGACGGACAAGGAAATGGTAGAGGCCATCAAGGAGTTGGCCGTACAGATACACAAGGGCTGTGAGCGGCTGATCAGTAAGGCCGGATATGACCGGACATCTATTGGGCAGGTCACGGCTGTGAATGGCGGCGGGCTATACACTGTGGCCGCGTTTGGCGGGAGTTACACCTTGCCGTATAAGTCTGCGTTGAGCGTTGGGACCGTAGTACGGGTAAAGGTGCCGCAGAACAACTGGAAGGACATTTATATCGAATCTACGGAATAAATATTGTGTGCAGGTGTTGACTTTTATAAACCTATCGCACATAATATAGATGAGCCAAAAACTCAAATGTTTGTCGCTTCTCGATATGCGACGCATAAATGGTCGAGTACATATGTTAATCCACACCGCTCGGTCGTCGTTTTGACGGCTGGGCGGCTTTTTCTTTTTGTGTAAAAAGGAGAGTGATGAGAGTGGCACAGCCGGTGCTTTATATGATCCCATCGTTTGACGCCGCTGTTGGCGCAAACATCAACTTCAATTACGAAGGTGAGCAGGTCTTTGCCAATGAACTGACCATTTATGACAACGAAACGGGCAGCCAGGTTTACAGCCAGAAAACGGAGTGGATGCGCACCTATCATGTCATCAATGGTGGGGTCTTACAGAATGGCAAATACTACTATTGCAAGATCCGCGTATTTAACAAAGAGGGCACGGCCAGTGATTGGTCGAGCCAGAAGAGCTTCCGATGCTTTACGACGCCAAAGTTCGGCCTTAGCAATATGCTGACTGACCAGATCGTGCAGAACAGCGAGATAACTGTTAAACTGAGCTATAGTCAGGCAGAAAACGAACCACTGAACACCTATACTGTTGGGTTATACAACGCTAACCGCGTGTTGATCACCAAGAGTGAAACGCTGTATGGCGTGGACCTTCTGGAATACACAGTCAAAAACCTGGAGGACGGTACAAAGTATTATCTGCGGGCAACGGGTGAGACCCTGAATGGCATGGCGGCTGACACGGGATATGTACCATTCAGCGTCAAGTTCATCACGCCCACCTACTGGACCTATGTTGACCTGTCTGACAACAACGACGGCACGGTGCGCATCAGCTGCAATATCCGAACGGTGACAGGCCGCTATGAGGGCGGCGATGAACCGGTCTACATCCATGACCGGCACATGATCGACCTGCGCAACCCCGGTCAGCGCGTTATTTTTGACGACGGCTTTACGGTGCAGGGAGATTTTACGATCAAGCTTTTGGGCTACGGTTTTACAGATAACGAACGCATTGTGGAACTGATCGATAAGTCCGGCAATGTTCTGGCCCTGATATATCGTGATGGCTGGTTTATGAAAGGCTCTGTGATGGCAGGTGATGCTGAGGCCGATGACGATATGCTGGGCGTTAAGGTCAGGTATCTGGAGGTACAATGTACGAGCGCCAGTGGCAGCCTGACTTATTCGATCCACAGTGGAGCTATGCCAGCGCTTGGTGACGGAGATGAGTATCTGATCCAGTTGCGCCGCGTCGGCGAGGTGTGCGAGGTCATGGCTGCGACCCGCAATATTGAGACCATGATCACGGCCCAGAACGCATAAGGAGGTGCGGCTATGTTTTTTTGTGGAACCTGTGTTGCCGGATACAAGCATAGTGCGGACAACACCTATGTGATTACGGACGACGCCAACAGTTTGATTATTGAAAACGGCGTATTTGACCATTTGTATGTGACGCGCAGCGTGGAAGATCAGGGGGAGGATTTCCCAAGCTGGGACTATGACACGATCATGAGTGCGGACCTGGACGGCAACCTGCGCGGCGGTAATATCAGTTACATGATCCAGCAAATCAACTCTATCCGCATCAAGCGGCGCAGAACCGGCAGTTACAACTGGGTCACGCTGTTTGATGTGCCTGTGCATGAGGCAAAAGATCTGGAGTTCGAGCGCTATGATCGCTACGCGGCCAATGGTGTGGGCTACGAATACGCACTGGTGCCCGTCGTGGACAACAAAGAAGGTTATGTCAACAAAAATGGAATTACACCGCACTTTGTTGGTTGTTTCCTGTTTGAGAAGGAAGTAGGCTACAGCAGCGATCTGGAACTGGAAAAGGGAACCATTACACGGAACGGGCAGAGCAATGCCGTTGTGCCGTTGAGCGGTAAGTACCCTGTGGTCATTCGCAACGGCAACGCTGACTATGACAGCGGGCAGTTTAAGATGATGTTCCTGCCGAGGGGATCTGACGGCGAATACATGACAGAGGGCGCGTATGAGTACCGTGAGGAAATAAAGGACTTTTTGAACAACGGACGACCCAAAATCATGAAACTGACAGATGGCCGCGTCTGGATGGTGAGTATCACGAACGGCGTCACGGAGGACAACGACACGATTGAGGGCTATGTCCACCACAGCTTTGACTGGGTAGAAATCGGCGACCCGGAGAGTTCCCGCGATCTGTATGACAACAACTTTATTGACTGCGATGTGGAGGGGTGATTATGTACGATGTACAGCAATCTGACATAACGCTGCTCCGGCAGAGGGTAAAGACAGTCTACACGAAAATTCAACTGCTAAACGCGAAGTTTATGGTCATTGACGAAATACAGGGCGTGTTTCTGGATGGGAGCATTTCTACCGAGGCTGGCAGTGATGTGCGCAATACCTTTGACGCCACGATTCTGGTAAAGGATAAAAGCTACATTACGGCAGAGACGGCGAGGATCTGGATCGACAAGCATGTGCGGGTATTTGTGGGATTTTTGAATCAGCGGACAGGGGAGGTCGTATGGTATCAGAAGGGCGTTTACAATTTCAACGACAATTCTTTTACCTATGACGCCACCACGAGAACGCTGAAGGTGAGCTGCCTGGACCTGGTGAGCACGCTGAACGGTACGCTGGGCGGCACGCTGATCGGCAGCGAGACACAGATACCAAAGGACAGTGAAATCCGCGATGCTATAATAAAAACTGTAACGCAATTAGGACAATGCAGTAGTTATAGGATAGGGTATCAAAATGAAACTGTGCCGTATGACATGAAGTGGGACACCGGTTCAACGGTGTGGGATATGCTGACAGAGCTGCGTGACCTGTATTACAGCTACGAGATGTTTTTTGATGGGGCCACGTTTGTGTGCCAGCGCGTGCCGATGGACAACGGTGAGCCTGTTGTGTTGGACAACACTGTATTTGACGACTGCGTTATCAGCGAAAGTTTGACAAACAGCTTCAGCGAGGTCAGGAATGTGATTGAAGTCTGGGGTGAAACGACCAAGAGCAATTACTATTCCGACAACAGCAGCTATGAGAACGGTGTATATACGTTCCGGGTGACGGGAGCGTCTGTTACGAGCAGCAAGAAGTTTAGTTTTTTAGCGCCGCAGACCAATGAGGCCGGGTGCAAGGTCCAAATCATCAACACGGTGACTGACCCAGACACAGGAACCAAGAGTGATGTGACCTATGGGCCGTTCACGCTGTACCGCTCGGCCTTGAGCGACACGGGGGAAGATGTGGCAGTTGCCGCCGGTACGATGGAGAATGGAAAATACTATGTTGTCCAATATAAGAAGGAGAACAAGGTAGAGAAGATCGTCTTTGTCGGCCAGACACAGGTTCATGCTATGACGCGGTTAGTTGCAACTAAGCCTACAGCTGAACAGGCTGCGGCGGACAAGGTAAGCTTTGCCTGTGACAATATCGGATATGTAGTGAACCCGGACAGCCCGTTTACGATTGACAAGATTGGGGAACGCATCAAGGTTTGCAGCGGCGGCGACTATGAAAAGATCTACACAGACGAGTTAGCCCTGCAGCGTGCCGAGTACGAGCTGTATGTTGGAAGCCGCCTGACGGACAGCATCAGTGTAGAGTGTATCCTGATACCGTGGCTGGACGTAAACCAGAAGGTGAGCTATACGGCACACATGGCAGACGTACAGGAGCCACGGCAATATATGATAAATTCAATCAATTTTGATCTTGGAAGCGGCACAATGACAGTGAAGATGGCACGGTTCTACCCGTACTATCCGAACACGGTTGTTCTTGTGCCGACTGCAACGGTCACGGGGTAAATAAGTATGAATAGTAAATATACAGATCTGTCGAACAGTTTTCCTGCGGCGGTTGACACGATTGATAAGATGCAGGACCTGACGATCACGACGAAGAAAAAAGCGGACAAGTATTACGAATATATCAACGCAAACAATATTACGGGAGCAAATGACTATCTTGGCAAGTCCGAGAACAGTGATTTGCTCCTTTCTGTTTTTAATGCGGAAAAGTTTAATATGCTGCGCGACATGATTATTTCTATTGAGAGATTTTTTCTGGACGATATCGGAGTTTATTTGGGAGAGCTGCACGACAAGGAATCCATTGACGGCGGCGCGTATTGATAAGGGAGGCATTTTATGGCAATCAGATTGAAAAGACAGGGCGGACTGGACGCCTGCAGCAAAGAGGCTGTTGCGCCCACCTCGCTTAAATACGGTGAACCGGCTATTGACAGCGCTGGCACGCTGTATATCGGCACAGGAGACGGCGGTGTAAAAAAGATTGGATCGCAGCTGTACACGGGAACTTTTAAACTGAACAGCTGGATCAGCAGCGGTGGTTACTACACCCAGACGCAGAGTGTTGCACCAGTTGGCGGCGGCAATGCGATGACGGCAGATATGATGCTGGGGATCCCGCAGTCTACGCAGACCGACGACAGGACCACGAACGAGAATAAGCAGGAAGCACTTGGCTTTTTTGCAGCGGGGAAGTGTACGCCGGGCGACGGCAAGATCACGATCAAGTGCTGGGAAAAGCCCGTGTGCGATGTGGATGTGTATTGGGAGGTGAAGTGACATGGCCGTTAGCTTAATGGGGCCTGCCACCGGCCTGACCAATTCCAAGTTGGCAATGGCGGATGCAACCGCAGGAAGAGTTGTAAAGGGTGACACATTTTATGCCGGAGATAAGAATATCAAAACCGGGACGATGCCGAACCGTGCGCTGTCGCCGCGGGCAGGCGGCCAGGCCGACACCTATCTGAATGACCAGTTCAAAAACGTCGGTGTGAGTACAGACCCAACTGCATCGTATTGGCTTTGCGAGAATGGCGATGGGGTGAAGCGTTTTTGTATTCGTCCGCCGTATGGTGCGTATGCGTTAGGTACTGACACTTCGGTTCTTGGCACAACGGATGGCTACTGCGGATTCCCGGCAAGTAAATTTGGGAATGCAATAAACGGTAATGTTTTGAGCGGTGTGCGTTATACAAGTGAAAGCGGCGTAAACATGACCGGAACTATGACGAATAACGGAGCGTGGTCGGCTACTATTGACCCGGGACAGACAGTCCAGGTTCCGGGCGGATACCACACCGGTGGCGGTACTGTGCGTGCCGGAAGTGTAAGCGGACTTTTGAAAAGAACAACCATTGTAAAGACCTGTAATCCAGGCGCGAATAACTTTACGTTTACAGGCGGAACACTGGTTGGTCTGGCGTCAGTCGGTTCCCCCGGCGTCGGAGTAAACAGCACGCAGTCCGCTTGGGTCAATGGAAACACATACGGAGTGCAGCTTGCAATCGGAGATAGTTACGGCATACAGTTTGTTTTAGTCTATTATTAAAAAACTACAGGAGGTGGAACTATTGGCACTTTCTTTTGAAGAATCGAAGAAAAAATTTATGGCACAGACGGCAGTGCAGAGCGCCGAGCCTATGATCATGTCGATGGCGGCAGATGATGACGAGGCTTTCGCTGTGATGGCGGATTCTGCCTCCGACGATTTTGCCATCAGCGGGAAATATACCTGGTATTCGAGCTACAGGGACGACAAGTATTCCAGTATTGACGAGCTGAAAAACATCAAACTGGACGACAGCCAAATCAATATTACGCAGGAGAAAAACAGTCAGTTTATCCCGTTCCAGATGCCGCGCTACTATGACGGCGTTGACCTGCTGGACATGATGCTGCAGGTGCATTTTGTGAACAAGGACGGGGACGAGAACTACGCGACCCCTGTCAATGTGACCTATAACGAAGATACGATCCGGTTTGGCTGGTTGATCGACGAGAATGTCACAGCGGTGGACGGCGAAGTTGATTTTGAGATCACGGCTACAGGCTCCAACGAAAAAGGGCAGAGCTACGTTTGGAAAAGCCGCCCGAACGGCAAGTTGAATATTTTGAAGGCGCTGACCGGCAATGGCATGATTGAGCCAAGCAGTGACTGGTATCAGAGCTTTGTGGCACTGATGGATGAAAAGGTTGCCAGTGCTGCGGCGCAGGCGAATGCGGCAGCACAGAGCGCCCAGCAGGCACAGCAGGCGGTTGCCGATGTTGACAACAAGATCTCTGCTGCGGCATCCGGCATCAAGAGTGAGATCCAGAATGACCTGGACGCGAACTATGCCAAGAAAACCGAGTTGAATGCGTTGTCCGACAAAGTCAAGGGCATGGACGGACTGGCAAACTTTGGTGTTGATTATGACAGCGAGGCCAACAGCCTGACTTTTAAAAATGGTGAGGCTGAAATCAAGAAAATTACTCTCAATAGCGATCCGTCCGCAGAGTGGACGACGGCTTACGGCAAAACCGTGGACAGCAAGGTCTCAGCGGCTGTTAAGCCTGTACAGAATGAACTGACCGCATATAAGACTAGCAACGACAAGGCCGTGCAGGATCTGAAGGACAGTGTGGGCGACCTGCCCGAGACTTTGCAGTCCTCCTATTATAATAAGGAAGCGACGGATGCGCTGCTCAAGGAAAAGGCGGATGCCTCTGTTATTGACGGTATTCGAAACGATGTTACGCAGGCGAAGAATAATGTAGCTGACATGCAGGGCACGGTGGACAGCCTGAATACTGCTGTTGGTCAAATTCAGGGCAAGCTGGATGATATCGGCAAGAATGCCGGGCATGAGTATGACATTACCTACGAGGACAGCAAACTGACCCTTATGGAGGACGGGACGCCGAAGACGCAGGTGACGATTGTCGGCGGTGGCGGCGGTGGCCCCGCTGCGGGCAGCACGATCACGATCGAGCGTATCGGTGAGTCTGCGATTACGGCTGTTGCCGGTGATCCTGTTGTGGTCAAGTTCCGGTTCACGAGTGTGGACAGTGCGGGCGATGATACCGGCAATGCGACAGGCACATGGTATGTTGGCAACACAAAGGTTGCTACCCAGACCATTATGCAGGGCGAAAACAGCTTTGACATCACGAAGTATCTGCATAGTGGTGAGAACCAGATCCGCTTGACGGTTGTGGATAGTATGGATACGACCAGCTCCAAGAAGTGGAGTGCCAATGTCGTTGATTTCTATCTGGAATCAACCTTTGATGATAGTCTTTTCTACAGCGGCGAGGTCACGGTGCGCTATACACCGTATGGCAGCGTTGAGAAGAAGATCGATTTTGCGCTGGACGGTAAGTCGATTGGTGGCACAACTACCAGTGTGACTGGCCGACAGATGACCTATACCATTCCGGTGCAGAAGCACGGCAGCCATCTGCTGGAAATCAGCATGACGGCAGAGATCAACGGCAAGACCGTTAAGTCCAATGTCATCAAGAAGGACATTATGTGGGTGACTGAGGGCGAGACTGCACCCATTATCAGCTGTGCTGTGACGGATTATGAGACGAAGCAGTACAACAAGGTATCCATCGAGTACACCGTGTACGACCCTGCGTCCAGCACGAGTACGGTAAAGCTGGCTGTGGACGGTGTGACAGAGTCTACCTTGACTGTCGGACGCACAAAGCAGACTTGGAGTTTTAAGAGTGCGAACAAGGGCAAGCACACGCTGACAATCACCTGCGGTGAGACCGTAAAGACGATCCGTGTGAATGTGGTTGACCTTGGTGTTGTGATCGAGCCTGTGACGACAAACCTGGCATTTGACTTTAACCCGAGCGGCAAGACCAATGCCGGTACTGACCGACTGTGGACAGATGGCCAGACGGGCATGAGCGTGAGCGATAACTTCGATTGGGTCAATGGCGGCTACCAGCTTGATAAGGACGGCGATACCTACTTCTGCGTGAAGGCGGGCACTCGTGCCACGATCAATTATAAGCTGTTTGCCGATGATGCTAAGAAGCTTGGCAAGAACTTCAAGCTTGTTTTCAATACGGCGAATGTGCGCGACTATGACGCGACTGTGCTGACCTGCGTACAGGGCGGTGTTGGTCTGAATATTCAGGCACAGAAAATTACGTTGACCAGTGCGCAGAATACGATGGAACTGCCGACCTGTGAAGATGACTTCATGGAGTTTGAGTTTAATATTCTGCCCGACAGCCAATACAAGGAAATGGTGCTTTGGCTGGATGGCATCCCCTGCAAGGTGGAGCTGTATGACGGCAGCGACAACTTTACGCAGGCAAGCCCGGTTGGCATTACCATCGGTTCTGACGACTGCGATGTTCTTGTTTACCGCATGAAGACCTATTCCATGAACCTGTCTGACGATGAGATTCTGGACAACTTTATTGCGGATGCCAAGAACGCCGACGAGATGATCGAGCGGTACAATCGCAACAACATCACGGATGCGAGCGGTGAGCTGAATCCTGACATTCTGGCGGAGCGCTGCCCCGACCTGCGTGTTATCAAGATCAGTGCGCCGACCTTTACCACGGGCAAGAAGAACGAGGTCGCAAACACTGTTATCCAGCAGATCTACAAGAATGGACGCGCTGTTGAGGACAACTGGACAGCCAATGGTTCCCACAAGGGACAGGGCACAAGCTCTGACCACTATGGCGAATCTGCGCGTAACATCGATATTAACTGCAAGGGCGGCTTTACGTTTGGCGATGAGAGCACCGGTTCTGTGTATGCGCTGACGGAAAACAGCGTGCCGGAGAACTACTTTAATATCAAGGTCAACGTTGCATCGTCTGAAAATGCAAACAACGCATTGCTGGCAGATGATTTCAATGAGTTTAACCCGTACATTCGACAGGCACGCAAGGACAACCCGAAGGTGCGCGATACGATGGCCTTCTACCCGTGTGTTGTCTTTGTGCAGGAAACCGACATTGAAAATAGCACCGTGTTCCATGATGGTAAGTGGCATTTCTATGCCTGCGGTGATATTGGCAACTCTAAGAAAAACAACAATACGATGGGCATGGACCCTGATAACCACAAGGAAGTCATCGTTGAGATCGACAACAACACCGATGAGCAGACCAGATTCCTGAGCGGCGATTTCTCGCAGGAGACCTGGGACGGCGACCACAGCTTTGAGTTCCGCTACATCAACAAGGCTTGCACCGAAAAGGAAGTGCAGGATGCGAAGGATGCGTGGATCCGTGTGCAGAACTGGGTCGTGAATGCGAGTGATGAGGAGTTTAAGGCGCACTTTGAGGATTATTTCAACATGGACTCGGCGCTGTATCACTACCTGTTTACAGAGCGCCACACCATGGTCGATAACCGTGCAAAGAATGTGTTCCCGCATACGAGTGACCTTATCCATTGGGATTTCTGCTTTGACTACGACAACGATACCGCGCAGGGCAACGACAACGAGGGCGGACTGACCCTGAGTTACGGTTACGAGGATACGGATACCATTGGCACTAAAAGCGTGTTCAACGCCAGTGATTCTAAACTGTGGTGCAAGATCCGCGACCTGTTCCCTGATAAGCTGGCGGCTATGTTCCGTGACCGTGAAAACGCATTGGCATGGAGTGCATCCCGTATCCTGAAGAAGTTCGAGGATTATCAGAATGTAAAGCCGGAACGCCTGTGGGTCATGGATATGCGGCGAAAGTATTTCCGCACTTACGAGGAAAATGGAACGACCAGTTATCTGCCCATGATGCACGGTAACAAGCGCCATCAGCGCCGTCAGTTCCAGAAGTATCAGGAAAAGTATATGGCCTCCAAGTACAGCGGCAGTGCTGCAACCAGCGATGATATGACGATTCGCGGTTATACGCCTGTGAACTGGACTGGTGTGAAGCCGGACGGTACATTTCATATCGTGCCGTATGCGGATACCTATGTGAGTGTGTTGTATGGCTCTAACCCTGTAAAGATGCGCGGCAAGCGCGGACAGACCTATGAGGTTCACTGCCCGATTGCGGCCATGAACGATACTGAGGTTTATGTTTACAACGCAAGCCTGATTCGCAGTATCGGTGATATTTCCGGCTTCTACCCCGGCTATGTCGATTTCAGCCACGGCGTCAAGCTGACTGACCTGCAGATCGGCTCCGATGTGGAAGGCTACAAGAATACGAACATGACGGACTTTGCTGTTGGCAACAACACACTGCTGGAGCATTTGAACCTGCAGAATGTGCCGAATCTGAAGAAGTCCATCGACCTGACCGGCTGCACGAACCTGACGCTGTTTAAGGCTGGCGGCAGCGGTATTACCGGCGTTGCCTTTGCGAACGGCGGCAAGATCGAGACGGCGGAACTGCCAGCAATCAGCAGCCTGACGGCACGCAACCTGAATCACCTGACTGACCTGAAAATCAGCGACTATGCGAACATTACGGCTTTGGTCGTGGAGAATTGCGCTACCATTGATTTAAAGGACATGCTGGCGAAGTGTACGAATCTGAGCCGTGTGCGCCTGATTGGCCTGGATTGGCAAATGACCGATACGAAGCTGCTTGAAAAGCTGTACGCGATGACGGGTACGGATGAGAACGGTTATAATACCGACCATTCTGTGCTGGCTGGCAAGGTGCATCTGCCTACGATCCGTCAGAAGGAGCTGGAGCGTTACAATGCCCAGTGGCCTGACTTGAAGGTAAGCTACAATACACTGATCGAGCAGTTTGCATGGACCTTTGTGAACAAGGACGGCACCATTCTGGATGTGCAGTACATTGACAAGGGCGGCAAGGCGGTTGACCCCATTACGAGGGCAGAGAACCCGATCCCAACACCGACTGCGGAAAGCACCGTGAGCACGGACTTTACCTTTAAAGGCTGGGATACAGAGTTTACGACTGTCTTCGGTAATCAGACGGTTAGAGCGCTGTACACCGAGAGTGTGCGTAAGTACACGGTGCGGTATCTGAACCGTGGTGCGGTATTGAAATCTGTTACGGCTCCGTATGGCTCGACTGTTTTGTACGATGGCGATATGCCTGTTTATACCGGCGAGGAAACGGCCTACAAATACTATCTGTTCAGCGGATGGGACAAGAGCGGCTATGTGACCGGCGACAAGGACATCAACGCTGTGTATGACAGTTTTGAATATACGAGCGGCTGTTTTGATGGCCGTGAGATCGGCACGATGCGCCCTGTGGAAATCTATGCCATGAAGCAGGTTGGTGTGGAAAACAGTGTTGTTTCCAGCAAGGACCCGATTACGATTACGATGGGTACGGATTTCAGCTACGACGACATTGAGGAGAAGGTTCTCATCAATAAGCAGACTGATTTTACCGGCAAGAATTATGTCGATACCGGTGTGAAGCTGCTGGACGAGGACAGGAACTTTGTGCTGGCGGTGGATTACCGTATGCAGATCTCTACGCAGACCAACAGTGTGTTGATGCAGTGTTATGAGTCCAATGGCATGAACGGATTCCGTCTGTGGATGAACAGCGGCTGCAAGCTGGCATGGGGCACGGCTTCCAGTGAGACATTTGAACTGGGCAGTCGTGAGATGCTGATCCTGCGCCATGTGAAAGGCGAAAACGGCTTACATGTCTACAGTTCCAATATGTTCAGCAATGCCAGCGGATATCAGGAGATCGAGCGTTCCCGCACGACCAAGACGGACGCCACACTGGTGTTTGGTTGTAGCAAGGCAGATGACGGTGCGTATGAGAATTACGCCATCGGCAGTGTGTACTGGGCCAAGGTCTGGTATGCCGATCTGGGCGAGGATGCCTGCATGGAGTTGGCAAGCTGGGTACATAGTACCATGACATTTGAGATGGCCGGTTTTAAGCGGTATTATCTAAGCGACAATGCAAGCAAGCGCTGTGCTATGACATTCCTGGCTGCGGAGCTGCTGGACAAGGATATGCCGATGGACAATGTGCAGAATAACAGCGGCGGCTGGGCAAAGCCTACCACGCTGAACACCTATCTGAACAATCGACTGTACAAGGCCATGCCGATTGGTTGGCGGCAGCTGATCCAGAAGGTGCGTGTGCCTGGCAATGTCGGCGGACAGAGCACAGAAATTGCTTATGCGAACTGCTATTTCTATCTGCCGAGTGTAATTGAGCTGGACAGCACGTTGACAACCGAGCCTTACATCTACGAGGGTTCTGCCATTGACTTTATCACGACGAATGACACGAGACGCCGCAGGACGCCGGACGGTACGATTGCTGCCTACTGGACGCGCAGCCCGAACCGCGATTACAATGGATACTACAATGCCGTAAATACAGACGGTAATATTTACAGCTATTACTATCCGACTGATAAGAACTATGTACTGGTAGAGTTCAGCATTTAAGAGAGGTGGAGAGCAATGAAGTATTATAAAGTCATGTATCATGGCAGAGTGATCGATGTGCTCGACCACTTGACATATGTAAAGTATCAGCCCAAACACAAAGTTATGACCCTGTGCCACGAGGATGATGCACAGGGCTTTCTTTCCAGTGATGGAAATACGGTCTGGCATTGTGAAGAGATGTACCGATTCCCAGTGGATGGGTACGACACCGTGCAACTGATACCGATTGATACCTATGAATATCAAAAATTGAAAGCGTTGAACGGTAAGACGGCAGAGGAGATCATCGACGCTTACACTTTGACGCTGCTGGAAGGAGGCGTGCTGTGATGGAAATGAGTGTATTTGCCATGAGCCTGGCACGGCTGTACAAGGCAAAGAAAATCACGGACGCCAAGGTTAAGGAGCTTCTGGCGGCACAGAAAATCACGGCTGAGGAGGCCGAATTTATCACGAAGGAGTGTGAGTAAGGATGTATACGATTTTACTGGAAGACGATAATCAGCTGACTGTCAGTGTAGAGGAACGCATTATGCAGCAGTCTAAGCTTGTAGACAATATACATTTTCTGGTGGAGCCTGTTTATAAAGAACAGGACATGAGCGGATTTACCTGCCTGATGGAATATCTGCCGCCTGTGAGCAAGCGGTATAAATCCGAGATTTTATCGTTGAGTGATGAGCCGTACAAGGGCATGTTGGAATACAAATTGCCGTTTGATACGAACTTGACTGCCGAGGCCGGTGATGTTGCGGTGCAGCTGACTTTTTATAAAGTCGAGATGGAGGCAGACGGCACCGGAATAAAGCACGTGCGCCACACACAGGCGACGAATATCAGGGTATTGCCGATCAGCGCATGGAGCGACATTATCCCGGATGAAGCGTTGACGGCATTGGATCAGCGCATGATCGCCCTGCAGGCGCTTACCAACCAGTTAGTCGAAGCAAACCAGAATCTGGCAAGCGGCAAGGCCGACGGTCTGCTGTACAACGAAGGCCGTTTGCAGCTGAAGGCCGGGGATAAGGCGATTGGTAATACCGTACAGATCGTGGACAGTGGCTCCGACCCGGAGGATGGGACGATCCGGGTGGTTGAGTTTTAAACTCGGCACTCGGCTTTTCTAATTTTGTGGAAAGGAGAGATAGGATGGCAAACAAGTATTCAAAACTTGGTTACGGTAATGCCGGGGATGTTGCGGCTGCCATTGAGAGCGGCAAGATCGACGGCAAGGATTTGGTTGTGACCAAGGATACATCGGAACTGTATTACATCAAGGACGACAAGAGCGTCCAGAAAATTCAGACACGGACGCAGCTGTTCAACAGCCCGGGCGAGGCGATTGCTGCGCTGAACAAGAGCAGCGACACTTACGCGGGCCAGACAGTTATGATCCGTGACGACAACGGTAAATACCAGCCGTACACTGTTCAGACCAGTGGTGACAGCAGCTTTGTTGTAGAGCCGACTGTCACGGCCAACGCTGGCTTTGTGTGGCAGGAATTTTGATTACCCATGTGGTAGTTTAAACAAACAAGAGATTTTTTCAT
>ERZ1035001.72-NODE-72-length-65723-cov-21.793431_pt1 | contig 65723 bp, 48 predicted proteins | sample MGYA00520685_ERZ1035001 | MGnify/ENA primary metagenome ERZ1035001 (study PRJEB33766, sample SAMN09781749) | gut metagenome | biome: gut microbiome | host: Homo sapiens | place: Madagascar | study: EMG produced TPA metagenomics assembly of the PRJNA485056 data set... | reverse complement strand
TGTGCCACATCAGCGAGCTGAGCTGGAACAACATCAAGCATCCCTCTGAGGTCGTCAAGGTCGGCGACGAGATCGAAGTCTACGTCAAGAGCTACGATCCCGAGAACCAGAAGGTTTCTCTGGGCTACAAGAAGGAAGAGGACAACCCCTGGGTCAAGCTGGAGAACGAAGTCCCCGTTGGCACTGAGTTCACCGCTCCCGTTGTCTCCATCACCAAGTTTGGCGCTTTCGTCCGCATCATGCCGGGCATTGACGGTCTCGTTCACATCAGCGAGATCAGCAACGAGCGCGTGAACAAGGTTTCCGATGTGCTGAAGGTTGGCGACGAGGTTCGCGTTAAGCTGACCGCTGTTGACTTCGACCGCAAGCGCATCAGCCTGTCCATGAAGGCCTGCCTCGACGAGAACGGCGAGGACGCTGAATAAGTCTGAGCAACCGCAAGGGGCCTGCCTGTTGTAACAGGCAGGCCCCTTTTGTATAAGAACGTTGTAGGGGACGGCGTCCTCGACGCCCCGCGGGTGGGCGATGCCCGCCCCTACAAATAAAACGGGTACATCATGCAAAAACTCAAAGGCTTCATCAAAAAATACTACGAGGGCTTGGCCTACCTATTCTTCGGCGGGGTGGCAACGCTCTTGAACCTGGTCGTGTTCGCGGCCTTCCAGGCGGCGTTCGGCACGGATTTTGCGGCGGGTATCGGCAATGTCATCGACAACATCATCTGCATCCTCTTTGCTTACTGGACAAACCACACCTTTGTGTTCAAGAGCGAGAACAAAGGCAAGGCAGCCCTGGCAGAGTTCGGGCAGTTTGTGTCCTGCCGCATCGCAACGATGGTCATGGACCAGCTCATTATCTGGGTGGGCGTCAGCCTGGTTGGCCCGCACGTCGCCTTCGCCGCAGCCAACGGCAAGCTGTGGGCGATGGGCGTCAAGCTGTTCAGCCAAGTCATCGTCATTTTGTCCAACTATGTTTTCAGCAAATTGTTTATCTTTAAAAAGAAGTGACTTGAACCGGGAAGGAGACAGCCATGCTTATTTTTAAGGTAGCCAAATTCGCACTGAAGCATCCGCTGCTGACCCACGGAGCAAAGCAGCTGGTGCACAAAAAATTACGTCCCAAAAAGGAGGCATCCCCTATGAAACAGAAAGTTCGCGGTCATGCATTCCGTCTGGTGGGGCTGATCCTGGGCATCATCGGTGCCACGGTCAGCATCACATCCATCGTATTTGCGGCGCTGGGCCTGCATCAGGCGCGCCTGTGCAAGCGCTGTGAGAAAGGGGAAAATTTCCGGTGAAATACACGAAAGAAGAAATGCTGAGCAAGGTCGACCATACCCTGCTCAAGCCCGAGGCTACCTGGCCCCAGATCCAGACCCTGTGTGACGAGGCCATCGCCAACCACTGCGCTTCTGTCTGCATCAATACCTGCTATGTCAAGCAGGCCGCCCAGTACATGGCGGGCCGTGTGCCGGTCTGCTGCGTCGTCGGCTTCCCCCTTGGCGCTATGGACACCGCCAGCAAGGCCTTTGAGGCCAAAACTGCCGTTGAGAACGGCGCGTCCGAGGTCGATATGGTCATCAACATCGGCTGGCTGAAAAACAAGCAGTACGACGATGTGCGCAATGACATTGCCGCCGTCAAGGCCGCCGTGGGCGACAAGGTGCTGAAGGTCATCATCGAGACCTGCCTGCTGACCGAGGAAGAGAAGATCAAGATGTGCGACATCGTGCCCGAGGCCGGTGCCGACTTCATCAAGACGTCCACCGGTTTTTCCACCGGCGGCGCGACCTTCCACGACATTGAGCTGTTCGCCAAGCACGTTGCGGGCCGCTGCAAGATCAAGGCTGCGGGCGGCATCTCCACCGTTGAGGACATCGAGAAGTTCCTCGACCTCGGCGCGGACCGCCTGGGCACTTCCCGTGCCGTCAAGCTGCTCACCTCCGGCGAGGCCGGCAGCGGGTACTAAGAGGGCACAGTGTTCCTTCTTTGCAAAGAAGGAACCGAAGAAACTCTAAACAAATAAACCAAGAAGGCGCTGCTATCGTGCGTGATAGCAGCGCCTTTTATCTTACGCACCCGTAGGGGCCGGGCATGCCCGGCCCGCAACATTCCCACTATTGCAGCCTGATCTTCCGCCAGTAGGGGAGGGATTCATCCCTTCCGTGCGGGTTCATATGCCCCTACAAACTGGAATTTATTAGATTGTCTCCATAACAATAATTTCTGGTTAAACTATAATAGATTTTGCCCATGACGAACACTCTTCGGATTCCGATAGTCCCAGCTCCTGCCATATTCCTGCATAATAGATTCCTTGACTAGAGTCCTTTGCATTATTCTTTCTATTGGCTAATATATGCTTATCATCGTATACACTATTAACTTTCCATGTAGCCTTATTGCAACCTTTAGCCGTTAAAACTCTCTTCTCGTCAAATGACAATAAACCTGCGCCGGGCTTGCTTTTATCAAATGACAATTTGTCGGATGCAGCAAAAATGATGTTTGTACTATTTGATGTCCTGCTCTTGCAGGAATGTGGATGCCACCACAACTGTTCTTGCTCTTTGGGCGATTCTATTATCTTTCCTACTTGTAAGTACCCCCATATCACCTGCAAATCCTTATCGCAATAGAAATCCCCTGTTCTCCTGCAATATGTATACGAGCCACTTACAAGCTTGACCTTATGAAAATTTCCGAAAAATAAAAACATGTCTCCCTCTTTAATCCCTATATTTTTGAGATATGAGGCTGATGAGGAAATTTGTCCAAATGCTGGTATCCATTCTGGAAATTTTCTTACTCTTCGTGCGTCATCTAGGTCTGGGTCAATATGGCATCTAGCTCCACCTTTGTACCTTAAATCTGATAGTATTTTGGAGTATGTCGTTCCACAATATTCTAACGAATCGTATGTATCAGTATCATTGCTTGGAATTGGAAAAGAAATCATAGTTCCATCTTCAAATATAGGACTTGAAATTTTGCCATTAGCAGAATCGAACCCTTTTCTGCTTAATATGACTTTCATTCTATGCCGCTCCTTTCTCATGAAAAATAGAGCTAAGATGAAAACAAGAAAAGAGTATTATAAATGTACCGTTTTCGTCTGTATACTCGCTCCACAAATCCCGATTTGATATACTAAAGCAAGTATACCATACCCACCCGCAAAAGAACACCCCTGCGCCCTTGTCATATGCCGCCGTGCGCTCCGTATACATTTATAAATCTAAAGATTGGGGGCATATCTATGCAAACTTCACCGATTGTACTTACCACGATTGCCGGGCTGTCCACGGGATTGGGCGGGGTGCTGGCGGTGCTTGGCAAACCAACGGAAAAGCTTCTGGCCGCCTCGGCGGGCTTTGCGGGCGGGGTCATGCTCACGGCATCACTGACCGATCTTCTGCCCGAAGCGCTGGATTTTTACGCCGCTTACCTGCCGCCGCTGGGCAGCGGCGGGGCGGCGGTGTCGCTGCTGGCACTGGGAATGCTGACCGCTGCGCTGCTGGGACGGCTTTTGCCCGAGGAATCCGAGCTGGCCGACCGCTTTGGTCAGGGCCGCGACCCCGCCCGCGCGGCGGCCATGCGCACCGCTCTCATCACCGGCGCGGCGCTGCTGCTGCACAATTTCCCGGAGGGTGTACTTACCTTCTTCGCCGGGACAGCGGACCCGGCGCTGGGTCTGCGCACGGCGGCGGCCATCGCGCTGCACAATATCCCGGAGGGGCTGGCTGTGGCGCTGCCCTTCGCCTACGCAACCCGCAGCCGTGCGGCCGGTGTTCTGGCGGCTCTCGTTTCCGGTCTGGCCGAGCCGCTGGGGGCTGTGCTGGCGTGGCTGTTCCTGCGCCGCTTTTTTACACCCGGCTTTTTGACGGGGACGGTCGTGCTGGCGGCGGGTATTATGGTATGGGTGGCCCTGGCCCAGCTGCTGCCCCAGGCCCTGGCAGCCAAACATCGCGCTGCGGGCATTTTTGGCGCGGCGGCAGGCACCCTGCTGATGCTGTTAGGCATTGCGGCGCTGCCGTAAATGTGGTATACTGTATTCATATATTTATGTGAGAAAGGAGCAGACCGCTATGATGAAAAAAATCACCGCGCTGCTCCTTGTGCCGCTTTTGCTGGCGGGGTGCAGTGCAGCGGGGGACGTGGAGACCCTGCTGCGTGCGCCGCAGCTTTCCGGTGAGAGCGCGGCCCTGCAGAAGGCGCTGAACAGCTATCTGGGCGGCAGCGCTACCCTGAAATATCCCGCCAGCGGCGATTTCCTCTCCCCGTTTGCGTTTGGTGACTGGGACGGTGACGGCGTTGACGAGGCCGCAGTCCTGTACACGGCCGACACCACCAGCTCCAACGTCTGGCTGGCTGTGCTGGAGCCCAGCGGCGACAGCGGCTGGCGCGTCAGCCACGCCATCGAGGGCCTGACCAGCGAGGTGCAGAGCTTTTCTGCCGCGCACCTGCGCGACACCACCAGCCAGCAGCTGTTGGCCGGGTACATCTCGCCCCAGGGAGACCAATATCTGGTGGTCTACCAATATGACGGTGCTACGCTGTCTACGGTCATAAGCAAGAGTTATACCGACATGATCGTCGCCGACTTCACCGGCAAGGGCGACACGCAGGACCTTGTGCTGGCCCTGCCGCCGGACAGCGAACTGGGCGGCGTGACGCTGCAATTACTGACCGCCAACGATGGCGAGTTCCGCTCGACCCAAACGCTGAACCTGGGCGAGGGCGTGTACAGCAGCTGCGCAGCCCTGCACGCGGGCACCGGCAGCGACGACGGTATGTACCTGGTCATGGACGCCTGGACCGGGGCCAGCGGCCTGGTGTCGGACATTATTTTGTACGACGCCGAGACTGGCTTTTTGCAGCCCTACCGCCCCAGCGGTTTGAGCGACATCCAGCGCAGTACCCTGCGCTACCACAGCGAATTGTTGAGCTGCGACATTGATAACAACGGCACCGTGGATATCCCGGTGGAGATCGACGACGGCGGCACGCTGCAAACGCCGATGGACAAGCGCCTGAGTTTTGTGCTCTGGAAGGATTACAACTCGGCGGCCGGCGGCAACAGCCGGTTTGGCGTGTACGACAGCGAGTACAACTTTTTCATGCAGCTGCCGGAGTCAATGCACGGCAGTGTGCTGATACGCTCGAACCAGAGCGGCACGGGCTGGCTGCTCTGCAACGCCGAGGGCACGACGGTCTACTGCGAAATGCGGGTCGTGGACCCGGCCGACAACGCGGCCACCGGCGTGGGGAACTACCTGCGCATTGCCAACATCGGCAGCCAGCAGCTGCAGGCGCGGGTGGTCACACCTTATTACGGGCTGAGTTTGGACACCATCAGCCAGAACACCGTGCTGTTGGGCTCCAATTAAAATAAGGAAGGGAACCTGTTGTATGAAACGAGTTTTACTGGTCGAGGACGAAGCCAGCATCCGCGAAATGGTAGCCCTGAACCTGAAAATGGCGGGCTGGGAAGTGGTGGAAGCCCCCAGCGCCGAGCGTGCGCTGGAGCTGATGCACGGCGGCGAGCGCTGCGATGCGGCGCTGCTGGACATTATGCTGCCGGGCATGGACGGCCTGAGCCTGTGCGAAACCATCCGCCGCGACGACAGCGATATCGGTATCATCATTGTGTCGGCCAAAGGGCAGGAGAGCGACAAGATCCGCGGCCTGTCCATCGGCGCGGACGATTACATAACCAAGCCATTTTCCGTGTCGGAACTGATTGCCCGCCTGGAGGCGCTGACCCGGCGCATCCACCGCGGCAGCAGCGGCAGTGTGCCCAAACCTGCCGAGGAGCCGGAGCAGTTGGTCAGCGGGCCGTTCGTGCTGGACGAAAAGAGCCGCATTCTGTACAAGTCCGGCACGCCCATCGACCTGACCCAAGTGGAGTTCCAGATCATGGAGTTGTTCTTCCGCAACCCGGCTACGGCGTTGGTACGTGAAAAAATCCTGGAGGGTGTCTGGGGCAAGAACTATTTTGGCGACGTAAAAATTGTCGATGTGAACATCCGCCGCCTGCGCATGAAAATCGAGGACGAGCCCAGCAGCCCCCAGCATATCATGACCGTGTGGGGGTACGGGTACCGGTGGAACGCGTAATAAGGGTTTGACGGCTGCTTTCGTAGGGCGGCCAGTCCTCTGGCCGCCGCATATCCTCCTTGCCTTTATCACGACCTGACACTTCAGCCCCAAAAAATCCCCCAGAAAGGAGGTCCCCCTCATGCAGTCTAGCAGTATCATCCGCCGCTGGATACGCGGCAGCCTGCTCATCACCGTGCTGGTGCTGGCGATTGCCGAGGGGCTGTTCCTGTATTACAGCTACAATGACCTCTACGGCGGGGTGGAACGCGCGATGGAAAGTCGTTTTTCCACCGTCGTGGGCCGCTTGCAGGCCACCGGTACGGCGGGGAATACTGTGACCACTGCCGAAAGCCGCGGCCAGGCCTTGCGCCGCGTGGTTGAGCAGTTTGACGAGAAGGACAAGTTCGAGTTCATGCTGCTGGACGGCCAGGGCGTCATTCTGGCGACCAGCAGCGGCACCATGAGCCGCGACCTGACCGACGGCACCGACTATGGCCGGGCGCTGACCTCGGCCAACGGCCTGGGGTCGGCCATCTTCACAACGCCCAACGGCGAGCGCGTCATGGCCGTGACGATGCTCGTGCCCTACGCGGCGGGCAGCATTGCCGCCATGCGGATGGTGACAAGCCTCTCGCTGGTGGACGCGCGGTGGTGGCGCACCATTGCCATCTGCATTGGCCTGGGCGTGCTGGTGCTGGTCTTTACCGTCTGGAGCGGCCTGTTTTTTGTGCGCTCCATCGTGCGCCCTCTGGGTGAGGTGGAAGCCACTGCAACGAAAATTGCCAAGGGTGACATGAAAGTCCGTTTGCCGGATACACGATACAACGATGAAATTGGCCGCCTGTGCAAGACCATCAACCAAATGGCCGAGGACCTGGCCGAGACCGAGCGGCTGAAAAACGAGTTTATCTCGTCGGTCAGCCATGAGCTGCGCACCCCGCTGACCTCCATTAAAGGCTGGGTCGAGACGATTGAAAATATCGACGATCCAACGAATGAAAATTACCGCCGCGGCCTGTCGGTCATCGGCACCGAGACCGACCGCCTCTACACGATGGTGGAGGAACTGCTCGACTTCTCCCGCCTGCAAAACGGCATCAAAATGAACTGTCAGGTGCTGGATTTTGTGGCCGAGGCCACCGACGCAGCGCTTTTTGTCGAGGCACGCATCCGCCAGGAGGGGATGCAGCTCGTCTATTCCGAGCCGGAGGAACCCTACCCGGTCTGGGCCGACCCCGCACGCCTGCGGCAGGTATTTGTAAATCTCTTCGATAATGCGATAAAATATTCTGAGCCGGGCGGTACGGTTTTTCTGGAATTGAGCCGCACCCCGGTCACGGTCACGGCATCCATCCGCGACCAGGGCCGGGGCATCGCGGCAGATGACCTCGAGAAGGTCAAGCAGAAGTTCTTCAAGGCAAAGAACTCGGTGCGCGGCTCGGGCATCGGCCTGGCCGTCGTTGATGAGATCGTGCAGACGTTGGGCGGCCGATTCGATATCACCTCGACCCTGGGCCAGGGCACGACCGTCACCGTTACCCTGCCCATCTACCACCCCGGGCAGGAACATCTGCATGAAAAGATTTAAGGCTTCCCCCGCGGGGGAAGCTGTCCGCGAAGCGGACTGATGAGGGGCGACCTTGCCGCAGCACCCTTTACCGGGCAATGACGGCACACCCGCCCCTCATCCGGCCCTGCGGGGCCACCTTCAGCCTCCGCGCTAAGAGCCACCTTCGGCGGTTGCGCTCCGACACGCGCCTGCGGGCGCAGTCCCAAGGGAGAAGGCAAAGAAACAAAGGAGAGCACTTATGTCCAAAGAATTCCGCACCTCCGTCGGCGGGCAGGCCCTGATGGAAGGCATCATGATGCGCGGACCGGAGAAAATCTGCTGCGCCGTGCGCAAGCCGGACGGCAGCATTGACCTGACCTACGACACCGTCACGACCCGCTGGTACAATAAAGTCCCGCTGGTGCGCGGCGTCTGCAACATGGCCGAAAACCTCTATAAGGGCTACAAATACCTGATGCACGCTGCCGACGTTGCCATGGAGGGGGAGACCGAACCCGCTGAGTCCAAGCTGGACAAATGGTTCGAGGAACACGCCACCCCCGCCGTGCAGAACGCCATGATGACCTGCGCGGCTTTCGTCGGCGTGGCGCTGGCGCTGTTCCTGTTCACCTTCCTGCCCACGTTTTTGACTGGCCTTGTCATGCTGGCCGCGCCGCTGGGCCGCTGGCCGCGCGTCATTCTGGAGGGTGTACTGAAAATGGTCATCTTCCTTGGGTACATGTTCCTCTGCACCCGCTTCAAGGAGCTGCACCGCGTCTTTGAATACCATGGTGCCGAGCATAAGACCATCGCCTGTTACGAGGCCGGGCTGCCCCTGACGGTGGAAAACATCCGCAAACAGAGCCGCTTCCACCCCCGCTGCGGCACCAGCTTTATGATTCTCGTCATCATTATCAGCATCTTTTTGTATGCGGTGCTGCCCTGGACCAGCACGGCCCTGCGCGTGGTATACAAGCTGTGCATGTTCCCGCTTTTGGTCGGTATTTCGTATGAAATTCTGAAATGGGCGGGCCGCTCGGACAGTCTGCTGTCCAAGATCGTCTCACAGCCCGGGCTGTGGATGCAGCGCATGACGACCTTTGAGCCTGACGACTCGATGATCGAGGTTGCCATTGCTGCCGTTACGCCGGTCCTGCCCGAAAATCAGGAGGAAGCCCGCTGGTGAACGCTGCATTTCAGGCCCTTTGCGCCCGGCTTGCCGCCGCCGGTGTGCCCGACGCCCGGTTTGACGCGGCGGAACTTTACCGCTTTGTGACCCGCCGTGACCCGCGTCTGGACGACGGCCCTACCGAAGCCGAGGCCGCTCGCCTGACCGCGCTGGCCGACCGCCGCGCCGCGCGGGAGCCGCTGCAATACATTCTGGGCGAGTGGGACTTTATGGACTTTTCACTCAAAGTCGGGCCCGGCGTGCTCTGCCCCCGGGCTGACAGCGAGGTCGTCTGCGAGGCGGCCATCGAGCTGCTGCAAGGCGTGCCGTCGCCACGGGTCTTCGACCTCTGCGCGGGCACCGGCTGCCTGGGACTGGGCATTGCCCGCCGTGTGCCCGGCGCAGACGTGACCTGCGTGGAAAAAAGCCCCGGTGCATGGCCCTATTTGACCGCCAACACGGCGGACAGCGGCGTGCGTACTATGCAGGCCGACGTCTTTACCTATTATAAGCTGCTGCCCGCAGAGTGCGCTGACCTCATCATTTCCAACCCGCCCTACCTGACCGGGCCGGAAATGGGAGAACTGATGCCCGAGACGGCCCACGAACCCGCCATGGCGCTGGATGGCGGCGCGGACGGCCTGGATTTTTACCGCCTGCTGACGACCCGCTACAAGGCCGCACTGCGCCCGGGCGGCTGGCTGGTCATGGAGATTGGCTATGCCCAGGCCGCCGATGTGCTGGCCCTGGGCGAGACCCACGGCTGGGCCAACGGCAGCTGCCGCAAGGACTACGGCGGCAACGACCGGGTTGTTTTGCTGCAAAAAATCTGAAAAAATCGCCTGAAAATCCGTTTTATGGGACACAAAACACACAACAAAATGTTGTAATCTGTTCGTAAATCGTATATAATAGAGGCAAACGCAAATCATAACCTTACTTTGCATATAAAAGGAGAAACGCAACATGGCAGCTAAAAAAGATACCACCCCCAAGACGGCAGGCCCTGCCGCCGATAAAAAGGCCGCGCTGGAAACCGCGCTGGCGCAGATCGAAAAGCAGTTCGGTAAGGGTGCCGTCATGAAGCTGGGCGCCAACGTCACGATGCAGGTCGACGCCATTCCCACCGGCAGCCTGGGCCTCGACCTGGCGCTGGGCATCGGCGGCGTGCCCCGCGGCCGTATCGTTGAGGTCTACGGCCCCGAATCTTCCGGTAAAACCACGCTGGCACTGCAAATTCTGGCCGAGGCCCAGAAGATGGGCGGCGAGGTCGCTTTCATCGACGTTGAGCACGCCCTCGACCCCACCTACGCCGCCGCCCTGGGTGTCGATATCGACAGCCTGCTGGTCAGCCAGCCGGACACCGGTGAACAGGCCATGGAAATTTGCGAGGCTCTTGTGCGCTCCGGCGCGATTGACGCAGTCGTTGTCGACTCTGTTGCCGCCATGGTGCCCCGCGCCGAAATTGAGGGCGAGATGGGCGACAGCCATGTCGGCCTGCAGGCCCGCCTGATGAGCCAGGCCCTGCGCAAGCTGACCGGCGTTATCGGAAAGACGAACACCGTCTGCATCTTCATCAATCAGCTGCGCGAAAAAGTCGGCATCGTCTACGGCAACCCCGAAGTCACCACCGGCGGCCGTGCACTGAAATACTATTCCAGCGTGCGTATCGACGTGCGCCGTATCGAGGGTCTGAAGGACTCCACCGGCGCATTCATCGGCAACCGCACCCGCGCTAAAATCGTCAAAAATAAGGTCGCACCCCCGTTCCGTGAGGCCGAGTTTGACATCATGTTCGGCGAAGGTATCTCCAAGATCGGCGAAATCCTTGACCTTGGCGTCAAGCTGGGCGTCGTGCAGAAGAGCGGCGCGTGGTTCAACTACGGCGAAATGCGCCTGGGCCAGGGCCGCGACAACGCAAAGCAGTTCCTGAAGGATCACCCCGAAGTCTCCGACGAGATCGAAAAGATCGTCCGCGCCAACGCCGACCGTCTGCTGGCCGCCGGCAAGAAGGGCACCGTCAAGCCGCTGGATCCCAGCGAGATCGTCAAACCGGTCGCCGCCGGTGAAGCCCCCGCCGCCCCCGCTGCCAAAACCACCGGCAGCGAGGTAGACCTCGATATTATGGTCGATGAATAATCGTTGATTTTCGGGACTTTTTCGACGCCACGAATAAATAACGAATGTTCGCCAAAAACAGCAATTCTTATGCTGCGCGGTGCTCCTCTTTTCTCCGATATTCTAGGTCGTATTTTGGTCGTAGGTCGTAAAAATGGCGTAAAATACGGCAGAATAAGGCACTAAAAGGGCCTAACTTTTGGCGCTATGCCTCAATAAAATGAACCCCTGGAACGCTGAAGCCCAGGGGTTCAACTATTGAATCACGTATTTGTTCCGTCTGCGTTCCAAAGTTTTATCCGAGTTCTTTGGTGAATGCCTGGTATTCGCGCTCGCCGTAGCAGTAGACACGGATGTCGGTCAAGCTCTTGGCTGGGAAGGTGCGCAGGGTGTCTGCTGCAATCTTCACGGCCTCGTTCAGCGGGTAGCCGTAGATGCCTGTGCTGATGGAGCAGAACCCGATGCTGTGCAGGCCGAGCGTTTCTGCCTGTTCCAGGCAGCTGCGGTAGGCGCCACGCAGAAGCTCGGCATCGTGGGGCGTACCTGCGTAAATGGGGCCTACCGTGTGGATGACATACTTTGCCTTGAGCTTGAAACCGGGGGTGACGACGGCCTTGCCTGTGGGGCAGCTGCCGATGCGGTCACAAGCACGCTGCATATCATCCCAGCCTGCCTCGGTGAAAATCGCACCGCACACACCGCTGCCGCCAGCCAGCTGCGCGTTGGCTGCGTTCACGATGGCGTCAGTGTCGGCGTAGACTACGCTGCCGCGCAGGACGCTGATTTTTGCCATTTTGGTTACCTCGCTTTTTTTTTGGGCTTGGCTGCCGTAGTGCGGCCTCCTTTTGCTTTACTGTAACACGTTGGCGTGTAAAAGTCAATCTTCTACACAGTGACGTTAGTTTCCAGCTTTGCATTGCGTTGATGCACATCCGTTACGTGCTGCTGAATGCCTCTTATCAGTCTTCCTCGGATTCAGTGCGTTTCTTTAGGAACAAGGCGGACTTGCAAAGCAGCAAAAACTATGGTATATTCAATATGTCTAGGTCTGAATAGGTCTTGTGATATTTTAAACGAAGCGTCGAATAAAAAATCATGACCTGAATTTGAAAGCCAAGGCGTCCGCATTCTTGCATCGGGGTGAACGTTTGCCAGCGGTCGGATAGATTTTGCTGGAATCGATAGGAACAGCTGTCCGGTTATGCAGAGCCACTTTTATCTGGATTTGACTGAATGCGTTTTCAGCAGCAAAGTCACAAAGTGTACAGAAATCGTAAGGAGTTAAAATGAAATATTGCAATGTCAAAAGAATCGCGGTAGATGAATAACCTATGCCGCGATTGACGCAAATCAAAGAGACAAAGAAAGGCAGACTTGCGCTGTTGTTTGACGGCGAATTTGCATTCTCGCTGGATGAAAACACCTTTGCCGATGCCGGGCTGCATCAGGATGATGACCTGGAAGAGTGGCAAATTGAGGAACTGCGCAAGAAAAGCGAAACCCGCCGCGCACTGGACAAGGCCATGGATTACCTGGCCCTGCGCGACCATGCGGCGGGGGAGCTATACCAAAAGCTCTGCCGTAAGTTCGACGCCCACAGCGCCGCCTACGCCGTGGCGCGGGCGGGGGAGCTGGGCTTGTTGAACGATGCCGGGTTTGCCCGCCGCCGTGCAGCGGAGCTGCTGCGCAAGCGAAAATCCCGCCGTGAAATTTTAAACGATTTGTCGGCAAAAGGTATCGACCGCGACACCGCCGCCGAGGTGGTGGAGGAGCTGTTTGTCGAGGGCGAAGACGGCGAAAACCCGGAACTCGCCACTGCCCGGGCATTGGTGGAGCGGCAGTACGCCGCCAAGCTGGCTGCGGGCAAGCGCGACCAGGTCGCCGCCGCTCTGGCCCGGCGCGGGTTCAGCCACGCGGTCATACGCAAGGTCTTATCCGACGACGAGTAATTTCGCTGCGTCTTGATTTGCAGGGGCGGATGCGAGCATCGACCCTTACAATCTCCCGGATATTTAAAAATCATACTGATTATAAAAGGACTACCCAATGAAAATTGCCATTATCTCTCTCGGCTGCCCGAAAAACCAGGTGGACGCCGACGTTTTCTGTCATGCCCTCATCAAGGACGGCCACACCACCGTGGGCGACCCGGCCGAGGCGGACATCATCATCATCAACACTTGCGGATTTATCGAGTCCGCCAAGACCGAGGCCATCGAGAATATCCTGATGGCCTGCCAGTACAAGCAGCAGAACCCGGCCCTCAAGGTCATCGTCACCGGCTGCCTGGCCGAGCGCTACAAGCAACAGATCATCCAGGAGATCCCCGAGGTGGACGCGGTCGTCGGCATCGGCTCTAACGCCGCGCTGCCCGCCATTGTGCGCCGCCTGTGTGCCGACGGCGCAGGCCAGACCGAGAGCTATGGCCCCAAGAGCGATATGCCGCTGGGCGGTGCCCGCGTCATCTCGACCCCGCGCCACTATGCGTACTTAAAAATTGCCGAGGGCTGCAACAACGGCTGCTACTACTGCGCCATCCCGCTGATCCGCGGTGCGCTGCGCAGCCGCGAGATCAACGACTGTGTGGCCGAGGCCCGCTGGCTGGCTGGCGAGGGCGTGCGGGAGCTGATTCTGGTTGCCCAGGACCCCACTGCTTATGGTGAGGACTGGGGCAAACCCGGTGCCATCTGTGAGCTGCTGGACCGCTTGCAGGAAATCGACGGCATCCGCTGGATTCGCGTGCTGTACGCCTATCCTGAACGTATCAGCGATGAATTTATTGCGGCCCTCGTCCGCAACACCAAGGTCGTGCCCTATCTTGACCTGCCCATCCAGCACTGCGACGACGCCGTGCTGAAAGCGATGAACCGCCGTGGCGGCCGCAAGGAGATCGAGGATGCCATCGCCCGCCTGCGCACCGCGATCCCTGGTATTACGCTGCGCACCACCTTGATCGCGGGCTTCCCCGGCGAGACCGAGGAGCAGTACGCCGAGTTGTGCGACTTTGTCAAGACTGTCAAGTTTGACCGCCTGGGCTGCTTTGCCTACTCGGCCGAGGAAAACACCGTGGCCGCGAAGATGCCCAACCAGCTCGACGAGGAAACCAAGCAGCGCCGCGCCGACCACATCATGGAATTGCAGGCCGAAGTCAGCGCCGAGCGCGAGGGCGAGAAGGTCGGCAACACCTACGAGTGCATCTGCGACGGCATCGACGAGGAGACCGGGATGTACCTGCTGCGCACCAAGGCTGACTGCCCTGAAATTGACGGCAATGTGCTGACTCCTGCCGACACCCCGCTGGAGACCGGCGCGTTCTACAATGTGACCATCACCGATTCCGACACCTACGACCTGTACGGCTATGTGGAAGAAAAGCTGGAGGATTAAACGATGAATCTGCCCAATAAATTAACGATGCTTCGCGTTATTCTTGTGCCTGTTTTTATGGTGTTTGCAGCTTGCAGCCGCTACGGTACCGCCGATTTCAACCCGACATTCGCTCTTATCGCGGGCATTATCTTTGCCGTGGCCAGCTTCACGGATTTTCTGGACGGCTACCTGGCGCGCAAAAATAACCTTGTCACCGATTTCGGCAAGTTTATGGACCCCCTGGCCGACAAGTGCCTGACCACTGCCGCCTTTATCTATATGGTGGCCTGCGGCATCTGCAGCCCCGTGGTGCTGGCGGTCATTCTGTTCCGCGAGTTCGCCGTGGCGGGTGTGCGTATGCTCGCCGCCGAAACCGGCACCGTTATCGCCGCCAATATGTGGGGCAAGGTCAAGACGGTTCTGCAGATGCTGACCGTGCTGTTCTACTACTTTGCCGCCGCACTGGCAGGCCCCACCGATGTGATGGCCGTGGGGCTGATCACCCAATTTTTGTGCTGGCTGTGCGGCGCGGCCACCGTGCTTTCGGGCGGCATTTACCTGTGGCAGAACCGCAAGCTGTTCATGCAGGCAAAATAATGGCAAAACTCCGAACGAAACTTTATACGTTGTATCGCAGGATGACCCGCCTGGAGCGGGCCGTCCTGGTTTTGTTGTGTGTGTTTGCAGTCAAGTTTGTGTGCAGCACCGCGGCGCGTTTTGTCCCGGGGCTGCAAGCCGTGGATATGCTGGGCAGCGGCCGCAATCCGGTGGATATCTGGCTGCTGCTGCTCTCCTGCGCGGCGGTGCTGGGCGTGTTCTGCCTCTACCGCCGTGCGGCGCGGGCCGTCGGCGCAAAACTGACAAAGGCAGATGCCGTCATTCTCGGTATCTGCATTGCGGCCAGCGCGGCGTTCTACCTGCACGCCATGGTGGGCCGTCAAAGCCTCTACCTGTGGGACAACGCCACCTACTACAATTTGCAGGTGCGGCTGGAATCCAACTTCGCCGACGGCGTGTTCACCGGCGTAGGCTCCACCATCTATAAGACCTGGTTCAACGACTACGCGCCGCTGGTCATCAACCTGCTGGCCGAGCCGTTTTTCATGTTCACGCCCCGCACGGCCAACACCTTCGCGCTGCTCTGTGCGCTGCTGATCCCGACGCTGGTCTATTACAGTGCGTGGATTTTCCTGACGGTGCTGCGCCAAAAAATGCAGCCAAAAGCGCCGCGGCTCTTCACGGCGCTGTCCATGGCATTTGTGCTGCTGCTGCCGCTTTTGCATATTGCGCTCTACCGCGGTATGCCGGACCTGCTGGGGGTGGCGTTCGCCTTTATGCTGCTTGCGCTGGGCGTCGGGTATGATTTCAGCGGCCCGGCCCCCGCACGGCTCGTCAGCCTGGCGGCCTTCACCGGGCTGCTGATGCTGACCCGCCGCAGCTATATGTTTACCGTTGTAGCGTTCTATTTGCTCTACGGTGTCTGGGTGCTGGCCCGGGCCGCCCGCGCCAAACAGGGCAGTGCGGCCCTGCGTTTTGTGAAATTTGCTGCGGCATCGCTGGTCTGCGTCGGCGTGCCGCTGCTGCCCATGTTCTGGCGCATCGTCCGCGCCGATTACAGCGACCGTTACGCCACCTACCAGACCGGCGGCTTTTTGGCCGAGCTGAACAACCAGCGCGTCTATCTGGGCTGGCTCGTGTTCGCAATTATGCTTGTTGGCATACTATACGGATTGTATAAATCCAAGGCCCGCAGCCTGGCAGTGCTCTCCGCTGTAGGCGCGGTGCTGACCGTGCTGCTTGTGACCCGGGTACAGAACATGGACGACCACCAATCCCTGGCCGTCGCACCGTTCTACCTGCTGGGCTGCTTCCTCTGTGCGCTGCTCATCGCTAACCTGCCCTGGGCGTGGCCCCGCCGCGCCGTAGCTGCGGTGCTGGGCGTGCTGTGTGCCCTCAACTTCGGCGCGTGCAGCCAGCTTTTGCCGGTCATTCTGCCAAACGCTGTCAACAGCGGACTGTATTTCTATGTGGACAGCCCCCGCGCCGACCTGGCCCAGGTGGCTGAGGTCAACGCCTGGCTGCGGGAAAACTGCACCGGCGAAAACTCCGCCTACATGATTTGCCACGGCGTTGTGTACAGCCCCGATGTGTTCCGCGTGTCGGCGCTGCCGGATGAGACGATCCGCGAAATCTTGCCCTACGGTGCCTGTAACCCCGGCAACGACGCCTTTCCGAAGGAGCTGTTCACGGCGCAGGTCGTGCTGACCTGCACGCCGTTTGACCCCAACAACCACACCGAGAAGATGGACGCCGCTTTCCTGGAAAACCAGGAAAAGTACGCGCCGTTTGAGATTGCAGCGGAGTTTGACATGGGCAACGGCTACACCATCACGGCCTACCGCCGCATCAAGGCCCCGACTGTGGCCGAGCTGGACACCTACCGCAGCTATCTGGCCGAGGAGGACGCGCGGTTCCCTTACAATTTCAGCGCCGTGTGGGACGAGCTGGCCGCCCAATTCGCAAATAACGGCTGAATCCCCCTTGCAACCGCGCCGCGTGTTGGCTATAATAAAGGTATCCCTATATAGAGGAAGGAACGTGCAAGCTATGCAGATCTTCAACACCATGACCCGCCAGAAAGAGGAGTTCACCCCCCAGAAGGAGGGCGAATATCGCATCTATGTCTGCGGCCCGACGGTTTATAATTATATCCACATCGGCAACGCGCGCCCGATGATCGTGTTCGACACCCTGCGCCGCTACCTGGAATACTGCGGCAACAAGGTCTACTACGTCTCCAACATCACCGACATTGATGACAAACTCATCAAGAAAGGCCAGGAGGAGGGGACCTCGATGCAGGAGGTTGCCCGCAAGTTTGAGGCCGAGTACATCAAGGACTCTGACGGTCTGAACGTCAAGACCCCCACCGTGCGCCCCCGCGCCACCGAGCATATCGGCGAGATCATCGGTATCGTCAAGGATCTGGTGGAGTCCGGCCACGCCTATGTGGCGCGCAACGGCGATGTCTATTTCCGCGTCAAGTCTGACCCCGGCTACGGCAAGCTGAGCCATCTGAACCTCGACGACCTCGAGAGCGGCAACCGTGAGCTGCGCAGCCGCATGGACGACGATTTGAAAGAGGATCCCGCCGATTTCGCGGTCTGGAAGGCTGCCAAGCCCGGCGAGCCCTACTGGGAAAGCCCCTGGGGGCACGGCCGTCCCGGCTGGCACATCGAGTGCAGCGCCATGGCCCGCAAGCACCTGGGCAAGACCATCGACCTCCACGCCGGCGGCCAGGACCTGATCTTCCCCCATCATGAGAACGAGATCGCCCAGAGCGAGTGCGCCAACGGCTGCACCTTCAGCCGCTACTGGATGCACAACGGTTTCCTGAACATCAACAACGAGAAGATGTCCAAGAGCGCGAACAACTTCTTCACGGTGCGCGAGATCGCCGACAAGTACGGCTATGAACCGATCCGCTACTTTATGCTGACGGCGGGCTATCGTATGCCGCTGAACTACACGGTCGAGCTGATCGAGAGCTGCAAGAACAGCCTTGAGCGTATGTACACCTGCCGTGATAACCTCGATTTCGCCATTGAGCACGCCCACGGCACCGACACTGCGCTGGTGGAAAAGTGCGCAGAAGCACGTAAAAAGTTCAAGGCTGCCATGGACGACGACCTGAACACCCCCGATGCCCTGGCCGCTATTTTCGACCTGGTCAAGGACATCAACACGCTGTCCGATGTCTCTGACAAGGCAACGCTGGAAGAAGCCGCCAAGACGATGGACGAGCTGACCGGCGTGCTGGGCCTGCTGTACAACCGCAAAAAGACCGACAGCATCCCCGCCGAGGTCACGGCGCTGGTCGAGGAGCGCGCCGCCGCCAAGAAGGCCAAGGACTGGGGCCGTGCGGACGCCATCCGTGCCCAGCTGACCGAGATGGGCTGGAGTGTCACCGACACTGCCCAGGGCCCGAAAATCGCAAAACTGTAAGTAGAAACAGATGCAGGGGCGGCCTGCGCATCTGCGCCGCAGGGCGCGGGTGCGCGGGCTGGCCCCTGCTTTTGTACCAGGAATTTGTGATGATATGACGAAACAACGCGAAAAACAAAACAAAACCCTCTGGCTGCTGCTGGGCTGCGGGCTGGCGCTGCGGCTGGTGCCGGCCCTTGTGACAGAGGGCTACCCCTACGACATGAGCTGCTTTGTGGCCTGGGGTGACAAGCTGGCCGCCGAGGGCCCCGCCGCCTTTTACAGCGAGGGCTACTTTGCCGACTACCCGCCCGGCTACCTGTGGGTGCTGGGGCTGGTGGGGGCCATCCGCGCCGTGCTGCACATTGCCTACGAGTCCAAATGGACCTACTTTCTGCTGGCGCTTGTGCCGTCGCTCTGCGACTGCGCGGGGGCGGCGCTGGTTTATACCACAGCCCGGCGCGGCAGGGTAGGGGAGCACATGGCGCTGGTGCTGGCGGCGTTCACAGCGTTTAACCCGCTGCTATTGTTTGACACCGGCGTCTGGAAGCAGATCGACGGCGCATTCGCACTGCCGCTGCTGCTCTGCTTTTTGCTGCTGGAACAGCGCTGCTACCTGCCCGCCGCCGTCTGGTTCGGTGTGGCGCTGGCTATCAAGCCGCAGGCGCTGCTGTTCGGGCCGGTGCTGGCGGCCTGCTACCTGGCGGCTGTCGCGCTGGAAGAAGATAAGCACCGCGCCTTTGGCCGCTGCTTCGGCGGTGCGGCGCTGGCACTGCTGCCCCCGCTGGCGGCGGGACTGCCGTTTTTCGGCATCGCACAGTTGCTCCCCAAGCTGGTAGAAAAGTACACAGGTACGATGTCCGGCTACCCTTACGCTACCATCAACGCCTTCAACTGGATGGCGGCGCTGGGCGGCAACTGGAAGGGCCTGGAAGAAACGGTACTGCTGGGCATCACCTGGCAGCAGCTGGGGTGGTTCAATATCCTGCTGGTCACGGCGGGCCTGGCCTACTTTGCGGTGCGCAGCGCCCGGGGCGGCAGCTTCTCGCCGCTGCTGCTGGCGGCGTACTATGGCATCGGTGTGTTCACGCTGGCCCACTGTATGCATGAGCGCTACATGGTGCCCGGCGTGCTGCTGACCCTGCTGGCCGCCGCGCATTGGAACGATATCCGCCTTTATGCGGCCGGGGTGGGCCTGTCGCTGACCGGGTTCATCAACTTGGCCACGGTCTACTCGCTGACCGGCTCCGACGACGAATGGCTGACCAGCGCCACCAGTTCCACGGTGGCGATCTTGACCGGCTTGGTCGAGACGGTCTGCTTTGTGCTGCTGCTGTTTGCCATGTGGGATATCACCCGCCACAGCCACACGCTGCCCCTGCCGGAGCGTGAACCCGAGCAATCCCCGCCGCAGCCTGCCGCACAGCCGAAATGGACCCGCCGCGAGGTGGGCGCACTGCTGGCATTGACGGCGGCCACGGCGGTGCTGAGCTTTGCCTATCTGGGCAGCCGCACCGCGCCGCAGAACCCGCTGGACGCCACCGATACCGTACTGACCGAGACGGTGACGCCGCAGGGCGACGCGGTCTCGCTGTGGGTGTACCCGGGCATTTCCTTCGGCGGCAGTATGACCGTGACCGACGCTGCGGGCAATGTGGTCTTTGAAAAAGAACTGAACTACGGCACCTGCTTCAGCTGGACGGCCAACGATGTGACCGCCGCGTCAGGGCAGCCCCTGACCGTGACCGTGCAGAACGCCCAGCTGTTTGAGCTGGCCTTCCGCGACGCGGCGGGGCAGCTGGTGCCGGCAGCGGGCGGCGGTGCGCTGCTTGATGAGCAGGCCGCTGTGCCGGACACTATCAGCCAGCTGAACAGTATGTATTTTGACGAGATTTACCATGGCCGTACCGGTTATGAGCAGCTGCACAAGATGCCTGTCTACGAGACGACCCACCCACCGCTGGGCAAGGATCTGATCATGGTGGGCATCGCGATGTTCGGCATGACCGGCTTTGGATGGCGGTTCTCCGGTACGCTGTTCGGCGTGCTGCTGGTGCCGCTGGCCTGGTGCTTCGTGCGCCGCCTGACCCGCAAGCCGTGGGTGGCGGCGGTCTCCGGCGTGCTGCTGGCGCTGGATTTCATGCGTTTTTCCCAAAGCCGCCTGGCAACGATTGACGTCTACGGCACGTTTTTCATCCTGCTGGGGGCGTACTTCATGCTGTGGTACTGCCAGCAGGTACTGACGGCAGGCGTGGACAGCGCCCTTCTGCCGATGGCGCTGGGCGGGCTGGCCTTCGGCCTGGGCTGCGCGGCCAAGTGGACCGGCATCTACGCCGGGGCCGGGCTGGCGGTGCTCTACCTGGGCGTTCTGTACGCCCGCTGGCGGCAGAAGCAGCCCGGCTTCTGGGCAGAGTTCCGCACGGCGGCGGTGGGCGGCGTACTGTTCTATGTGCTGCTGCCGCTCTGCATCTACATTGCGTCCTACCTGCCGTACTGGTGGCGCAACCCTTCGTTCAGTCTGGGCGATTGGTGGCAGTGCCAGGTCTCGATGTATAGTTACCATTCCACTTTGCAGGCGACCCACCCGTTTGAGAGCCGCTGGTACACCTGGCTGCTGGGCCTGCGCCCGGTGTGGTACTACCGCAACGGCTATCTGCCCTATGGTACCAAGGCCAGCATTGTGGGCATGGCAGGGCCGGTCATCTGGCTGGCCGGGCTGGCGGCGCTGGTGGGCCTGCTGTGGCGGCAGGTCAGCGGGCGCGGCAGCCGCCAGGGCGCGGGTGTGCTGATTTTGTACGGCACGCAGCTGATCCCCTGGATGCTGGTGTCGCGGTGTACGTTCTTGTACCATTATTTCCCCAGTTCCATGTTCTGCCTGGCGGCGCTGGCCTTGGTGCTGGCCCGCATGAATCGCCGCGACTGGGCCAGGCGCATTGCGGGCGGCCTGTGCGTGGCGGCGGCCGTTCTGTTTGTGCTCTACTACCCGGCCCTCTCCGGCCTGCCCATCCCCGCCTGGTGGGCGGATGCCCTGGAAGTGCTGCCGAGCTTTGGGTTCTATTAAAAAGGCTCCCTTGTCAAAGGGAGCTGTCGCCGATAAGGCAGCAGGAATCCCTCCGGCCTCGTGAAGCTCGGCCACCTCCCTTTGACAAGGGAGGCTTTAGAAAAACGCCGCAGTAACGGAAGTGATTTCCCGTTGCTGCGGCGTTATTGTATTAAGGCAACACCGCACAATTCCCGCCTGACGGCTTAAGCACCGCTCCGGCGGATCTCCGCGCCAAGAGCCGCCGCAAGCGGCGGTTGCGCTCCGAAGCGCCTCGCTGCGGCTCGGTGTGCGGTACGGCATCTGCGTTGCCAAAATGCTCGATAAGACATCCAGTATTATCTGCGCTTTTGGCTTAGCAGCTGCCGCACCTCGCTCGCCGTATCGGCACTTAGAATTATGCGGTATTGACTTAAGCTTCTTTAGTTACTTCCTTTTCGAAGAAAGTGACTTACGCCTCTGGCAGGTAGATATGATGCGGTAGGCCCTCGACGTAGATCGGGGTCAACTCGGCCTGGACCAGGGGCAGGGCGTAGGCCAGGAACTCATCCGTCATGGCGGTGTGGTCGGCGTTGACCCACTCCAGCGGCACCTTCTTTTCCAGGTTGGCAACCTCGCTGATGGGGTGCAGGCTCGTACCGCACTGGTACGGCGCGTTGGAAATGCGGTCCAGCGCGACCATCTCGCCGGTGTGGCCCTCAAATGCGGCCTTGGCGGCGGCACCACCGACCTGGTAAGCCTCGGTGATATCGGTGCGGCTCGTCAGATGACCCGCGCAGCGCTGCAGGGTAGAAAGCTCGATGCAGCGGGTTTTCGTGTTCAGGCGGCGGGCAACGGTGTTCGCCAGGAAACGCGCCGTGCCGGTTAGGGCCTTGTGGCCGAAAGCATCCACCGCGTGGACATCGTCGGCCAGCTCGCAGACGTAGCGGCCGTCCTCGAGCTTGACGCCCTCGGACACGGCGATGACGATGGACGGCTTCTCCTTTTGCATCCGCTCGACCTTCTCCACGAAATGATCCACGTTGAAGGGCACTTCGGGCAGGCAGATCATGTCCACGCCCTCGCAGTCCTCGGCCTTGGCCAATGCAGCGGCGGCGGTCAGCCAGCCCGCGTTGCGGCCCATGATTTCAACAATGGTCACGTACTTGGTGCCGTAGACTGTCGCATCGCGGATGATCTCCTTCATCACGACACCGATGTACTTGGCGGCGCTGCCGTAGCCCGGGGTGTGGTCGGTGACCATCAGATCATTGTCGATGGTCTTAGGCACGCCCATAAAGCGGATGTCGCTGCCGATGTGTGCGCCGTAGTCGGCCAGCTTGCCGATGGTGTCCATCGAGTCGTTACCGCCGATGTAGAAGAAGTAGCCGATGTCCAGCTCCTTTAGGATCTCAAACAGCTGGATGTAGACGGCCTCGCCCTCGGCGGTGTGCCAGTCGGGCAGCTTGTAGCGGCAGGAACCCAGATAGCTGGACGGCGTGCGCTTCAAAAGCTCAATGTCCAGTGCGGTTTTCAGCTTGTCGTCCAGTACGCAGGTGCGGCGCTCTAACAGGCCGGCCACGCCGTGCAGCATACCGTAGACCTTGCCCGCGCCGCGGCGCTTGCAGCTTTCATACACGCCCGCGAGACTGGCGTTGATGACGGAAGTCGGGCCGCCGGACTGACCGACGATCGCATTTTTTGCCATAGTTTTCCTCCTTGCAGGCAGGGCCTGCAGCTTGTGGGTGGCGTGCCCGCGCAGGGTAGAGGCGCGGCGCAGAGCACACGAATATTGTCATCCTCAGTGTACCATGCGGCGGCGGTTTTGGCCATTGCGGCAGTTGCTTATATCGCGGCGCGGTATAGGCGAAATCAAAGTTCCGCAGGGCGGAACGCGGGTGCAAAGCAGGTTTGCGGATATGAAAAATCGTTCCACGGTATGGAACTTTGCGCTGTAAAAATCCGCAAGAATCGTTCGCAAACCTTGCAAAAATTGCAAAACGATAAAAACTTGTGCAAGATGACGAAGGCGTTAAATTTTTGACTGACGGGAAAGCGTTGGTGGTAAAGGCAAGTGAGTAAAGCCTCTCAGGCCTGGCGGCCATCGCACGCCATATTTTTTCGCAAAACCATCTTGACACCGTTTCGCAACCGCGCTATACTTTAACCAATAAAAGCGTTGATGGGGAAAAGTACCGACCAAGACCCGCACAGAGAGCCTGGCATTTGGTGTAAGCCGGGACGGTGACAGGGCGCGAAAGAACACTCCGGAGCTGCAGCCTGAAATGCAAAAAAGTAGGGCGCGCCGCAGGCCGTGCGTTACAGCGGCAGCGTTTCAAAGGTGAACGTGTACGGAAAAAGTGACCGTATGCCCTTATTTCGGCTGCGGTAATTTAGGTGGCACCGCGGATCAAGACAGCGATTCGTCCTAATGACAGGGCGAATGGGCTGTCTTTTTGTTTTACCATTCGGAAAGTGTAAGACCGAAAAGGAGAAACAAACAATGTGCTGCATTATGGGTTATGCCGGGCATGATCTGCCCAAGGAAACGTTTACGGAGTATCTGCTGCGTACCACCAGCCGCGGGCCGGACGACCAGCGTGTGGCCGAGACCGAGTTCGGCCTGCTGGGCTTTGGCCGTCTCGCCATTATGGGCTTGACGCCCGAAGGCATGCAGCCCTTCTTCCGCGGTGCGGACTGCGTGGCCTGCAACGGCGAGCTGTACGGCTTCCGCCCGGTCAAAGCCGAACTGGAAGCCGAAGGCTACACCTTTGAGTCCGACTCCGACTGCGAGATCATCCTGCCGCTCTACTACAAATACGGCCTGGATATGTTCAAGCATCTGGACGCTGAGTTTGCGATGATTCTGTACGACAGCCGGAAAAAGCTGCTCATCGCCGCCCGCGACCCCATCGGCATCCGCCCGCTGTTCTACGGGTACAGCGAGAGCGGCTGCATTGCCTTTGCGTCCGAGGCGAAAAACCTCGTGGGGCTATGCAAAAAAATCTATCCGTTCCCCATCGGCAGCTATTACTGCAATGGTCAGTTCGTGCGGTACTGCGATATCGCCGACACCCCCGCGTACAGCCAGGATGAACTTCCCGATGTATTGACGAACATCCGGGAAAAGCTCGTCGCGGGTGTGGACAAGCGGCTGGATGCCGACACGCCGGTCGGGTTCCTGCTCTCCGGCGGTCTGGATTCCAGCCTGGTCTGCGCCATTGCGGCCAAAAAGCTGGGCAAGCCCATCCGCACCTTTGCCATCGGCATGAGCGAGGACGCCATCGACCTGAAATACGCCAAGCAGGTGGCTGACTACCTGCACGCCGATCACACCGAGGTCATCATCAACAAGGACATCGTCCTGAATGCGCTGGAAAGCGTCATTGCCATGCTGGGCACCTGGGATATCACGACCATCCGCGCATCGGTGGGTATGTATCTCGTCTGCAAGTACATCCACGAGCACACCGACATCCGCGTGCTGCTGACCGGTGAGATCTCCGATGAGCTGTTCGGCTACAAGTACACCGACTACGCACCCAGCGCCGCCGCGTTCCAGGCCGAGAGCCAGAAGCGCATCCGCGAGCTGTATATGTACGACGTGCTGCGCGCCGACCGTTCCATCAGCGTCAACAGCCTGGAAGCCCGCGTGCCTTTCGGCGACTTGGATTTCGTCAAGTACGTCATGGCCATCGACCCCGAGAAGAAGCTGAACACCTACGGCAAGGGTAAGTACCTGCTGCGCAAGGCTTTCGAGGGCGACTGGCTTCCCGAGAGCATCCTCTGGCGCGAGAAGGCCGCTTTCAGCGACGCGGTGGGCCACTCGATGGTGGACGATCTGAAGGAGTATGCCGAGACGATCTACACTGACCGCGAGTTTGCCGAGAAGTGCGGCAAGTACACCTATGGCCGCCCCTTTACCAAGGAAAGCCTGCTGTACCGCGAAATTTTTGAGAAGTACTACCCCGGCCAGGCGGAGATGATCGTGGATTACTGGATGCCCAACAAGGCATGGCCTCACTGCGACGTCAACGACCCCAGCGCGAGAGTGCTGGCAAACTATGGGACGAGCGGGCAGTAAAATCCCCAAGGCTCAGCGGAAGAAAAACTTCCCCTTGCATTTCCCCAAAACCCGTGTATAATAAAAAACGATATCGCAGAGTAGGAATCCGCGCGTGGGGCGCTGCCCCGAAGTGCCTGACCAACGGGGAGTTGTGGCAGGACGAAGTGACCGTAAGGTTCGCGGTGCGGGTTCCGCATCCCACTGCTGCATGATGGTGTGCAACGGCGGATGCGGCGTTGTGCCCATCCCAACCAAAATTGCCTCCTCCCTTGTGCGGCAAACGCACAAAGGAGGATTTTTTATGTGCACTGTATCCGAACAAACCCTGTCCGTCCTCACCCCCGACTACTGGCGCACCGCCCGGCGGGAACTGAACAACCCCCGCGTGCTGGCGTTCTCGGGCCTGGTCTGCGCTATGGCCATCGTGCTGGAAAGCCTGCCCATCTACCTGATGGGGCCGAGCCTGAAAATCTACTTTAGTTTTTTGGCCGTCTCGCTGGGGTGCAGCTGCTACGGCCCGGTCGTGGGCATGATGGCCGGTGCCATCATTGACAGCGTCGGATTTCTGCTCTCCGGCTACGGCGAGCCGTATTTTCCCGGCTACCTTGTCACGGCGGTGCTGTCGGGGCTGATCTACGGCGTCATGCTCTACCGCCGCAAACCGACGCTGCCGCGCATTATTGTGACGCGGCTCATCATCAACTACGGCAGCAATGTCTTGTTGGGCAGCGTGTGGAAAGCCATGCTCTACGGCAAGGGGTACCTGTACTACCTGACCTCCGGTGCGGTGAAAAACACGATCATGCTGCCCATCGAGGTATTCCTGACCTGGGTCGTCCTGAACGCCGCCGCCAAGCAGGGATTGGACAGGAAGTTTATTCATAAGCGGTAAAGTATGCCCGGTGCTAGCGCTTTCACCAAAATTAACGAAAATTTTCTGTGCGTGGTTACGCGTTTAACCTTTGCCCTGGGGCAGCCTCTGCCGTATAATGGTAGTGCGTTGCATAATGGAAGTACAGAGAGGGGGCACACCATGCAGGAAAATCGTATCCGCATTGTGGATATCGCAGAGCGGCTGGGGCTGAGCACGGCCACAGTGTCCAACGTCATCCACGGCAAGACGTCCAAAATGTCACCGCGCACGGCCCAGCGCGTCTGGCAGGAGCTGGAAGCTGTGGGGTATATCCCCGATATGGCGGGCGTCTGGCTGGCGCAGAAAAGCTCCCGCATCATCGGCGTGGTCGTCGATGACAGCCCCAAGTACGAGGGCAAAGTCCTGGAGGACGGCTTCGTTACAGCGTCGCTGAACGCACTCTCCCGCGAGGCAAACGAAAAGGGCTTCTTCTTGATGGTTAAAACCACCCAGACACTGGATGAGGTCCCGGCGTTTGCGTCGATGTGGCGGATGGAAGGGCTGATTCTGATGGGCTTCTGTGAGGCCGACTATGCCGCACTGCGCCAGGCCATCCGCACGCCCATCGTCGTGTACGACGGCTATATGCAGGGCTGTCCGGGTGTGGTCAATCTCGTGATCGACCACGCCGACGGCGGGCGGCAGGCCGGGCAATACCTGAAAGCCGCAGGCCACACCCGGGCACTCTGCCTGGCAGACAACAATATCTGCATGGACAAGGAGCGAATGGACGGCTTTGCGGCGGCCTTTGGCCCCGACCGTGTGACCCGCTGGCAGGTTCCGGTGCAGGCCCGGCCCCGGCAGCAGTTTTATGAAGAAAATTTCGCAGCTCTGCGCGCATCCGGCATCACGGCCATCTTCGCAGTGTCGGATTTTTACGCGCTGGAATGTATGCGCTTTTTGCAGGCCAAGGGGCTGCGGGTGCCGGGGGATATGGCCGTTGTTGGCTTTGACGACAGCGAGGCCAGCCGCACCGGATACCCGTCGCTGACGACGGTACGGCAGGACGCCGCGCTGCGGGCGGGCATTGCCGTCACCAGCATCGAGGCCATGGGCCGCGGCCAGAGCTGCGCGGAAAAGATCGTACTGCCGGTTACATTGCTGCCGAGGGAGAGCACAGGAGGCGTATCATGTCAAAATTTATAAGGGAACTGGGCAAAATTGCTGTGCCGGTCACATTGCAAAGTATGCTGCAGGCGTCGTTTTCTATCGTGGACCAAATCATGATTGGCCAGCTGGGGGCAGTCAGCATCGCGGCTGTGGGGCTGGGCGGCAACTATTCGATGATTTTCAATGTAGTCAGCGGCTCGGTGGGCACGGTGGCAGGCATTCTCATTGCCCAATTTCTCGGCGCAGGGGATAAAAAAGAGGCGTGGAGCAGCCTGACGCTGAGCACCGTGATAAGCCTGTGCCTGGCGGGGGTGTTCCTGGGCGTCTCGCTGGGGGCGACGGCGCAGATTCTGGGGCTGTACACAAAGGATGCTGCCATCATCGCCGAAGGGTGCGTCTACTTTAAAATTATCGCGTTCTCCTTCGCGCCGATGGGCCTTTCCACGGTCTTGTCTGCCTGGCTGCGCTGCAGGGGGCACGCGAACATTCCCTTCGCGGCCAGCATCGGCGCGGTGCTTTCTAACGTGGTGCTGAACTATGTGCTGATTTTCGGCAAGCTGGGCCTGCCCGCCTGCGGGGTACGTGGAGCGGCGATTGCCACGCTGGTGTCGCAACTGGTAAATCTGGCGCTCATCGCGACGGGATTCCTACACTGTCTGCGGCAGGACGGCGAGCGGGTGCAGCCCTCGCTGCATTTTACCAAAATCACCCGGCGGGACTATCTGGGCATGATCACGCCGATTCTGGTCAGCCAGTTTTTGTGGAGCCTGGGCCAGAACGTGGAATCCGCCGTGTATGGACACCTGGGCACGCAGAATCTGGCGGCCTACACGCTGACCTGCCCGATACAAAGCCTCATCGTCGGGGCGCTCAGCGGACTTTCCGCGGCGGCGGGCGTGCTGATCGGCAAGCGGCTGGGCCGCAAGGAGTACGACGCAGCCTATGGCGACGCCAAGAAGATCATGGTCACCGGGCTGGTGGGCGCGGCGGTGGTTTCATCACTGCTGGTCGGGCTGGCCGGGCAGTACGTGGGGCTGTACCGCGTGGAAGACGAAGTCCGCACCCTGGGCCACATGCTGCTGGTGGTGTTTGCGCTGTATGCGCCCATTAAAGTGGAAAACATGATTTTGGGCGGCGGCATCCTGAAAAGCGGCGGCAACACCCGGTTGGTCATGATCATCGACATAGCGGGCAGCTGGGGCATCGGCATTCCGCTGTGCTTTTTTGCGGCCTATGTACTGCACTGGGGCATTGTGGGCGTGTACACGCTGCTGACGGCAGAGGAACTGTTCCGCCTGGTGGTGTCGCTGGTGGTGTTCCGAAAAAGAAAGTGGATGGTGAGCCTGGCGTAGAGTTGTAGGGGCCGGGCATGCCCGGCCCGCTCGTGTAAGGCAGACGACTACTTGCAGGAAAGCTGCGGGCCGCACATGTGCGGCCCCTACAACTCTGCGATGGTTCAAGCGCACAATAACAAAGCAACCCAAAAGTCATACTTTTGCACAACAAAGTATGACTTTTGCTTTTTTTTGTTGTGCGTTCTGCCCGTTGTTGTGTGCACGCGGGCAAAACATTTACCCTTTTCGCCGAACTTTTCACAAAAATTTAAAAATTATTGCAAACGGTTTGTAAAGCGTCTACAATGGGTCATGCAAGGTTACAAAATGCGTTGATTCCCGGCACGTTCCGACAAGATGAAACGCATTTTTGCTATTTATGCACACACAACAGGGAGGAACAACACACATGAAGAAATTGATGGGTATTCTGCTGGCCACCTCTATGGTGTTCAGCCTGGCTGCCTGTGGTTCCACTGCAGACACCGCTGCCAGCACTGCCAATGCCTCTGTCGCTACTGCTGAGGGCAGCAGCGACAACCAGGCCCCCGACGTCAAGGTCGGTGCCATCATCCTGGGCGACGAGACCGAAGGCTACAGCGCCGCGCACATCAACGGCATCAAGGAAGCCGCTGCCGAGCTGGGCATGAGCGACGACCAGATCGTCTGGAAGTACAAGATCGCCGAGGGCGGCGTCACCGCCGACGCAGCCGAGGACCTTGTCGGCCAGGGCTGCAACCTGATCATCTCCAACTCCTACGGCCATCAGACCTACATGGAAGAGGAAGCCGAGAAGTACCCTGATATCAACTTCGTGGCTATGACCGGCGACTTCGCCGCCATCTCCGACCTCGACAACTTCTACAACGCCTTCACCGCCGTTTACCAGAGCCGCTACGTCTCCGGTGTCGTCGCCGGCATGAAGGTCAAAGACCTGGTCGAGTCCGGCACGCTGACCCCCGAGACCCAGCCCGACAGCTTCACCGCTGACGGCAAGGTCAAGATCGGCTACGTAGGCGCTTACAACTACGCCGAGGTCGTCTCCGGCTACACCGCCTTCTTCCTGGGCGTCCAGAGCGTTTACCCCGATGTCCAGATGGAAGTCATGTACACCAACTCCTGGTTCGATATCGACAAGGAGGGCGCTGCCGCCGAGGCCCTGATCGCCAACGGTGCGGTCATCATCGGCCAGCACGCTGACTCCACCGGTGCCCCCGCTGCCACCCAGAAGCTGAAGGATACCGGCAAGATCTGCTACTCCATCGGCTACAACATCGATATGCTTGCCACCGCCCCCACCGCTGCCCTGACCTCTGCCACCAACGTCTGGAAGGTCTACTACAAGGAGCTGTTCGAGGGTGCGCAGGCCGGCAGCATCCCGCAGGACTGGTGCAAGGGCTATGAGGATGGCGCTGTCGCCATCACCGACCTTGGCCCCGAAGTTGCCGACGGCACCGCCGAGAAGGTCGCCGAGGTTGAGGCTGCGCTGAAGGACGGCAGCCTGCATGTCTTCGACACCAGCAAGTTCACCGTCGACGGCGCGGAGGTCACCACCGCCCCCATCGACCTGACCTACTACGATTTCAGCACCGGTTCTCCTGTGGCTGTCTATCAGGGCGAGACCAAGGAGGCTATCTCCGACGGTTACTTCCACGAGGGCGAGCTGCGCGCAGCCCCGACCTTCTCCCTGCGCATCGACGGCATCATTGAGGATGCTGACCCTGTCGCCTGATTCTGATTGAGTCATCAAGGGAAGACTGCGGTAGAAACGCAGCCTTCCCTTTTGGTGGTTATAGAAAGAAAAGCCTTCCCCCTTGGGGGAAGCCTTTCCTCGGCCCCCTACAAACTACAAATTGTTCCTACCTTATTATAGTCCGAAAGGAGCCTGCATAATGGCGCAGAACGAATATGCTGTGCGCTTGGAGCACGTTACCAAAACCTTCGGCCCGGTCGTGGCCAACAAGGATGTCTCCCTGGGCGTGCGCCGCGGTGAAATTCTGGCCCTGCTGGGTGAAAACGGCAGCGGCAAGACCACGCTGATGAACATGATCGCCGGTATCTACTTCCCCGATGAGGGTGAAATCTACGTCGGAGACAAGGCCGTGACCATCCGCTCCCCGCGTGACGCGCTGGATCTGGGCATCGGCATGATCCACCAGCACTTTAAGCTCGTGGATGTGTTCTCCGCCACCGAAAATATCGCCCTGTCCATGGGCGGCGGCGAAAAATTCGACCTGAAAAAAGTCCACGACAAGGCCCGCGCCATCTGCGAAAAATATGAGTTCAACCTCGACCTTGACCAGAAGGTCTACGAGATGAGCGTCAGCCAGAAGCAGACGCTGGAGATCGTCAAGGTGCTCTACCGTGGCGCGGATATCCTGATTCTGGACGAACCCACGGCGGTTCTGACCCCGCAGGAGACCGAGAAGCTGTTCAGCGTCATCCGCAACATGAAGGCCGACGGCAAGGCGGTTATCATCATCACCCACAAGCTGCACGAGGTGCTGTCCATCAGTGACCGCGTTGCCATCCTGCGCAAGGGTACGTATGTGGGCGACATTGCCACCAGGGACGCCGACGAGGCCAAGCTGACCGAAATGATGGTGGGCGAGAAGGTCGAGCTGAACATCGACCGCCCCGAGCCGGTCGACCCGGTCAAGCGGCTGGACATCCAGCATTTGACCGTGCACAGCGCCGAGGGTATCACCGTGCTGGACGACGCCTCCTTCCCGGTCTACGGCGGTGAGATTCTGGGCATTGCGGGCATTTCCGGCAACGGCCAGAAGGAGCTGCTGGAAGCCATCGCGGGCCTGCAGCCCACCGAGAGCGGCGCGAGCATCGAGTACTACGCCCCCGAGGCCAGCGCCCCGGTGCAGCTCATCGGCAAAAGCCCCAAGGCCATCCGCGAGGCGGGCATCCACCTCTCCTTCGTGCCGGAGGACCGCCTGGGCATGGGCCTGGTCGGCTCAATGGGCATGACCGACAACATGATGCTGAAAAGCTACGGCAAGGGACATTCGCCCATTGTCGACCGCAAGGCCCCGCACGACCTGGCCGAGACCATCAAAAAAGAACTGGGCGTCGTCACGCCCGATTTGAACACCCCCGTCTCCCGCCTGTCCGGCGGCAACGTGCAGAAGGTGTTGGTGGGCCGCGAACTGGCCGCCGACCCCATCGTATTGATGACCGCCTACGCGGTGCGCGGGCTGGATATCAACACGTCCTACACGATTTACCATCTGCTGAACGAGCAGAAAAAGCGCGGTGTGGCGGTCATTTATGTCGGCGAGGACCTGGACGTCCTGCTGGAACTGTGTGACCGTATCGTTGTGCTCTGCGGCGGCAAGGTCAACGGCATTCTCGACGGCCGCAAGACCACGAAGGAAGAGGTCGGTCTGCGTATGACCAACCTGGTAAAGGAGGAGCAGGCATGAGTCAGACTGCCGCTGCGGCCCGCGAGCCGCTGCTGCGCATTGCCAAGCGCGAGGGGACCACGATGCCCCAGAAGATCGCTGTGCGTGCCATTGCCATTCTGCTGGCGCTGGTCGTCGATGCGCTGTTTATCTTTTTCGTCACCGGCCTGAACCCGCTGGCCGTCTACGGCGTCATGTGGGGCGGCACCTTTGCCAACATGACCCGCTTCAGCTGGATGCTGCGCGATCTGTCCACGCTGCTCTGCGTCGGCATCGCGCTGGCCCCCGCGTTCAAGATGCGCTTCTGGAACTGCGGCGGCGAGGGTCAGATTCTGATTGGCGGCCTGACCGCCGCCCTCATCATGGTGTACCAGGGCAACAACCTGCCGCTGCCGCTGCTGTTTGCGGCCATGGCGCTGGGCAGCATTGCCGCCGGTGCGCTGTGGGGCTTCATCCCTGCGTGGTTCAAGTCCCGCTGGAACACGAACGAGACGTTGTTTACCCTGATGATGAACTACGTGGCAACGTCGATCGTCGCCTGCATGACCAACATCATGCGCGGCCAGGCGTCCAGCCTTGGCACGCTGAACAAGGCCACTAAGGCGGGCTGGTTCCCGGTCATTTTGGGCCAGCGTTATACTATCAACATCATCGTTGTCATTGTGCTGACCTTCGTCATGTACGCCTACCTGCGCTTCTCCAAGCAGGGGTATGAAATTTCCGTCGTCGGTGAGAGCGAGAACACCGCGCGGTACGCGGGTATCAACGTCCGCCGCGTCACGGTGCGCACGATGCTGATTTCCGGTGCCATCTGCGGCCTGTGCGGCTTCCTCATCGTCGCGGGCAAGGATCAGACGATTTCCACGGCCTCTGCCAATGGGCGCGGCTTCACGGCTATCATCGTGGCCTGGCTGGCAAAGTTCAACACCTTCTATATGGCGCTGATCTCCTTCCTGCTCGTGTTCCTGGAGCGCGGCGCATCGGAGATTGCGTCCGCCTACTCGCTGAACGAGTACGCTGCCGACATCATCACCGGCATCATCCTCTTCTTCATCCTCGGCAGTGAGTTCTTCATCAACTACCGCGTCATCCCGCGCGGCGCACACAAGGAGGGCAAGTGATATGCACAGCAGTTTGATTGCATGGATTTTACGCGCCATCCCCTTTGGTACAATTATCATGTACGGTGCGCTGGGCGAGACTGTGACCGAGAAATCCGGCAACCTGAACCTGGGCGTGCCGGGCATCATGTACCTGGGCGGCTTTGCCGGCTTTGCCAGCGCCTGGGCCTATGAGAACACCGCTGCCAACCCGAGCGGCGCGGTCAGCGTTGTCGTTGCCCTGACCTGCGCTATTCTGGCATCCATGGCGGGCGGCCTGATTTATGCATTCCTGACAATTTCCCTGCGTGCCAACCAGAACGTCACCGGCCTGGCGCTGACGACCTTCGGTATGGGCGTGGCGAACTTCTTCGGCGTGTTTATCTTAAACGGCGCCAGCTACTCCGCTGCCCCCATCGCCAACAAGGCATTCAGCGCCAAAATCCCGGTGCTGTCCACATTGGGCAGCTTCGGGCAGGTCGTGTTCAGCTACGGGTTCCTCGTCTATGCCGCCATTGCACTGGCGATTGCGCTGCACTGGTTTTTGACCCGCACCCGCGCGGGCCTTAACCTGCGCGCCGTGGGTGAGAACCCCGCCACCGCAGATGCGGCGGGCATCAACGTTACGCTGTACAAGTACCTGGCGATCTGTATCGGCGCGGGCATCTGCGGCATTGGCGGCTTGTACTACGTGCTGGACTACAACCAGGGCATCTGGGCCACCACCGGGCAGATCGAGGCGCTGGGCTGGCTGGCCGTGGCGCTGGTCATCTTCACGACCTGGAAACCGCTGAACGCCATCTGGGGCGCGTACCTGTTCGGTATGCTCTACTGGCTGTATCAGTTCCTGCCAACGCTGCTGGGCATCACGATGGCAAGCCACATCACCGACCTGGTGCAGATGCTGCCCTACGTCGTTACGATTGTGGTTTTGATTGTGGTATCCATGCGCAAGAAGAAAGAAAACCAACCCCCGGCACACCTGGGCCTGGCCTATTTCCGCGAGGAGCGGTAAACCCGGGCGAAAAAGGAGCGGGGTAGGGGCCGGACATGTCCGGCCCTCAGCTTGGCCCGAACTGCGCGGTATTCCATATGTTGCGGGCCGGGCATGCCCGGCCCCTACGGCACTAACAGGTTTTGTAGGAGGCGGCGTCCTCGACCCCTACCATAGCACGACTTATACAGCGGCACACTTTCCCAAAGGTGTGCCGCTTTTTCATGCTTCTTTCATAGTTTAAACACATTTACCCTCTATACTAAATTTTGTCAAAAAATCTCCACACACAGAAGGGAACCCGGTATGGCAGAACAAACAAAAACCCGGCGCGGTCCGCTGGCTTGGGTCAAACGCCACAAAAAACTGATGATCTTTTTGGTCATTGTGCTCGCTATCGCGCTGGTCATCACCAACGTTGTGCGCAAGGCCAATAAGGCGGCCGCCGGTACGACCTACCAGTATGTGCGCACGACCGTCCTGCAAAAGACGACCCTCAGCGATTCGGTCAGCGTCAACGGCACGGTAAAGTCCGGCAGCAGCGCCAGCGTCACCGCCTCGGATTCCGTCAAGACCTACAAGGTCACGGCGGTCAATGTGGCTGTGGGCGATACGGTCAAAAAGGGCGACGTCATTGCCACGCTGGACACCACCGATGTGGAAAAGCAGATCGCCAACGCTGAGCTGAAGCTCAGCGACACCCAGACCGACGCCCAGAAGAGCTATGACCAGGCTGTCGAGGATCAGGCCACCGACCTGGCCAGTGCCCGGGCGGATCTGGAAGAAGCCCAGAAAAAGTACGACACCCTCGGCCTGGAGGACTACTACGGCTCAATGGCCGACGGCAGCAACAGCGGCAAGACGAACCGTGAGATCGTCACCGAGTATTACACCCGTTACGCTGAGGAAATTGCCGGGTACGAAAACACCCTGGCGAACCTGCGCATCCAGCTGACCCAGGCCCAGCAGGACGGCGACGCCGACCGCGCCGCGGGTCTGCAGGGGCAGATCGACGATTACACCAACCGTGAGAGCGTCGCCAAGGGCCAGTGCAGCATCCCGGAACTGGGCTTGCAGGGCTTTGACGCCGTCAGCCAGTGCTACAACCAGATCGAGCAGCTGGCCCAGGCGCTGGACAAGGCCCAGCAGTCCTACCAGAAGGCTGCCACCAGCGCGTCCCGCAGTGTGGACAACGCCGAGACGAAGCTTGAGCAGTCCCAGCGCGAGGACGACACCCTGACCAGCTTGCAGACCGCACGGGATAACTGCACCCTGACCGCCACGATGGACGGCACCATCACGGCGCTGAACGCCACCGTGGGTGACGTGTGCAGCGGTGCAGTTGCCACCATTCAGGACGTGGACAACCTGACCGTCGAGGTCACGATCCCCGCCAGCTCGGTGGGCAAGCTGAAAGCCGGCATGCAGTGCAACATTACCAGCGATGCTACCGAGGACACCGTCACCGGCACGCTGACCCGCATTGACCCGGTCGCCAACGACAGCGGCAGCTTCGGCGCGACTGTCACGGTCAACAACCAGGACAGCGGCCTGCTCATCGGCATTTCCGCCAAAGTGGAGATCATCGTCAGCGAGAAGGATAACGTCTTTACCGTCCCGCGTGACGCAGTGGGCACCAACGACGACGGCTCGACCTACGTGCTGCGCAAGACCGGCGGCGAGGGCGTGGACATGACCTTTGAGCAGGTCGCCGTCACCGAGGGCGACACCAACGATTACTACGTTGAGATCACCGGCGACGACCTGAACGAGGGCGACGTCATCCGCGCCACGGCCGACCTGACCCAGGGCGTGGAGACTAGCTCGTCCGGCGACGGGATGCAGGTGATGGAGAACGGCGATCTTTACGTCGGCGACCCCAGCAATATGCCGGAGGGCACCGTGGTCATGGGCGGCGGCGACGCCCCGGCGGGCGGCCCCGGTGGCGGCGGCCCCGGCGGCCCGGGAGGTCAGTGATGCCGGAAAATACACAACAGTTCGCGCAAAATATCGCGCAGACCCTGATTGGTGACGAGGCCGCGCACCCCGCGCAGCCGCTCATCCAGATGCAGGGCATCCGCAAAAGCTACTACATCGGCCAGCCGAACGAGCTGGAAATCCTGCACGGTATTGATTTGACCGTCTACCCCGGTGAGTTCGTCGCCATCGTGGGTGAGTCCGGCTCAGGCAAATCCACGCTGATGAACATTATCGGCGTGCTGGACAAGCCCACAGCGGGGGAGTACGTGCTGGACGGTGTGAACATCCACGACGCCGACGACAACGACTTGGCGGCCATCCGCAACCGCAAGATAGGCTTTGTGTTCCAGACCTACAACCTGATCGGCCGCCAGAGTGCGCTGAAAAACGTCGAACTGCCGATGCTGTACGCGGGCGTCCCGGCGGGCGAGCGTACCCGCCGCGCCAAGGAGTGGCTGGACCGCGTTGGCATGGCCGAGCGCATGAAGCACCAGCCGAACGAGCTTTCCGGCGGCCAGAAGCAGCGTGTGGCGATTGCCCGCGCCATGGTCAACGAGCCTGCGCTGATTCTGGCCGACGAGCCGACCGGCGCACTGGACAGCCAGACCAGCCGCGTCGTGATGAACCTCTTTCACGAACTGCACGAAAAATACCACAAGACCATCGTGCTCATCACGCACAACCCCGAACTGGCCGAGGAATGCCAGCGGGTGCTGACGCTGCGCGACGGCCTGATCGTGGGCGAACGAAAGGGGACAGGCGAACGTGCAGCTTTTTGAGAATATCAGCATGGCGCTGACCAGCGTCAAGTCCAACAAGATGCGCAGCCTGCTCACGATGCTGGGTATCATCATCGGCATTGCAGCGGTCATCGCCATTGAAACGGTCGGCAACAGCATGACCGGCTCGGTCATGGACTCGATGTCCGGCATGGGTGCCAGCAACATTTCGGTCACGGTAACGCAGAAAAGCAGTTCCAGTACCTCGGGCACATCCCAGGGTGTCCGGCTGCGCCGGTTCATGGACTCACAGCCGTCGGATTCCGACCTCATCACCCAGGATATGATGGATGACTTTATGGCCACCTTCCCGACGCAGGTGGATCACATCGAACTTTCCCAGCAAGTAGGCGATGGGACGATTGCCAAGTACGGCGAACCGACCACGACCATCAAGACCAGCGTCAGCGGTGCCAATACTGCCACACTGGAAAATCTTGGCGCAGATTCGCAGATTTTGTATGGGCGCTGGCTTGACGATGAAAAGGACGCAGGCCGCAAGGTCGCTTGTGTGTCAGAGAAATTCGTCGAACAGGCTGTCGGTGGCACCGCGCAGGAGGCCATCGGCAAGGCGGTCACGCTGACGATCAACAAGAATTTGTATACGTTCTATATACAGGGCGTATATAAATACACAGAGGACAACTACTCCAGTATGTTCGGCGGCAGCGACGATGACAGCATCCAGACGAACTTTTATATTCCACTGGACGTGGCAAAGTCCATCGCTGGCGCGGGCGCAGGCTACCAGAGCATCACGGTGGTGGCAAACGGCGGCAGCGTGAACGTGACCACCTTTGTGGACACGGTGGGCGATTTCTTTGCCAGCTACTACACCCGCAACGATTCCTGGACCGCCAGCGCGTCGAGCTTGGCGAGCCTGCTGGATTCGATGTCTGAAATGATGAGCACGATTTCACTGGGCATTTCGGCCATTGCGGCGCTGTCGCTGCTGGTCGGCGGCATCGGCGTCATGAATATCATGATGGTCTCCGTCACCGAGCGCACCCGCGAGATCGGCACCCGCAAGGCGCTGGGGGCCCCCGCGTCGGCCATCCGGATGCAGTTCATCACCGAGAGCGTTATTCTCTGCCTGATTGGCGGTGCCATCGGCATTGTGCTGGGCCTGGGGCTGGGCGCAGCGTTGAGCAAGGCCGTGGGCTATACGGCGCGCCCGAGTCTTGCGGCCATTGTGATTGCCGTAGGGTTCAGTATGGCGATTGGCGTATTCTTCGGGTATTACCCCGCCAATAAAGCGGCGAAGCTGGACCCGATCGAGGCGCTGAGATACGAATAAAACCCCATGCCTTCCCCCTCGGGGGAAGGTGGCCCCGCAGGGCCGGATGAGGGGCGCGTCTATGGTAGTGTCTCCGTAAAGAGGCAGTAAGGCAAGGCCGCCCCTCATCAGTCCGCTTCGCGGACAGCTTTCCCCAAAGGGGAAGCCTTTTATCTCCCCGCGCATTGCGCGGGGACTTTTTTTGTGGTATACTCAACCTGGGAAAGTGAGATGCTTTGAAAAATTGAAAAAAGAAAGGTTATTTACCAATCGGCAGCTGCTTACGCTGTTGTGGCCGCTCATCATAGAGCAGGCATTGGAAATTCTCGTAGGTATGGCAGATACTGTCATGGTATCCTCGGTGGGTGAGGCCGCCATCTCCGGCGTTTCGCTTGTCGATATGATCAACCAGCTTATCATTACGTTGTTCGGCGCACTGGCTACCGGCGGCGCGGTCGTTACCAGCCAGCACCTGGGTGCCAAACGGCGTGAGGAGGCCGCCCACAGCGCCGGACAGCTCGTGACGCTCAGTGCCATTCTGGGTGTGGGCGTGGTGGCGTTCTGCCTTATCACCCGCACGGCACAGCTGCGGCTCTTCTTCGGCACGATCACCGACGATGTCATGCAGGCCTGCCTGACCTACTTTACCATCACGGCGCTGTCCTTTCCGTTTCTGGCATTGTACAACGCAGGCGCGGCCATCTTCCGCTCCACCGGCAACAGCGCAGTATCGATGAAAGTATCGGTCATCGTCAATGCCATCAACTTCTGCGGCAACGCGCTCTGCGTGTTTGTGCTGAAGATGGGCGTCGCGGGCGTCGCGGTGCCTACGCTGATTTCCCGCGCGGTGGGCGCGGTTATCATCCTGTCGCTGGCAGCGCGGCCCGACTATGTGCTGCAGATCACGCCCCGCAGCGTTACCCGGCTGGAAGGCAAAACTGTCAAGAGCATCCTGTACATCGGCGTCCCCTCGGCGTTTGAAAACAGTCTGTTCCAGCTGGGCCGCGTGCTGGTCGTCTCGATGATTTCGCTGTTCGGCACGGTGCATATCTCGGCCAATGCGGTGGCGAACAACCTGGACGCCATCGGCTGCATTGTGGGCAACGCCATGGGCCTTGCCATGATTACCGTCGTGGGCCGCTGCGTCGGTGCACAGGACTTTGAACAGACGAAATATTACACCAAAAAGCTGCTGCTGTGGGATTACATCGCCCAGGGCGCGGTGAATGTTACGGTGCTGCTGCTGCTCAACGAGATTTTGAGTATGTACACCCTGACGCCGGAGACCCGGGCGCTGGCGTTCACGCTGGTCATGATCCACAACGGCTTTTCAATTTTGCTGTGGCCGGCCAGCTTTGTGCTGCCCAACGCCCTGCGCGCCGCCAACGATGTGCGGTACACGATGGTGGTCGCCACGATTTCCATGCTGGTATGGCGCATGGGCCTGAGCTGGGTGCTCTGCGTCAATATGGGCATGGGTGCGGTCGGCGTCTGGTACGCCATGCTTGTTGACTGGGTCTGCCGTGTGATTTGTTTTATCGCCAGATTTGCCACCGGGGCGTGGAAGAAGAATGCGGTGAAAAAAGTATAAAAAGGAGCCACCCACATGAAATTTATCAGCTGGAATGTCAACGGTCTGCGGGCCTGCCTGAAAAAGGGGTTTGAGGATGTGTTCAACACCCTTGACGCGGATTTCTTCTGCATCCAGGAGACGAAAATGCAGCCCGGGCAGGCGGATTTTGCGCCCGAAGGTTACACCGAGTACATATACAGCGCCGATAAAAAAGGCTACTCCGGCACGGCCATCTGGGCCAGGGAACCGGCGCTGTCGGTACGGTACGGCCTGGACGAGGATATCCACAACCACGAGGGCCGCGCCATCACGCTGGAATACCCGGACTTTTACCTCGTGAACCTCTATGTGCCCAACTCCCAGAACGAGTTGGCCCGCATCGACTACCGTATGCAGTGGGAGGATGACCTGCGTCGCTACCTGCAAAAGCTGGATGCCGAGAAGCCGGTCATCCTGTGCGGGGACCTGAACGTGGCGCACGAGGACATTGACCTGAAGAACCCCGGCCCCAACCGCGGCGCGGCGGGTTTTTCGGATCAGGAGCGCGGTAAGCTGGGCGAGCTGCTGGCGGCGGGCTTCACGGATTCCTTCCGCCATCTGCACCCCGACGCCACCGGTATGTACAGCTGGTGGAGTATGCGCTTCCGCGCCCGCGAACGGAACGCGGGATGGCGCATCGACTATTTTCTGGTCAGTGACCGCATTGCCGACAAAATCCAGGCCGCCGCGATCCTGATGGATGTGATGGGCAGCGACCATTGCCCGGTGGAGCTGGATATCAACCTGTAAAGCCTTCTCCCTTGGGAGAAAGTGGCCGCAGGCCGGATGAGGGGCGGCCTTCCGGTGGCTGCCCGGTAAAAGGGCGATAACGGCACACCTGCCCCTCATCAGTCTGCTTCGCAGACAGCTTCGGTCTCCGCGCTAAGAGCCGCCTACGGCGGTTGCGCTTCGACACGCGCCTGCGGGCGCAGCCCCTCGAGGGAAGCCAAAGAAGAAAACTTTTTTTAAAAATTCCCCCGCGCTTGCAATATCGGCGCCGGGGGATTCGTTTTAGTATACAGAAGGACAAAGCAAGGGAGGTGTGGGCACTGACAAATGAAGAATTTACCGGGCTGATGCAGCAATACCAAAAGCTCATCTACACGGTCTGCCTGCAATTTGTGCACGAGCCCCACACCGCCGAGGACCTGACCCAGGATACCTTTCTCTCCGCGTTTTCGGCTATCGACCGATGCGAGCCGCAGTATTACAAACAGTGGCTCGTGCGGGTAGCGGCCAACAAATGCAAGGATCACCTGAAAAGCGCCTGGGTGCGCAAGGTGGATGCCCCGGGCGACGATGCCCTGCCGGAGCCGCGCGGCGCACCCGGCAGTGACGCCGACGACCCGGCGGTAAACCTGGCCGACCGCGCCGGGGCCGCCGAGCTGGAACAGCTGGTGCGGAACCTGCGTGAGCCTTACGGAAAAATCGCAGTCATGTACTTTTTGGAGCACAAGGAAAGCTCCGAGATTGCAAAGCTGGTGGGCCGCCCGCCTGCGACCATCAACAGCCAGCTATGGCGCGCCAAACTGCTGCTGCGCCAGCAAATTACCGAGAGGAGGCAGAACGAATGAGCCTTTATTTTGATAACGAAAAACTCTTTGACGCCGAAGGCCATTTGACCGACGAGGGCCTGTACGCTTTGAAGGACGGCACTCTGGACGACTTGGGTGCGCTGGAGGCCGCCGAGCACCTGAGCTTCTGCGACTACTGCCTGCTGCGCTACACAGCCATGATCGAGGCTGCGCCCGACTGCATGAAACAGCCGATGCGCGACCTGATCCCGCAAGTGCAAAACCTGATGCGGCTGCGCAGCTTCCGCATTATGACAAACCGCTATGTGTCGGCGGCGGCCGCCGTCGTGCTGGGGTTTGTGATGTGGGGCGCGGTCAGCACCTTTGGCGTGCCCAACGCCGCCGCCCTGCTGCCGCAGCAGCCCACCGCCCCGCGGGAGCGGTTTGGCACGAAATTCAGCACCGCAGTCAGCGGCTTTTACAAGAGCCTCGACGATACCTTTAAAAACTTTACCCTGACCGCTGAGAGCGGCCTGGAACAAATGCGAACCAAACCGATCGGCGGCAGCACCGCCAAGGGAGAATGACCTATGAAAAAGAATGGATTCCTGACCTTTATCTTCGCCTGCATCCCCGGTGCGGGGCAGATGTACTACGGCTATATGCAGCGCGGCCTCTCGATTGCGATGATACTGATACTCTGCGTGATGGCGGCCACCGTCGTTGAACCGCTGCTGTTCCTCTGCCTTGTTATCTGGATGTACAGCTTTTTTGACACCTATGACCTCATCCGCCACATGGCGGCCGGTGAGCCGAAGGAGGATTCCCTGCTGGTTCTGGGCAATTATGAGGAGATCAAAAAGCTGGTCCCCCAGCACAACAGGCTGATCGGCTGGGGCCTGGTCGGCTTCGGCGTCTGGGCACTGTATGAGACATTCATCTCAACCTGGCTCTATACGCTGCTGTGCAATCTTGTGGGCAACGGCTACGCCTACGACATCATCACCGGCATACCGAATGTTGTCATTGCGGCACTGCTGATTTTTGCGGGCATCAAGCTGCTGGGCCTGCACCCCGAAGCGAAGCACGGCGATGACGAGCTGCCGCCGTATCCGCATGAATAACGCTAAGCCTTCCCCCCCTTGGGGAAAGGTGGCGCCGCAGCGCCGGATGAGGGGCGGCTGTGGGAAGGCTGCCTGTGTGGCTTCCACTTCCGGGTAGGGGCGGGATATGTCCCGCCCGCTGCTGACCCACCGCCGCTGTGCCCGCCATACACGCGCGGGCCGGGCATGCCCGGCCCCTACCGCTCAATATAATTAGAATGAGGTAAAATCATGGACGAAAAAACCACCCCGAAAAAGACACGCCGCGTGGGGACGCTGGCGTTTGCACTGGTGCTGATCCTGGCCGGTGTGCTGCTGATGCTCTACCAAATCGTGCCGACGTTCAACCTGCTGCAAATTGTAAAGTTCTCCCCGGCCATCCTCATTGTGCTGGGTATTGAAATGCTCGTGTACAGCGCCAAGCCCGATGTGCTGGTCAAGTTCGACTGGCTGGCCATGCTGGGTACGGCGTTCACCCTTTGCGTCGTCGGTGCGGCGGCGCTGCTGCCCCTGGCTATCAGCGAGTGGGGCCCTGCCCGCAGCAGCGCCATAAGCCGCATCGAGACGGAAAAGGTGGACGCCCTGTACAGTGCCCTGACCGCCGATCCGGAGCTGAAAGCCAACACGGGCTACTGCGGTGTCAACGTCTGGTTCAACCACGACGCGGGCGGCAGCTACACGCTGCAAAGCGGCGACGACTGTGCGCTGAACGTCACCCTGACCGGCCCCTACGCCGACGCCGAGGCTTTTGCCGCCGACTGCATGGACATTATGCAGCTGGCCGCGGAAAAGGACCTGGGCTTTACGAGCTACCACTTCTCCAGCGGGGAGGAGAGCGACGACGATGTCAGCTACTACCTGGACTGTGTTGCCGCCTACCCAGAGGGGCTGACCGCTGCCCAGGTGGCCCGGCGCGTGACGGAAAGCTACCACTATGACGGCTCCAGCTTCTCCAGCGAGGCCGACCGCGACGAGTACATCAAGACCCGGCTGCGCGATGATATCGCCGAGGAATACGCCAACGCCCACGACGATGTCTACCCCGACGACGACTATGTAGACGCCGAGGTCGAGCGGCGGTTCAACGAGCAATTTGGCATAGCAACCCCGGAGAGCGCGGCAGAATGATAGAAAAAAAGCAGGTATCCACGGTAAAACGTGGGTACCTGCTTTTTTGTTAAAGGCTTCCCCCCTTGGGGGAAGGCTTTGTATCACACGCTCTCCCCCAAAATAAGCTCAAACGGCACAACCTCATGCACCGCAGGGGCGTTATGCTCGATGCTGGCAAGCAAAATCTGCGCGGCACGCTGGGAGAGCAGCGCGGTGTTCTGGCGGATGGTCGTCAGCCGCGGCACGGTGAACCGCCCCAGCGAAATACCGTCGTACCCGGCCACGCCGATATCCTGCGGCACCCGCAGACCGTGGTCCTGGAAGGCGCGCACGGCCCCCAGCGCCATCAGGTCCGACATGGCAAACACGGCGTCCAGATCGGGGCAGTGGGCCAGCAGGTACTCCGCCGCCGCGTAGCTCTCCTCCATGGAAAAGCGGGCGTAACCGTACTGCTTGTCAAAATCAAAGGGCAGGCCAAGCTGCTGCATGGCCTCCAGACAGCCGTCCAGACGCTGTTGGCTCGGGCGGCTGCGATCGGGCCGGTCGCCAATGATGCCGATGCGGCGGCGGCCCTGTTTGTACATATGCTCGATCATGACCTTTGCGGCGGCGTGGTCGTCCACGCTGACGCTGGACAGGTTTGGGATGCCCAGGCCCGCCGCATTGTTCGTCAGCAGCACGCAGGGGATGCCCAGACCGGCCAGCTCCGGCGTGAAGCAGTGCGGGTGCGAGCCGATGAAAAAGATGCCGTAGGGCTTGCGCTCGGTGCAGAGCATCTGGGCGTAGGCCATCTCGTCGCTGGCCTCGTTGATGTAGTAGACCGTGGGCGTGTAGCCGCATTTTTCAACATATGCCTGCAATTTGTCCAGCAAATCCGCAAACAGGGCGTTCTGGGTGCCCTTTACCACCAGGGCAAGGCCCTCGTAGGCCTGCTGCTTCAGGTGCTTGGCGTTGGCATTGGGCTGGTAGCCGTACTGCGCCACCACGGCAAGGATCTTTTCCCGTGCCTCGGGGCGGACGCTGGGGTTATGGTTCAACACGCGGGAGACGGTCCCCACCGCGTAGCCCGACTCGCGGGCGATATCCTTAATGGTCAAAAGGGTCTGCCTTCTTTCCTCAATCCACCACTTCCACATCCAGCCCGAACTCCTGCGGGCGGAAGCGGGGGCAGACGTTTTCGGCGGTGCAGATGACCGACGCCGCCAACCGGCTGCCAATTTCGCAGGAATCCGCCAGGCCCTTGCCGTAGGTCAGGCCAATGACCGTACCCGCAAAAAACGCGTCGCCCGCGCCGGTCGTGTCGATGACATCCACCTTCTTGGCGGGCACAATGCCGCACTCGCCGTTGGCGCGGGCGTAGACAGCGCCCTGGCTGCCCATCGTCACCACCATGCAGGGGATGCGGGCGCTGCGCACATTGTCGGCCAGCACGCGGCACATGGCGGCGGGGGCAAGGTGGTCGTAATCGTCGGAGAAAAGCATCCCCGCCTCCTGCTGGTTGCAGACAAAACAGTCGATCTGCTGTAAAAAGTCGCGGCGCTCCATCGCAATGCTCATGTTGGAAATGACCGCATACACCCGCTTGCCGTACTTCTTGGCCGAGCGCAGCACCTGCTTGACCGTCTCTTTTTCCAGATCCAGCTCAAGGGCGACGCTGTCGCAGTCGGCAAAGATGCCCTCCTCGTTCTCGGCCAGCAGGGCGGTCAGCGGGCGGGTGTCGGGCCGCTTCGAGATGGCGGCGGTCACGTCACCGTCATTGTCAAACACGGCCAGCCAGGTGCCCATGCCGTCATGCACGCGGCGGATGAACCGGGTGTTGACCTTGTGTTTGTCCAGTTTGTCAATGACGTCCTGGCCGGAGCCGGTGTCGTCCACCAGGCTGACGAAGGTGGGGCGCAGCTCCACATTGGCGATATCCTCGGCCACGTTGCGGCTGACGCCGCCGTGGACCTGCTCGACCCGGCCGGCGTTGCGCCCGCCCGGGATATAGGTGGAAAGGGGATACCCCTTGATGTCAACAAAAACTGCGCCGATTACTACGATTCCCATGGTGTGTTTCCTTTCCGCTTGCTATAAAACCAGTGTACCGTATTACGGCAAAAATTGCAAGAATTTTACAATAAACGACGCAAGGGCCGGACATATCCGGCCCGCAGCCTTCCCGCAAGCGCACCCTTGCCGTACACGGCCGGGCCGCACATGTGCGGCCCCTACACCTCTGCCTACCGGTTTATTGGTTTGCGCCTTGGCGCAAACCCCACCATATTTTTTCAGACTGTCGAAAAACTCATGTAGGGGCGAGCATTGCTCGCCCGTGCCCGTATGCCCTGTAAGAAAGCCACCCCGGAAAGCGCGTTGCCGAGCCAAGCTGGCGGGCGACCAATGGTCGCCCCTACAAATGCGGCATAAAAAATGTAGGCAGCCGCTAACAGCTGCCTACACTTTTTATGAACGGTGTCTGTTTTTCTTATATGCCGTTACTGCCAGGCCCGCGCCGCCGCAAAGCAGCAGGGCGGCCCACAAAATGGGGCTGCTGGTATCGCCGGTGGCGGGGATGGTGGATACCGGCTGCACGGTGGGGGCGGCCGTGGGCTGCACCGTGGGCTGTGCGGTCCGGCGGGGCTGCTCCGCAGCCTGCGGCGCGGTGGGCTGGGGCAGCTTGGCCGTCACGGTGTCGGCCTTGGTAATTTCCTTGGTTGCCGCAGCATCGGAGAAATACTTGTTGCAGCCGCCGCAGTACCAGTATTCCTTATTGCCCTCGGCGTCCGTGGTGGCCGCCACAGCGGGGAAGTGCTGTAAGTCCGTGTGCTTGCCGGTGTCCGGGCCGCCGTACTGCTGGCCGCAGACGGCACAGGCCGACCCATCCTTGCAGGTGGCCGGGGTGATGGTGCAGGCCTCTGTCTCCGCAACGCCGCAGGCACAGCTGCGGGTGTGGGTCTTGGCCGCAGTGTCGGTCGTGTAGGTGCTCCACACATGGGCGTGGACGGTCAGGTTTTGCCTGGCAAATACCGGCAGGGTCATCCCGGCGGATTCCAGATATTTGCAGGTGGTGTCCCACGGCTGGTCGTTGGCCGGGCGGTTCGCCATCAGCAGGTCCAGCACGCCGCCGTTGGCAAAGTCAAAGGCAGATTTTTCGGTGGTGTTGGTGACGGTGGCTGTGCCATTGCCGTAAACCTGTCCGGCAGTGCCGGTCAGGTAGTAGCAGTTTGTGATGGCAACACTATTATAGCGAGACCAACCCACAATACCGCCCAGCATTGCATTTGCATTGGCAGCTGTGACACTGCCAACGTTATAACAGTTGGAAATTTGTACGGGATTTGTGTCATCAAATCCTGCAAATCCTGCAATTCCGCCTGCCCCCTGCGTGGCGGACGAATTGCCTTGTTCATTGATTCTTACAGCACCGGCGTTGTAGCAATCGGATATACTTTTAGTCCAAGCAAACCCTACAATGCCGCCAACATAAATCGATGGGGTATAACTGTTGTCGATAAGGCCGATTACGGTGCCGAAGTTGCTGCAATTTGTAATGTTGGAAGACGCTGTAAGCCGTCCGACAATACCGCCTGCATTGGTAGCGTTATATTCGTTAGTGATGCACTTTACAGTGCCATAATTGATACAGTCACTTACCTGGGTGTTGGATTCTGCAATACCGACAATGCCACCTGTCGCAGACTGAAAGGAGTGATGTCCATTTATAGAAGCGGTGCTCACACAGCCCGTAATGCGGGAGTTCTGCGCGTATGCTACAATACAGCCCGAGTGTTCAGCGCTGTCCGTGTTAAAGTAGCCTGTCACCCTTACGTCCTGGATAGTTGCCCCCGCTATATATCCGAACAATCCGGGGGCCTGTGAATTGCTATTGCAATATAAGCCCTGTATGGTATGACCTGCACCGTCAAAAGTGCCGGAGTAAGCCTTGTTATTATAGTAGCATCCGATAAACGTCCATTCCGTGGGTGTGGGAATGTCGCTGGGGCCGGGGGTGTAGCTGCCGTCCTCGGCAAAGGTGCCGTCGTTCAAAACGATATCGGCTGTCAGGGTGGCGCAGGCGGCGGTATTCTGCGTCTGGCCGTTGGAGCCATTGACAATATCCCGGAACCGCTTCAACTGTTCGGCGGTGCCGATCTGATAGGGGTCGCTCTCCGTGCCGCTGCCGGTCATCGGGGTGTTAAATGTGCCGCCGTTGATGGTACCGCTGCCGGAGACTGTGCTGTTAAAAACGCCGCCGTTGATGGTTCCGTTGTTGATGACCTCGCCGTTGAATGTGCCGCTTTCGATGGTGCTGCCAGGGGTAACGGTCACTTTGCCATTGAACACAGTCCCACCGGAGCCTGTAATGGTACAGGGACCGTCATTTGTATCTCCCAGCACGACGTCGCCGTCAACCGAGCCGCTGTTGGCGTAAAGAATCCCATAGCCAGGTAGCTGAGAGCCAGTAATGTATAGTCCGCTTCCGTTTGCCGCAGTACAGCCGGCAATGCGCGCACTATCCGCCAAGGTGATCTCCTTCACACAAGCGGCGCTTACGCCGCCGCCATAGGCTTCGCCGGGGTTGGCGGAATTTGTTGCCGTGCAATTTTGAATCACGGCGCTGCCCGACAGGGTGAACCTCGTATTGTTTGAGAGATGGACGCCCCCGCCGTTGGAAGAGTTGGAAGAGTTGGAAGAGTTGGAGATTGCCTGACAGCCTTCGATTTTTGCCTCATTAGACATCACAAAGCTGCTGCTGCTGCTGACATATACGCCGCCGCCGTTGGAAGAATTGGAAGAGGTGGAGATTGCCTGACAGCCTTCGATTATTGCCGTATCAGACATTTCAAAGCGGCTGCTGACGTTGACATATACGCCTCCGCCGCAAACATATTGGGTCGCGCTTTCGACGGTGCAGCTGCGAATGACCGCCTGACCTGACATTTTGAACGTGCCGGAAACACAAACACCGCCGCCGATGTCGGAGGCGACGCATCCGGCGATGCTGCCGCCGGTCATCGAGAACTGGCCTTGTTTGCCGTTTAGCTCCGAATCAATACATACACCGCCGCCGCACTCCGCGGAGCAGCCGATAATATTGCCGCCGGTCATGGTCAACTGCCCGCCGGGTTCGATATACACACCGCCGCCGCAATACCACGTCGTTCCGCCGTACGTTGAGATGTCCGTTCCCGTGCCGCCGGTGATGACGCCGCCGGTGACGGTCTCTGTGCCGCTTGCCTCGTCCAGCACCCACAGGCCGTTGGTGTCGGGCTTGAACTTGTGTTCTGCGGTGGTGTTGCTGTCCGTCAGCGTCAGATTGCCACCGTCTTTGATTGTGATAACGCTGCCGTTGCCGGTCATTTGCAGCACCTTGCCGTTCAAGTCCAGCGTCACGGCGCGGTCAACCGTCAGCGTAGCGTCAATGTCGATATTCTCTGCCAGCTTGACGGTGGTCACGGTGCCGTCTGCCATTGCAGCGACCAACGTCGTCTGGTCTGTGACCTCTTGCACTTTCTCTGTCTCCCCCTCGGCAAAGACCGCCAGGGGCACAAGGCAGAGCACCATGCACAGGGCAAACAGGATGCTTACAAGCTGCTTTTTCATCATGTCTCCTTCTTCGCGCTGTTGGGCAGCAGTGCCCAAGGTATTTATAAAAATTATAGGGGTAAAAATCGCAAATTGTCAAGCCTTTTTTGAAAAAACATTGCGCAGTATCGAAAAAGCCAAAATGCAGCCGAACACGCGGACTATCTGCGAAAGAAATGCTTGCATGGAGAAATAAAACAAAAGTATGGCAGCAAGTATCCTGCTTTATTGCAGCACGCGCTGCGCACACAAGCTTTTGGGGGCTGAAATGCGCCTGCTGCGACCCGGCATGGGTACGCAGTATCAGGAAATGGAAAGCATACCGGCAAAGGACATGATACCGAACCAGAGCAGGAACGCGGCAAACATAAAGAAGCACATCCCACCCAAAACAGGCTTTCGCGGCTTGTTTTCGGTAATACGGTCGGGCCGGGTGGGATCGTAATAACCGACCACCTGCCGTCCCAGTTCCCGCTTGCCGGAAACGGTCTGACGGCTTGCGTACCGGTAGGTTTTGCCGTTCACGGTGTACTCATAGGTTGGAAGATAGACTGTCTCCCGGCGCAGCTGTTCGCTGCCGTCCTCCTGCTGCTCCCACCGTTCATTGACCGATTCCTCGATCCATACCACCTTCATCATCGTGGTGCCTGTGTACCGCCGCACAGTATCCGCGTATTCCTGCTGTGCGCCTTTCCGCTGGCGCACCCCGAGCCATGCCACCGACACAGCCCCGAGAAGGAAGCCGATTCCCGCTGTGATATTCCGCGTAGATTCTATGGGACACGCCACAAACGCTATCGCAAGAACGATACTGATAATGAGGATTCGATTCTTTTTCATACGGCCTCCTTCACACCTCTGCCGGTGCCTTTCCTGTCACAATGCGGGCGGCTGGTTTTGCACCGCATCCACAAAGAGAAGGGTCAGACCGATATACAGGATGCAGGCCAACGCCAGCAGCACACAGATACTGATACCGAGGATGCGCACGGTTTTGTTTCGGCGCAGATATTTACGGCACAGCGCGATGCCGATAGCCGCCAAAGCCAACAGCACCACAGCAAGCCAAAACGGCATATTGCCCACCTCCTTTACGCGCCGCGGAACACATCGATCATATTCGTAAACCACGTCAGCTCACGGGTAAAGCGCTGGCGCAGCTGTGCCGGATCCTCCCGGCCCTTGCCGAGGTCAAAAAAGCCGTGCCCGCTGTGAACCGCGAGATACAGTCTGCCATCACTGTTGAGGTTTATGGCAAACTTACCGAAGGAGGAATCCGCCAGCGCCAGAATTTTTTCTGCGCAGTCGGGCGTCAGAATGTGCAGGGCTGCGACTTCATCATCGCTGCTTACATTAAAACGCTTATCGAAAGCCTCGTTTCCTGTCCGGATGGTTTTGCTGCCGAACAGCTTATCCATCCGTTCTCTTGGCCAGATGGTCAGCCAGGTCGGAAATTCCCGGTTCAGCTCACACAGCATCCACTGCCCGGTATAGACCTCACGCTCGTTTCTCTCCCACTGACCGGTTTCCTCGCGCTGAAACTCGTTCACCTCCGTCAGCCTGACGGTGCACAATTCGGTGGTCAGCCCCTGATAGGTTCCGCGGATATACCCGCTGCCGCTGCAATAGGTGTGGCCGGGCAGGGGGATGTTCGTATCCTTCGCATCCAATATGTGCGGGGCGGGATCCATCTGTATGTTGTCAAAGACTGTGCTTACAATATCCGGTGCCAGGGCATCGAAGGTCTGGCGGCCGGCCTGCTCCCTGGATTTTCCCTTTGCCGTCTGCCCCAGCGCGAGGATCACAACACCCGCAATGATCAGTACAAGGTTGCCGCCCTGCACGATACCCGCAAGGACGATTACGCCGCCCAGCAGGGAAAGGAGCATTCCGCCCCATTTTCCGCCTTTACTCTTGCGGAGCTGCTGCGAAAGCTGTTCATCCGTCAGGTTTTTATTCTTCTCTTCCATATTCGTCTCCTATTCCGCCTTGCCGGTTACTCTCCGCCGGGAAAAGCATATCGCCGTTCACGCTGTTGATGAAATCGCCGCTGACGCTGCGATCCAGCTGCAGGGTATCGCCGCTGCCGTCAAAGTGCAGCGTCACACCGTTTTCGTCCGCCCACAGTGTGCCGTACTCAATGACATCTTCCTGATCATTTACAAATTCCCATGTCGCATCCTCATAGATACGCAGCCAAAGATTTTCGTCCGGGTACTCCCAAAGCCCTGCATAATCGCTTGGATCGTCCTCGTCAGCCGGAACTGCGGACAGATCCTCCCGATAGACATAGCGCTCCTCCGGATCCCAGATCCAGACAAGATCCGTTGCATCCCCGTTTTCGTGAAGAAAGCTCACCCATACATCGCTCTCGCCGTCGCCGTCCAGATCGTCAAAGGAGATGCTGTGAAATGCCTGCTCCGCATCAGGAATGTCCATGGGGAAGGCGACACTGTCGAACAGCACCTGCTCCGGGATGTCCCGGTAGAAGGCTGCGCTGCTCTCGCTCACTGTGACCAGAACATCCACACTGTCGCCGTCATGGGTGATGGTTCCGCTGTCGACCACCATGCCGGTCGTGCGCCAATCATCCCCCGCCACATCATCGGAATTGCCGCAGGCGGCAAGGCACAGGCAAAGCACCATCACCTGCGCAAAGAATGCGGTGCTCTTACACCGGTTTTTCATGATACGCCTCCTTCCGGTCACTCCATCAGGTAATAAAGTGACATTGCGCGGCACCGGCAGCGCACGTTCAGAGCCTGTATCTTACTCATCAAAGTAGTCGCCCCAACCTTCGTCATCGTAAGAGTAATCGTCCCAGCCGTCACCGGGGTCAGACCACGGATCGTAGTCGTCGTAGTACTCATCCGAGTAATCCCAGCCGGCATCGTTGGATTCCATGTATTCGCCAGAATCGTCGTCAATATAGCCGTCCGAGCCGTAGGAGATGAACTCGTTTTCATAGCCGTTCCAGTACCACACGTCGCCGTCTTCATCATACCAGTAGTATGGCGTGCCGTAGTCGCCGGTATCGCCGGAATAGGTTGCCTGAGTGGGTACGGGCTTGGGCGCGGTGCTCCATCCGGCGGTGTAGGAGATGGTTTCGAGCATGTTGTTGCAAATCTCAAAGTAGTTGTGGATTCGACCCTCGAGCGCGATGGTCGTTGCGACAAGCGCGTAGCCGGTCGGACCGTAGTAGCGAACCTCCATACAGCCGCGCACAGGCTGAGACGGACCGTCGGAGAAGATGGATCCGTCGAGCCACATATAACCGGTCAGACTGTAGTAGTCGCCGTTATCCTTGAAATCCGAGCCGAAGGATTGGATGAGCTTGTCGCCGTACATACCCTTCATAAAGTCGTCGAGCATCTTGACCATGTAGGGCTTCGCGCTGGCAGCGCCCTTTTCCATATAGGAATCATAGCCGGAGATAGGCTGGAAGGCAATCACAATATTGGAATAGTAGTCATCCGTTCCGTCTTCCATGACTGCGTTGAAGCTCAGCGAATTGTCAACATTCGGGTGTTCGTGTGCTTCCATCTGGATTGGATACTTGATGGATACATTGGTAAAGCTACCGGGAAAGCAGGCGGTCTGGTTCAGCTCGTCATCCGGTGTCGGCAGGAGCATAATGTACTCAGAGGCGGTAAGTGTGTTGCCGTTGGCGTCGCTCAGGTCGCCGTTAGCGGTCTGCCAGAGGGAAACAAGCTCTGTGTCGTCCTCCATGCAGAGCATGATGCAGTCATCTTCCGACACGACATAGCCGGGGCCGACCTGCTCACCGTAGAGGTTGACGGCAATCCACTCATAGTTGTCGTTGATGACGAAATAGAACGGCGCGTTTTCAAGCTTCCAGCAGCCGGAGAAGCCTGACATACCGCCAGTCTGCCCAAGCTCTTCGGCCGTGTAGCCTGTCGGGGCGTTCTCGCCATCGCCGGCGTACAGATTGTCATATTCCTCCGATGTGCAGACCACGATGCTGTCGTCGCCGTCCGGAGACAGGAATACAACATAGTCGCCATCGTGGATTGTAAAATCCACTTCGTCAACATCGTTGTCGTACAGGACGTAGCTTTCTTCGTTGTAGACAAGAATGTTGAAGTCCGGAAGCTCAGACGGCTTGTAGGAACCAAGGCTGACTTCCATCATTTCTCCGCTCTGGAAGATACCGTCGACAAGCTCCGTGTCCCATTCATCGCTGGTCGAGGGCGTGATGCTGATAGATGTGATGCCGTGACCGCTGTGGTTTGCAAGCGTTATGTTGACCGGCTCTTCTTTTTCTCCGCAGCCGGTCAGAAGCAGCGCACTCAGCACGCAGCCGAGCGCAGCTGCCAGCATTTTTTGGATACAGTTCATGTCTTTCCTCCTTAAATTTCTCTATTATGCGTTGCTTTTTTCATTCGTATGCCTGCTCTGCCATGGTCAAAATTTCGTCATGGCTTAGCTCCACATCGCCAAAGCGGACAAAGATGCCGTTGGTCACAGCGCTGTTCCACACCCGCGCATCAGCAAGCGGGCGAAACCAAATCTTATCCAGATGCGGCTTCATATCCAGCAAAAGCCGACTTCCGGACACAAAATCGACCTGCAAAATATAATCAGGCAGCGGCGTGACAGCTGTGAGATACCTTCGGTTCAAGTGTGGGCCCTCCCTTCCGCAAAAATAAAGATCCACCGTACCTACATTGTACGGTGGATCGGGTGGGATAACCATTAACCAAAGGCTAGGGTAATACCGCATAATTCTAAGTGCCGATACGGCGAGCGAGGTGCGGCAGCTGCTAAGCCAAAAGCGCAGATAATACTGGATGTCTTATCGAGCATTTTGGCAACGCAGATGCCGTGCCGTAGCCGCCGGAGCGGTGCTTAAGCCGTCAGGCGGGAATTGTGCGGTGTTGCCCTAGGGCTTTTGCCCAAGCAGCTCGGCAAGCTGCTTTCGCTTGGTTCGGGTATCGCCGTCAATATGGAGTTTTGAATAGATCTGGTTCGCGTACTGCTTGACGCTCCCCTCGGAAAGATAGAGCTTTTCGGCGATCTCACGGTTGCTGAGCCGCTGTACCATCAACTCTACGATTTCAAATTCCCGCGCTGTCAGCACATCAAATGCTGCCGGGCGCACGCTTGCGGCGTTTCGTGCCTTTGCCGCTTCGCCAAGGTCAGTGATCTTCACGATCAGGTCGTTCTTCATCTCGCGCGCAAGAATGGGCTGCAGGCAGTCGTAGTTCTCCACGAACGGCATCACAAAGCCGTCCGGTTCCGCGTCGGCAAGCGCTTTCCGCAGCCATACACGGGCCTCCTCGGTCTTGCCCAATTTCTCATAGGCTGCCGCCGTCTGGATGCGGATATGCAGCGCCACCAGCGCGTAGTGCATCGCTTCGCACACCGCCAGCAGTTCCGCGCTGCGTCCCACCACCTTGGCATAGGCGCCTTGGGCAAGATACACCTGATTTTCGATCATTTCCATCATAGGCTTGCCCGGCGCAAGCATATTGACGGTGGAGAGCCTGTGCTGCGAAAAAATCTCCGGGATCTCTTCTGCTTCACCCCGCAGCGCATGATAATAGGCACTGGTGGCACACCAGATGTTGATCCACGATGCATCGTGATATTGCAGCAGCTCTGCGTATCTTTCGGCAAAAGTATATCGCTGTTCCACATCGGTGTGCAGAGAAAGCCGCCGCGACAGAAAATCACAGCATAGCGCCATGTTGATTTGCCCGTTGTCCCTGACCTGTGCGTAAGCGCGCTCCAGCTCGATGTGCGCATCGGTAAAATGCCCTTGGCAGAACAGCGCCTCCGCGCGCATGATGGTTTCAGCGCCCTGACCGTGGTTGTTCGTGACCTTGTAGTAATGGGGCATACACTCGTCCATCTCGGCAAGCTCGCCCTCAAGTTCTCCCGGTGCGCGGTAGAACATCATCAGGACGGACGGCGAGCCAAAGGTCCAGCCGCCGCCGGATTGGATGCTGATGGCGGGACGGGACATCTGCCGGCTGGCACTGCGATGCAGGCGGCTCATGGCGCTGATGTCATTATAGCAGAGAAAGCTCAGGATAAGGTCGCATTCGCCCAGCAGGTTGCCGCGCTCCTCCGCCGAAAATTCCGGGTGTTCCGCAATGGCTGTCAGCAGCAGTTCTTTCAGCTCCAGCATCTTCGGGATCTGCCGCCATGTGAACATCCGCCGCATCAGGACCAGAATGGCAAAGGGATTGGCTTTCAATGTCTCGGCGGGGCATTTGTTCAATGCGTCCAGCACATCCTCCGGCTTCAGCGAGGCCAACAGAATGCCCGCATCACCGCGAATGACCCGCAGCAGTGCGTGGTAGTCCTCGCTTTTTCGGTAGGCGGCAATAGCGTGAATATACTGCCGTTGGTTTTCATACCACAGCCCGAAACGCTCCCAATAGAGCTTTTGCGTTTCTGCCTTCATCTCGTGAAAGCTCCGTTCGGCACATTCCTTCATCATGTGATGAAAGCGATAGGTCACGCCATCCGGCAAACGCGTGACGAAGGCGTTCTGCTCGGTCAGCATGGCAAGGATCTGCGCCGCATCCGCATCCCCTGTGATACACTGCGCCATTTCGATGGTAAACTCATCGGCAAGGCCCATTACCGCCAAAAACTCCCGCTGCTTTTCCGGCAGCGGATCGATCATAGCGGCGGTAAAAGTGGCGTAGATATCGGAGTTCCGGCTGGGCAGCACGCCGCGCTCGGAGAGGGTGCGCAGGTTCAGATACACGGCAGAGAACCAGCCCTCGCTGGAATAGAGAAGGCTTTCCACCTGCGCATCGGAAAGTTTTGTCCCGCAGCGGTGGGCATAAACCGCAAGCTCCGTATGGTTGAGGCGCAGCTGTTCCATGCCGATTTGATATACCTTGCCCCCCAGCCGCACCGCCTCCGCGGCGGGCAAAAAGCGGTCACGGCTTGCAACGATTATATGCACATTGGCAGGCAGCCGATTTGCCAACATACAAAGGAACAGGGGAGCACGCTTGTCCGTCAGCAGATGAAAATCGTCAATGAAGATGTAACAGGGGGATTCGCCCGCCAGCATATGGCAGAGATCGTCCACCAGCAGCCCGCCGCCTGCCGCGTCCGTTGGGCAGGGATACTCCCGCAGGAAGGTGAACCCTGCGCGGGCAAACGCCTCTTGCACGCTCTTCCAGAAAATCGCAAGGTTGTCGGAATACACGCTGATACGGATGATATGCAGCGTCTCCGCTTTGGCGTGCTCGCCGAGATACCAGTTCACCGCTGTGGTTTTTCCATAGCCCATGGGCGCGACCACGGTCGTCATGGCGCAGCGGGAAATAGGCCGCAGGCTCTCTTGCAGCCGCTCAGATATGTAAATGGTGTTCAGATTCCATTTTGGCTTTGGCATAATGCACACCTCCAACGAATTGGTTTTTGCATCCCCGGCGGATTTTGGATACGGTGTATGGCTGCCTTTATGAAAGGGACTTCTCATTATTTCCATTTTACATCATCTTGTTCTGCACGGCAAGATGGTGTTTTTACATTCTTTTGCTATAGGTTATTCACCCCTCGATTTATGAGTCGAGGGGGATTCTGTTTGGCAGATAAAAGCAGACCCCCTCCGCACACCGCTGTTGCCGGCGGTATGGGAGGGGGTCTGCTATTTAGGGAACTATGAGAGAATTACTTTTTGCGCTTTTTGCCCACGATCAGCAGGGCAACCGCGCCGCCGCTGATAGCCAGAATAGCAATCAGCAGCGCCAGCGGGAATGTGTCCGCCGTCTGCGGAATATGCGTCATCGGGGCAGGTGTTGCGGTAGCAACGGGCTTCGGGGTTGCGGTAGGTGCGGGGGTAGCTGTGGGTGCCGGGGCAGCAGAAGGCTCCTGGCTGGGTGTGACTGTGGGCGTAGGCGTAGCCTTCGGCGTGTAGGTGTTCGTAAAGGTCATGCTTGCGGGCACTTCCGTAAGCGCTGCCTTCATCTTGCCGGTGCCATCGTCCTGCACCTCAACTTTAAAGGTGTAGGTCTGGTCATCATAGCTTACGCCTTCGGCGTCGCCCTTAACCTCCGATACCGTGTAGGTGTAGGCGGTGGGGGCGGTGTCACTCTTGGTGGGGTCAAGATCCTTATAGGTCAGCGCAAATGTCACCTTGCCGCTGGCATCGTTGGTAGCGGTCAGGCCATTGTGCGCTGCGTCCTCCGGGCAAGACAGCGTAAAGGTGAATTCGCCTGCGTCCAGAGCACGGCCGGTCAGGTTCTTTTGCAGGGTAATGGTTACTGCGTCGGAATCCGCTGCGGCATAGCTGTTGCTGAAAGTCGGCTTTTCGTCGTTCGCCAGCTGGGTGGTCTTGTCGGCCTTATAATAGGCCCAGCTCTTGATGGACAGTTTGCCGTCGCTGTTCACATCCTGCAATTCCACGCGCAAAGTGTAAACCGTGGTGTCGTAGGTAATGCCGTCGTCGGCATCGACAGGCTTGACCTCGCTGATGGTATACCAATGCACCAGCAGGTTTTGCATTTCCTCGGTCGGCGCGATTTCCCCGCCATTGTTGTCAACGGGGGTCAGCGCAAGCAAAGCGGGCTGGCGATGCACATCGGGCTGGTTGCCCTCGGTGGGCTGCTCGGTCGCGGTGGGCTGTTCGGTCGCGGTGGGCTGCTCGGTCGCGGTGGGCTGCTCGGTCGCGGTGGGCTGCTCGGTCACAGTGGGCTGCTCATCCTCAACGGGCTGCTCATCCTCAACGGGCTGCTCGTCCATCAGGTCGGCAAACAGTGCGGCATACGTTGTCTGGGCTTGGCTGAAACCAATGGGGCTGAATGTCACCGTGCCGTCGGCCTTGTTCGTGCCGGTGGAAACTTCGTTGCCATTTTCATCGGTCACAATGAAGTAGAACTCGCCCGCCTTCAGATCGCGGCCGGTCAAACTCTTGGTGGCTTCGGGGATAACCTTGACATCATCGCCCGCCGTTGCCGTGTAGGTGTTTACAAACTGTGCGCCGCCAACAGTTTCGTTGTTCAGCGTATAAACGGGGGTGGTTGCCACAAGCTTACCTTCGCCGTTATCTTCGACGTTGAAGGTGACCTTGTATGTACGGGTGTCGTACTCGATGCCGCCGAGGTCGCCCTTCACCTCGCTGATGACATAGGTCTTTTGGCCTTCGTTGCCCTGCTTGAAATTCAGGGTAAACGTAACGTTGCCGTTTTCGTCGTTCGTGGCGGTTTTAATAACATTGCCGTTTTCACTCAAATTGAACGAGAAGTCGTCCTTTTTCAGTGCGCGTGTGCCGACTTGGACATTCAGTAGCTTGGTGGCGTTCAAGGTTACATCAACGTCTTTGGTGGAATAGATGTTTTCAAATTTTGCGACAGCCTCTGTTTCGGCAGTATCAGAGTAAGTGCCATCGCCGTTACCCTTATAATACTCGGTTTTGCCCTCTAATTGGCCGTTGTTGTCCGTGACATCAACCACAACCTTCCAATCGGTGGTGTCGTATTTAATGCCCGGAATACTGCCGCTGTTCTCGGAAATGAAGTAAGTGTATGTACCTGCGGCGTTGAATACCAGCTGTTGATCGCCGCCGATGGTGGCAGTCTTATTCAAGTGGTTGACAGAAGCGGTGATACTGGTCGGCATGGGGGCATTGCCATCATGGCTCAGGGTAAAGTAGAAGGTATCCGTGCCGTTCCATTCGCGGCCCTTCAACTCTTTTTCGACATGGAACAGTTCTTTGGCGGGAACCTTGTACGGTTGTGCGTTGTAGGTGTTCTCAAACTTGGCTTTGTCGTTGGTGTCGGTGTTGCTGTATTTAATATCCGTGACTTTCAGGTTGTTGTCGGCATCCAGCGTAACCTTGACGGTGGCGGTGACATCCTGGGCCTTGGTCATGCCGAGAATATTGGGTTCGTTTTCCGAAATGGTGTAGGTGTAAGTACCCGCCTTTTTGTAGGTGATTTCACCGAAATTGGGGGCCGTTTCGCCTATCTTTGCCGTTGCGGTTTCGCCGCCCGCAGCGGGCATCGGGGTATTGCTGTCGTTCGGTTTAAGGGTAAAGGTGAACTCGTCACTATCTTTCCACTGACGGCCAGTAATGCTCTTGCTTACGCCCAGCGTGGCCGTGGCTTCGCCTGTAAAGATGTTTTTGAAGGTCAGCTCGTTGGCATTTACGGATACCCACTGATTTTTTGTTTTATCCCACTTATAGTAGGTGGTCGTGACGGTCAGGGGGTCCGTTTCATTACCCTCGTCAGAAACCTTAGCCTTAATCAGGTACTGCTCTTGGCAGTAATAAATATTATTCTGCTTGTTCTCTCCACTTGAATCTTCGGTAAGCAGGTAATAATAGGTCTTACCATTGTTGCCGTTGCCCAGCGAGTAGGTAATAGGTTCAAAGGTAATTGTGCCGTAAGCATTGTTGACGGCGCTTGCAACATTGTCCGTTGCGCCGTTCGGCATGGGGATGTCGGTGTTGTTATCCAGCGCTTTTTTGTTTTCGTCTTCCGTTGCGGGTTCGAGTTTGAAGTGGAACTGACCGGGGGCCAAGGTCATCGTATTGTGTTTAACACCTTCGTAGACTTTCGTGGCCTCAATAACAAGCGTCTCGGTGTCATCCTTAAAGGTGTTGGTAAACGTGGCAGTCGTCGGCTTTGCGTTTGTGTTAGCTCCATTTATCTTCTCAATATTGGAGTTTTCCATTTTCAGCTGGCCGCTGCCGTCGTCCGTGATGGTAACGGTCACACGGTAGGAAGAGCCGTCATACGAAACACCTGCAATCTTATCCTGGTTATTGGTGGGGATATACTCGGTGATGTTGTACACATAAGTGCCGGGTTTATCGAAGGTGACACTTCCGAAGGTAAAGGGAACTTGCTCTCCTTCGGCGATACCGTCTTCAGTATACTCCACCTCTGTCGGTAAATATGTACCAGGCACATCTTTTCCCAGCGGGGCACCATCGACAGCCTCCAGTTTGAAGCCGAATTTATCGCCGTCCTTCCAAGCGCGGCCCGTCAAAATCTTTACGCCCTTGAACGGGTAATTGGCGTCATCAGGGTTCACGGTAATCGGGGCGGGGTTATAGGTGTTTGTCACCGTGACTTCTTGGGCTGTACCTGCTTTGACCTCGCCCTTGCCGTCAGCGGTAATGCTTGTCTTGGCATAGCCTGCGGGCAGATCTTGTTCCGTGATGGTATAGGTGCTGCCTGCGGGCAAGCCCACAATCTCGGCAGTCTGGTCGTTTTTCAGTTTGAAGTTTTCGCCACTCTTGATGGTTTTGGTTTCATTAGTGCCGGTAACGGTATACTTGTACTCGGCATCGGTGGCCACGTTAGCGCCCGCCAACTCAAACTTCATCGTAAATACGGCGTCAGCTTTCGGGTGCAGACCCTCGGCGGCTTTCACCTTCTTGGTAACTTTCAAGCTGCCGGTGGCGTTCATGGTCAGCTTACCGTTGTTGCCAAGGTACAGCACACCCTTATTTGCGTCAAGATCCCACTGGAAGTCAATGCGGCGCTGCGCGGTGCCGGTTCTGTTACCGGCAGTACCATCTTCCTCTTTCTTATCGCCCAGCTGGTTATCAATGGCGGAGGGCAAGCTGCCTTTTTTGATGCCCTTCTTGATGTAGCACTTGCCATCTTCTGTTTTAATGCACTCTTTGATTTCGTTCTGAGTTGCAATGCTAACGGGCACATAGTCGGTCTTGGAAACCGTTTGAGTACGATCACCGGGATCAAGCTGCAAGTAGTTCAGCTTATAGTAATAGGTCTGTTCCGGCTCTACCACTGTGGCCGGCGTATCTCCGCTTTTACTGGTATACAGCAGGGTATCCTCGGTGTGATAGTAGAAGCTGTTGCTTGTTGCGGGGGTAAAGGTGGCCGTGGTCAGGCCGATGGTTGTTTTGCCGTCTGCCGCTGTTTTGTTTTTATCAAATTTGTTGGAGTAGAAGCTGATTTTGCCGTTTTTGGCGTTATCCGTAACGTAGGCGGCAAGGTCGGTGTCGTTAAAGTTGCCGGACGCAATCTGCTCGCGCACACCCTTTTTAAGGCCGACAGAGTAGATGACGCTGATGGGCTGGGCGTCGTTGACTTTCAGCGTCGCCTTGCCATCGGTGTTTGTGACCTGATAATACCGCAGGGGCAGCATACTGGCAGGAATCTTGACCTGCACACGGTCGCCGTCACTGCCGCTGCCATGGGTGACGGTGATAATGATGTGGCTCAAATCGGCTGTATGGGGGTAGGCGCCGCTGACCGTGTCTGTATGCTCACCCTCAAAGGTATAGGTATCCACCGTGTCGGTGGATTCTGTGTTCACCTTCGTAAAGACCTGGTCGGAAAAGGCAACGGCCTCAAAGCTCTTGACTACCATATAATCGCCCAGGGGATCATCGAAAGTCACGTAGCCGTCTGTTTCGGGCTTGTCTGTAACATGCGTGGGGCCTGCCAGTGTGATAGATATGGAATTGAAGATGTTCTCAAAGACCTTGCTCAACTCATCAGCGCTGGAAGCCGCCATATAGTAATTTGCTTTGTCGGGTTTGTCGCCGAAGTTCCAGTTCCAGTAACCACCCCACCACTTATCTATATGAGAGTAAGTGGCAAGGGGGTAGTTGCTGGAGACCGCCTGCATAAACTTGTTTTCATTCGACGTGCTGTTAACGTCGGCGCTCGGGTCAGCACCGTCGAAAATACCAACGGTGTAGACCTCGGCACCTGTATTCTTGCTCTTGAGGGATTTAGCCGTTGCGACGGCAGAGGAAGCTACCGAAGACTCAAAATCGGATTGCGAGGTAGGTGTACCATCGGTAAAGAAGATGACAACCTTTTTGGCATCGCTGCGCGCAGATTCCAACGCTTTTTGGGCTTGCAGCAAGCCATTGTCCGCCTGTGTGGAACCGGCAGGTCCAATACCACTGACCGCAGTTTTGAGCGCAGCGGCACCGGTGTTATCACATACGGTAAGCCCCTGTACGATCTGCGAGTAGTTGTATGTGCGCCCCCATACGTCGCGGTAGGTATCATTGCCGATTCTGTCCGTTGTTTTGCCGGAAAATTTCACGATGGACAGTTTGATTTTCTTATCTTTATCCGCGATTTTCTCGTTCTGAGTTTTGGCGTTGTCAATAAAGGCATTGACAGCGCTTTTCAGCGCGGCCATGCGCGTTGTGCCACCGCTCATAGTCTCATCCATACTGCCGGAGGCATCCAGCACCATGACAATATCCAGAGCCTGTGTATCGGTGGTGGTGGTAGACGCATAGGAGGACAGCGCAGACAGCGCGACCAGGAAATCAGCGTCTTTGGGCACTGCGATAGAGCCCTGGCTCGGCAAGTCGATTTTGTCTTTCTCCACCGTTTTGTCGGCCCAAATACGGCCTGTGGTGGCGTTGTTATAAGCCTGCGTATACGCCCACGCGTTCATCGTGTTGGGGTCGCTGATGGTTTGGCTACCGTCGGTAGCTGTTTGTGCCACGGCGGTTTCCCCCTCTGCATAGGCAGAGACAGGGACCAGCACCGTGAACAGCAGCGCCAGCGTCAACAGGGCGGTTTGCAACCGTACAAGTTTACTATGCATAGTTTCTATTCAATCCTTTCTCTTTGTTGCGGGGACATCTATAAATAAACAGGGCCAAACCCCGGTATGCCTGATAAATCTATCCGAATTTACTTGAAATTGCCCTTATCGCTTTTCCTTAAAAAAGGGTACAAAAAATCCACTATACCTAGTATAGTACAGTGGATTTATCAGAATATCTATTACCCAAAGGTTAGCAATTTGCCATCCATGCGGCCAGCCGCCGGCGTTTGGAGCGGGTGTCCCCCTCAATGTTCAGCTTAGAATAAATGCGGTTGCAATATTGCTTGACGCTGCCCTCGGATAGAAACAGTCTCGCCGCGATCTCACGGTTGGAAAGCCTTGCGGCAATCAGTGCGCAGATTTCGCGCTCACGCTCTGTCAGCACATCAAACCCTGCCGGATAGGCACGGGCATACAGGAGCCCGGCGCTGTGCGTCTCCAGCGCCTCCCCAAGCGCCTGAATCCGGCTTGTAAAAGCATCCTGCGGCATATCCTGCAAAAGCGGTTTTAGATAGCGGTAGTTCTCCGCAAAAGGAAGCACCAGACCATCCATTTTTGCTTCCTGCAGGGTTTCCTGCAGCAGCGCGGCAGCCTCGGTCTGTTTGGCCATCATCGCGTAGGCGGCGGCCGTCTGGATGCGCAGGTACAGCGCAACCAGACTGTAACGGAAAGCGGCGGCTCCCTCCAGCAGCTTTTCACTTCGGCCTATGACCTTCGGCCACGCCTTTTGGGTCAGATAGACCTGATTTTCAATCAGCAGAATCATCGGACGCCCGGGCGCAAGAAAGTTTATGCCCTCCAACCGATGCAGGCGGAACGCCTCCGGTATCGCTTCTTCCTGCCCAAGCAGCGCATAATAGTAGGCACAGCAGGCATCCCAAAAGCGTACCCACGGGGCATTGTGCTGTTGCTGCAGCAGCTCATAGCGCCCCAGCGGCGTATAACGGGGGGGGGTACCCTGACCAAACAGGGAAAGCCGAAGCGAGAGAAAGTCACCGCAGAGCGCAATATTCTCCTGCCCGCTGCCGTCCGTCTGCGCATAGGTGCGCTCCAGCGCAATCATTGCATCATCAAGCTGCCCGCGCGTAAAAGCAGCTTCCGCCTGCATCAGGCGGTCAGCCCCTATGCCGTGATTATCTGTAATTTTACAGTAGTGCGGCATACAGCTTTCCATGTCTGCCAGTTCGGCATCCAGCGCACCGGGCTTGCTGTGGTACATCATCAGCACCGAGGGCGAATTAAATGTCCATCTGTTCGCTTTTTGGATACTGATAGCCGGGCGCGTCATTTTTTCGCTGGCGCTGCGGTGCAGTACGCTCATGGCCGCTATATCATTATAAAAAAGGAAGCTTGTGATCAGGTCGCACTCCCCTAATAGGTTACTGCGGTATTCCTCGGGCCATGCGGGGTGCTCTTCAACAGTCTCCAACAGAAGGTTTTTCAATTCCAGCATTTTGGGAATCTGATGCCAGTTGAACATACAACGCATCAGCACCAGCAGGGCAATCGGGTGTTCCTTCAGCGTTGATTTTGGGCAGGCCTCCAGATCGGCCAGGGCTATTTTGGGCCGCGTGATAGCCAGACGAATGCCGGTGTCCTTCTCAACCACACGCAGCAGCGCATCATAATCGCCGCAGGCACGGTAGGCCGTCATGGCGTGCAGCAGGTGCCCATGCTGCTCATACCATTGGCCGTATCGGTCGTAATAGGCGGTCTGCTTCTCTGCCGGCAGCTTATGGAACGCCCGCATGGCGCAATGCTTCATCACGTGATGGCAGCGATACCGGTCACTGTCCGGCAAGCGCTTTACAAAAGCATTGCGGGTGGTCAAATCTGCCAGCAGCTCGGCGGCATCCTCCCGCCCTGTGACAGCTTTGGCCATTTCGATGGTAAACTCATCGGCCAAACCCAGCACGGTTAAAAATTCCTGCTGCATGGGCGGCAGCGGGTCGATCATGGCAGCCGTAAACAGGTTGTATATATCAGAACCGCGCTCCGGCAGGGCACCACGGTCCGCCAGGGCCCGCAAATTCAGATAGACGGCTGAGATCCAGCCCTCCGTTGTGTAGAGAAGCTGCTGCAGCTGACTCTCTGTCAGGTCGGCACCGCAGCGGCGGGTGTAGACGGCGAGGTCATCTTTGTCCAGCCGCAGCTGCTTGGGGCCAAGGATACATACCCTGCTGCACAGCTTCGTAATTTCAGCTTGCGAAAGGAAGTGGTTTCTGCTGGCTATAATGATATGTACATTCTTAGGGAGCCGGACAGCACATTTGCAAAGAAAATCTGCGCAGCGGGGACCTCGCAGCAGATGGTAATCATCCAGAAAAATATAGAACGGGCCTGTTCCGGCCAACGCGCGGTTCATGTCATCCATCAGCAGCATGACGCCTTGAAGATCCGACGGCAATTCATATTGGCGCAGGAAATCAAGGCCCGCATGTGCAAAGGCTGACTGCACACTCCGCCAGAAGATTGCCAGACTGTCGGAGTAAATGCTGATGCGAACCACCCGCGTACCGGGTACTTTGCTGCGTTCCCCCAAAAACCAGTTGACAGCGGTGGTTTTACCGTACCCCATGGGAGCAACCACGCAGGTCATTGCGTATTGGTCGATCTGCTGCAGCTGTGCCTGCAAGCGATCCGACATATAGATGTCATTGAAATTGGTATTTCGATTTTGCATAATCGTGACCTTACAATCGATCAAGTCCATCACTTTTGAACTTACTGTTCTTATTATAGTATAATTATAGTATAAAATCACCTAAAAAACAAGAAAAAACCAGCATGAAAGCGCAAAACGTTCCAGTTAAAAAGGGAAGTGATCGACGCCAGCTTTACGAGCATGGGTGTCGGCTGTTGGCTTTGCTCCACCGCCGAGGGGCAGTGTACCTGCTGGACTGTTACGTTCAACGAAAACTTCTACTTGTTTTCATACAGAAATTATGATATAATTTCTGTATGAAAGAGAGGTGCTATCTATGCCGAACATTCG
>ERZ1035001.71-NODE-71-length-66075-cov-18.500197_pt1 | contig 66075 bp, 56 predicted proteins | sample MGYA00520685_ERZ1035001 | MGnify/ENA primary metagenome ERZ1035001 (study PRJEB33766, sample SAMN09781749) | gut metagenome | biome: gut microbiome | host: Homo sapiens | place: Madagascar | study: EMG produced TPA metagenomics assembly of the PRJNA485056 data set... | reverse complement strand
TATGCGCCCGTGCAGTGCAGCCTACGGCGGGCGGATATGGAATCCGCCCCTACAGGCATTGAAAATTTACGAGCAGCTCAATGGCAATGCGTCCCCGGCAGCGGCAGCTGTGCCTCTCTGACCTCCTGCGCGGGTTTCTGCATATGCTGGTGCTTGCCGCCGCGCTCGAGAGCAGTGACGCCGGTGCGGCAAAGCTCCAGAATCTCATAGCCCTTGAACATCGTCAGGAAAGCGTCGATTTTATCCGGCTTGCCGGTCAGTTCAAATACCATGCTGTCAGGCGACAGGTCGATGATTTTCGCCTTGTAGATGCTGGAAATCTCCCGCAGCTCGGCGCGGTTTTGGCTGTCGCAGGCTACCTTTAACAGCAGAAGCTCGCGCTGTAAGCTCTTGTCGGGGTCCAGCTCAAAGACCTGGCGGGTGACTTCGAGGCGTTCCGTCTGCAAAATCAGCTGGGTCAGGGCCTGCTCGCTGCCGCGCAGCGTGACCGTAATGCGGCTGACTTTGGGGTCATTCGTAGCCGAGACGGTCAGGCTGTCAATGTTGAAGCCACGGCGGCAGAACAGGCTGGAAATGCGGGCCAGAACGCCGTTGGAGTTATCGACCAGCAGGCTGATGACCCGCCGGGTGTTGTTGTTTTGTTCCATGCGTGTCACCTCATTCCATGATGATATCGTTGATGGTGCCGCCGCCGGGGATCATCGGAAGGACTTTTTCATCCTTGCCGATGCGGCAATCGATCCAGCTCGGGCCTTTCTGCTGCATGGCGTCGGCGAAAGCCGCCTTGAACTCGGCGGGAGTCGTGGCGCGGTAGCCCTTGGCCCCAAAGCCCTCGGCCAGCTTGACAAAGTCGGTGCGGCGGTGCGGGTCGGTGTCGGAGTAGCGCTTCTCGTAAAAAGTCGTCTGCCACTGGCGCACCATGCCAAGCACCTGGTTGTTGAAGATGACTGTGATAATGGGCAGGCCATAGCTGACGGCGGTGCAGGCCTCGTTCAGGTTCATGTGGAAGGAGCCGTCGCCGGTCAGCATGACGACGCGGGCATCGTTGCCCAGCGCCATCTGTGCGCCGATGGCCGCGCCGTAGCCGAAGCCCATCGTGCCCAATCCGCCGCTGGTCAGGAACCCACGGCTCTTGGTGTGGTGCAGGTATTGCGCCGCCCACATCTGGTGCTGGCCGACGTCGGTGACGTAGACGGCCTCGGGACCGGCCTGGCTGCAGATTTCGTCGATGATCTGATGGGGTTTCAGCTCGGTATCGCTGTCCACCGGCTTATAATCGTTCTTCTGCCAGCCGCGGATCTGCTCCATCCAGAGCTTGTGCCCGGTCTTTTCGACGTAGGGCAGAATTGCCTGCAAAATGTAGCTGGCGTCGCCGGTCAGGCTCAAATCGACGTCGACGTTCTTGCCCAGCTCGCTGGGGTCGATGTCGATTTGAATGATTTTTGCGCGCTTGGCAAAGCTGTCGGGGTTCAGCGCCACGCGGTCACTGAACCGCGTGCCCACGGCGATGACGAGGTCGGCCTCATCAATGGCTTTGTTGGCGGCGTAGCAACCGTGCATACCCAGCAGGCCCAGATTGTGCGGCTCGCCGTAGCTGAGAACACCCGCGGCCATCAGGGTGTAGGTGGCGGGCATGCCGGTCTTTTCCAGCAGGTCGCGCAGGGGCTGGCAGCCCGCCGCACTGCGCACACCGCCGCCGAAGTAGACGATGGGGCGCTCCGACTCGTTGATGAGGCGGGCGGCTTCCTTGACGTCCTCTTCATTATAATAGGTCACGGTGCGGATGAGTTCCGGTGCTTTGGGGGTGAACTCGCAGGAGGTCGCCGTGATATCCTTCGGGATATCGACGAGCACCGGGCCTTTGCGGCCGGACTGTGCAATGCGGAAGGCCGCACGCATCGTGTCGGCCAGATCCTCTACCCTGCGCACCGTGTAGTTGTGCTTGGTGATGGGCATTGTGATGCCCTCAATGTAGGCCTCCTGGAAGGAGTCTTTACCCAGCAGCGTCGTGGCGACATTGCCGGTGAAGGCGACCATCGGCACGCTGTCCATGTAGGCCGTGGCAATGCCGGTGACAAGGTTCGTCGCACCCGGGCCGCTGGTGGCCAGCACAACGCCGGTACGGCCCGTGGCGCGGGCGTAACCGTCCGCCGCGTGGGACGCGCCCTGCTCGTGGGCGGTCAATACGTGATGTATACGGTCGGAATTTTTATACAATTCGTCATACAGATTCAGCACGGCGCCGCCCGGATAGCCGAACAGGGTATCGACGCCCTGCTCGACCAACACTTCGACGAAGATCTGTGAACCGGTCAATTTCATGGTGTTTGCTCCTTCCTACTTCCTGTGCGACTTCCCCGGGGCATCCGTATGGCGGGATTCCCTCACCCCGCTGCGGCCCGGTAAGAGGCAATATAAGAAAACAGGCTTTGCCCCTTGCTTTTCCAAGAGACAAAGCCTGTGCATTTCACATACTCTGCGGTACCACTCTCATTGGGGCATTGCCCCCATCTCATGAACCTCTAACAAGATCCGGCACTGTAACGGGTGCGCCCGTACCGCCCTACTGTGATTTTCGGGTGGTCTGCTCCGGGATCAGTTCGCGGCTTGCCTGCCTTGCTGCCTTGCACCGACCGGCAGTTCTCTGAAAGGGGCGGAACCGTTACTAACTTCCCATCCAAGCATTATCTGGATTTATGGTAAACTATACCGTACTTTTGCACGTTTGTCAAGACTTCTTTGAAAATTCTGCAACAAACCTTGCAACTTTTTGTCGCGGCAGTTATACTGGGGTAAAGAGTGTTTCTCTTGGGAAAGGATTATAAACTATGTTACGTAATGAATGGCTGGCCCATCTGGATGGGCTTGTGGTGTTTCGCGGCCTGCTGGCGGCCGAGCCGCTGTGCACGCTGCGTGCGGCGCTGGCGGCGGACGATGCCGCCCTGACCGGCGCAGTGGCCGCGTTTGAGGCGGCGCTGTTTGCCCGCGGCACCAACTGGACCGATGCCCTGCTGGAAGCGGTGCTCGAGGATGAGAACCTTTGTTTAAAGGTTGCCGCCGGGCAGGATGCCGGACCGGTGCTGGAAAAGGCAATGGATGATGAATTGGACTTTCTGCAAGCGTTGGGCCGTGCACCGCTGGACGAGGTGTTCCCCGGTGCGGCAGCGTTCCTGCCCCGGTGGCAGGTCACGCCCGACGCCGATTACCACGCGGCCTACGCAGCCCGCCGTGCGGCCATGGGCCAGAAGGGTTACGGTATGTTTGCCCGCCACCATGTCTTTGCGCTGGAAGAGGGCCGCCTGGTGCCGGTGCGCTACCCCGACCCGCAGCGTTTGAGCGAGCTGCCCGGCTACGAGCAGGAGCGGGAGAAGGTCATCGCCAACACCCGCGCCCTGCTGGAAGGCCGCCCCGCCAATAACGTTTTGCTGTACGGCGATGCGGGCACCGGAAAATCCAGCACGGTCAAGGCCATTGCCAACGAGTTCGCCCCCGACGGCCTGCGCCTGATCGAAGTGAAGAAAAACCAGCTGTACCAGATTCCTGCCCTGATGGACGAACTGGCGAAAAATCCGCTGAAATTCATCCTGTTTATCGACGATTTGAGCTTTGCGTCCAACGATGATAACTTTGCCGCGCTGAAAGCGATTCTGGAGGGTGGCGTCGGCGGGCGCAGCCATAACGTGGCGGTCTACGCAACCAGCAACCGCCGCCACCTGGTCAAGGAGACAATGGCCGACCGCAGCGGCGACGACCTGCACGCGATGGACACTCGCCAGGAACTCATGAGCCTGTCGGCCCGGTTCGGCCTGACGGTGACGTTCCAGCAGCCCGACAAGGACCGCTACGACCGCATTTTGCTGGAACTGGCGAAGCAGTACAACGTCCAGATGCCCAGCGACCAGCTGTTCATCAAGGGCGCGGCCTTCGCTCTGCGTGCCGGCGGCCGCAGTCCCCGCGTGGCAAAACAGTTTGTGGAATTGCTGGCGGCGGGGGTCAAGGTCTGACCTTGACAGCGAAGAAATAAGAGAGAGGAGAGAAGAGAGTCTGGCAAGAGAAAATCTCTTTTCTCTTTTCTTTTGACTTGGTTTACGTTTACCTTAGTTTACGTTTACGCCCTCTCTGTTACCAGCTTAAATCCGGCCTCGGTCAGCTTCTCCTTGATCGTCTCGATCTGCGCGGCGTCGCGGGTCTCTAGCCCCAGCTTCAGGAAACAGCTGGTGATGGCCATGTTCGCGTCACTGCGGTCGTGGTGGACGCTGACGACGTTTGCGCCGCAGGCCGAGACAATGTCGCTGACCAGGCTCAGCTGGCCGGGCTTGTCCTCCAGGGCAATCATCAGGTTCGTTTTGCGGCCGCTCATGACCAGGCCGCGGGTGATGACGCGGGAGAGAATGTTCACATCAATGTTGCCGCCGGAAATCAGGCAGACGGTTTTCTTGCCCGCCAGCGGCAGCTTGCCGAACAGCGCGGCAGCCACCGGCGTGGCACCTGCGCCCTCGGCCACGAGCTTCTGGTTCTCCATCAGCGCTAGGATGGCGGCAGCGATCTCGTCCTCACTGACCGTGACAATGTCGTCCACGTACTGGCTCACCATGTCAAAGGTCGTCTCACCGGGCGTCTTGACCGCAATGCCGTCGGCAAAGGTCACGGCGGAGTCCAGCGTCTCGTACTTGTGATCGTGGAACGCGTGCTCCATGCTGGGGGCACCCGCCGCCTGCACGCCGTAGATTTTTACCTCGGGACGCAGGCTCTTGATGGCAAACGCCACGCCGGAAATCAGGCCGCCGCCGCCGATGGGCACGATGACCGCGTCCACATCGGGCAGCTGGTCGAGGATCTCCAGGCCGATGGTTCCCTGCCCCGCAATGACCAGCTCGTCGTCATAGGGGTGGATGAAGGTCATGCCAGTCTGCTCCTGCAGTTCCACGGCGCGGTCATGGGCGTCGTCGTAGGTGCCCTTGACCAGCTCGACCTCTGCGCCCAGCCGCTTGGTGCTTTCCACTTTCATAATAGGGGCACCGTCCGGCATACAGACAACGCTCTTGATGCCCATGCGGGTGGCGGCCAGCGCCACGCCCTGTGCGTGGTTGCCCGCCGAGCAGGCGATGACGCCCTTGGCACGTTCTTCCGCCGAAAGCTGGCTGATTTTGTAGTACGCGCCGCGCACCTTGAAGCTGCCGGTGACTTGCAGGTTCTCAGTTTTCAGGTAGAGGTCAGTGCCCGGGCAGAGGCGCGGGGCGGCAATTAAATCCGTTTTGCGGGCGACCTGCTTTAAAATGAACTTGGCGTGGTAGATTTTATCCAGTGTAAGCATGGCGTGCTCCTTCAATTTTGACAAGAATTCAGCCCGACCCGGGACTTGCCGGATCGGGCCGGGCCGCACCCTTGCGGCCGGGACACTGACATGAGTATAGTTGAAATTTGCTAATTTGTAAAGTGAAATATTTTCATGATTAAAATGCACAATTAGGCTGCTTAATTATTGTGCAATTCTACCACTATGTTCTAACCCGAGGATGTTGTATAATAGAGTTAACGATGGCAAAATATGTTTGCTTTTTAACAATCATCTGTTACGTCAAGGAGGCAGTTTCCGTATGGATATCCGTTATTCCTGCAACCAGCGCGATTTCAAGCGCTACACCACCGAGGAAACCCGAAACGAAATGCTCATCACCGGCCTGTACAAGGCGGACGAGGTCGTGGCCGTGTACAGCCACGTGGACCGCATGGTGACGCTGGGCTGTATGCCTGTACATGAGGAAGTCCCCATCGACAAGGGCATCGACGTCTGGGCCAATTTCGGCACCCATTACTTCCTGGAGCGCCGCGAGATCGGTATTTTCAACATCGGCGACGGGGCCGGCACCATCACGGCGGACGGCCAGGAATACCACCTGAACTACAAGGACTGCCTGTACATCACGAAGGGCAACGAAAAAGTTACTTTTAAGAGTGACGACCCCGAGCACCCGGCCAAATTCTACATGGTTTCTGCCCCGGCCCATTGCAGCTACGAGAACAAGCTCATCACCATTGAGCAGGCCGCCAAGCGCCCCCTGGGCAGCGTTGAGACCTGCAACAAGCGTACCATCAACCAGTTTATCCACCCCAGCGTCCTCAAGACCTGCCAGCTGTCCATGGGTATGACCGCCCTGGAGCCGGGCAGCAACTGGAACACCATGCCCAGCCACACCCACGAGCGCCGCATGGAGATCTACACCTACTTTGAAGTTCCCGAGGGCCAGGTCGTTTTCCATATGTGCGGTGAGCCTACCGAGACCCGCCACATCGTCATGCACAACTACGACGCCGTTATCAGCCCCTCCTGGAGCATCCACAGCGGCGTAGGCACGTCGAATTACACCTTTATCTGGGCCATGGGCGGCGAGAACATGGAGTTTGACGACATGGACAACATCGCCACCACCGACCTGCGCTGAACGCAAAAAGCGCACATATCTTGCGCTGGCCTGCGCAAAAAATGCGCAACAAATTTTGCGCACCAAGCATCCTGTTTACTTGAATTCATGCGCCCGAGATACGGACGCTTGAATATATGACTGTTACAAACTTTAGGAGGTTTTGCATCATGTCTGTTTGCACCCCGAAATCCTTCGACCTGACCGGCAAGGTCGCGCTCATCACCGGCGCTTCCTACGGCATCGGCTTTGCCATTGCTACCGCTATGGCAAACTGCGGCGCCAAGATCGTCTTTAACGACATCAAGCAGGAGCTGGTTGACAAAGGCCTGGCCGCCTACAAAGAGGCTGGCATTGAGGCCTACGGCTATGTCTGCGACGTCACCAATGAGGACGCCGTCAACGCCATGGTCAAGCAGATCACCGAGGAAGTCGGCCACATCAATGTGCTGGTCAACAACGCCGGTATCATCAAGCGCATCCCGATGATCGAGATGACCGCTGCCCAGTTCCGCCAGGTCATCGACGTTGACCTGAACGCTCCCTTCATCGTTGCCAAGGCCGTTATCCCCGATATGATCGAGCAGGGCGGCGGCAAGATCATCAACATCTGCTCCATGATGAGCGAGTTGGGCCGCGAGACTGTTTCCGCCTATGCTGCTGCCAAGGGCGGCCTGAAGATGCTGACCAAGAACATCGCTTCTGAGTACGGCCAGTACAACATCCAGTGCAACGGCATCGGACCTGGCTACATCGCCACCCCGCAGACTGCCCCCCTGCGCGAGATCCAGCCCGATGGCTCTCGTCATCCCTTCGACCAGTTCATCGTTGCCAAGACCCCCGCTGAGCGCTGGGGTGAAGCCGAGGATCTGGGCGGCCCCGCCGTGTTCCTTGCCTCTGAGGCTTCCGACTTTGTCAACGGTCTGATCCTCTACGTCGATGGCGGCATCCTGGCCTACATCGGCAAGCAGCCGGGCTGATACTTTCTTCGGAGAAGAAAGTAATCAAAGAAGCTTTCAAAATTTATCCCATGAAAGGGATATATAATAAAGCAAAAAGGACATCCGCTCGTAAAAAGGCGGATGTCCTTTTTTGTTTAGCCGCACGGTAAACGCGCTTTTTCGGGCAGGCTGCGGGCCGCACATGTGCAGCCCCTACCTCGCAACGTTTGTAGGGGGGCGGCGTCCTTGATGCCCCGCGGAAGGGCTGAATCTCTCCCCTACTGCCGTAACTTTACTCGATGGTCACGCTCCACTTGAACTCTTTCGTCTCGTTGGGGGCCAGCTCAATGTGGCGGCCTTCCTCATTGACGGAGTTTGCCCAGCCGTTCCACGGCTCCATGCAGACGAAGCTCTCGGCGTCCTGCTGCCAGAGTACGCCGTTGGAGAAAACGCTCTCGTCAAAGGCAACCGTGACCTTGTGGCCGTTGCCGGCATCGGTCAGCTGCATCGGGCTTTTTACGCCGGTCAGCAGACGGATGGAGTCGGCGCTGCCTTCCTTGCGGGTCAGCGTGATCGTCTCGGGCGCAGCGGGCTGCTCGCCCTTGGCGCTCTCGCTGCAGGTGGCGGCGTCAATGGCAAAGGAGACATTGTCGAGGCTGGTCACGCCGAAGTAAGGGTGGAAACCAACGCTAAACGGCAGCGCCTTGTCACCGGTGTTGGCGACGGTCAGAGCCAGCGTGGCGGTATTGCCAACCAGCGTGTAGCGCATGGTGAGGGCAAAATCAAACGGATAGACAAATTTTGTTAAACCGTTGGGGGTCAGGGTCAATTCAATGGCGCTGTCGTCGGCGCTTTTGACCTGCCAGGGCACCAGGTCGGCCAGACCGTGGACCTCGATGGGATAGGCTGTGCCGCCGAAGTGCTGCACGCCGCCGTCCGGCTTGCCGCAGTTTGGGAACAGGATGGGGATGCCGCAGCGGGGGCGGTCGGTGGATTCAAAGTTCTTATCGCGCAGCCACAGGTACTCATCACCGTTCTTGGTGAAAGAGGTAGCCATGCCGCCCTTCTCGGGCGTGACGGTGAACGCGCACTCGCCGTCGGTCAGGGTCAGGGTCTTATACGATGCGCCGTACTTTTCGTAGACGCCGGTGGTCAGTTTGGACATAAATACATCCTCCTTATCAAATGCTTGTAGGGGCCGCACATATGCGGCCCGCAACTTTACGGCAGATGGCCGTTTATGGGTAAGTCGCGGGCCGGGCATGCCCGGCCCCTACAAGGGGTTACAATCAATTATATCACAAATTCGCTTACAGCACCACGCCGTCCTTGAAAATGGAGATCTCGCGGAAGCCCTTCTTCTCGGCGCAGGTCTGCTTGCCGGAGGCAACGTCCAGCACCAGCTGGTACAGGTCGGCACCGGCCTCGTCCAGCGTGCGCTCACCGTCGGCGACAACGCCCGCATTGAAATCGATCCAGGTCTTTTTCTTGGCGGCCAGCTGGCTGTTGGTGGCAATCTTCAGCGTCGGGGCGGGGGCACCAAACGGCGTGCCGCGGCCCGTGCTGAACAGCACCATATGTGCACCGGCGGCAGTCAGCGCGGTGGCGGAAACCAGGTCGTTGCCGGGGCCGTACAGCATATTCAGGCCCTTGGTCACGACCGGTTCACCGTAGCCGATGACGTCCATGATGGGGGCGGAGCCGCCCTTCTGCACACAGCCGCAGGACTTGTCCTCCAGCGTCGTGATGCCGCCCTGCTTGTTGCCCGGGCTGGGGTTATCATAGACGACCTCGTTGTGGCTGATGAAATACTCCTTGAAGCCGTTGATCATCTTGACGGCCTTCTCAAAGACTTCCTCGTTCTGGCAGCGATCCATCAGGAAACCCTCGGCACCAAACATTTCAGGCACCTCGGTCAGCACGGTGGAGCCGCCGCGGGCGCACAGCATATCGCTGAAACGGCCAATCGTCGGGTTGGCGGTGATGCCGGACAGGCCGTCCGAGCCGCCGCACTTCATGCCGATGACCAGCTCGCTGGCGGGGATCGCCTCGCGCTGGAACTGTCCGGCGTAGGCGGCAAGTTCTTTAAGGATCTCGCGGCCTGTGACCAGCTCGTCCTCCACGTCCTGGCAGGTCAGGAATTTGACGCGGTCGTGGTCGTAGTCGCCCAGCTCTGCCAGGAACTGCTCGTGGGTCAGGTTCTCGCAGCCCAGGGAGAGTACGAGCACTGCGCCCGCGTTGGGGTGGCGCACCAGAGAGGCCAGCAGCTTGCGGGTCTGGGCGTGGTCATGGCCGGTCTGGGAGCAGCCGAACGGATGGGTAAAGGTGTACAGGCCGTCGATGCTGCCGGTGACGAGATCTTGATTATCGCGCACCAGCGTCTTGGCGCAGTCGTTGACGCAGCCGACGGTGGGGATGATCCAGATTTCGTTGCGGATAGCGGCACGGCCATCCTTGCGGCGGTAACCCATAAAGGTCTCGGGCACAACCGGGGTCAGCGGATGCACGTTGGGGTGGTAGCTGTACTCGACCTCGCCGGAGAGGTTCGTGTGGATGTTGTGGGTGTGCATCCAGGTACCAGGCACGGCGTCCGCCGTGGCATGGCCGATGGGAAAGCCGTACTTGATGACGTTTTCGCCCTCTTTGATGGGGGCGATGGCCATCTTGTGGCCCTGGGGGATATCCTCGACGGCGGTGATGGTGGTGTTATCGACCGGGACGGCCGTGCCCTTGGCGATGGGATGCAGGGCGACGACGACGTTATCTTTGGGGTTGATCTTAATGGCGATGGGCATAAGATGTCTCCTTACTCATAATAGAAACTGGGGCCGGAGGGCATTCTCCGGCCCCAGTGGGGTACGTTTGAGCCTTCCCCAGAGGGGGAAGGTGGCCGTAAGGCCGGATGAGGGGCAGGTGTGCGGGGGCAGACCGTAAACGGTCAATATCGGCAGACGCACCCCTCATCAGTCATCTTCGGTGACAGCTTCAGTCTACGCGCTAAGAGCCGCCTTCGGCGGTTGCGCTCCGACACGCGCCTGCGGGCGCAGTCCCTCGGGGAGAAGCCTTTATGGGCTTACAGGCAGCTCTTGTAAGCGGCCAGCGCACCATTCTCACGAATAGCGGTCAAGTTCTTGACGGTGGCTTCCTCGAAGCCGGGAACCTTGGTCAGATCCTGGCCCCACATCTTCTCGTTGGTCATGACGGCATGGACAAGCGTCGGAATATCGTCGTTCTTGTGCTCGTTGTAGAACTCAAGGACCCAGCGGTCGTCGGAGACCGTGTACTCGTTGCCCTTGGCGCGCTTGCAGACCAGGCCCTTGTCGGTCAGCTCCTGCACATCGTTGGTATAGAAGGCGATGTAAGCGGCAAAGCTCATGGTCAGGCAGGTGGGCAGCTTGCCGTTCTTCTCGACATACTCGAGGAAGGACGGCATATTGCGGGCACGCCACTTGGAGGTGGAGTTCAGGGAAATGCTCATCAGCTCATGGTTGACGAACGGGTTGTTGAAGCGGTCCTCAACAGCGGCGGCGAACTTCTTGCAGTCCTCCTGATCCAGCGGCAGAATGGGGACGACTTCCTCGGACAGCATCTTGTTCATATAGCCCAGAACGGTGGCGTCGTGCATGCAGTCGCGCACGATGTCAAAACCGGCCAGGTAAGCGCCCAGGACAAAGCCGGTGTGGGCACCGTTCAGGATGCGGACCTTGCGCTTCTTGTAGGGACTCATGTCGGGGGTCACGAAAACGTGATCCTCAAGACCGGCTTTGCGGAAAGGCAGGATGTCGTTCAGCTTGGTGTCGCCCTCGATGACCCAGACGCCAAAGACCTCGCCGACGTCCAGCAGGGGGTCAGCGTAGCCGTGCTTTTCTTCCAGCTCGGCAACTTCCTTCGGGTCACGGATGCGGCCCGGAACGATGCGGTCAACCAGAGAGCCGCAGAAGGTGCAGTCCTCGTTGACGTACTTCTTGAAGCCGTCCTCCAGGCCCCACTGCTCGATGTACTGGTTGACGCACTTGAGCAGCTCCTTGCCGTTGTTGTCGATCAGCTCACAGGCCAGCATGATGATGCCCTTCTTGCCGGCCTTATAGCGGTGATACAGCACCTGGGTCAGCTTGCCGGGGAAGCTGGATGCGGGCTCGTCCTCCAGCTTGCAGGCGGGATCGTAGGCGATGCCGGCCTCCGTGGTGTTGGAAACGATGATTCCCAGGTCGTCGCTGGCGGCGACTTCCATCATCTGGTCGAAGCCTTCCTTCTCATACGGGTTCAGGCAACGGGAGACACTGGAGATAACGCGTTTGTCATCGACCTTCTGGCCGTTTTCGCTGCCGCGCAGGTACAGAGTGTACAGGCCCTCCTGCTCGTTGATCATCTTGGTAAGGCCCGGGGCGATGGGCTGGACCAGAACGCACTTGCCGTTCCAATCGGCCTTCTCGTTGGCCAGATCGAACCAATAATCTACAAATGCGCGCAAGAAGTTACCTTCGCCGAACTGCAGCACTTTCTCGGGTGCATTCTTCAGAATGTAGCCGTTGTAGCCGGATTTTGCAAGAACTTCATAATTCAAGGTTTCCATAAACGCTTCTCCTTACTTAATAACAATTCTGGTGCGCGGCAGTGGGGGCCGCAGCACGCCTTGTTACCTACATTGTATTTTTTTTGGCCTGGTTCGTCAAGTTCCATTCTGTAATCAGCGCACATATTTTGCGCAATTTTCCGGTCTTTTTTGGGATTCCGCATCTTGCACAACAAGCCACCGCATTTTTTGGCTATAATTTCGATTAACGAGCAATTTTCGCAACTTGCTAAAGCATTTTTTATTATGTATAATAGTAGCAGAGTATGTGGTTTTGGGCCGAAAAAGATGCGCAAAGTATGTGCTATCCGGCCCGGTGCCCACTCCCCCGCTATCATCCTTATAATGAATATAATGAAGGAGTGTCTGTACATGAAAGCGTTTATGGATAAGGACTTTTTGCTGGAGACCCCCACCGCGCAGCACCTGTACCACGATTATTCGGCCAAGCTGCCCATCATCGACTATCACTGCCATATTCCCCCGCAGGAAATTTATGAGAACCGCCGTTTTGAAAATATTGCGCAGGTCTGGCTGGGCGGCCATCAGGTCCTGGCCGACGGCAGCGACTACTACTTCGGTGACCACTACAAGTGGCGCGTGATGCGTTCCAACGGCGTGCCCGAGGAGTATATCACCGGCGACAAGCCCGACCGCGAGCGCTTCCAGAAGTTTGCCGAAAGCCTGGAAATGGCCATCGGCAACCCGATGTATACCTGGTGCCACCTCGAGCTGAAGAAGTACTTCGGCTATGAGGGCGTGCTGAACGGCGAGACTGCCGAGGAAGTCTGGAACCTCTGCAACGAGAAGCTGCAGAACGACCCGAAATTGACCGTCCGCGGCCTGATCGAGCAGAGCAACGTCGCCATGGTCGGCACCACCGACGACCCCATTGACTCCCTCGAGTGGCACAAGAAAATCAAGGAGGACCCCTCCATCAAGGTCGTCGTCGCTCCTTCCTTCCGCCCCGACAAGGCCCTGAATATCCGCAAGGAGGGCTTCGCCGACTACATCCACAAGATGGAAGAGGTCGTGGGCCGCAAGTTTGCCTGCGCCGACTGCGTTGCCAGCGCCCTGGAAGAGCGCCTGGAATTCTTCGTCGAGATGGGCTGCCGCGCTTCTGACCACGGCTTGGACTATGTCCCCTACGTTGACACCGATGCCGAGAAGGCGACCGCCGCGTTCAAGAAGGCTATGGCCGGCGAGACCCTGACCCGGGAGGAGGGCGACGCCTATACCACCTACCTGCTGCTGAAGCTGGGCGCTGCCTACAAGAAACACAACGTTGCTATGCAGATTCATTACAGCTGCCTGCGCAACGTCAATGACAAGATGTACCGCAAGCTCGGCCCCGACACCGGCTTTGACATGATTGCCGTGACCGATTGCAGCGCCACCGTCAGCAGCCTGCTGAGCGCACTGACCAAGGCCGATGCCTGCCCGAAGGTCATCCTGTACAGCCTGAACCCCGCCGACTTTGATATGCTGGGCACCATCCTGGGCGCGTTCCAGGACGACGAGATCCCTGGCAAGATCCAGTTGGGCTCCGCTTGGTGGTTCTGCGACACTGACGACGGCATGTACCAGCAGATGAAGACCTTGGCCCGCCTGGGCCTGCTGGGCAACTTCATCGGCATGCTGACCGACAGCCGCAGCTTCCTGAGCTACACCCGCCACGAGTTGTTCCGCCGCCTGATGTGCAACCTGATCGGCAACTGGGTCGAGAACGGCCAGTACCCCAACGACGAGAAGGCTTTGAAGAAGATCGTTGAGGGTATCAGCTATTATAATGCCAAGCGGTATTTTAATCTGTGATATTCCTTGACTGAGATAGTGCAATCATAAACAGCACCGCCCCATCTGCTGATACGGCAGATGGGGCGGTGTTTTCTTTTAAAAGCAAGGCAGAGTTGTAGGGGCGGCACATGTGCTGCCCGCGGCTTTCCCGCAAGCAGTCGGAGCCTTACACACGCGGGTCGGGCATGCCCGCCCCCTACATGGCAGCACTTAGAGGTCGGTCTCGCTATTTTCGGAAATCTCCGGTACTTCCGGCATAGTGCGCAGCTGCTCCAGCGTAATGCCGTCCACATATTTGTTGATCAAATCATTCAGCCCGGACCAGAAATCCAGCGTGTGGCATTGGCCGCGGTGGGGGCAATCCACCGAGGAAGCCAGACACGGAATGGCTGTCAGCTCCCCTTCTACGGCGCGCAGAATCTCGCCGGAGGTGATTTCCGCCGCCGGGCGGGCCAGACGGTAGCCGCCCTGGGCACCGCGCACGCTGGATACCAGCCCCGCCTTTGCCAGCGGGGTGACGATCTGCTCCAAATATTTTAAGCTGATGCGCTGCTTGTCGCTGATTTCCTTTAACGGGATCAGATCATTGGGGCGGTTGGCAAGCTCCACCATCAGGCGCAAAGCGTAACGGTCACGGGTCGAGAATTTCATGTTCAGTCTCCCTTTTCCTGAGATTGTACTACTAATCATAGCATAATTATAGGAATTTTGCAAGCATTCAACCTATCTGCTTGGTAGGATATATGCAAAATGCCGAAATGTGCAATTTTATGCAAAAGGGTGTTGACAGAATGTGTTCACTGGCGTATACTGTGAGCCATGGAAAGCAAATCACCGCTGACCAAACAACGAGAGAAAGGGGTACAAGACTATGAACGCAGCCTATTCCGGTATGATGATGTGCATGTGCATGATGCGTAAGCGTCCTGTGCCAGCTTTCTTGCGCGCAAATTTCAGCGCATAAAGAAAACTTGCAGCGGGATGCCGGAGAAAACCGACATCCCGCTTTTGTTTGGAAAGGAAGTTTGTGACTATGGAAAGAGGTTCCATCTACAAGCAGCCCGGTGTGCGAATGTGACGTTTGAGGGAACAACACATTCACAAAACAACACATCTGACAATAAAAAGGAGATTACTACCATGAAAAAACTGATTTCTGCAACGCTCGCCGCTACCCTGGCCCTGAGCCTGGCCGCCTGCGGCTCCACCGCTTCCACCACCGAGACCGCTTCTTCCGAGGCTGCCTCCACCGAGAGCACCGCAGCTTCTTCTGAGGCTGCCGAGTCCACCAGCGACCTGGCTGGCACGACCCTGAAGGTCGCCGCCTCCCCCACGCCCCATGCCGAGATCCTGAATGTGGCCAAGGAGGTTCTGGCGGAGCAGGGCATCGACCTTGAGGTCGTTGAGTTCAGCGATTACGTCCAGCCCAACCTTGTGACCGAGAACGGCGAGGTTGACGCTAACTACTTCCAGCACACCCCCTACCTCGACAGCTTCAACGAGGAGAACGGCACCCATCTCGTCAGCGTCGGCGCTGTCCACTATGAGCCGTTCGGCATCTACCCGGGCAAGAGCAGCGACCTCGCCAACATCGCTGACGGCGCAACGATTGCCGTGCCCAACGACACCACCAACGAGGCCCGCGCCCTGCAGCTGCTGGCCGCTCAGGGTTTGATCACCGTGCGTGACGGCGCCGGTCTGACCGCCACCGTCAACGACATCACCGAGAACCCCCATAACGTGAAGATCGAGGAAATCGAGGCTGCCCAGCTGCCCCGCACCGTGCAGGACGTTGACTTTGCCGTCATCAACGGCAACTACGCAATAGAGGCTGGCTTCTCCGTCGGCAAGGATGCTCTTGCCACCGAGGACGCATCCTCTGAGGCTGCCCAGACCTACGCCAACGTTCTGGTCGTGAAGGAAGGCAACGAGAGCGACCCCGCCATCCAGGCCCTGTACGCCGCCCTGACCAGCGACAAGGTTAAGGATTACATCAACAGCACCTATGACGGCGCGGTCGTGCCCATTTTCTAAGAAAAAACATATCCGCGGTAAGGTCGTAGGGGCGAACATTGCTCGCCCCTACAGTGCAAGGCACCAAACAGCAAGAAAAACCTTGCAACCTGTCGTGAAATAGAGTAAAATTAACAGCGAATGGGTTTTACACTCATTCGCTATCTTTGTAAGTGAGGGAGAATACCCATGATCGAACTGCAACACCTGACCAAGCGCTTTGCCACGCAGGGTGGCACGGTCGTCGCGCTGAACGACATCAACCTAACCATCCGGGATGGCGATGTCTACGGCATCATCGGTATGTCGGGCGCCGGAAAATCTACGCTGGTACGCTGCATCAATATGTTGGAACGCCCCGACGAGGGCAGCGTCATCGTCAACGGAAAACAGATGCAGGACTTGAATGCGGCTGACCTGCGCGCCGCCCGCCGCGAAATTACGATGATCTTCCAGCAGTTCAACCTGCTGATGCAGCGGACCTGCCTGCGCAACATTATGTTCCCGATGGAGCTTGCCAAGGTCCCTAAGGAAAAGGCCGAGGCCCGCGCCCGCGAACTGCTGGAACTGGTCGGCCTGCCTGACAAGGCCGACGCCTACCCTGCCCAGTTGTCCGGCGGCCAGAAACAGCGCATTGCCATTGCCCGCGCCCTGGCGACCGACCCGAAGGTGCTGCTCTGCGACGAAGCGACGAGTGCCCTTGACCCCAACACGACCCACGCCATCCTGCAGCTGATCCAGAAGATCAACCGCGAACTGGGCATCACGGTCGTCATCATCACCCACCAGATGAGCGTGGTTGAGGAAGTCTGCAACCGCGTGGCGATTTTGGACAACGGTACCGTTGTCGAGGAGGGCGGCGTGCAGGCCATCTTCAGCCATCCTACTTCCAAGGCGGCACGCCGCTTGGTCTACCCCGCCGGCGCGCCCAAAGCCGAGGCCCTGCCCGGCCAGCGCCTGGTGCGTGTGGCCTTCGGCGGCACCCAGACCACCGACAAGCCGCTGGTGGCAAGTCTTGCCATCGAGTGTGGTGCGCTGGTATCCATCATGGCGGCCGACACCCGCATTGTCAACGGCCAGACGCTGGGCAGTATGCTGTTGGCTCTGCCCGACGACGACAAGGCCGAAGCGGCCATCGAGTACATTAAAAATTATCCCGGCATTACCTATGAGGAGGTGAACGGCTGATGGCAGAGTTTTTTGCAGGCAAGGACTGGCAGACGTTCTTGCAGATTTTGCCCACCATTCCGTTTGAAACGTGGGAAACGATTTGGTCCACGGTCGTGGCCACCCTGCTGGCGCTGGTCATTGGCCTGCCGCTGGGTGTCTGCCTTGTCACCGGCGAGCAGGGTGGCGTGCGTCCCCTGCCCCGCTGGGTCATGGCGTTGCTGAACGGCCTGGTCAACCTGCTGCGCAGTGTGCCGTTCCTGATTCTGATGATCATTGTCATCCCGCTGTCCCGCGCCATCGTGGGCACGTCCATCGGTACGGTGGCATCCATTGTACCGCTGGTCATCGCGTCCTTCCCCTTCGTCTCGCGCCTGGTTGAAACGAGCATGCGCGAGGTCGATGCGGGCGTCATCGAGGCCGCCCAGAGCATGGGTGCGACGCCGCTGCAAATTATCACCAAAGTCATGGTGCCCGAGAGCATGCCCAGCCTGGTTGCCAACGTGACGATTGCGGCTACGACCATCATGGGGTACGGTGCCATGGCCGGTATCATCGGCGGCGGCGGCCTGGGCAAAATTGCCATCAACTACGGCTACTACCGCTTTAACGTGGTGCTGGAGTTCTTCGCCACCGCCCTGCTGGTCGTGCTGGTGCAGATCTTGCAGACCTTTGGCACGAAGCTGGCCATCAAGTGCGATAAGCGCATCCAGAAATAAATTATATGAAATTGCACAGTAGGGGCGGGGCTCTGCTCCGCCCGGGAACGTGGCCTCGGCCGCAAAGTCCCCGGGCGGACTGGAAGCCCGCCCCTATTGCGTTATAGGAAAAAGCAAAGAATTAACATATTTTTCAAATTGGCGTGACAGGCCGGACATAAATGTGGTGTAGTATATAGACAGAGTCAAGGGGATGCCCCGAGACAACAACTACCACTGACGCCACGGCCATGCCAGAAGCAATCGCTTCGGCCGCGGCGCAGACAACCAATAAGGCCGCGAAGCCATTTGAATAGATGAAAAATCCCGCATCGTGTGATGCGGGATTTTTGGTGTACCGAATTACAGCGCGTTTACGTCCTCAATCAGCTGCTCCACGGTTTCATCCTTCGTGGCCCAGCTGGTGCAGATGCGCACGGCGGTGTGGTGCTTGTCAGGCTTGCCCATGTGGGTCATGGCGTAGCGCTCGGTCAGCTTGGCGTACCACTCGTCGGGCAGGGCAAAGAACTGCTGGTTCGTCGGGGAGTCGTGCAAAACCTTACAGCCCTTTGCCTCAAACGCGGCACGGATGTGCAGGGCCTGTTCGTTGGCATGGCGTGCCATCGTGAAATACAGGCTTGTCTCGCCGCCGTCCTCGCCGTCCAGCAGGGCCAGGAACTGCTCACCCAGCAGGCGGCCCTTGGCCAGCATGCCGCCGTGCTGCTTGATGCAGTAGCGGAAATCCGGCTTCAGATCGTCGTTGGTGATGACGACTGCCTCGCCGAACAGCGCACCGCATTTTGTGCCGCCCAGGTAGAACACGTCGCACAGGGCGGCGTAATCCTGCAGGCTCAAATCGTTGGCGGGGCTGGTCAGGCCGTAGGCCATGCGGGCACCGTCCACAAACAGGTACAGCCCCAGCTCATAGCAAGCGGCGGAAAGCTCGGTCAACTCTTCCTTATTATAGAGGGTGCCGACCTCGGTGGGGTTCGAGATATACACCATACCGGGCTGCACCTCGTGCTCGTGGCTGGCGTTGGCGCGGTGTTCCTCGACGGCCTTGCGCACCTGGCGGGCCGTGATCTTGCCGTTTTTGCCGGGCAGAGCCAGGCATTTGTGGCCGGTGGCCTCGACTGCGCCGGTCTCATGCACATGGATGTGCCCGGAATCCGCGCAGAGCACGCCCTGCCAGGGCTTGAGCGCCGCCGCAATCACGGTCAGGTTCGCCTGCGTTGCGCCGACAAAGAAATGCACATCGGCGTCGGGGGCATCGCACAGGCTGCGTATCTGTGCAGCAGCCTTGGCGCAGTATTCATCCTCGCCATAGCCGGGGGTCTGGTCAAAATTGGTTTGTTGCAAAAGGTCCAGCACGGCCGGGGCCGCGCCTTCGCCGTAGTCACATTCAAAACGAAGCATATTCTTAACTCCTTACACGTTAGTATGTACGCTGCTAGTAGGGGCAAACATTGTTCGCCCGCGCAGTGCGGTGGCTGCTGCAAAGTGTCCGGGCCGATGCAAGCAGCGGCCCCTACGCCGCACGGCGGGTGTTGCACTAATTATAACACTGTGATTCCGCGCTTGCAAGTTTCGCTGTACTACGCTATAATAATAGTACTTTGTGAGAAAAGAGGAATATTATGGAACCCGAAAAACAGCGGGAAGGCTTTGGCTCACGCCTTGGCTTCATCCTTGTCAGCGCGGGCTGTGCCATCGGCATCGGCAACGTCTGGCGCTTCCCCACCGTCACAGGCCAGTACGGCGGCGGTATCTTTGTCTTGTTCTACCTGATTTTCCTGGTGCTGATGGGCCTGCCGGTTCTGACCATGGAGCTGGCCGTCGGCCGCGCCGGGCACGGTGCCGCCCGCAGCGCCTACAAGGCGCTGGAACCACAGGGCAGCAAGTGGCACATCCACGGCTGGTTCTGCATGGTGGGCTGTATACTGCTGATGATGTACTACACCACCGTCTCCGGCTGGATGCTCGATTACTTCTTCCGCTTCCTGACCGGCAATTTTGACGGCCTTACGTCGGAACAAGCGTCCGGCATCTTTGGCGAGATGCTCTCGAGCCCCGTGGAAATGGTGTTCTGGATGGCTATTATCACGGTGGCAGGCTTCATCGTCTGCGGCCGCGGCCTGCAAGGCGGCCTGGAAAAGGTCGGCAAATGGATGATGAGCGCACTGCTCGCTCTCATCCTCGTCTTGGTCGTCCACAGTTTTACCCTGTCCGGTGCGGGCGACGGCCTGGCCTTCTACCTGCTGCCAGACTGGTCCCGCGCCAGTGAGCAGGGCCTGGGCAACGTCATCACGGCAGCGATGAATCAGTCGTTCTTCACCTTGAGCCTGGGCATCGGTGCGATTGAAATTTTCGGCAGTTACATGGACCGCCGCTTTACCCTGCCGGGCGAGGCCGCGCGTATCTGCGTGCTGGACACCTTTGTGGCGGTCTGCGCAGGGCTTATCATCTTCCCGGCCTGTTTCTCCTTCGGCATTTCACCCGACGCAGGCCCGAGCTTGATTTTTATTACCTTGCCCAACGTCTTTACGAACATGGCAGGCGGTCGCCTGTGGGGTACACTGTTCTTTCTGTTCATGACCTTCGCCAGCTTCTCCACGGTCATTGCAGTGTTTGAGAACATCATCGCCTGCGCCTGCGAGGACTTTGGCTGGGACCGCCACAAAGCCTGCATCGTGGGCACGGCGGCGCTGGTGCTGCTGGGTCTGCCCTGTGCGCTGGGCTACAATGTGTGGAGCTTTATCCAGCCCATGGGCGCAGGCAGCACGGTGCTGGATTTCGAGGATTTCCTCGTCAGCAACCTGCTGCTGCCGGGCGGCAGTCTGGTGTATCTTTTGTTCTGTGTCACCAAATGGGGCTGGGGCTTTGACAAGTATGCTGCCGAGTGCAACACCGGCGACGGCCCCAAGATGCCCCGGTGGGTCAAGCCGTATTTCAAGTATGTGCTGCCGGTGCTGATCGCGGTGATTTTAGTGCAAGGGCTCGTCTAAAGGATTGGCGGCAGCCTGCCCGAAGGCAGCTTTCTTTTGGCAGAAAAAGAAAGCTGGCAAAGAAAACTGCCGCTGTTGCGACGCAGCGGACCCGCGCCTCGGGGGCTGCACGCCCCCGAGACCCCCAATAAGGAAGTTGAAAGCCCCGCTGGCTACGCAAACGCAGTATTACTGTTCGCGCTTAACGCCAGCGGGGCTTTCGCCACTTTTGAGTCGGGTGTTCCCCCAACCCCCCGCAGGGGGAAGGGGTGGCCCCCTTGTTAAAGGGGGCTTTCCGCGTTAGCGGACTGGGGGATTCCGACGGGCTTTGCCGCAGCTGCCGTGGACGGGGAGGGCTGCCGCCCTCCCTTGCCCTTTCGTTTTGCCCGTTTGCCGTTTATTACGTATGCTCGCCTATCCACCGCTTCATCTCATCCGCAATCTCCCCAAACGCCTTGGCGGTATCAGGATTCTCCGTCTTAAAATCCAGCAGCTGCCACAGCCAGCCCTGCTCATCCACGATGCGCAGGCTCTCGGGATAGCACAGCTCAAATACCAGCGACGCATGGCCCACCGCATTGTCGGCGGGCCATTTTTTTAGGCTGTGCAAAATGCAGTGGTGCTCGTAAAATGCGTCCAGCACAGTGGGCGTTACTGGGCTTTGGCGCAGGGCCTCGGTGCTGACATTGTAGATTTCCTCCATCGGCGTTTCAACGTTGACGCGCAAAATATCGATTTTATCGGCATCCCGCAAAATCTGGCAGAACATCCGCGTGCGGTCGTCCAACTTTTCCGGCAGGCGGAAGGCACTGTGCCACGCCACCGCCGTGCGCAGCAAGGCGTCCTCGGCGGCATCGTCTATATAGTCGCGGATGTGCCCCTCGTCAAACAGCACGCTTGCACTCAATGCAGCGTGGTTGATGGACTGGGCGTCGATGAAGGTGTTGTACCGCCGCAGCTGCTCAAAGCGGCCGACATCGTGCAGCATACCGGAAAGCCAGGCCAGATCCGCATCCTCCGGCGGCAGGGTCAGGCTTTTGGCAATGCAGTCACACAGCGCGGCCACGCGGTAGGTGTGGTCGATTTTCAGCTTGACCTTCGGGTCGGCGGCGTTGTAGTGCGCGGCGTAGTCGGCAAAGGCTTTCTGTGCGCGGGCACGGTCGATTTTCATAATGATCACTTCCTTGCCTCTATTGTAGCATATTTGCACCGGGGCGCAAATTGCATTGTTTATAAAATTTCATCAACAGCAGACTACATTTTTGTACAAAATCCTTGACAATGTCCGCGAAAACGGCTATTCTTAAAGTAGAAATTTGCGAGGAAGGCGGTGCATACGATGAACGCCAAAGGAGACGCCAACCGCAGTGTACGCATGACCAAACAGCGGCTCTACCAGGCGCTTATTACGCTGTTGCAGCAGAAAAGTCTGCGGGAGATCACGGTCCGGGAACTTACTGAGCTGGCCGGGATCAGCCGCGGGACGTTCTATTTCCACTATGCCGATATCTATGCCCTGATGGATCAGATGGAGGCTGCCCAGCTGGCGCGGCTCAATGACCTGATGGACAGTCTGCTGCCCGGCATCTCGCAGGAGGAGGTTCCCCCTGCCCTGGTGGCACTGTTCACCTACATGACCGAGAACCCCGACCTCTGCACAGCGCTTTACGGCAAAAGCTGGGAGTCGGAGTTTACCCGCAACGCCAAAAAGCTGATTGCCGAGCGCTGCTTGGGCGAGTTCGCGCCGGGCGGCGGCACCGAGGAGCAGAAATATACGCTGGTCTTTGCAGTGAACGGCTGCTTTGGTACCATCGTTGCCTGGCAGGAGGCTGGGTTTGACCTGCCGCCGGCAGAGATCGCCCGCATTACCTGGCAGACCATACGCGCTGTAAAAGAGCGGATTTGACCCGGGCAATTTCCGCTTGCCAGCCTTGCCTTTTTGGGCGCGGCGGGATATAATAAACTTACAACGAACCCCTTGTGGGGCTTTAAGAAGGAGAGATTACCATGGGATTTTTTGATTTTCTGAAAAAGGCTTCTGCACCGGCTACCCCTGCGGAGCCGACGTTCCCCTTGACCCTGGCGGCTGACGCCAAGGGCACCGTTGTAGCGATGGAGAACATCCCCGACGAAGTGTTTGCACAGGGCATCCTGGGCAAGTGCTGCGGCATCGAACCCACCGAGGGCAAGGTCTTTGCCCCGGTCGACGGCGAAATCACCCAAGCCCCGGACAGCGGCCATGCGCTGGGCATTATGGGTGTAGGCGGCGTCGAGGTGCTGATCCATGTCGGCGTTGACACCGTCGAGATGAAGGGCGACGGCTTCAGTCCGAAAGTCAAGGAAGGCGACAAGGTCAAGAAGGGTGACCTGCTGCTGGAAATGGACCTGGACAAGATCGCAGCCGCCGGCCACCCCGCCGTGGTCATCACGGTCGTGACCAACACCGATGACTTCAAGGACGTTGAGGTCGTTGCCTCCGGCGATGTCGAGCCGGGCGCTGATCTCATCAAAGTCAGCAAGTAAGTTTAGATAGCAAAAGAGGACGCTCGTGAGGGCGTCCTCTTTTTGCGTCAGGCTTTCGCCACCTCATACTTGCTGAAGGAGTGGAAGGATGGCGCTTGACAAACGCCCGCCGTCGTGTATAATGGAAACTGGACATAAAAACAGGGGCGCTGAGGGGCATCCTCGGCTGAGATCGAAACAAACCGCAGTTTCGGGTCGCCTTGAACCTGATCCGGGTAATGCCGGCGTAGGAAGTTTGACCCACCAGTCATAACGCTTTTGCGCCTGCAATGTATGTTGTGGGCGCTTTCTTGTTTTTATGTTACATTTTTTTGAGGAGTGGAATCCATGTCCAAAACCTATTCCAAGACCCGCACTCTCGTTGAGTGCGCCCTGATGATCGCCCTGGGCACTGTGTTGGCGAACATCAAAATTTTCGAGATGCCCAACGGCGGCTCCATTACGCTGCTGAGTATGCTGCCCTTTATCCTGATTTCCTTCCGCCACGGCGTGAAATGGGGTCTGTTCACCGGCTTCGTCAACAGCCTTTTGCAGATGCTGCTGGGCTTCTACGCACCCCCGGCCCCCGGCCTGCTGCCGCTGGTGGGTATGATCCTGTTGGACTATGTGCTGGCCTTTACCCTGCTGGGCCTGGCCTGCGTCATTGCCAAGCCGTTTAAGAACCGCCTGGTTGGTGTGGCTGTCGGCACGGCGGCGGTGTGCGGCATCCGCTTCCTGTGCAGCTTCCTGTCTGGCGTGCTGATTTGGGGCAACCTGAGCGACGGCCTGCCCGCCTGGACGTACAGCCTGACCTACAACGGCAGCTACATGTTGCCCGAGACCATCCTGACTACGATTGCTGCGGTGCTGATCTACAAAGCAGCCCCCCAGCTGTTCGCAGAGCAGGAAAAGTAAGATACGATAAAAAATTCCCGGCACGCAAAATCCTGCGTACCGGGATTTTTTATACCTGTTTACGGTATCAATAACTCAGGATGTCCTTCACGACGCCGGACATGGAGAAGAGCTTGGCGGAAATGTGGTCAAGGTAGACAATGCCGAGCTTGTGGCCGGTCTCCTCGTTGTAGAGGTCGGCCAGCTGGGGCATGGTCTGGAAGGCCGCGGCCTGCGCTTCGGGGCTATTGTCAAAGTTTGCGGTGCCCTGAATGCGCATCCACTCGCCGCGGTCATTGGCGGCGCAGATTTCCAGGTTCGTGTTGTCCAGCAGCTGCTTGTAGGCGGCCTTGTGCTTGCCCAGGCCGATGCACAGGTGGTCGTTGTACCACATGGCAAAGCCGATGGGCCGTACACGGGGCAGATACCCCTCGACGGTGGCAAGGTAGAATGTAGGATTCTCTTTCAGGAATTCCATGATCTCTTCATTCGGTTTCATGCTGATCCCTCCCGCAGTTTTACAGTGCAGCCAGTGCGTTTTTGATGCGCACAGCGGCTTCCTTAGTGCGCTCGGCATCGCCGAACGCCGTTAAACGGAAATAGCCCTTGCCGCAGGGGCCGAAGCCCTCGCCGGGGGTGCCCACCACGTGGGCGTTTTCCAGCAGCCAGTCAAAGAACTCCCAGCTGCCCATGTTGTTGGGGCAGCGCAGCCAGAGGTAGGGGCTGTTCTTGCCGCCGCAGTACCAGATGCCTGCCTCGTCCAGCGCAGTCGCAATGACGGCGGCGTTGGCGCGGTAGTAGTCGAGGTTCTGCTGGATCTCCTTCATGCCTTCCTCGGTAAAGACGGCCTCGGCACCACGCTGTACGACGTAAGCAACGCCGTTGAACTTGGTGGTCTGGCGGCGCAGCCACATCTTGTTCAGCTTGCCGTCGGCCAGCGCCGTGGGCACGACCGTGTAGCCGCAGCGCGTGCCGGTGAAGCCCGCAATCTTGGAGAAGCTGCATACCTCGATGGCGACTTCCTTCGCGCCTTCGACCTCGTAGATGCTGCGGGCGAGGCCCTGTTCGGAAACAAAGCACTCGTAGGCGGCATCAAACAGGATGACCGCGTCGTTAGTCTTGGCCCAGGCGACCCAGGCTTTCAGCTGTTCGACGGAGTAGGTCGCGCCGGTGGGGTTGTTGGGGCTGCAAATGTAGACGATATCCGCATGGGGCGCTTCGTCGGGCATCGGTAGGAAGTTGTTCTCCGCTGTGGCGGGCAGGTACAAAATCTTGCGGCCGGCCATGACGTTGTCGTCCACGTAGACCGGGTAGACCGGGTCGGGAACGAGAATCGTGTTGTCCTGGCTGAACAGATCCAGCAGGTTGCCCAGATCGCTTTTGGCACCGTCAGAAATGAAGATCTCCGCCATGTCCAGCGCAACGCCGTGACCGGTGTAATAGTTCTGGATGGCGCTGCGCAGGAACTCATAGCCCTGCTCGCTGGGGATATAGCCGTGGAAGGTGCCCTTGTGGCCCTGCTCCTCGACGGCTTTGTGCATGGCCTCGGTCACGGATGCCGCCAGCGGCAGGGTGACGTCGCCGATGCCCAGACGGATGATGTCGGCGTCCGGGTTTGCCTTCTGGTAGTCGGCCACCTTGTGGGCGATGGTGCTGAAGAGATAGCTCTCGTTCAGTTCTGCGTAATGCGGATTCAGCTGCATGATAGTCCCCCTCTTATCTATACCTTTATATAGTTTAACTTTACCACAATTCGGGCGAGTGTGCAATAGGGTTTTTACGCGGTGCGGTAGGGGCCGGGCATGCCCGGCCCTTGCGTGTGGGGCAGACGAGCGTCTATGGAAAGGCGGCGGGCCGCACATGTGCGGCCCCTACATGGAGTCCTGTCGGTTTACTTGTTCTCATTATCGTACAGCGCTTCGCATTTTTCATCAATTTCCCTCGCAGGCAGCGCTACCGCCATGGCGATGGCGGCGTTGCGGCATTCCTCTGGGGTAAAGCCCATGTCCGCCAGGGGAAAATGCTGTAAAATTGTCTCGACCAGGTCGTCGTAATACCGGGCGTAGAGCACGCCGCGGTCAGTGATATAGATTTTGCCGTACCGCCGCCGCACAATGATCCCCTGCTTCATCAGGCTGGTCAGGATGCTGGTAACACTGGGCTTGGTCACGCCCATGGCCTGCGCCAGTGCCAGAGGCGAGACGTCGGTGTTCTGCTTGGCCAACCGGTGGATGGCCAGCAAATACCGCAGGTTGGAATCGGTCAGGGTCATGGCATCTCTCTCCTTTACGCCAAAAAGGGGCGCAGGCCACGAACGGACCCGCGCCCCTTTTCAGGCACTATTGTGTTTAGTTGCTGTGGCAGGCACCGCCGCAGGTTTTGCAGTTCCCTGTGCATCCGCCGTGACCGCCGCATCCGCCGCCCCCGCAGGAGCCATCGCAGCAGCCAAGGCCGCCGGTCTTGTGTTCATGATACAGAAGCCAGCCGGTACCGCCGAAGACGATGATCGAAACGATGATCGTGGACAGGTTAAAGTTGGTGGCCAGAAATTCCATCATAAGAAATCGCTCCTTTCCGGAAGCATTATATACTCAAAATTACTTGGAGGCAACAGCTTTTTTGGAGTTGAACTGAACCTCGTTGACGCCCTCGTACTTGTTGGGGCGGAACAGCAGGTAGATCGTCATGGCGATGATGGCGACTGCCACGATGGTGAAGAAGTTGAAGCTGACCTCACCGGTGATCAGACCGCCGATCTGGTAGACGACCAGAGAAGCGCAGTAGGCCAGCAGGCACATATAGCCGATGGCGATAGCCGTCCACTTGCCGTTGTTCATCTCGCGCTTGATGGCACCCATAGCGGCAAAGCAGGGGGCGCACAGCAGGTTGAAGATCATGAAGCTGTAAGCGGAGATAGCGGTGAAGTTGGCAGCAACCTCAGGCCAGATCTCATCGCCGTTCTCAGACAGCTCGTCAGCATAGTGATACAGAACACCGAAGGTACCGACGACGTTCTCCTTGGCAATCAGGCCGGAGATGGAAGCGACGGTCGCACGCCAGTCGCCGAAGCCCTGCGGGATAAAGATCCAAGAAATTGCGCTTGCAACGATAGCCAGGATGGAGTTGTCCTGATCCTCGACCATCGTGAAGGCACCGTTCTCAAAGCCGAAGCCCTGCAGGAACCACAGGACGATGGTAGAAGCCAGAATGACGGTGCCGGCACGCTTGATGAAGGACCAGCCGCGCTCCCAAGTGGCGCGCAGGACGTTGCCCCAAGCGGGCACGTGGTAAGCGGGCAGCTCCATAACGAAGGGAGCGGGATCACCGGCGAACAGCTTCGTCTTCTTCAGGATAATACCGGAGATGATGATGGCCGCAAAGCCAATGAAGTAAGCGGAGGTAGCAACCCAGGAGCTGCCGCCGAACAAAGCGCCTGCAAACAGGCCGATGATGGGCATCTTGGCGCCGCAGGGAATGAAGCAGGTGGTCATGATCGTCATACGGCGGTCACGCTCGTTCTCGATGGTACGGGAGGCCATAACACCGGGAACGCCGCAGCCGGTGCCGACCAGCATGGGGATGAAGCTCTTGCCGGACAGGCCGAAGCGGCGGAAGATACGGTCCATGATGAAGGCAACGCGAGCCATGTAGCCGACATCCTCCAGAATGGACAGCAGGAAGAACAGAACGAGCATCTGGGGAACGAAGCCCAGAACCGCGCCGACACCGGCGACGATGCCGTCCATGATCAGGCCGTACAGCCAGTCAGCCACGCCGATGCTCTCCAGCAGGCCGCCCAGCGCATTCGGGACGATCTCGCCGAACAGAACATCGTTGGTCCAGTCGGTGGCAAAGGTGCCGATGCCGATACCGCCGTCCGCAACGGAGGTGCCCATTGCGATGGCATACATCAGCCACATGATGGCTGCGAAAATCGGCAGCGCCAGAATACGGTTTGTGACGAACTGGTCGATCTTATCGGAGGCGGTCAGGTTCTCGGTGCGGGGCTTTTTCTTGACGGCCTTGTCAACAACACCGTTAATGTAAGCGTAGCGCTGGTTGGTGATGATGCTCTCGGCGTCATCATCCATCTCCTTCTCGCAGTCAGCGATGTGTGCGTCGAGGTGATCCAGCAGCTCTTTATTCAGGTTCAGCTCGGCCTGCACCTTGTCGTCACGCTCGAACAGCTTGACGGCGTACCAGCGCAGGAAGCGGTCATCGACCTTGCCCTGGATGGACTCCTCAATGTGGGCGATGGCGTGCTCAACACTGCCGGTAAAGACGTGAGGCAGCTCACCGGCCTTGCCCTTCTTGGCGGCGGCGACGGCCATCTCAGCGGCCTTCTCGCTGCCCTCGTTCTTCAGGGCGGAGATCTCGACGGCCTCGCAGCCCAGCTCCTTGGACAGCTTGATCAGGTCGATCTTGTCGCCGTTCTTGCGGACCAGGTCGATCATGTTGACTGCCATGACAACGGGGATGCCCAGCTCGATCAGCTGGGTGGTCAGATAGAGGTTGCGCTCGATGTTGGTGCCATCGATGATATTCAGGATGGCGTCGGGCTTCTCGTTGACCAGGTAGCCGCGGGCGACGACCTCTTCCAGCGTGTAGGGAGACAGAGAGTAGATACCGGGCAGGTCCTGGATCACGACGTCGTCGTGGCCCTTCAGCTTGCCTTCCTTCTTCTCAACGGTAACGCCGGGCCAGTTGCCGACATACTGGTTAGAACCGGTCAGGCTGTTGAACAGGGTGGTTTTACCGCAGTTCGGGTTGCCTGCCAGAGCAATTTTAATTGCCATTGATTATACCCCTTTCTGAAATTTACTCAACCTCGATCATCTCGGCGTCTGCCTTGCGGACGCTGAGCTCATAGTTGCGGACCGTCAACTCCATCGGGTCGCCCAGAGGGGCCACCTTGCGGACATAGACGCTGGTGCCCTTGGTCAGGCCCATGTCCATGATACGGCGCTTGACAGGACCCTCACCGTGCAGTTTGGCAACGGTAACGGTCTCGCCGACCTGTGCATCTTTCAGAGTCTTCATACTTTGTTCCTCCTCTTAAGGTACAATAAATCAAACAGCCTATGGCTGAGATTCCCTTTTTATCAGCCGACAATAATACGCATGGCCAGCGTCTTGTCCAGCGCAATGCGGGCTTCCTTGACCTGGATGATGAGGTTGCCACTGATCTCGTTGACAACGGTAACGGTCTCGCCCACAACAAAACCCAGCTCGGCCAGATGCTGGCGGACTTCGTCCTTGCCGGTGATTTTCTGGATGGTAACGGTATCGCCTGCTTTAGACATCGTCAAAGGCATTCCATACACTCCCCTTTTTTGCAAGTCTGTAACACATTAGCCTATGCTAACATATTGGATGAAAGCACGCGGTTAGAAGGTTCTAACCACTTATGTCGGTAGTTTACCACCACTAACTCCCGGTGTCAAGATGTGAGTTAGGCAAGACGAACACTTTTGGAAGATTGCACAGTTATCCATAACTAACCTTTGTAAAATTTGAATAAATCGTAAATGCTTGGCGGCGGGTGTTGCCGTGTACATCATTTATAGAGTCGTAGGGGCCGGGCATGCCCGACCCGCAGCGTTTACGGCGGCAGCCCCATTATCCAATGGATTTGCAGGGAAGGGTCTTGACCGCTTGACGGCGCCCCCCTACAATACAAAACAGGGCAAGGTACTCCCCTGCCCTGTGCGTATTTATTGCGCCTTCTTTTGTTTCCTCGTCTCCACCAGATGCCGTATCGCCAGCACAGGATGGTGGAACAGCATCCGCGGGCCGCTCCAACGCATGACCTGGCGGATCTGCTCCCGCATTTCGGGCTTATAGCAATGGGTCTTGCAGACGCTGCAAAACGTCTTGGTCGCTATGTGCGGGCAGTGGTCCACCCGCGCATCGGCGTAGTCCCGCAGGACCGCGCAGTCGGGGCAGAGCTGGCCTTTCGGCGTGCCGTGGTTGCCGCGGCAGTACAGCTCGATCATCAGGCCGACCGTTTCTTTCTCCTGCCGGCGCTTTTTCTCCGGGGTGTCGTGAACACCGCCCCCTACAACGTTCTTGTCGGCCATCAGCTCATTCTCCCATTCTCGACCGAGTAGGTCGTGTCGGCAATACGCATCGTCGATGCCCGGTGGGATACCAGCACGACGGTCTTGTTTGCGCGTTCCTCGGCCAGGCTGTGCAGGATGACCGCCTCGTTCAGGCTGTCGAGATTGCTTGTCGGTTCGTCAAGCAGAATGAACGGTGCGTCATGCAAAAATGCCCGTGCCACGCCAAGGCGCTGCCGCTCACCGCCCGAGAGGGTATCGCCCAGCTCACCGACGGGAGTGTCGTAGCCCTGGGGCAGCGTCATGATAAAGTCGTGGATGGACGCCTTTTTGCAGGCCTCCACGACCTGCTCATGGGTCGCGTCCCGGTTAGCGATTTTGACATTTTCCTCAATACTGTCATGGAACAGCACGGTATCCTGCTCGACAAAGCTCTCCGCTGCGCGCAGCGACGCTGTGTTGATGCTCTTGATGTTTTCGCCGGAAATCTCTACCTTGCCCAAATCGGTATCCCAGAACCGCATGAGCAGCTTGAGCAGCGTGGATTTGCCGCTGCCGCTGCGGCCGGTGATGCCCACGACCTGGTTCTGCGGGATGTGCAGCGTGACTTCCTTTAAAATCTCGCTGTCGCCGTAGCCGAAGGTCACGCGGCGGGCGTCGGCACCACTGAACACAATGTCCTTGCCGCCGCCGACCTCTTTCACGACGGGCTGCTCATCGAGGATGTCCAACACGCGGTTGCCTGCGGCAAAGGTGTTTTGCAGCCCGGTACCGAGGTTTGCCAGCGCGATGACCGGGCCAAAGCTGCTCATGAGCGCCACGGTGCAGACCAGTGCGCCGTCAAAACCGATGGTCCCCGACGCGCACAAGGACCCCGTCAGCGCCAGCATACCGCCGTCCAGCAGCAGGATGATGGCCCCGGTCACGGCTTGTGCCGTGCCGCCAGCCTCTTTCAGGCGGCGCTCCTGCCCGGCCAGCGCGTCGGTGCGCTGGTTGATCTGCGCTAAGCGGTGCGCACCGTCGTTGTATTGCAGGCTCTCCCGCACGCCGCGCAAGCTGTCCAGCACAAAACCGTTCAGAGCGCCGAACTCCGCACGAAAATTCTCGCCAGACTTGCGCGAACCCTTGGCGGCGGCCACCGGGACACCGATGCCGATAATGGCGTAGGCCAGGGCGGCATAGAGTCCCAGCAGCGGCGCATAACTGCCCATAAAGCACGCCATAACGATGCTTACGATGACCGCAATGCAGATGGGCGAGATCGTGTGGGCGTAGAAAACTTCCAGCAGTTCAATGTCGGCGGTCAGCACGGCAATCAGGTCGCCCTTGTCGCGGCCTTCCAGCTTCGCGGGGGCCAGCTGGCGCAGCACGCCAAAGACCTTGTCGCGGATGAGGGCCAGCAGCTTGAAGGCAATAAAATGGTTGCAGCCCTGCTCGGCGTAGTGCAGCACGCCGCGGGCTACGGCCAAAATCGGCAGCAAAATACATACGGTGCCAAGGGCAATAGGCGCGGCGGCTAACAGCGTGTCCAGCAGCGCATAGACGCCCAGAACCGGGATAAAGATAGCGCAAAGAAAGCCCACCACACCAAGCAGAACGGCGCATACCATGACCGGGGCCAGCGGCTTGACCAGCCCCACAAGGCGGCACATGACGTTGAAATTGCTGCGCGTGCGTTTGTTTTCCATCACTGCGCCCCCTTTCCGTAGTTTTCCAGTGCCTGCTGGCGGTTCCACAGGTCGGCGTACAGCCCGCCCTGGGCCAGCAGTGCTTCGTGTGTGCCCTGTCCGGCCAAGTGCCCATGATCCACCACGTAAATATTGTCCGCTTTCGTGACGTTGGCCAGGCGATGGGAAATCAAAATGACCGTCTTGCGCCCGGCCAGACGATGGATGCCCGCCATGATATCGTTCTCGCTCTCTACGTCGATATTGGACGTGGCCTCGTCAAAGATATAGACGGGGCTGTCATGCAGCAGGGCGCGGGCCAGCGCCAGACGCTGCCGCTGGCCGCCGGACAGGTTGCTGCCGCCTTCGGCCAGCTGGGTGTTCAGGCCATCCTCGCTGCGCAGGAAATCTGCGAGGTTGACCTGTTCCAACGCGCCCCACAGTGCGCCGTCGTCGGCGTCGGGTGCGGCCATCCGCAGGTTGTCTGCCACCGTACCCTTGAACAGGTGGCTGCCCAGGCTGACGAGGGTCACGTTTTTCAAAAGGTTTGCTTCGTTGACGGCGGAAAGCTCCTGCCCGCCGATGGTTACGCTGCCGGTGTAGCCAGCTGCGCGGCCGGTCAGTACAGCAGCAATCGTCGATTTGCCGCAGCCGCTCTCGCCCACCAGCGCCGTAAAGCTGCCCTGGGGAAAGTCGAGATTCAAGCCGTGCAGCGTCTCTTTTTCGGCGGTGTAGCCAAAGTGCAGGTCACGGCAGGCAATGGCGCAGCCCGTGCCGATCTCGGCGGTCCTGGCGTCGCCCTCGGGCAGATCCAGCAGCTTAAAAATTTTATCGCTGGCGGCCATGCCGTTCATGGCGACGTGGAAATACGACCCCAGCGCGCGCATGGGCAGGAAGAAATCCGCCGACAACAGCAAAATGCAGAGCGCGCCCTGCAAACCCACGCGGCCCGCGGCGAACTCTTTAGCCGCTACGGCAATGCCCAGCGCCGCGCCGCCGTAGGCGATGACGTCCATAACGATGATGGAGTTCAGCTGCATCGTCAGGACTTTCATCGTCACCTTGCGGAAATGCTCGGCCTCGCGGTTCATGGCCGCATGGCGGGCTTCGTCTGCCTGGTAGATTTTGAGTGTGGTCAACCCTTGAAGGTTTTCCAGAAAGCTGTCACCCAGCGCGGCGTACTGGCCCCAGTATTTGCCCAGCAGTTTTTTGGCAAATTTCTGCACAGCCACGATGGAAACCGGAATCAGCGGCACGCAGATCATCAAAATGACCGCTGCCCGCAGGCTGACCGGGGCCAGCGCGATAAACAGTGTGAGGGGCGCGAGCATGGCGTAGAAAAACTGCGGAAGGTACGCGCCGAAGTAGGTCTCGAGCTGTTCGACGCCCTCGCCCGCCAGCTGCAGGACCTCGGCGGTGGGCACGGCCTGGGTGTAGCTGCCGCCCAGGCGCAGCAGTTTTTCATAGATGGCAGCGCGCAGCGTCTTTTTCACGGTGCGGCTGGCGTTGTAGCTGGCCGAAGCCGCGCCCCGGGTGCAGAAGAACCGCACGACGAGCGCACCCAGCAGCACAAGCAGCGCGGCGGACAGACTGCCCTGGCCGTACACAAGCCCCGCCAAAAACGCAGACACGGCAAAGATCATGGCAATATTGGCCAACAGCGCCACCCATTGCAGTGCCACATTCCGCGCGATATACCGTTTGGAATCGCCCATCATGGCGATCAGGCGTTTGTTTATCATCATAGTTTGTGGTTCCTTTTAGTAGAGTTGTAGGGGGACAGACATATCCGGCCCGCGCATCTGCCGCAACCCGAAACGCTGTGGGCCGCCGCAAGGTTGAGAACCGGGCAGGCCCGGCCCCTACGGACAGGACATACCCAATGTGTTTACTCTTTCTCCGTCGTGCGTAGGGGCAGATAACCGGCATCGCGGATGGCCTGACGGATGGCGTCTTCGTCGGCGTCGGCCTTGGTCCAGACCGTCACCTTCTGGGCGCTCAGGTCTGCCTCGGCCAGGGTGTCCGGCAGGATGTTCAGGGCGTTCTCCACATGGCGCTGGCAGTTCTGGCAGGTCATGCCGTCAACACCCATGACCAGACGGTGCAGGTAATGGCTTTTGTTGGTGTCGGCGGCCTTGACCTTCCTAGCGGGGGCGTCATGCTCACCGCAGCAGCCGCCGCCATGGTTCAGGTGATGTACATAGTTGTAGATGCCGTAGACAACAGCCACGACCAGGATCAAAACAATAATAACGTTTGCCATACGATAACCTCCAGGTTAGTATTTTCTAATCGAACTTAGGATATCCTAACTTTGCAAGATTGTCAAGTAGGAACTTTTTGGATACCGCAAGCAAAGGCTTCCCCCTTGGGGGAAGCTGCCCGCGAAGCGGGCTGATGAGGGGCGGCCTTGCCAGACCTCTCTTTGAAGGAAGAGATATTGCGGGTAAGCCGAGGGCCAAACATACCCGGCCTCTACATGGGCGGCGTTATTACCTATGAACGGGTTGCTATGGCAAATGCGCCCCTCATCCGGCCTTCGGCCACCTTCTCCCAGGGGAGAAGACTTTACATAAAAAAGAAGAGGGGCATTGCTGCCCCTCCCAGGTATGATGGATATGGAGAATATCACGCGTTGGCAAGGGCGGTGCCCAAGGCTGCGCAGGCAGTCTCGGCGTCGCCGTCGGGGGCACCGTTGGCCATGACAGGCTCAACGACCATGCGGGCACCGGCAGCCTCGGCATCCTCGGCCCAGGTGCGGATCCACTCGCCGTCGCCCCAGCCGTAGGAGCCGAACAGGCCGACAGGCTTGCCGCTCAGGGAACTGCGCAGATCCTGATACATCGGCTCAAACTCGCTCTCTTCCAGCTGCTCAGCGCCCATGGCGGGGCAGCCCAGCGCAAAGCCGGTGTAGTCGCCGACGGAGGCAACATTGAACTCAGATGCGGTGAACTTGTCAACAGCTGCGCCGGCAGCGGTTGCTGCGTTGGCGACCAAATCAGCCATGGCCTCGGTGTTGCCGGTGCCACTCCAATAGATAACTGCGATCTTGCTCATAGTAAACTACTCCTTTGTACATTCTTTATGGTGCATCGTCAGGCGGCCACAGTCAGCCGCCGGATCGGGGTGCCGTTGTAATAGCAGCGGGCGTAGATGCGCTCGCATTTTTTGTAGCGGTCAAACTCTGCCTGGGCGGCGGTGGGGTCGGTGTAGACCTTCCAGTAGCCGCAGGCCGTAAAGTTTTTGCCGCGATTCTCGATAAAACCGATGACATCCGCCAGCGGGTAGCCTAAGAAAACGCCGATCTCATGCGGGAATTCCCCCTCGCAGCACAGCCGGTCGGCCAGCTGATTCAGCAGGGCGTCCGCAGTGCCGAGGGCGTACCCCTCCCCTGCCAGAAAGTCCAGCGTGCGGGGGTCTGCCAGCAGTCTTGCCACCCGCGCGGGGCGGTAAACATAGACCAGCACGGCCCCGGTACGCGGGCACTGCCTGAGCACCCGCACTGTGACGCCGCGGGGCGCGAGCGCTGCGTGCCAGGCGGCGGCCATGTCGGCGGCGTCCTGCCCGGGCGCGGGCTGGTAGCGGAAGAGGCTGGCAGGTTTGAGCCCGGCCAGCGTGGGGGCACACAGGGTTGCCAAATCGCAGGCGAAGCTGCGCGGGCTGGGGGTAACGTGGGTGCGTTCTGCCATGAGACGGCTCCTTATCCTCTGCAATAGTTAGCATACGCTAACCAAAGCCCCCATAAAACCGCACAGCACGGGGAGAGAACCGCACTGTGCGGGCTATGGTTCCTAAAGGGGGACTCACTACGGTTAGCATTAACTAACGCTAACAATATAGCATGATATCCCACAGTTGTCAAGCGTTTTTTGCAAGGTTTTCCAGGTGCGTATTATGTAAACCCATTCAGCACCACCTTCAGTTCGGCCCAGATATCCTCCTGCTTGACGCTGTAATCCAGGCCGTCCGTGTGTGGTCTGCAATAAACCTGATACAAAATGCCATCCTGCGCAAAATAGGCGCTGGACTGCACATAGGGCATCGAGTTCGGGTTGCTGGTGCAGTGCGGAATCAGCGCAGTGTTGCCGTTTGCCATTGGGTAGCTTTCGCATTCCCAGGTCAGCCCGGCGCTCTTTTGGCGGTAGAGCTGGGCCACTGTCTCCGGCGCGGCGTCGCCCAGATAGACGACAGCCATCATTTCCACATCGTAGATGCCATGGCGCGCGCCGGTGCGCAGGTAGAGCTTGTCCGGCGTTTCACCGCGCCCAACGGGGATAAGCCCAGCTGGGTATTCCTGCGCTTTCGGCGTGTAGGGGCGGCCGTCGTATTCTTCGGGTATCTCGATCATGCCCGACGGATACAGCGAGACGGCGGCAAAATTGTTGGCTTCGGTATCCAGCAGCGCGTTCTGTGCCAGCGGCAGGTCGGTCGCAGCGGTCAGTTCGCCCCAACTGTCGTAGCCGCGCACTGCGCTGGAATAGCGGTTCATCTCGTCCTCATCAGGAAGGTGCAAAAATCCGTTGATGCCGCAGTGCATCGGCAACCAGCCGTCGGTGGAAACCTCGCCGTTGTGGTTTGCCGTCAGCCCCGCCAGTAAGTCACTATCCAGCGTAAAATACTGCCGCTCATACGTTATGGCATACCCGGTGTTCGCCTCGGGCGCGAAGGAGGGGCGCGGGTTCTCCCGCAGGTTCGTAAATTCTGCTGTGCCCGCCAGTACCCCGGCTGCAATCAACAGCGGCGCAGCCAGGCAGAGGGCGATACGCCGCCAGGGCCATGCCGGGCGGGCGTTGGGCAGAGCCTCGGCCACGGCGGGCCAGAGATCGACCTCGGCCGGGTGCAGGCCGTCAGTCAGCTTCGTGCGCAAAAATTCTTCATCGCGGTCATTCGTCATGGTGCTCCCCCTCTCTCAATCGTGAGGCCAGCTGTTTTTTGGCCCGGTGATAGCGTGTGCGCAGGTAGGCGGCGGGCCGCCCGTGGATGTGTGCCAGCGCGGCATAGTCCAGGCCGTCCAGCACGCGCTCCAACACCAGCGCCCGGTCGAGTGGCGGCAGAGCGGCCAGCGCGGTACGCAGTTCGTCGCTGATGCCGGGGTCCTGTTCCCGCGGTTCCGGCGTTGGGTAGTTGGCCGCGCGGCGGGCTGCCCGCAGCATATCCAGCGCGGTGCGGTAGGCGATGCGGTAGAGCCACGCGCGTTCGTTGTCGGTGCCGTCGCCCCGCAGGGTGCGACGCTGCTGCCATGCCTTGATGAAGGTTTTCTGCACGGCGTCCTGGGCATCGGCTTCACACCCCAGCATGCCGGTACAGTAGCGCAGCAGGGCGGCAGTGTGGGCATGTACGAGTTTTTCCAGGTCCTGTTCAGTCTGCATAGGCTCGACCTCCTTTCACCCTTATAACGCCGATGGAGGCGGAAATATATCAAAAAAAGAGCCCCGAAGGGCTCGAAAATTTTGGCGCTTTGGCTTCTCCCGAGGGAGAAGCTGTCCGCGAAGCGGACTGATGAGGGGCACGTTTCCTTATGGGGCGGCAAGGCAAAGCCGCCCCTCATCCGGCCTTCGGCCACCTTCCCCCAAGGGGGAAGGCTTCCCGCACTTTCTTGTAAACCCAATCCCCTGCCAGCGGCAAAGCCAGGCCAACCACAGTATACGCCAGCCACCAAAGGCCGCCGGTGAAATAGGTGGGGAACGCGGCCAGCAGATACGGCTCACCGCCGGTGGCCAGCAGCCCAAGCCAGGTCACGAGCTTGAAGCTCAAGAAATGCAAAATGACAATGGGCATTGTGGCGCGGCCCAGGCAGGCCAGCACGGCGCTGAATTTCGGCCACGCCGCCGCCAGACACGCGGCCTGCCGCACCAGCACCCAGCCCGCCAGACTGGCGACCAGCAGGAAGATCGGCCCGGGGTAGCCGTTGCCCGCCAGGCCAACGGAGCCAAACTGCCCCAGTACGGCCAGCAGCACAAACGCGGCAGCAGCCAGCCCGGCGCGGTGCAGCGGCTTAACGTCGCTGCGGGTGGTGCAGCGCAGCACAGTCCCCAGGTAGAACAGGCTGTAACAGCTGGCCGCAATGCCCAGCCCCCAGACGTTCCACCCGGCCAGACCGCAGCGCCAGCCCACCCAGAGCAGCACGCCGGAGACAAGCCCCTGGGCAATCAGTGTATCACCGCCGCGCAGCAGCTTCTGCAGCAAAAATTCCACGACAGCGTACAAAATCGAAATCTGGAACAGCGCCTGGATGAACCACAGCGCCCCGCCAAGCTGGGTGCCGCCGTCAAATACGCACCAGTGCGCCGTGCGGCCGATGACGTCTTTCAGCGTTGTGGGCGTGGTGACGATATTGCCGGGCAGCGCCAGAATGCGCTCATCCCCGGTTAAAATATGCAGGCGCAGGAACAGGTTGTTCAGCACCGTGAACGCTGTGTTGGCCAGCACAAAGGGCAGCCAGAGCGTGACCATCTTGCGCTTGGCAAAATGTACCAGCCCGCCCCGCAGGCTGAAAAGCCACCCGCTGAGCATAAAAAACAGTGCCATGTGGAAAAGATAGATAAAACCGGTGCCGGGAAAGCCCGAGTGCCCCAGCACCATAAGCACGATGCCGATGCCGCGCATACTATCTAATACAGGGTCGCGCTGCTTTGCCATAAGTACCAACCTCGCTTTTACAAAAATACCGCCCACGGTTGGGCGGCAAGGGTCACTGCGCGTTTTTAGCGCGGCATTTGGGGCAGATATACCGGATCGTCAGCGTGTAACCGCGTACCTCGGTGCCGATAGCGGACTCAATATCGCGGATCAGCCCCACCACCGGCAGGTCGGCCAGGTCGCCGCAGCTTTCGCACAGCAGGTGGCCGTGGGGGCTTGGGTTGGCGTCGTAGCGGTCGGGGCCGTCCGGCATTTCCAGATGGCCGATCTCGCCGTCCAACTCCATAAGCTTTAGGTTGCGGTACACGGTGCCGCGGGCAATGTGCGGCATGGCCTGCCGCGCGTGGCTGAAAATTTCGTCAGCGGTCATATGCTCGGGGCATTTTTCACGCATAATGTCCAGTATCAGGGCGCGTTGGCGGGTCATGGGCAGACCTCCTTTAAGGATTTAAGATTAACTCCTATTCAGATGGTACACTATTTTGGATGATTTGTCAACGCTTTGGGCAAAATACACAAGAGTTGTTCCCGATATTTGACTTGACATACGCACTTCTTATGGTATAATAGAAGAAAATTAAGAACAAATCCTAATTTAAAACGGAGGTATTCACTATGGAACTCAGAGGCAGCAAGACCGAGAAAAACCTGTGGGAGGCTTTCGCAGGTGAGAGCCAGGCCCGCAACAAGTACACCTACTTTGCATCCAAGGCCAAGAAGGAAGGCTACGAGCAGATCAGCGCCATCTTCACCGAGACCGCCAACAACGAGAAAGAGCACGCCAAAATTTGGTTCAAACTCCTGATGGAGAACGGTGAGATCCCCGACACGCTGACCTGCCTGAAGATGGCTGCCGCGGGCGAGAACGAGGAGCATACCTCGATGTACCCGCGCATGGCCGCCGAGGCGAAGGAGGAGGGCTTCAACCAGGTTGCAGCTCTGTTCACGATGGTCGCCGCCATCGAGAAGGACCACGAGGAGCGCTACAAGGCCCTGGCCGCCAACATCGAAGCTGGCAAGGTCTACGCCCGCGAGACCGAGCAGGTCTGGCAGTGCCGCAACTGCGGTTTCGTCTATATCGGCCAGCACGCGCCGGTCAAGTGCCCGGTCTGCGCCCATCCGCAGAGCTATTTTGAGCTGAAGAGCAGCAACTACTAAGAGAGCAGAAAAGAGAAGCGCGGTTTCCAAAATGGGAAAGTGCTTCTCTTTTTCTATGGAAGGGCTTTTATGAGCGATACGGCTGGGAGTTTTTGTGCATGGTGCAGGGCGACGGTGAGGATGAGATGACCCGTATGTATATCCACCGATAAGCAAAACCGGGAAGCGTCAAAACGGCGCTTCCCGGTTTTATTTTCAGCGTTCTTCCAGCGGGACGTAGTCACGCGGCTGCATGATGCTCTGGTAGGCGGGGCGGATGATTTTGTCCATGTTGACCAGCTCCTCCATGCGGTGGGCGGACCAGCCGACGATACGCGCAATGGCAAAGATTGGCGTGTACAGCTCCACCGGAATGCCCAGCATATCATAGACAAAGCCGGAGTAGAAGTCTACATTCGTCGAAACGCCCTTGTAGATGTGGCGCTTTTCGGCAATGACCTTGGGGGCCAGCCGCTCGATGGTGTTGTAATACTCAAAGTCGCGGCTGCGGCCCTTGGCATCGGCCAGCTGGTGGACAAAGTTCTTGAACACCACAGCGCGCGGGTCACTGAGTGAGTAGACCGCGTGGCCCATGCCGTAGATCAGGCCCTTCTGGTCAAAGGCCTGCCGATCCACGATGCGGCCGAGGTAGTCGGCCATGGCGGCCTCATCCAGCGGGTCGGCGACATGGGCGCGGATGTCGTCCATCATCTTCATGACCTTGATGTTCGCGCCGCCGTGCTTGGGGCCTTTCAGGCTGGAAAGCGCCGCCGCAATGACCGAGTAGGTGTCCGACCCGGAGGACGTGACGACGCGGGTCGTGAAGGTGGAGTTGTTGCCGCCGCCGTGCTCCATGTGCAAAAGCAGCGCGATATCGAGAACGTGGGCCTCAAGGTCGGTGTATTTCTGGTCGGGGCGCAGCATTTTCAGCAGGTTTTCCGCAGTGGACAGGTTCGGATCCGGGCGGTGGATGTACATACTGCCGCCGCACTCATAATAATTGTAAGCGTGGTAGCCGTAGACGGCCAGCATCGGAAATACGCTGATGAGCTTGATGCACTGTTCCAGCTGGGTCTGCAGGTCGGTCTTGCCGATGTCGTCGTCATAGCTGGCCAGCGTCAGCACGCTGCGGGTCAGGGAGTTCATCAGGTCATGGCTGGGGGCTTTCATGATGACATCGCGCACAAAGTTTGTCGGCAGGGCGCGGCATTTCGACAGGCAGGCCGTGAAGGTTTCCAGCTGCTCCTGGTTCGGCAGGTCGCCCAACAGCAGCAGGTAGGCTGCACCCTCAAAGGCGTAGCGCTTGCCGCGCAGACCGCGGATCAGGTCATAGACGTTGTAGCCGCGGTACCAGAGCTTGCCATCGCAGGGAATCTTCTGGCCATCGCGTTCCTCAAAAGCATCGATGCGGGAGATGTTGGTGATACCGGCCAGCACACCCTTACCGTTTTTGTCGCGCAGACCGCGCTTGATATCATACTGGGCAAACAGTGCAGGGTCAATGCGGTTGTTGGTGACACATTCCTCGGTGAAGATGCGGGCTTCCTTTTCGATGGCTGCGTAATCGCTCATGGCAGATGACCTCCCTTTTCTTTTTTGTCCGCGGCGGGTAAACAAATCGTAGCGGATGCAGGATTCTTTACAAATCGTATAAGAATAATTATACGGAAAATCGAACAATCTGTCAAATGGATAAATTGTGAACAAACCACACGGTAGGGGCCGGGCATACCAGGCCCTCGGCATAATGGAAAACGGACGTTTACGGGATGGTTGAGGGCGGGGCATGCCCCGCCCCTACCGGGATACAAAAAAAGGAGAGGTCAACCCTCTCCCAATGTATCTCATTCCGCTACCAGCACCGTCACGCTCGTGGGGGCCAGCTCCAACGCATCACGGAAACGGGGGCCAAAGGGCGTTACCCCGGCGTGGACGCCGTCGCTGAGCTTGCGCCAGGTACCGGCGGGCAGGCTGGCCCACTGGCGGGTGCGCTCGGGATTGTAGTAGACGGCCAGCTGGCCTGCCGTGGCCGTGCCGTCGTTCTCCGGCACAAAGCCGATGAGCCAGCCGGGCAGCATCAGAATAAACGGCTCTGGCTCCCCTGCCGCGCCGCTCAAACGCGGGTAGGCGCGGCGGATGGCCAGCATCCCGCGGTAAAACGCCGTCAGGGCGGCAAATTCCGGCCTGTGGGCGCGGGTCCAGTCTAACTTGTTCGTGTCCAGCGGGCCTTTGTAGCTGTTGTGGTCGCCATGCTTAGTACGGCCCCATTCCTCGCCCGCCTGCATGAAGGGCAGGCCCTGACAGGTCAGGTAGATGCCCGCCGCCATGCGGTTTTGCGCCAGCAGGTCGGCGTCGGGCCAGTCGTAGTCGCCGCGTCGGGCCACGGCGGCCAGCTTGTCCCAAAGCGTGTAGTTGTCGTGGGCCGAGATGTACTGCACCACCTGCCCCGCCTTGCGCGGCCAGAAGCCGTGGGCACCGTTGCGCCATGCGCTGATCAGGTGCAGCACATCGTAGCCGTGCTGGGGCGCGCCGTTGACATAGCCCGCATTGGCCGCGTCAAAGACGTTGCCCTTGATGCAGTCCCGTGTATCATCGCAGAAAAATCCGATGCGGTCACTCAGAGCATCCAGCGCACGCTTGTCGGCAGGGCGTGCACCGCCCTCAATGTTCGTGCCGCCGCCCATCCAGGGTTCGCCGTACATCAGGATGTTCTCGCCGCCGGGCAGGCTGTCCAGCGCAGCGCGGATGGCGTTCATTGTGTCCACATCTTCCAGCGCCATCAAATCAAATCGGAAACCGTCAATGTGGTAGGTCGTGGCCCAGTACAGCACCGATTCCACGATGTATTTGCGCACCATCGGGCGCTCGCTGGCCAGGTCGCAGCCGCAGCCGGAACCGTTCGTCGTCATGCCGTTGGGCCAGCGGCGGTTCCAGTAGCCGGGCACGGTGCGCTCCAAGTTGCTCTCACCGTGGTAGGTGTGGTTGTAGACAACATCCATCACGACGCCCAGCCCCGCGCGGTGCAGCGCGGCCACCATGGCGCGGCACTCCCGCACACGAACCTCTCCGTGGAAGGCGTCGGTGGCAAAGCTGCCCTCGGGCACGTTGTAGTTCAGCGGGTCATAGCCCCAGTTGTAGCCGCCGTCGGGGCGGGCCTCATCCACGGTGGCGTAGTCATAGATGGGCTGCAGCTGCACATGGCTGACGCCGAGATTTTTTAAATAGTTCAAGCAGGTTGGGTGTTCGCCGTCACCGTCCAGCGTCGTGTCATCGGGGGTGAAGCCCATGAATTTGCCGCGCCACGTCGGTTTTACGCCGCTGTGTTCGTCGGCGGAAAAATCGGCAACATGCACCTCCCACACGCTGCGGGCGTGGGCAGGAATGTCGGGGCGGGTGTCCTGCTCCCATCCCTCCGGCGCGGCCTTGGCAAGGTCCACGACCATGCCGCGCACGCCGTTGGCCCCGGCGCTGCGGGCGTAGGGGTCCACGACCTCATGCACGCGGCCATCCGGGAAATAGATGCGGTAGATGTAGTAGACGCCGTGCAGATTGCCCGGCAGTGTGATAGCCCACACCCCGGCGTCGCCGCGGCGCATCTCGTGTACGCCCAGCGTTTCTGCGCCGCGTTCATCGTCGGTGCCGGTGGCAAACAGGCAGACCACGACCCCGCAGGCAGTGGGAGCCCACAGCTTGAAAGTGGTATCCTCCGCCGTTGGATTTGCGCCCAGGTCACTGCCGTGGTAATAGGGCAGTTCGCACGCCTGATGCCAGTTCATGGGTGATCGCTCCTTACAAATAATATAATTTATTGTAGCAGGTGGAGAGACACATTGCAAGGGAAACGTTTCAATTCCACCAAAAAACACCGCGCTGCCTTTTCAACAGCGCGGTGCAAAGCTTCATGCAGGGTTCAAATTCAGATGGCGTAACCCTTGGCCTTGATGACGTCCACGACCTGGGCGACGTACTTTTCGCAAGTCTCGTGCTCGGGAGCTTCGACCATCACGCGAACCAGCGGCTCGGTGCCGGACTCACGGACCAGGATACGGCCGGTGTTGCCCAGGGCCTCGGCCACGGCCTTGACGGCCGCCTGGACGTCTGCGTCGTCCTGTGCAGCTTTTTTGTCGGTGACATGGACATTTTCCAGAACCTGCGGGTAAATCTTCAGCGGGGCGGCCAGCTCGCTCATTGGCTTCTTCCTCGCCAGCATGACCTCCATCATCTTCAGGCTCGTCAGGATGCCGTCACCGGTGCTGGCGTACTTGGAGAAGATGATGTGGCCGCTCTGCTCGCCGCCGATGCGGCAGCCGTTTTTCGCCATATACTCATACACATACTTGTCGCCCACGGCGGTCTTGGCGTAGTCGATGCCCTGCGCATCAAAAGCCTTGTACAGGCCGAAGTTGGACATAACGGTGGTGACGACCGTGTTGGTGATGAGCTTGCCGCGCTCCTTCATATAGCAGCCGTAGATGTACAGGATATGGTCGCCGGTGATGACGTTACCCTTCTCATCCACGCAGAGGCAGCGGTCGGCGTCGCCGTCATAGGCAAAGCCGATGTCAAGGTGGTTCTCAACGACGAACTTCTGCAAGCCCTCAATGTGGGTGGAACCGGCGTTGAGATTGATATTCAGGCCGTTGGGCTTGTTGTTGATGACGTAAGTGTCCGCGCCGAGGGCGTCAAACACGCTCTTGGCAATGTTCCAGCTGGAGCCGTTGGCGCAGTCCAGGCCGACCTTGACACCGCGGAAGGAGTAGATGCCCAGGGAAATCAGGTAGCCCATGTAGCGGTTGCGGCCTGCCACATAGTCCACCGTGCAGCCGATCTTGTCGCGGCTGGCGAAAGGCAGCTCGGGCCAATCCTGGTCGAAAACGTGCAGGTGCCCGTCGAGGTAAGCCTCAACCAGGAGCAGCGTTTCTTCGTCCATTTTCTCGCCGTAGCAGTCAATGAGCTTGATGCCGTTGTCATAGTAAGGATTGTGGCTGGCGGAGATCATGATACCGCAGTCGAAGTCGTCTACACGGGCAATGTAGGCTACGCTGGGGGTGGTGGTGACGTGCAGCAAGTAGGCGTCCGCGCCGCTGGCGGTCAGGCCCGCGACGAGGCTGTACTCAAACATATAGGAGCTGCGGCGGGTATCCTTGCCGATGACGATGCGCGGGGCGGTCGCCTCGCCGTTGCGCTGGCGCAGCATACCGTAATACCAGCCAAGGAACCGGCCTACCTTGTAGGCGTGGTCGGCGGTCAAGTTGACACCGGCCTCGCCGCGGAAGCCGTCAGTACCGAAATATTTTCCCATTCTATTCACACGTTCCTTTCGGATTGTAGTTGGTACATATTCAGAGGTAGCCTTATTATAGCACTTGTTGGCCGGTTTGTCTATTTTTTATTGGTCAGCATTTCCAGAAGCGCCGTGCAGCCGTCCAGAACATCCCGCCAGGTGGCCGCAAAATCCCCGGTGTACCATGGGTCGGCCACGTCGCCGGGGCGGTCAGTGCAGTCCAGCAGGCGATGGATTTTGCCCGCCGGGTCTCCGCCGCAGAGGCGGGTCATATTGCGGATGTTGGCACTGTCCATGCCGATGAGCAGGTCGTATTTGTCATAGTCGGCCCGGGTCATCTGCCGCGCCGCATGCGCCCCGCAGGCAACGCCATGGGCCGCCAGCTCTCGCCGCGCCGGTGGGTAGACCGGGTTGCCGATCTCCTCGGTGCTGGTGGCAGCGGAATCAATGACAAATCGCTCCCCTGCCCCGGCCTTGGCGGCTAAATCTTTCATCACAAACTCCGCCATCGGACTGCGGCAGATGTTGCCGTGGCAAACGAATAGAATTTTGACCATAGCTGTAACATTCCTTCACATAAAACTATCAGTTTCAGGGGTGTAAAACATTGACAAATATCTTCTGTTTGATTATATTCTATATTGTACACGAAAACACATGAACTGCCTAGTCCTGCGTGAAAATTTGCGTGGGAGAACGGTTCGGCAAGGAGGCGGTCAATGGCATCACCGTATATCCCATGCAGGTGTCTGCCGTTGAGACGGCTGCTTTACGCTGGATGCGCACGATGGCGGCGGCGACGGAATACGAATAAAACATATTCTTCCCTTGCATTGAAAAAGTGATTTATAACGAATGGAGATAGAGTACCATGGCAGAAGAAAAACGCAAACGCATTCTTTCGGGCATTCAGCCCACCGGCACGCCCACTCTGGGCAACTATATCGGCGCGGTGCGCAACTGGGCACTGCTGCAATCTGACTATGACTGCCTGTACATGGTGGCCGACCTGCACAGCCTGACCGTGCGCCAGGTGCCTGCCGATCTGCGCCGCCGCACCCGTGAGCTGGCCGCCCTGCTGCTGGCCGTGGGCATCGACCCAAAGGAGCACGTTCTGTTCGTGCAGAGCCATGTGCCGGCGCATACAGAGCTTTCTTGGGTGCTGGCCTGCAACACCCAGTTCGGCGAGCTGTCCCGCATGACCCAGTTCAAGGACAAGAGCGCCAAGCACCCCGACAACGTCAACGGCGGCCTGTTCACCTACCCTGTGCTGATGGCGGCGGATATCCTGATTTATAACGCAGACCTCGTTCCCGTGGGCCAGGACCAGACCCAGCACCTGGAGATTGCCCGCGATATCGCAGGCCGCTTCAACGGCATCTACGGCGACACTTTCACCCTGCCGGAGGGCTACGTCCCTGCCGCCGGCGCGAAAATCATGTCGCTGGCCGAGCCGACTAAAAAGATGAGCAAGTCCGACACGAACGTCAACAGCTTCATCCTGATGACCGATGACAAGGACGCTATCGTGCGCAAGTTCAAGCGCGCCGTGACCGACTCCGACGGCGTTGTCCGCTTTGACCGTGAGACGAAGCCCGGCGTGTCCAACCTGATGTGCATTTACAGCACCTTTACCGGCAAGTCCAACGATGAGATCGCCGCCGAGTTTGAGGGCAAGGGCTATGGCGACTTCAAACTGGCTGTGGCCGAAGTCACCGCCGATGCGCTGGCCCCCGTGCAGGCCGAGTATGGCCGTATTCTGGCCGACAAAGCCTATGTGGATGAGGTGCTCAAGAACGGCGCCGAGCGTGCCTCCCGCCTGGCCAACCGCACCGTCAGCAAAGTTTACCGCAAAGTTGGCCTGCTGCAGCTGGATAAATGACGTTGTGACTTGACAAATCCCATTTAAACCTATATAATATCTAAGTTGGTGCGGCTCCCCAGTTGGTGCCGCACTACTTTTACTATCCATTTTACGTTAGGAGACACTGCTATGGCTAAAGAAGTTGTCGTTACCCGCGAGGGCTATAATAAACTGGAGCAGGAACTGGAAAACCTGCGCACCGTCAAACGTAAGGAAGTCGCTGACAAGATCAAGGTTGCCCGCGGCTACGGCGATTTAAGCGAGAACGCCGAGTACGACGCCGCCAAGGAGGAGCAGGCTTCTGTGGAGGCCCGCATCGCCGACCTGGAGGCCACCCTGAAGCTGGCCCGCATCATGGATGAGAGCGAGCTGTCCAACGACACTGCTTCCATCGGTATGCACGTCAAGATTCTGGCCGAGGGCGATGACCTGGAGGACGCCGAGGAGTACGACCTGACCGGCTCCACCGAGGCGGATATGGACCTGAACCGCATCAGCGACGAGAGCCCGGTTGGCGCTGCTATGATCGGCTGCAAAGTCGGCGACAGCTTTAATGTCACCCTGCCCAACGGCAATATCATCACCTACAAGCTGCTGGAAGTTTCCCGTTCCAAGTAAGCATTTGAAATCAAAAAATCACGAAAGGACGATCTCACATGGAGCAGAATAAGCCCCAGACCGAGCAGGAAATCAGCCAGCAGGCCGCCGTGCGCCGCCAAAAGCTGGCTGACCTGTGCGAAGCCGGTCACAACCCCTTTGAAATCACAAAATATGCGCAGGATGCGTACTCGGCCGACCTCAAACAGGAGTTTGCCGACCTGCCCGCCGAAGCCGAGACCGGTAAGATCGTCTCTTTGGCCGGCCGCATGATGTCCAAGCGCGTCATGGGCAAGGCCAGCTTTGCCCATCTGCGCGACCAGAAGGGCGACATCCAGATTTTTGTCAAGCGCGACCTGCTGGGCGATGAGGCCTATGCCGCTTTCAAAAAGCTGGACATCGGTGATATCATCGGCGTCAAGGGCGAAGTGTTCCGCACCAAGATGGGCGAGATTTCCGTCCGCATCAGTGAGCTGACCCTGCTCTCCAAGAGCCTGCTTCCCCTGCCCGAGAAGTTCCACGGCCTGACCGACCGCGAGGCCCGCTACCGTCAGCGCTATGTTGACCTCATCGTCAACCCCGAGGTCAAGGACACCTTCGTCAAGCGCAGCCTGATTCTGAAGGAAATCCGTGCCTACCTGGACGAGAAGGGCTTTTTGGAGGTCGACACCCCCATCCTGACCCCGTTTGAGATCGGTGCGTCTGCCCGCCCCTTCTACACCCACCACAACACCCTGAACATGGACATGGTGCTGCGCATTGAGACCGAGCTGTACCTCAAGCGCCTGATCGTGGGTGGCATGGATCGCGTGTATGAGGTCGGCCGCATCTTCCGCAACGAGGGCATGGATCCGAAGCATAACCCCGAGTTCACGACCATCGAGCTGTACCAGGCTTTCACCGACTTCCACGGTATGATGGATTTGGTAGAGGAAATGTACAAGCGCCTGGCCCTCAAGGTCTGCGGCAGCCTGGAAATCACCTACCAGGGCAAGCAGATCGACATGGGCCATTGGGAGCGTCTGACCATGGTCGAGGCCGTCAAGAAGTATTCCGGTGTTGATTTCAACGACTGGAAGACTGATGAGGACGCTATCGCAGCCGCCAAGGAGCACCATGTGGAGCTGCCCGAAGTCCCGACCAAGGGGGCTATCCTGGCTGAGTTCTTCGACGCCTTTGTCGAGGACAAGCTCATCCAGCCTACGTTCATCTACGACTACCCTGTCGAGATCAGCCCGCTTGCCAAGCGCAAGCCCGGCGACCCGGCTTTCACCGAGCGTTTCGAGTATTTTATCGACTGCACCGAGTACGGCAATGCGTTCAGCGAGCTGAACGATCCCATCGACCAGAAAGCCCGCTTCGAGCGCCAGGTCGCCGAGCGCAAGGCCATCGAGCCTGACTGCAAGGCACAAGTCGACTATGACTACGTGACCGCCCTTGAGTACGGCCTGCCCCCCACAGGCGGTCTGGGCTTCGGCGTTGACCGCCTGGTCATGCTGCTGACGGACAGCGCGTCCATTCGTGATGTGCTGCTGTTCCCGACGATGAAGCCCATCGACTAAAAAGCATTGATTCTACGCCTTTTATCAACCGCGTTTGGCTGATTTGACACCACATTGACACCAAACTTGCAGAAAAGGCTTTACAAGAAAGCAGAGAGTTATCCTCTTACGGATGACTCTCTGCTTTTTTTGTTTATGTAGTTGTGCATTTCTGCGCGGAAGTAATGAGGTGATACCATTCACAGCTTTTACATTCCGGCAGGTCGCCGCAGGCAGGAACGCCGGTATCCGGGTCATCGGGGCAATTATAATAATCATATTTCCAGTTCATTTGAAATCCCTTCACCTTAAAAAGTGCATTATAAAATGGCCTACTCTCACTCGGCTGTTGTCTCTGTCTGATGGTCACTTACTCGGCGGGTTCCATCTTCTCCATGCAATCACCGCAAAGGATGTTCACGGCTTTTGTGGCTCTCACGCTCTGGTGGCAGCAGGGCCAAATATATTTGCGGGTGCTGCTGGGCTTCTTGGTCTTGGTGGCTGTTCCGTTGCCTGCCCCTTTGGGGAGCGTTCCAATTACATCCCACAAGCTGACCGCCTCGCACATTTGAAGGTCTTGCCAGCCCTGTTCCTCGATGAAGTCCAGCAGCGGAAGTCCGGGGCTTGTAATCGTCCAACCGTATTTTGGATGCTTCTCAACGCAAAGCCCGTGACTTTCGGCAATCTCCTTATACTTCCGATTGTGGTAAAAGTTCCCGGAACCGCTGGTATCTTTGATACCTTTTTCTGCCGCAAGGCAATGGCACATTTCGTGCAAAAGCGTGGCGCAGGTTTCCTCGATTGGGCGGCTAAGTGTGGCGCTGCTGATGTTGATTTCATATCGCCGCTCGTCTCCTGCCTGCCAGACCTTATTGCAAGTGAAATGACCATAAGCACCCACGGTCTTTTTTAGGCTGATGACGACTTCGGGCAGTTCCCCGTTGAAAAATCTGGCGTTCAGCAGACGGTACATTTTTTCAAGCTGTCCTGCAACGCGGCTGGTCTTAACGGTCTTTTTCATTTTGAAAACCTCTCTTTCAAAGTTCACTTTTAAATCGCCTTTGGCGGGGGTGGGAATTATTGGCCCCAACCGGCGACCAAAAAGAGAGGCAAATAGAGGCTGTGGCAAGGGGAACGTGGAATACCGAAGCTGAGCGAGGATATGCCGCGAAAGCCCCTTGCCCAAAGCCGAGAGTTGCCCATAATACTGGGCGCGGTTGGGACAATCCCCCGTCGTTCCCCTGTTTGTGCTGGAAAACGGCGCAAAGTCCAAACCTTCCTTAAAAAGCCCAAAAGTTTGAACTTTTGGTGCGCAGAAGCGGCCCCGCATAAAACAGGTATTTGGGCCGCGTCAAAACTTATGTTCAAAAGGAGCGTACAAAATGGCCTATTATGGCTACATCAGAGTGTCAACCAAAGGGCAGGTGCCCGGAACCTCTTTGGCCGAGCAGGAGCAGCAGATAAAGGAGCGTTATCCTACTGCGATTATTGTAAAAGAGGCGGCTTCCGGCGCTCACGAACGGCAGGTATTTGATAACTTGTGCAAATCCTTACAGGCGGGTGATACTTTGGTGGTCTGCAAAATGGATAGGTTTTGCAGGTCAGCAAAGGAAGGCTTGCAGTATGTGGATTTGCTGCGGGATAAAGGCGTTGCCGTTCACATTCTCAATATGGGCCTGCTGGACAACTCCCCTATGGGGCGGCTTGTGGCAACGATGCTGCTTGCTTTTGCCGAATTTGAAAGAGCGCAGATAATCGAGCGCACCCAGAGCGGCCGACAGGCTGCGATGGCAAAACCGGGTTTCCGGGATGGCCGCCCACTGAAATTCACGGCATTGCAGTTGGAACACGCACTTGGGTTACTAAGTGAGTATAGTTATAAACAGGTAGAGGCCATGACAGGCATTTCCAGAAGCACCCTGCAAAGGGCTAAGAAGAAAGTTGAGGTACAACAATGAAAATTACTATCAAACTGTCCGAAACAAACAATGCACTGCTCAACCGCGTGGTCAAGGAAGAAAAGGTGGACGCAAGCGAGTTCGCCAACAACGCTTTCCTTGACAAGTTCCTGCCGGTATCGGAAAAGCTGGGGATTGAAGCAGGCTTCATCCTTCAGGAGCATGAAGCCGGAACGCTGAATGCGTGGCTCGTCAAACAGAGCATATCCCGCGGAATCCGTTGGCTGGGAAAGCACCCTATTCGTGACAGCGCCATTCTAAAACAGATTTTTGGACGCTTCCCGTTTGACACGAAAGACAACGGGAAAATCTCCACCTGCAACGAATGTGTGCAGTCGGATATGGATAGTGTGGTTGCACTGCTGAAAGAGCGTGTCCCCGGTTATGTCCCCTCTAAGGATGAATATAACGGGCTGGTTGAAGATGTTCTTGCAAATTGGGAGTACATCTGGAACGAAGCCATCGTATACAATGTGCTGGCCACGATTGTATACACCAACGAGCCGAAGAAAGACTTTGACTGGTATGACGGTCTGAAATTGCTGCATCTCATTGATTTTGCAGCATGGCAGCAGTGGTGTGATGCGTGATAGTGCATCACGGCAGACGGCTGCAAACCCAAGGGGGCAGGAACGGCAAGAAGTCGTTCTGATGGGGGCCGCAGCCCCCACTGACGGCAAGCGAGTCTTGTCGGCAGCGGGGAGTCCAGAGGGGTCACGCCCCTTTGGCAAGGTAAGCCCGCAAGGGCGGTGGGAGTTTCCGCAGAAACTACCATACCTTGTATGACACAGCAGACGGAGGCTAAATGCGCTGCCTGATTTTGCAGTGCATTTTAAGCCGCAATCGGATGGGGCATGAATCCCCGCCGAGAAAGGAGAGATTATGATGGCGTGTGCCATGAAGTTCAGTGCGGGCGCAGTCCGCAATCAACTTCGCCACAACCGGCGGACAATCGAACATTCGAGCAACCGGGACATTGACCCGGAGCGGCTAGAACATGACTATGTTCTGTCGCCAGACCGGGGCATGACCGAGTACGACTATTTTTTGCAGCGCAAATCGGAACTGTACTGCTATAACCGTGACGATGTAAAAGTGATGGTCGGCTGGATAGTGACTGCCCCGCAGGATTTAGACCCGGAGCGCTACGACGACTTTTTCTGTGCAGCATACGATTTCTTAGAAAATCGTTATGGCAAGGAAAATGTCGTGCAAGCCATCGTCCACGATGACGAGGGCGGCCAGCCGCATTTGCATTTCTGTTTTATTCCTGTCGAGGAAGATTTGAAGCACGAACAGGGCCACAAAATTTGCGCCAACGATGTCCTTGACCGCCGCGAACTGCGCAATTTTCACCCTGACCTGCAACGCTACCTGAACGAACACGGTCTGGAAGATGCTCACGTTATGACAGGCGTGACAAAGCGGCAGGGCGGGAACCGCACGGTTGCCGAGTTGAAGGCCGAACGTGAGCAAGAATATCAGCAGAAAGAGGAACGCCCTGCATTGTATTTTGGAGAATCTAAAATTGAACAAGGGCTTCACTTTTAAGGTGCAGGCATGAAACAGATTGTATGGATTATCAACTGCTATCTATATGGCGCAACACTGATTCTGCTGGTTGCACTGGCACTGCTGGTGTATCTGCGCGGGCAGGCCAATCATCTGCCCAATCCGTTCGCCCGCAGGAATATTGTCTATCGCCCCAAAGAAAAGGCGCAGGGCGTGCTGTTGGGTAAAAAAATTGGTCTGTTGGCTTACTCCCCCGAACAGGACGAGGGCCATATCCTTGTGATGGGGCCATCCGGCACAGGCAAGACAAGTGCCCTGCTGATTCCGACTTTGAGGAGTTGGCAGGGCACGGCTCTTGTTGTTGACATATCCGGCGACATATCAGCTAATGTGCATACGGAGAACAAAATCATTTTTGACCCTACGGCGGCGGATTGTATTCCGTATGACGTGTTTGCGTCCATTGATGCAGCCCCGGACGACACCGAACGACAGGAGCGCTTGGAGCAGTTGGCCTATCTGCTGCTGCCGGACAAGGCAAATGACAGCGAGGCAGGCGTATTTTTTACCAAGAACGGGCGTAAGATGATAACGGCAGCGCTTATCTGCTACTATGGCATGGGCTGGGGATTCATTGAAATCTGTGAATTTTTCCTCGGCCATGACTGGCGTTCCCTACTGAACGATATTGCAAAACAGGAAAATGCAGCAGCCAACGCATTTATCAGTTCCTTTGCAGGGGCCAGTGAACAAAACACCGCAGGCTGCAAGCAAAGTGCAGATGACGCGCTCAAACTATTTGCAACGAACAGCAAAATTAAAAATGCACTTAGAAAAGTTCCGACTTATGAGAAATCTATCTGTCCGGCCACTTTGGAGCAGAACAGCATTTATATTTTCATCCCGGACGAAAAACTCAAAATCTATGGCGACCTGCTGCGCATTATTACGGCCCAGTCGATGGAATATTTTTCATCCAGACCGCCGGAACACAAGCAGATGATTCTATTCTGTCTTGACGAATTTGCCTCTTTCGGCAAACTGCAAATCACCGAGGCCTTGCGCAAACTGCGGAAGCGTCACATCCGTATTATGGTGCTGACTCAGTCCTTGGCCGACCTCGATATGATTTACGGCAAAGACGAACGGAAAGCTATGCTGGGCAACTTTAAGTTTACCGTTCTGCTCGGCTGCAAGGATACCGAAACACAGGAATACTTTTCTAAAATGATAGGAGAAAAACACACTCTGTTGGTCGCCGATACCAGCCAGAAGCCGCAGCCTATCATCAAGCCCGCAGACCTCGCACACTTGGAACATGACCTCATGGTTATTTGCGATGACGGGGCCGTGCGGCTGCACAAGAACTTTTACTTCAAATGACGTTGCAAAAAAACGTTTCGTAAGCGGCAACCGGGAGCAGTTAGCTTGGATTTTCCAAGTGGGCTGCTCCTTTTTCTTTTGCGTAAATCTTTCCGGGGCAGCTTGGGGCAAGTGATTTAGTTCATTTCTAAAAAAGATTGCTTTTTAGTTTTTATGAAAATACCTGCCACATACTGCCCCAACGAACGTTTTTTGGCAATGTAACTGGAAAAAGGTTCCCATTTTTATGGATTTATGGTACAATTCTAATATTGTATAAGTGTACCCAAATGCGGGAGTTGGGGGTGTAGGATGTCAACTAAGAGGCCGAAGCCGGAACTGTCGGCTCACTTTCTCCGGGAGTTGCGTATCCTTGAAGGCAAGGACTATGTGCAATATAAAGCGCGAACGAAAGAACTTGCGCTGCCGGACGACTATAAGGTTTACCACTATGAACCAGCAGCGGGTGGCCAGCCTGCCGCCTATTGGGTTGGCAAGTGTACGGTGGATAAGTGTCCGGTATGCGGCACACCCTATCCATCCAAAGCTGCTGCGGAACTGGCAGAATCCAAGCTGACGCACTATATCATGGTGGAGCGCGAGGGTGGCCGGCCAGAGATTTCCCCAGTGACGCTTTATCTGCGCCGCATACGCTGGCGCTGCTATGAGTGCTATAAGGAACGCAGCACTTACAATGCAAGTATGCAGGACGATTCCAAAATTACGGACGGTAACGGAAAAACAACCATCCAGCTAAATGCGTTTCTCGGCAAGCAGGCTATGCACATTGCGACAAAGCCTTTGGCAGAATATTTTGATGTTGCCGTAAATACGGTTAAGAAATGTTTCGATGATGAAGTCGAGCGCTGCGATAAAGCCCGAAACTGGGATAATATCAGAACGCTTGGCCTATATACGATTAAGCTGAATGTAAAGGGGCAGGAAACAACCAACTGCCTGTGTACGAACTTTGAAACCGAAGAACTGATTGAACTGTTCCGTTATGATAATGCCGAGGAAGCTGTTAATTTTCTGAAAAGCCTGAAAGACAAGCAGGCCATCAACACGGTGATTACCAGCGTAGACGGCGCAGCCTATCATTTTGCTACCCAGAACTTCCCCAAAGCAAAGATTATGGTAGACCGGGTAGACATCCGTAAGAGGCTGCTGGATGGGCTGGAAACTGTCAAAAAAGGTAATAGCAGCAGTCCGAATTTTCCGCTCCTTAGAAGCAACTGGACGCTGCTGGATGGGATTGAGGCAACGCCCGAAGATAGCCCAAATGGTATCTTGCTGGCGAGAGTTTTAGAAAAGTTCCCGCGCGTCCGGGTGGCCTATCATATTAAAGAAGACGGCATGGAAATCTACCGGCACAAAACAGGCCAGCGCCAGCGGGTGGATAATTGGATTTTCTGTGACAAACACGAGATTCTGCCCTATGAGCAGTTGGAGCAATGTATGCTCGTTGCAAAAGAGCCTGTCATAGCGTTTGCGGAGAAGTACAATGGTGTTGACCGCAATGAATATGAAAAAGACGTATTGGATGCGCAGGAGCCATTGGTACGCTATACAGATGTAACCTGTTCGGAAGAATCCGCATCAAGTTCACGGGCGGCATTATGGAAAACAGTTCGTGCCCATGCGCTGTACGGTGCGGCCATGATGGTAAATTATGCTGGCGCACAGAAAAGAAAGAAAAAATCGCGTATGCGGGACGAAGCGTTTGCGATGAATTTTGCAACGTCGATGAAGAAAGTGTCCGCCAAAGCGGCAACATCCGAAACGATAGAATCCGATGAAATCCCCGGTATTTATCTGCACAATTTTGGTATACCCCTGTCGATTTATCCAGCCTTGATATGTAACTATGTGTTAGAGTACCGCGGAACACAGCTGGATTTACCGGCATTAAGAACAAATAACAATGAGGTGAAGAAAATGCCCAGAAAGGCAAAGGCCGTTGTGGAAGATACATCCAAAATGCGAGATGTAGAAACATATACCCACGATGACAAAAAGCGCACCAATAACCCGCCTGTTGGCATGGCACAGCATGACCGCAGCGAGGAGAAGGTCAAAACCTACCAGTATGACCCGCACCTTGACCCCACCCTGCAGTGGGCCGGCAAGGCCGAGGGCACAAGTTTTGAGGTGCCGACATCCTCTATCCATATCCACGAATCCATTAAGCCGCTGAACATCATTGCCCGCGTGACAAAGGAGTACAGCCACGCGTTGGAAGGCCAGATGGAAGGCCAGATGAGTATGTTCGAGGCAGAGACCCCGGCAGAACGTATGCGCCGCCGCCGTGAGAGCATTGAATTTTACCAGCACGGTGTTGACTGGACAAACCGCATGATTGCCGGTGACAGCCTTGTTATTATGAACTCTCTGCTGGAAAAAGAGGGCATGGCCGGGCAGGTTCAAATGGTTTATATTGACCCGCCTTACGGTATCAAGTATGGGTCAAACTTCCAACCTTTTGTCGATAAACGTGATGTAAAAGATAAGAAGGACGAGGATTTAAGCCAAGAGCCGGAAACAATTAAAGCGTTCCGCGACACATGGGAACTTGGTATCCACTCTTATCTAAGCTATCTGCGTGACCGTCTGCTTTTGGCAAGAGAACTATTAGCTGATTCTGGCAGTGTTTTTATACAAATTAGCGATGAAAATGTTCACTATGTGAGAACCATTTGCGATGAAATTTTTGGACACGAAAATGAGTGTGCTACAATTGTTTGGAAAAAAGGAACACCAACCGCAAAAATCATTCGCAATTCTTTTAATTATTTGTTGTGGTATGCTAAAGACATAGAGAAAGTTGGAGATAAGGTACATAAACTGTATGTTGAACGTTCCGGAATTGAAGGCTCCACAGAAGACCCAAGAAAACTTGCATTATGGGGCGATTTCAACAATGGAGAGACAAGACCTCTTACAACCGATGAAAAAAGAAATATTTTACTAACTTCTCAGAACGCAAAAATATTTAGAGTTGATAAGGTAATCGAGCGAGGGGATGACGAAGATAGACGTTTCCCGATAACACTAGATGGTATTGAGTTTACTCCTAAAAATGGTTATGTCTGGCGTGGCAGTGCTAATCAAATGCAACGGTTGATAGAAAAGAACCGATTGATAAAGACAAGCGAAGGCTATGGATATAAGTTCTATATTTCGGACTTTCCTGCTATTGAAATAACAAATCTATGGGAAGACACTGCTGGCAAAGTCCCAAATATGATTTATGCGGTTCAAACAAATGAAAAAATCATCCAACGTTGTATGCTAATGTCTACAGACCCCGGTGATTTGGTGCTTGATATTACCTGTGGCAGCGGTACAACTGCCTACGTTGCAGAACAGTGGGGCCGCCGCTGGATTACCTGTGACACTTCCCGCGTTGCCATTACATTGGCAAAGCAACGCCTTATGACGGCAACGTTCGATTACTATAAGCTGGCCCACGAGGAGCAGGGTGTTGGCAGCGGCTTTGTATATAAGACTGTTCCCCATATCACATTAAAATCTATCGCCAACAATGAACCCCCTGCACAGGAAATCTTGTATGACCAGCCGGAAATTGATAAAACGAAAGTGCGCGTCACCGGCCCATTTACAGTTGAGGCGTTGCCCGCACCTGTCGTGAAGCCGCTGGATGATGTCCTGCAAAATGATGAAGATGTCAGTGCAAAGCAGACTGACTGGCGTGACCAGCTCCTTGCAACAGGTATTCAGGGCCGTGGCGGCGCTCGACTAATGTTCAGCCGAGTGGAGCCTCTTTCCGGCACTCGTTACTTGCAGGCCGAGGCCGAAACCAAAGAAGAAACGCCGCGCCGTGCGGTCATCTGCTTTGCAGGTGAAACCAAACCGCTTGACTCTCGCATGGTTGCTCTTGCTCTGGATGAAGCCGAAAACCTGCGCCCTGCCCCGAAACTGATTGTGTTTGCTGCCTTCCAGTTCGACCCGGAGGCAGCGAAGGATATTGATAGCACCAACTGGCCCGGTGTTACGCTGCTGAAAGCCCAGATGAACACTGACCTGATGACCGAAGACCTTAAAAAGAAGCGTTCCTCTGACCAGTCCTTCTGGTTGGTCGGTCAGCCCGATGTGGAGCTGATTAAGGATGGCCGCTCCAAAACCAAATTCAAGGTCAAGGTCAACGGCTTCGATTACTACGATGTCAAGAAGGGCACGGTTGAATCTGGCAGCACCAGCCGCATTGCCATGTGGATGCTCGACACGGATTATGACGGTATGTGCATTGAGCCGGATATGGTCTTTTTCCCAATGGGCGGCAAAAAGGACGGCTGGAACAAGCTGGCCAAGACGCTGAAAACTGAAATTAATATGGACTTGATTGATAAGTATGCCGGTAGTGAATCGCTCTGGTTTACCGCCCAGCCCAATACGGCCATTGCGGTCAAAATCATTGATGACCGTGGTATCGAAAGCCTGAAAGTGATAAGGATTGGTGATGAATAATGGCCGGAATCGACAAACTTATCATCAATTCGGCCTATCGTGAGCCGGAACACCACTGGAAATACGATATGAACGGCCAGACCTTTGTGCAGGAACCGGGTCGCAGACCTGCCGGATATTTTATCGCCGGTCAGGGCACAAACCAGTATAACGACATCGGCAAATTTATCGAACTTGACCTTGTAAACAGAATCCGTCCCCGCGTCAAGGCATGGCGGGAGAATGGCTATCCCGGCGTGACCGGCGTGACCAAAAAGCTGCTTGACCATTGGAACGATAAGGACGCCCGCCAGTATCAGTTTTTCTTCTGTCAGCTGGACGCGATGGAAACCTTGATTTGGCTGGTGGAAGCACCCGATGCCGAAAAGGTCGGTATTGATGTTCCCGGTGATGGCGGTGCGTTCCGCCGTATCTGCACCAAATTGTGTACAGGCGGCGGCAAGACTACCGTTATGGCGATGCTGATTGCATGGATGGTCTGCAATAAAGCAACCTATCCGCAGGATAAGCGTTTTTCAAAGTACATTTTTATTGTTGCCCCCGGTCTGACCGTCCGCAGTCGCTTACAGGTTTTGCAGACTGGCGGTGCTGATAACTACTATGCGCAGTTTGGTGTTGTGCCTGTCGGTCTGATGGATAAATTGCGTCAGGGCAAGGTTATGATTACCAACTGGCAGGCATTGGCATGGGAAACAGACGAAGCTATTGCCAAGCGCAAGAGCGTGGATAAGCGCGGTGCCAAGAGTGATGAAGCCTATGTGCGGGAAGTGCTGGGCGAGATGGCAAATGCGCAGAACATTATTGTCATCAATGACGAGGCGCACCACGCATGGCGCAGAAACCCGCAGAACAAAGGCAAAACCAAGGAAGAAAAAGAGGCCGAAAAGCAGGCAACTATCTGGGTCAGCGGCCTTGACCGTATCAATAAGGCAAGAAATATCCTGTGCTGCTACGACTTCTCGGCAACGCCGTTTGCGCCGTCCGGCAAAAAGAACGATGAAGAAGCCTTGTTCGGCTGGATTGTCAGCGACTTCGGCCTGAACGATGGTATTGAAGCAGGTCTGGTCAAGACCCCGCGCGTGGTTGTCCGTGATGACAGTATGCCGAACACGGATACCTTCAAATCGAAACTGTATCATATTTATTCGGATGAAACTGTCAAGGACGATATTAACCGCGCCGCAAAAGAGGAAGAACCGCTGCCCGACTTGGTGACGCAGGCATACTACCTGCTGGGCAAGGATTGGCAGGCTTTGTATGAAGCGTGGAGCGATGCAGGCTGCCCCGTTCCGCCTGTTATGATTACCGTTGCCAACCGTACCGAAACCGCAGCGCGTATCAAGTATGCGTTTGACCACCAGCGGATTCCTGTGCCGGAACTTTGCAACCCGGATTTGACCCTGCGCATTGATTCCAAAACGCTGGACGAAGCAGAATCCGCAACCGGCAAAAAAGCCGATGCCGCTGCTGCCCTGCGTGAAATGGTAGATACTGTCGGCCAGAAAGGCAAACCCGGCGAACAGATTCGCAACGTAATTTCCGTTGGTATGCTGTCCGAGGGCTGGGATGCCAAGACGGTCACACATATTCTGGGCTTGCGGGCGTTTTCCAGCCAGCTGCTTTGCGAACAGGTTATTGGCCGTGGCCTGCGCCGCACCAGCTATGACTTGGCCGAAGGCTCGGAACTGTTCACGCCGGAGTACGTCAATATCTTTGGTATTCCCTTTACCTTCCTGCCCCATGAATCAGACGAGCAAGGCACACCGCCGGTCACGCCGCCCAAAACGCAGGTGGAATCTCTGAAAGAACGCAGCGAGTATCAAATCAGCTGGCCAAACATTGTCCGTATCGACCAAGTGTTCAAGCCGCAGTTGAAAGTTGACATCAATAAAATTGATACGCTGACCCTGCAAGCAGCTGAAACCCGCCTGCGGGCAGACCTTGCGCCCATCATTGACGGCAAAACCGATTTGACGAAATGTACGGAAATTGACCTGCAAAAGCTGGATGCTGAACTGCGTATGCAGCGTATTGTCTTTGAGGCCGCCGCGCAGGTGTACGAGCAGATGAACGCTGCGTGGCAAAGCAAAAGCACCAAGTTTGCATTGCTGGGGCAGGTCATCCAGCTAACGCAGAAGTACATTGAATCCGGCGCAATCCAAATCAATCCCCCGATGTATGGCACAGACCCTGTGCGCAAACGCATCATCTATATGATGAATATGAATCGTATTGTGCAGCACCTGTGGGATTTTATCAGGCTGGAAATGACATCTAAGACCGTACCTATCTTCGATGCGAACCGGCGCGTCAGAAGCACCGCCGATATGCCAACATGGTACACCAGCAAGCCCTGCAACATTACTTTGCACAGCCAAATCAGCCATTGCGTGTATGATAGCGGCTGGGAATCTACAGAGGCGTACATATTAGAAAAGAATCCTCATGTAGAGGCATGGGCCAAGAATGACCATCTCGGCTTTGAGATTGTTTATATCTACGAGGGCGTTGTCCGCAAGTATGTCCCTGATTATCTGGTCAGGCTTGATAACGGTAAGACCCTTGTGCTAGAAACGAAGGGCCGTATGACTTCCAGAGACGTTGCCAAACGTAAAGCATTGAGCGAGTGGGTTAAAGCGGTCAATGCAACCGGCGAGTTCGGCACATGGGCAAACGATATTTCCTTCAATGTGGCCGATGTGGATAGCATAATTCAAAAGTACCTGTAAAATCAAAAATGCACTTTTAAGGAGTGGCTGTGGAAGCAGCTGCTCCTTATTTTTTATAACTTTACCAGCACTTTGATATTCTACGGTATGCGTTCCAGCACTTTGATATTTTGCGCTAATAGTGACTGCCCTATAGAACAGGTATACTAAGAGCGAGCTCAAAAAAAAGAAAAGGAGCGTAGCGCGCTATGAAATTGAATTATGAAAATCGTATATGAAAACGTAAGTGACCGCCTCCAGACCATCCTCTCCCGCCTGAAAGGCGTGAAGAAGGTTGGCCCGAACACCTATCGGGCTTACAGCCCTCTCCGTGACGAGAAGGAACCCAGCCTGTACATCACCGAGAAACCCGATGGCACCATTCTTATGTGTGACCACGGTGGTGGCGACACCAAAGCAATCCTCGCAGCCATTGGGCTGACGATGCGTATCCTGTTCCCGGATGGTGGGAGTTCCGGATCAGAGCCTAAAGGCTCTGACCCGGAACGGAAGGTTGCCGCCATCTACCAGTACCTTGACAAAAACGGAGAACTCGTTGCCGAGAAAGTCCGTTATGCGAACAAAGCCTTCTTCTGGCGCAGCAAAAAACCTGACGGCAGCTACGACTACCATAAACCGAAGAATGTTCCCCTGTATAATGGAACGGTACTGGAAAAGGCGGAAGCAGTCTTTCTGGTTGAAGGAGAGAAAGATGTTGACGCGCTCACGAAATATGGTCTCCCGGCGGTCAGCCTGCCGAATGGCGCCCATTGGGAAAATGAGTATGTCGCATACTTTTCCGACAAGGTGATTATCATCCTGCCGGACAACGATGATGCGGGCCGTGGCTATGCGAAGGCTGCACTTAAAGCACTTAAGCCTACCAATTACAACACAGGCATTATGCAGTTGAATAACTGGTGGCCGGAAATTCCTGAAAAGGGAGATGTCACCGACTATATCACTGCAAAGGGCGAGGAAGCAGTTGCGAAACTGAGAGAAGCCCTTGACGTTGTGACCCGGAATAGGAAACCGGCGCCCGCTGTACAGGCTGTGCCCGCTGCACAATGCAGCACGGCAACTGTTACGGTAGCTGCCACATCTGCCCCGACGCTGCTGAAGACCTGCAATGATTACCACAATGTCATCAAGAAACTCAACCCTTACTCCAACCCTAGGTATTCCACAACTGACAACGGCAGTGGACGGCTCTTTTCTGACATCGTCAAGGGGCAGGCTCGCTATGTGGCAAGCCGCAAATCGTGGTTCATCTACGATGGCACACGATGGACCCCCGATGAAGGCAACATGGCAACGATGGAAATGTGCAAGACCATTGGTGATGCACTGACCCATTACGCCTTTGAAATCAAGGACGAAAAAGAGCGCAGGGAATATTTGAGGTATACAATGCGCTGGATGACGCGCAATTATCGCAAAACTATCCTTGACGATGCCGCCAGTGTTTACAACATCGGCATGGGCGAGTTTGACGCAGATGTGAATTTGCTCAACTGCAAAAACGGCACGTTGGATTTGAACTCCATGCAGTTCCGCAGCCACAACCCTGACGACAAAATCACCAAGATTGCAGATGTCGTTTACAACCCCAATGCAAAGTGCCCCCGCTTCGACCAGTTCTTGACCGAAGTTATGAGCGGTGATGCCGATAAAAGTGCATTTTTACAAAAGGCACTAGGGTACGCTCTTAGCGGCGATTCCCGGTTTGAATGTCTGTTTTTCCTGTACGGTGCAACCACCCGCAACGGCAAAAGTACCCTGATGGAAAGCGTTCTGCGTGTGTTTGGCGACTACGGTCTGACCGTTGCCCCGGAAACGATTGCAGCAAAGCAGCGCAACAGTTCCGGGCCGAGCGAAGACCTTGCCCGTCTTGCGGGTAGACGGCTTGCCAATATTTCCGAACCCTCGCGCGGGATGCGGCTGAACGCTGCGCAGGTAAAAAGCATGACCGGCAATGACAGCATCAATGCCCGCTTCCTGCACTGCAATTCATTCGATTTCCGTCCGCAATTCAAATTGTACATCAACACCAACTATCTTCCCAGCGTGGATGATATGTCGCTGTTCTCGTCCAATCGTGTGCGCGTCATTCCGTTTGACCGCCACTTTGAGCCGCAGGAGCAGGACCCGAATTTGAAGCATCTGTTTGCGGAAGAAGATGCCAAGAGCGCTATCCTGAATTGGCTGATTGCCGGTTGGCGGTTGCTGCAGAAGGAAGGGCTGAACTCTCCGGCAGCAGTTGTGGAAGCCACCAAGGAATACAGCCACGACAGCAACAAGATTGCGCTGTTTGCGGAAGACAATCTTGAACCCGATGCAAATCGTGAAGTTCGTACTTCGGAAATCTATGCTCACTATAAAGTGTGGTGTGAGGTCAACGGTTGCCTGCCGGAGAATAGCACCAACTTTAAGAAGTCCTTGCAGGCCATTGGAACTGTTGTCCGCAAGCGTCCTCGTGACGGTAGCGAGAAGACGACGCTTTTGCTCGGCTATCGTTTGAAGTAAGGGGACACTTATGAAGTACGAAGTCCCTATCTGGGAAAAATACTGTCTTACGCTGGATGAAGCCGCCGCCTACTTTGGCATCGGCATCAACAAACTGCGGGAAATGACGGATGATTCAACCTGCACGTTTGTGGTCTTCAATGGAACGAAGCGCCTTATCAAGCGCAAGAAGCTGGAAGAATGTCTCGCTGATACAGATGTGATTTAATTCAGAATGGATCCCTGATTGGGCCTGCGGCCCACTCAGGGATTTATCTGAACATATCACATGACACCAGAATCATAGAAAAACGTAATATTTAGACTGGCAAAAAGGCTTTACGCCTGTTATAATGACAGATGTAAAGCCTTTTCTGCTTTATAGAGTAGAAAAGGAGCAATACTATGGAACGCCGTAAAGATAAGAACAACCGTGTACTGAAAGATGGTGAGAGTTACCGCGAAAAGGAACATCGGTATATGTATCGGTGGATTGACAGTGACAAGAAGCGTCATTGCACCTATGCACAGACGCTGCGCGAACTGCGTAAAAAAGAAGCGGAAATCAACCGTAATAAAAGCGATGGTATCAGCAGCGCCGGAAGTAACCTGCGTCTGAATGACGTGTATAAGCTGTGGAAGAAGAACAAGGTTGGTCTAAAGCAGTCCACTTATGTGAATTACCTGTATATGTATGACCATTTTATCGGCCCCAAAATCGGGAAAATGAAAATCAAGGATATTCGCAAATCGACAATCCTCGGTCTTTATAATGACCTGACAAGGAGCAGCGATATTGGCAAGACGATGGCAATTAACACGCTGGAAACTATTCACAACGTGCTGCGGCAGGTCTTGCAGGTTGCGGTGGATGATGACTACATCCGTAAGAATCCAACGGATGGGGTCTTGCGCGAAGTTAAGCAGGCCAATAATTACGAACGTCCGAAGCGCAAGGCGTTGACCTTGGAACAGCAGAATGCGTTCGTGAAGTTCCTAAAATCTAAGTCGCTGTACTACGCTTGGAGCATTTTGTTCGCCGTCCTGTTGGGAACAGGTTGCCGCATTGCAGAATTTGTCGGTCTGCGTTGGTGCGATATTGATTGGGAAAACAACACGATTTCTATCAATCATAACTTGGTCTATCGGAAGCATACAGATGGCAAATGTTACTTCTCCGTGACAACACCAAAGACAAGCGCCGGATGCCGGACTATCCCGATGCTGAAAGGTGTCCGCAGGGCGCTGGAAGACGAAAAAATTCGGCAGCAAGAATTAGGCATTAAGTGTACAACTGTAATTGACGGCTACACGGATTTCGTCTTTTTCAACCGCTTTGGGCAGCCCCACAATCCGGCAGCAATTAACCGCGAAATTGACCGGCTCGTACTTGCGTACAATGCGCAGGAAATGGAACAGGCGGAAGAAGAAGACCGCACTCCCGTTATCCTGCCGGATTTCAGCTGCCATCAGCTGCGGCACACTTTTTGCACCCGCTATTGCGAGATTGAACCCAATATTAAAGTGATTCAGGAAGTCATGGGTCACAAGGACATCAAAACGACAATGGAAATCTATGCGGAAGCACAAAAGGAATTGAAAGAACGCTCCGTACAGAATATTTCTGGAAAATTTGATGTCTACTAAGCATCTGACACCACTGACACCAATATTGACACCAAATGCGCGTTGATATATAATAGTTTATGTAGAGATACATAACTCCCTGCGAAAGAAAAAATGCTATCGTAACGGCTTTTAATGGGATATAAAGACCTATATAAAATGGTCTGGTCAAATCCCGACGATGAAGCCGATTGACCAGTAAATTGTCAATTTGAGCACAAAAAAGCCTGAAATTTCTTGATGATACGAGAAATTTCAGGCTTTTTCTTTTGACGGGTTTCTAACTGAAATCATGCCATACGCCAATCTTACGCCAAACGATGTATAAACTTATGCAAGAGAAAAAGAGCGTTGTTCCCGCTTGGCATAAAATAAGAGCTGACGGGGGTAGATGTAGGTTTACGGTCACTTGTAGTAAGAACAGGCTTTAATTTTTAATAACGTTTACACCGTTTTCAGATGACTTAGAAAGAGTTTTACGCACTCTGCAAAATTCTTTCTAAAGCGTTTCTATATGTTATGTCCTGCTCCTTCGTTCGTTTGGATGCCCCTTTGGGGTGCTTTCCGGCACGGAGGAGCTTTTTGTTTTTGTGGCGGCGGAACAGCAGGCCGTCTATATTTTCGGGCGTATACTCTAAGCCGTTTTGGTTCAGCACACGGGCGCGGCGCGCTAGGCACATACTTGCCAGCCCGTAGTCCTGCGTAATAACAAGGTCGCCCGGGCATACGCGGTTCACCAGTGCAAAATCTACGCTGTCGGCACCTTTTTCAAAGGTCATGGTTTGTGCGCCGACGCGCTGAATTTGGTGGGCAGTATCGCATAGAATTAGCACAGGAACGTTATATTTTGCGGCTGTCTGAAGGGTCAAATCCACCACCGGGCAGCCATCGGCATCTATCAGAATCGTCATTACTCACTCTCCATAGTCCAGGCAAACGCCCTTGCCGTCCGCAGGTCGACATCTTTGAAGTGGCCGCCTGTGTTCCATTCCAACGTGCAGGCTGTGCCGCGCTGGGTCAGGGCGGTGTGCAGGGCGCGGATGTTGTCACCTACTGATGCCATAGTCTGGTTTTTGGTGTGCTCCTCGCGGTCACCAAGGCTGAGGTAAACGCGCTGCGTCTGAATAGGGCGTGCCG
>ERZ1035001.68-NODE-68-length-68277-cov-16.223374_pt1 | contig 68277 bp, 54 predicted proteins | sample MGYA00520685_ERZ1035001 | MGnify/ENA primary metagenome ERZ1035001 (study PRJEB33766, sample SAMN09781749) | gut metagenome | biome: gut microbiome | host: Homo sapiens | place: Madagascar | study: EMG produced TPA metagenomics assembly of the PRJNA485056 data set... | reverse complement strand
GTTATTTTTTACACTTTCCAATATAATGAAACTATGACAAAAAATGGGAGGTACACATATGCCATACAAACGATACGGGAGACGCATCCTGGCAATCCTGCTGGCGGGGATTTTATTTATTACGAACTGGGGGATGAACAACGCGCAGACGATGGCGCGGGCAGCGGATGCAAAGGATTATGCGAACGTTGTTGTGTTTGCATATTTTAAGGGAGATGCGGAAGGCGCTTCATATTTCCAGACAAATCGTGCGAAAATCCTAGGTTTGTATGATGGCGCAAAGAACCGTTCTTTCACGAATTATCTGTCTGCTGTTTCCTATGGAAAACTTCGTGTGAAAAATTATTTCCCACAGGATGATGGCACAACACTTTCTGCCTGTGCACTTTCGGTTACGGAAGCTTCTGTGCAGGCAGGTGGAAATATGGATACGACGATTGTGAGTGAAATCCTGGCGAACATTCCGGCACTTTCCGGGCAGGTGTTAGACTATGACGGAGATGGATACATCGACAATCTCACTGTCATTATGAAGTCGGAGAAAGAATCCCAGACATCCGGCAATTCACTCGTCGCGCATCACGCATTTTATCCGACAGATAAGAACTTACGATATGGCGGGAAGGAAGTCGGACATTATAACATGGTCAATACACCGCAGTTTTTAGGTGCAGGCAATACGACGATGGCTCAGGAATCCGGTGTACTCGCACATGAATTCCTGCATGGACTTGGCTTCCCGGATCTTTATACAAGTGATGGAACCTATCCGGTCGGGAACTGGGATATCATGGGCGGCGCAGATTATGGAATGTCTTATCCGCTTGCGTATATGCGGATGAAAGTGGGCGGCTGGCTTATGCTGGATACGGTTACTACATCGCAGACGCTGACACTGGACACGCAGGATAAGCAGGACGGTCATCCGGCATATATTCTGAAATCACCGCTCAATGAGCAGGAGCTTTTTGTTGTGGAATTCCGGAAGAAGGATACGGGTCTCGACAGCTATGACCGGTTTATTGGAGGATCCGGCGTGATTGTCTATCGGATCAACCCGGCAGTCGAAGGCTTAAGCAATCTGTATGGACAGACCGGTGTGTATGTGTTCCGTCCGCAACCGGGGCAGACAGGATATTCCCAGATGGCAGAGAGCGTCTATAAAGCATATCTTTCCAAAGAAGAAGGACGGACAACCATCGGCAAATCCGACCTTTCCGCAGGTCTCTCCGATGGCGCACTGACTTTCTCAGATGGAACGAATTCTGGAATCGTGATCAGTGAGGTCGGCAGTGCCAAGGGCAGTCAGATTACTTTAAAGGTGGATTTCCCGAAGGTTTCGGACTCTGCGAAATGGACGGATTGTGGATTTGCCTCTGTAGCCGGAAATAGCAAAAATGCATGGAACCAGATAGCGATGACGCTTTGCGGACAGAAACCGTACGTGCTTACGTATACGAAAGATGATGCAGCGCTTACGCTATATTCCTGTGAGCAGGACACGTGGAAAAAACTATATCAGCAGAAAATCTCCGAGAACTATGGAAATGAAATAAAGCTCTGTTCCTACAATGGATCGTTTTATTTTGCATATGCAGATGCAGCAGGGATAGAGATCGAAAAGCTGGATGCATCCTGCAGTCGCGTGACAGAGAAACAGACGATCGCAGGAGCTGCGGATTTTGATATGCAGGCTGGCGCAGATGGCGTGTATCTTGTATACACGCAGAACAATACGACCGCATATGCGAGATGCTTCAAAGCCGGAAGTTTGTCCGTGACAACCAATCTCGGAAGCTATTACACGACCGCCGGGACAAATCATTTTGCAGGTCAACCAAAGCTCCTTTCGATAGGCTCCTCGATGTATGCGTCTATACGGAATACAGGGACGATGGCGGTTCACACATTTTGCCTGGATGCAAATGGAAACCACAAAGAAGTGAGTGATGCAGCGACAAAAGGAAGCACGTATGGCATGGCAACGGATGGAAAAAACCTGTATGTTGTCACATGCAGCGAAGGCATACTTGTCAACCGGTATGATGGAAAAGCATGGCATTGCTCAAAAATGAAAGATGGCACAATCTCGGATGTAGTTCCGGTGTGCAGGCAGGGAACACTGTTCGTGCTCACATCGGGTGCCTATACAGGGACAACCAATCTGTACCGGTATGATGTGGCAAATGACCAATTTGCGCAGGAAGGAGTCTCACTCGATTCGTATTCTACATCGCAGACAATCTGTGCGGCGGATGGAACGTTGTATGTCTCGTATCTGCGTGGGGCAGACAAGACGTTTGTCATCAAGAAAAAGAGCGTGACAGTCACACCGGCGCCGGAACCAACCCCGGATCCGGGAACAAATCCAGACCCGGGAACAAACCCAGATCCGGGAACAAATCCAGAACCGGGAACAGGTGGCGAGACAACGACCACGACGGAGGCAGCTACGACCACGACGGAGGCACCAACGCCAACGCCGACACCAACCCCAACCCCGACACCGACCCCAACACCGGTTGTAACGCCGGATGTGACAGTGTCTTACCGCACGCACATCCAGACCTTCGGATGGGAGAACACCTGGCGGCAGAACGGCACGATGTCCGGGACTTCCGGAAAAGCGAAAAGACTGGAGGGAATCGAAATCAAAGTATCCGGTAATTCAGGTATAGGAATCCAGTACACGACGCATTGCCAGAGCTATGGCTGGCTGCCTTGGTCTGCGAATGGTGACATGAACGGCACGCAGGGGGAAGCAAAACGTCTGGAAGCAATCAAGATCCAACTGACCGGATCCGACAAGGATAAATATGATGTCTATTACCGCGTGCATGCGCAGAGCTACGGCTGGCTTGGCTGGGCGGCAAATGGCGCACCGGCAGGAACCGCCGGTTATGCGAAGCGTCTGGAGGGTATTCAGATCGTCGTTGTAAAACGAGGACAATCCTTCAATACAAAGATGGGAAATATCACATCTGCATATCCGCTTGGCTATTATGCAAAGGCAGGAACTTCGCCAGTTGTAAATGCGAAGGATACGTCCAACACGAATCCGCAGATCGCGGGTGCGGACAGCCCGAATGTTACATATCGTACCCATGTGCAGAGCTATGGCTGGCAGGGCTGGAAATATAACGGGGCGATGAGCGGCACATCCGGACAGGCAAAACGACTCGAAGGAATTGAGATCAAACTGACGAATGCACCGTATTCGGGTGGCGTCTGCTACACAACCCATGTGCAGAGCTACGGCTGGCAGGAACCGACAAACAATCCATCTGCATGGCGCAGAAATGGAACGATGAGCGGCACATCCGGGCAGGCAAAAAGACTCGAAGCCATCTGTATTGCATTGACAGGAGACATGCAACGGCATTATGATGTATACTATCGTGTGCATGCGCAGAGTTTTGGCTGGCTTGGCTGGGCGAAAAACGGCGCGCCGGCAGGAACCGCCGGTTATGCAAAACGATTGGAAGGGATAGAGATCCGGCTTGTGCCGAAGGGACAGGCAGCTCCGGGCAGTACAGCAAGATCCTATATCTCTGCATATTAAATAGAAAAACAGGAGAGGAAGACATTATGAACGCAAAATGGAAACGGCTAGTGACCGCAATTTTGATGATGGCGCTGCTGCTTGGACCGATTGTATCGATGCAGACACCGGCACGGGCGGCGGACGGAGAGGACGACAATACGTTTATTGTCGGCTTCGATGCGGAGTTCCCGCCATATGGCTACAAGGACGATAACGGCGAATATGTCGGCTTCGATCTGGATCTGGCACAGGAGGTATGCGACCGGAACGGTTGGACACTGAAGAAGCAGCCGATCGAGTGGAACTCGAAGGATATGGAATTAAATTCCGGTTCGATCAGCTGTATCTGGAACGGATTCACGATGAACGGCAGAGAGGATGACTATACTTGGACAAAGCCATATGTCGATAATTCACAGGTGGTTGTCGTGCGTAAGGATTCCGGCATCACACAGCTTACCGATCTGTCTGGGAAGGTCGTTGCCGTGCAGGCAGACAGCTCTGCACTTGCGGCACTCACCGGTGAGGATGCAAGTGAGGAGAATAAAGCGCTTGCAGAGACATTCAAGGAACTGCAGCAGGTAGGCGATTACAACAGTGCATTTATGAATCTGGAGTCGGGCGCGGTCAATGCGATCTGCATGGATATCGGTGTTGCAAACTACGAGATCGAATCCCGCGGGGATAAATTCATGATGCTCGAGGATCGTCTGTCTTCCGAGGAATACGGAATCGGATTTAAAAAGGGGAATACAGAGCTCCGTGACAAAGTACAGGCAACGCTGTTTGACATGCTTGCCGATGGTACATTTGAGGAGATTGCAGAGAAATGGGGACTGGAGGAATCCATCTGCCTGTCGCCGGACGATCAGGTGCAGGATGGAAATGCCGCTGCGGCAACTGCGACAGATACCACATCCACAGGCAAGAAGAACACAAGCTTCTGGGATAAGTTCTGCTCGATCACAAAGCAGCTTGCAGAAGGTCTGCTCGCATCCCTGGTAATCTTCTTCCTGACACTTTTGTTCTCCCTGCCGCTCGGACTTCTGGTTGCAGCAGGCAGAATGTGTAAGATCGCGCCGATCCGCTGGCTGGTGAAGTTCTATATCTCCATCGCACGTGGTACGCCGTTGATGTTACAGCTTTTGGTTGTATTTTACGGACCATATTATCTGTTTGGCGCGACGCTTACGACAAGCTATCGTTTCCAGGCGGTTATCATTGGATTTGCCTTAAACTATGCAGCATATTTCGCAGAGATCTACCGCTCCGGTATTCAGGCTGTGCCACAGGGACAGCATGAGGCAGCGAAGATCTTAGGATACAGCAAGAGCCAGACGTTCTTCAAGATTGTGTTCCCACAGATGGCGAAGAACATCCTGCCTTCGGTCACAAACGAGGTTATCACATTGGTTAAGGATACGTCTCTTGCGTTTGCTATCTCTTATACAGAGATGTTCACACTTGCCAAGCAGGTCGCTGCCGCGCAGACAACGATCATGCCGCTGTTTATCGCAGGCGTGTTCTACTACATCTTTAACTTTGTCGTTGCGTTTGTGATGGAGAAGATTGAAAAGCGCATGAATTATTATCATTAGGAGGTCGCGTATGAACTTACTGGAAGTAAAAAATATTAAGAAAAGCTTCGACGATCTCGAAGTACTAAAAGATATCAGTATGTCGGTGGCAGAGAGCGAGGTTATCTCGATTCTCGGACCATCCGGCTCCGGAAAATCAACCTTCCTGCGCTGTATGACGATGCTGGAGAAGATTGACGGCGGAAGCATGGAGTACTGCGGAAAGGAAGCGGTTAATTCCGACAGCGGTGTTCCGGTTTATGCAGACAGGGCAACGCTGAAAGAGATCCAGAGCTACTACGGACTGGTGTTCCAGAATTTTAATCTGTTTCCGCATTATTCGGTACTGAAGAATATCGCAGATGCACCAATCCATGTGCAGAAGCGTGACAAGGACGAGGTATATGCCGAGGCGAAGGAGCTGCTTCGCAAGATGAATTTAGAAGATAAGGGTGACTATTATCCATATCAGTTATCCGGCGGACAGCAGCAGCGTGTGGCGATTGCCCGTGCGCTTGCGTTAAAACCGAAGATGCTCTTCTTCGATGAGCCGACATCGGCACTCGATCCGGAGTTGACCGCCGAGATCTTAAAGGTATTAAAGGAACTCGCCGCCGAGAAGATGACAATGGTGATCGTAACCCATGAGATCGGTTTTGCCCGGAGCGTATCCGACCGCGTGATCTTCATGGATGGCGGAGTGATCGTTGAGGAAGGAAAGCCGGAGGATGTCATCGACAACCCGAAGACTGACCGTGCCAAGGCATTCCTCAAGAAAATGCAAGAGATGTAGAGAAAAATCCCCCGCAGAGCGTGTCTGCAGGGGATTTCTATTTTGTACGCTGTGCGTCCGTTTAAGAAGATTACATCTTCTCCGGCTCGTCATACTCGACACCCTTCGTGTCGACGGTAACGGTCTTGATACGCTGGTCTTCAAGCGGTCGGTCCATGTAGTCGGTTGGAACATCCGCAATCTTATTCACAATATCCAGACCATCCACGATCTTGCCGAAAGCAGCATAGCTTCCGTCGAGATGCGGACTATTCTTGTGCATGATGAAAAACTGCGAACCGGCGGAGTTCGGCATCATGGTACGTGCCATAGAAAGAACACCCGGTTCGTGCTTCAGATCATTCGCAAAACCATTCTGTGCGAACTCTCCGCGGATTGAATATCCAGGACCTCCTGTACCATTTCCGTCCGGGCAGCCACCCTGGATCATAAAACCATTGATGACACGATGGAAGATCAATCCATCGTAAAACCCTTTCTTAATCAGAGAGATAAAATTCTTTACTGTGTTTGGTGCGATATCCGGATACAGTTCAAATGTCATAACATCGCCGGATTCCATAGTCATTGTAACAATTGGATTACTCAAATTTATCATCCTTTCTTGTAATTTTATCTAAAAGATGATAGTATAATACCATTATTGTAAAATTACATCAAGTGTGTAATTTTTTAAAAAGTTATGTAAACTAAAATACAAAGAAGAGGTACGAAAAGTGGGAAAAACGGTGATTCGAGTCGTGAAGGGAATCATATTGTTGGTGGCGATTGTCACACTTGCCAATATGACCTATAAACATATACGAACCTATTACGATGATTATATGGACGAATACAAGGGAACGGAGTCGACACAGGGCGAAGATGTAACTGTTACGATTCCGGAAGGCGCATCTGTCAAGGAGATCGCGCAGATCCTGAAGGACAATGGATTGATCAATTATCCGCGTGCATTTACAAAGCGTCTGCAGGACTCTGAGTACCGTGGCAAGCTGCATGGTGGTACATACACCTTGAATACTGGTATGACAACCTTGCAGATGATGGCAGCCATGAGCCCGACATTTGAGGAAGATCAGCCAGTCGATTATCTGGTTGTGCCAGAGGGCTTTACGGTAGAGATGATAGCAGCGCGGTGCGAAGATCAGGGAATCTGTTCTGCAACTGAATTTTTAAATGCATGCAAATCGGTTACGAAATCTGATTTTGCATATCTGGCAGACATACCGGCAGGTGCCAATGTTAATTATAAGGTACAGGGTTTCCTGTTCCCGGCAACTTACGATATTTATGAGTCGACGACAGCGGAATCATTAGTCGATTATATGTTGAGAACGTTCGACAACTACTATACACAGGAACTGCAGGATCGTGCGGCAGAGCTTGGATACAGTGCATTTGAACTTGTGACGAGAGCTTCCATTGTAGAACGTGAGGCAAAGGTGGATTCAGAACGTGCGACGATTGCAGGTGTTATCAACAACCGTCTGAAAGCAGAAATGCCTTTGCAGATGTGTCCGACTGTCTTATATCCATTGACCGATGGAATGTATGACAAGAGTCAGGTTCTGTACGAGGATCTGGAACTGGATTCTCCATACAACACCTATAAGAATGCCGGACTTCCGGTAGGTCCGATCTGTAATCCGGGACTGGCATGTATCCAGGCAGTATTGTATCCGGAAGAGCATAATTACCTGTATTACCATGTTGGCGACGAAGATGCAGGTACACATATCTTTACAGAAAACTATGAAGATCACATAGATACACAGATTATTGGTGGACCAAACGGCGTGACACCGGATGGAGAAGCTTCCACCGAGGAATCGACAACCGAAGAATCACAATAGGAATAAATAATGTATTAGGAGGGACGTTATGAGAACTTTTAATTTTAGGGCGCGAAACATCGGCGAAGAAAAATATCTGTCATACACAATGGGCGAGGATTGTGAGTTAGATGAGGATGTTTTGGATTACTGTCAGGACAATGCGCCGGAAGAACTGATAGAGATTATCTATGAAGAAGATGACGATTATGATTATCTGACCTACCAGATTACGGGTAAGACATCTCTGGAAGAGTACATCACACAGGAGCATGATTGCGAGAGCGTACTGCTCATCCTGCGGAATGTCGCACAGGAGATGATTTCCTTGAAGGAGCAGGCGATTCCGCTTTCGTATGTACTGCTGAACCGTGGATTTATCTATGTGGATGCAGAGAAGAAGACGGTACAGTTCCTGTGCCTGCCGATTGAGAGCAAGGGTGCACTTTCCGTAGAATTCAAGAGCTTTGTACGCCAGCTGCTTGCGAACATGAAATACGATGTGGAAGAGGATCTGAATTATGTTGGTAAGCTCCTCACGTATATCAATGGAGATAACTTTAATCTGCGTGGCTTGATCGGACTTGCAGAGGCGTTGATGGAAGAGGAAGGAATCAGCTTCGAGGAGGCTGGCGCCATTGATGCAGACGGTGTAGAAGTTGTAAGTGCAGAGGAAGAAGCACCGGCAGAAAATATCGGTGACATCATGAACGGCCTGCAGGAAGAGGATGACACACCACTTCCGGAGATCGGCGACGATGAAGAAGATGAAGAGGAAGAAGCAGAGGAACCTGTAAAGGAAGAGGAAGAACTGGAAAGTATCCTTCCAGCTGGTATGCAGGTAAAGGAAGAAGAAACACCGGTAGAGGAGAAGGTGGCAGAACCGACAGAGGCTGTCGAGGAGACACCAGCACCTGTCGAGGAAGCACCGGCACCAGAGCCAGTGATGGAAAAGCAGGAAGCACCAGAGCCGGAACCAGTAGCGGAAAAACCAGAGGTTCCCCCAGCTGCAGAGCAGATCCTGTCACAGGTGAAGCCAGAGGGGGCAACAAATGGTGGCGAGAAGCTGCAGTTAAAGACAAACAAGAAGGAATCCGATATCAACCTGATCAAGGATCGGATCAAGGAGCTGGTTGGAGAAGTTCCATCTGCAAAGCCGACAGCACAGCCAACCAAGAATATCCAGACATTGGAAGATCTGGATCATTTCTTAGACAAGCCACCTGTGGTTAAGCGGAATGTGGTAAAGGTAAACCGTGCGGCAATCATCCAGCAGACAGAGGCTGAGATGGAGGCAGCTGAGGCAGAAGCAGCAGCTGAGACAGCAGAGTCTGCTGAACCGGAAACAACCGTACAAAACGAAGAACCGACAAGCGGACAGACAGAAAACATCAAGGTGCCTGTGATCGAGGATATCTACGATGACATGAACATTGAGAAGAAAAAGGACGATGAAAAGGACAAGAAGCCAAAGAGTACATCTATTTTGAATAAATCTGTAACAGAGCTTGTAAAAGATGCCGTTGGTGCTGTGAGTGCAGCGACTGCAGCAACCAATTCGCCGAAAGCATTGCCATATCTGATCCGTGTAAGTACAGAAGAACGTATCATGCTGAACAAAGCAGTGTTCAAGATTGGAAAGGCAACCAGAGGCGTGGATTATACTGTTGGCGGAAACGGAGCTATCAGCCGTCAGCATGCATTTATTATCCAGAAGGATGGGGTATGTTATATCAAAGATAACAAGTCTACGAATCATACATATGTGAATGGAAAGCGCGTAGAGGATGGGGAAGAAGAAATTCTGACACATGATTCTCTCGTAAGACTTGCAGATGAAGAGTTTACATTTAAGATTCGCTAATTAGGATGATCATATCATGAGGAGGTAGCAAATGAAGGGGTTAGAGTTAAATGTAACAAAACAAAACGGAATGACATTGGTGGAGTATCAGCTTGGAGCAGCAGATGTCTATGACGACAGAGTGTCAGACAAGGTTGCACAGCTCGGAAATATTATTCCGTTCCAGTACAAGGACGAGGATGGAAAGAGAAGTATTGTCTCTTATGTGCATCATGACACTTCTCTGGAAGTGATGCTGCGTCAGACATTGAAGAAGGCAGATGTACTTGCAATCCTGAAGGGACTATTGTGTGCATTTGAGATTGGTGCAGCAGGTGTGCAGATCTGTTATCTGGTACGCGATCTGAATTATATCTATGTAGATCCTGAGAGCAAGGCAGTAAAGTGCATTATGGTTCCTGTAAAGCAGGATCCGTTGGGACAGTCTGATATCCCGGATTTCTTCCGAAATATTGTGTCACATATGCGCTTTGATGAAGCAGACAAGGATGATTATGTAGCAAGAATCCTGACCTTGATCAATACGGATCATTATTCCAATATGAAATTAAAAGGACTTGTAGATGCGGAGATGGAGAAACTTGGCCTCTTCTATACAAGAGACGAGGGACTTAAGAAGGAAGCAGATACAACCGCAGCTCCGGAAGTACAGAACCAGAATGTAAAAGTAAATCGTGTCGGCGTGATGAACAACATGCGTCCACAGGGTATGCCAGCGATGGGACAGCCAATGGGGCAGCCGGTACCACCGATGGGTGGACAGCCAATGATGGGACAGCCAGTACCACCGATGGGCGGACAGCCAATGATGGGACAGCCGGTACCACCGATGGGCAGACAGCCAATGGGGCAGCCGGTACCACCGATGGGCGGACAGCAAATGGGACAGCCGGTACCACCGATGGGCGGACAGCAAATGGGACAGCCGGTACCACCGATGGGCGGACAGCCAATGGGGCAGCCAGTACCACCGATGGGGCAGATGCCGAAGCCAGAAATGCCAAAACCACAGGCACCAGCACCGGAGGCACCAAAGCCGGAAATGCCAAAGCCGGAAATGCCAAAGCCACAGGCACCAGCACCGGAGGCACCAAAGCCGGAAATGCCAAAGCCACAGGCACCGGTACCGGAGGCACCAAAGCCAGAGATGCCGAAACCAGAAATGCCAAAGCCACAGGCACCAGCACCGGAGGCACCAAAGCCAGAGATGCCGAAACCGGAAATGCCAAAGCCACAGATGCCACCAATGGGACAGCGTCCAGCGATGGGCGGACAGCCGATGGTGGGGCAGCCAGTACCACCGATGGGTGGACAGCGTCCTCCGATGGGACAACCAATGATGGGGCAGCCGATGATGGGACAGATGCCAAGACCACAGGCGCCACAGATGCAGAACGGCAACCTGATGGGACAACTTGGCGGTGCACGCCCGATTCCACACTTTGTGCGTAAATCAACTGGTGAGATCATCAATATTACAAAACCAGAATTTATCATCGGTAAGTCAAAGACGAAAGCCGATTATGCAATAGAGAACAACAGCGCAATCAGCCGGGAGCATTGTATTGTAATCCAGCGCGATGGCGTGAACTATATTAAGGATAACAATTCTACAAACCATACCTATGTAAACGGGGTAGAGTTGCAGCCGGGTAAGGAAGTGCTTCTGAAGCATAAGACAGAAGTTCGATTGGGAGATGAGGAATTCACATTCCTTCTGAGAAAAGGAGAGTAATATGGAGTACATTGCAACATATCACACCGATGTAGGTACAAGAAAAGAAACGAATCAGGACTCTCTTGCAATCAAGGTTGTGAACACAAAAGAGGGAAATGTTGCATTTGCAATCGTGTGTGATGGCATGGGAGGACTCGCAAAAGGCGAGGTTGCCAGCAAAGAGGTAATCGAAGCATTTTGTACATGGTTTGATGATACACTGGTGGATGAAATTCAGAATGGAACATTCACAGAGCAGAATCTTGTATCACAGTGGGATGATATTATCCAGACTCAGAATCGCCGGCTGGGCGCATATGGAGAGGAAAATCATTTGCAGCTTGGTACGACGGTATCTGCAATCCTGTTGTACAAGGATCAGTATTATATTGTGCATGTGGGCGACAGCCGCGTGTATGAGCTTACAAAGACAGCGAAGCAGCTGACAAACGATCAGACATTTATCGCAAGAGAACTGGCAGCGGGACGTATGACACCGGAACAGGCAAAAATCGATCCGAGACGAAGCGTACTGTTGCAGTGTGTCGGCGCATCGCCGGTTGTTGAGCCGGAATTTACAAAGGGAACTGCAACAAGAAATGCAGTTTATATGCTCTGCTCAGACGGATTCCGTCATGTGATCACACCGGAGGAAATCATCGAGAAGATCGGACCGGGTGAGGCGACGGACGAGGAAAAGATGAAATATGGAGCAATATATCTGACAGAGTTAGTAAAGAACCGTGGGGAACGTGATAATATCACAGTAGCAATGGTTCGCACGATTTGATTTAGAGAGGGTTTGCCATGACGAAGGAAGGAACCGTACTAGACGGAAAATATGAAATTTTGGCAGAAGTTGGTCGAGGTGGTATGTCCATCGTGTACCTTGCCCGTGATAAGCGTTTGAATAAGCAGTGGGCGGTCAAGGAGATCAAGAATGATGGAAAGAAATCCGCAAAGACGTTGCTTAAGGGATTGGAACGAGAAGCGAATATTCTGAAGAACGTAGATCATCCGGTGTTGCCGCGAATCGTAGATATCATCAATCAGGATGGAACAATCTACGTTGTTATGGATTATATCGAGGGTGATACGATTCAGGATCGATTGAAGAAGGAAGGCGCACAGCCACAGGAGTTGGTGGTAGAGTGGGGCTTGCAGCTTGCAAGTGCATTGAATTACCTGCACAACATGAATCCACCGGTTATCTACCGGGATATGAAACCTTCGAATGTCATGATCAAGCCGGAGGGCGGCGTAAAGCTGATCGACTTCGGTACAGCAAAAGAGTACGAGATAGAGAACAATGCAGATACAACCGCACTTGGTACGCGAGGCTATGCGGCACCGGAGCAGTTCGGTGATTCCAAGGGACGTGGTATCTACAATACAGATGCAAGAACAGATATCTATAATCTGGGCGCAACTCTGTACCATATCGTAACAGGAAAGAACCCATGTGAGCCACCGTATGAGATCAAGCCGATCCGCGAGTGGAATCCGATGTTGTCCTCTGGATTGGAGAAGATCATCTTAAAATGTACACAGGCAGATCCGAACGACCGTTATCAGAACTGTACGGAGCTGATGTATGCATTGGAACATTACGATGAGCTTGACGACAGCTACCGGAAGAAGAACAAGAAGAAGCTTGGGCTTTTTGCAGCAACCGTGGCATTGGCAGTTGTATCCGGTATCACAGCTGGAATCGGATATTCCGGGATGCAGCGGATTAAGCTGAACAATTATAACCAGTATATCGAAAATGGTATGAACTACTGCCGGGAAGAGAATTATGAAGCAGGAACGGCGGAATTCAAGAAAGCAATCGAACTGGATGGCTCGGAGGAAAAAGCTTACGAGCAGTACATACAGGCATACATTGATGCTACGAACAAGGCGGAGGAGGCCGGAACGGAATCTACGCTGAATCTGGATGATGCGTTGACGTTGGTTTCCAATCGAATCAGCAGTAAACATGGTGGTGTTGAGAAAAACAGCGCAGTGCTTTACAAGCTGGCACTTACTTATTTTGAGGAAGAGCGTTCTTACAGTCAGGCAGCCAAATATTTCGGCATGATTGACGAGAAGGACGAGGAATATGGAAAGCTTGCAGGCTTTTACAAATCCATTTCTGAGCTGCGATCTGACAGTACGTCGGATGCATCAGAGCTGATGCAGGCGGTAAATGATTTCGCAACCTACAACGAGAACAACTTTACGAACCAGGAAGCAACCAAGTTCGTAAACTATCGTATTATCGGCGAGATTTACAGTACAAACGTCAGCAAGGATGCGGAGACAAGCATCGCAGAACAGGCAAGTACGGTGATGGAACAGGCGGTTGCAGATCTGGACGAGTACACAGGCAATGATCTGGACGAAGAAGCAGTTATGGATATGAATTATCGTTACGACGATAACCTGATCATGATCTATGAGCAACTTGCCAAGGAAAATGCAGATAATGAAACAGTTGCCAATGGATATTATTCGATGGCAATCAGTTATTGTGAAGACTATATTGGAATCCTGAAGATGAAGGTAGACAGCGATCCGAGCATTTCGCTGGGTGGTTCCTCTGTCAACGCGTATAACCAGTCTTATTACAATAAGATGATGACGGAAGCACGTTGTTATGACGCACAGGGCAAGACAGATGATGCACTCAAGATATACGAAGCCGCAGAAAAGGTATTCGGTACAAAGAACGAGTGGAGCGACAACGTATATGCAGAGCATCTGGATTATCTGTATCGTCTGTGTGAGGCACAGGAGCAGGATCCGAAGCTTTGGACGACGAAGATTCCAGATCTGACAAAGAAGCTGATTCAGGTATTTGATGATGGTGGTAACGTGCTTGGCATCGACAGCAACAAAACATGGTACAAACGAAAAGATACGTTGCAGATGTTGAAGGACGGTAGCTATGATATCAGCGAAGAAGAAGCGACGCAGGCACCGGATGCAAATTCCGATGATTCGCAGTCAGCAGAGATGGGAGAGTGATCAGCATGCAAAACGTATATGAGATATGTTTCTATGGCGGCTTGGTACTGGCGATTCTCCTTCTGATTGCGGCGATCGTGTTATTCATTGTATTGAAGATACCGAAGGTAATTGGAGAATTGACCGGAAGTGCTGCGAAAAAGGCAATGAAAGAAATGCAGGATGGTACAGCGAGTCCGGGCAGCGTAGCGAAGAAAGAACAGGAAAAATACTACAACATGGGAAGTGGAAAGATCACTGCGAAAGAAGCGGTTTCTACGCGGGAGGATCGTAAGGCTAATGGTAACGATTCCACCGAACTGTTGGAGAAATCAAAGAAGAAAGAAAAGAAGTTTGAAGAGACCGACATCCTTCGTCCGGGCATCAATGATTATGATACACCGGATGATGGCGAGACAGAAGTACTCGGTTCAGGTGCGGATGATGAGGCAACAGATGTGCTTCGGGATACATCGGCAGGAGATGACGGAGCAACGGATGTACTTCGAAACGACGAAGGAGATGACGGAGCAACGGATGTACTTCGAAATGACGAAGGCGATGACGGGGCAACGGATGTACTTCGGAATGACGAAGGAGATGACGGAGCAACCGATGTACTTCGGGGAGACGATGCAGACGATGAGGATGCAACCGACGTACTCCGTGCAGAGGATGACGAGGAAGGCACAAGCGTACTTGCTTCGCCTGAGGCAGCCCTTGCGAAGAAGGTCAAGGTCATCTACAACGTAGTGGTTGTTCATTCCGATGAGACTCTGGAATGATGAGGGAGAGGTGAAAGAAGAAAATGAAGAAGATGAAAAAAACAGAAACGAATACAAGTAAAAAACCTATGAAGCGGCTCATCGCATTATGGGTTGTCTTCGTGATGCTGATCGTGCCATTCGCCAACCATGTTGGTGATAAGAATGGCGCGAAGGCAGAAGGGGGAGAAACAGTAGTTTCGGGGGCTGGAACGAAAACAGCTGGGCTAGATTATGTTCCGGTTCAACCGAAAAATCTGAAATTGGAGATAGATGATAACGACACCAATATAAATAATTTAAAGAAAAAGGACGGTGTAGAAACATATACTCTATTAAAGGGAAAGCAGGAAGTATGGAATATTTACAGACCGACAGTTAGTAGAGAGTCTAATCTGCCGGAAAATTCTGAAATCAAATTTGAGTATATAATTTATGATAAAGATGCTGATGTGAAAGATACGGCACCAGACAGTGCTACGACAGTTGACACTGTAGATAATTTGCAGGATAATGAAGCACTAACTTCTGGCAATAAAAAAATTGCATATTATGCGTATATTGGATCAAAGGGCGATGGTGTAGAATCTCGCCTGCAGTGTGTAGTCAATATCAAGTTTGTAGATACAATGTTTAGTGTGTCTGATGGAATCTATCAGGATGATACCAAGTTGCCAGATGGTGCAATTGTAACAGATGCAAAATTGAAGGCCGGTATTTCAGAAGCAGCAGATATTCGCTATTATGTAACAGATACAGATGTCGGTGATAAGACGCTAGCAAGTAATTATAACTCTTCTGATGCACTTACCGCTTCAGATGTGCTAACAAAAAAATATGCATATGCGGGATATTTTTATAAAGACAGCCTTTTGGAATATAAAGAACTGGGTTCTGTAACACTTGTTCTGGATACAAAGGAACCAACGGTTACATGTAGAAAAATTGAGGAACAAAACTCGGATGGTTCTTATTCTGCTATTGATGAGAAGTATAAAGATGCGGATAGCAATATTTATTACGGAAACAGCAAAGCATATAAATACACCGTCACGATTGAAGATGTGGCAGGAGAAGGTGAAGGTGCATCAGGGGTTGATGCATCGACAGTCTCTGCAAAATTGGATAACACGGATTTAACAGTTACACCGGTGTCTGGTGAAAACAATACATATGAAATAACGGTACCTGAGAACACATTGTCTACAACGGAAGCAAAAAAAGTGGTTGTGACCGCGAAAGATTGTGTTGGTAATGAGACTGAAGAAACGTGCCTTGTAAAAATTCAGCAGGTAGATCCAGCATATACAAAAACAACGGTCAGATTTACAGATGATCCAAACACGGATTTGGTGGAAACACCTGTAAATATTAATGGTTATAAAACGGTACATGTAGAGTATGAATTTGTTGGAGATGGTGGATATACAGATGCAAGTATTGTGGATTCAGATGGTAAATCTTATGAGATCACAAAAGATGAGTTTGCATCGAAGCTTTCTGTTAAGAGAACAAACACATGGACATTGGAATTCAAGGTGCCAGCAGCTGACACAACGAATTCTACAACGATTGAGAAGTGTAAAGTTTCATATAAGGATGGCAGCTCAGACGAAACCTTGGAAATTCCAATCAAAAAAATCCTGTATGATACGGCAGCACCAACAATGAGTGCACCTAAAATCGAGCGCAGTACAGATGGCGGATTTGCAGCTCCTGCGGAAGTTGGAGCAGACAGCGCGGAAATTTATTATACAGAACCAGATGTTCCTTATTATCGTTATGTCCTGACTGTAACAGATGATACAGATGGAAGTGGTGTAAAAGAAGTTTATGCTAAGGTTGGTGAGACGAAGATTCCTTTTACACAGGTTATCGGAACAAATAAATATGTGTATGATTGCACAGAAAACTTAAGCAGTACGACTTCATTTGCATTGACGGTATATGCAGAGGATCTGGCAGGAAATACTTCAGAGGGACTTCAATTAAGACCGATTCAGAAAGTGGATACGGGTTTGAAAGTCTCATATGAAATATTTTCAAAAAATACCGGAACTGCACTGACATCAGCGGAGACAACTGCACTTTTTAGTAAAAAATATACAAATCAGAAATATCAGTTAAAGATTACGGCTACTTCTGCATATAAGATTGACAATATTACGATGTATTCTTCTGCAGGAACAAAAACAGGTAACGTTATTGGAAACAATGATGCAGAGAAGAATGCAAATCGTTATTCGGCCTCTGCAACATTTGATATTCCAGATGGCGATGTGAATGAATTCTTTGAGAACCTGTATTTTGTAGTCAAAGATCATGGTGCACAGGAGTTAAATTATCCAGGAAATGCAGATGGAACACAGCATTATCTTGGAAGTATTTTATATGATCACACTGTGCCGGTTCTTACAGGGGTGAATGATGCGGGTGATAAGTGGTATAAAACATATACATTGAATTATAAACTCAGTTCCGGAAATGAGACGCCGGAATCTCCATTGACAATTGCTGCATATACAGTATCCAATGGAAAAGAATCTCCACAGGAAGATCGTGCAAATGGAACAGATGCATCGTTCTCCGGTTCGATTGTGATTTCGGAGTCGCAGAGTGAACAAGGAACAAAAGTTACATTTACAGCGAAAGATGCTTGTCTGAATGAGATGACACCAGTTGCATATACAGTGAAGGTCGATCAGACGAAACCGGAAATAGACTTTGATGTCAATGGCAAAAAGATTGTGCCAGACCCGATTGAAGGAGATGTTGTAATCAAGGCGAATGTCAGTGATAACCTGACAATCCAGACAGCAACGATTCGCGTGCAGGGACCAAATACGGATGTGACAAAATCTATTTGTGATGCAGGAAATGCAAAGCAAAACACATTCACACTGGAAAACCTGATCGGAAAGAAAGCAGAGGATGGCGAGTATACAGCAACTGTTTATGTAGCGGATAAGGCTGGAAACGACAGCACACAGACCATCACCTTCAAGGTTGATAACACAATTCCGGTTGTGACAGCCAAGATCTCCGATGGTGTGACAGCAGGCAAGCAGCCGGGCAAGAACTTTGACGGTACAGATTGCGATTATTTCTATCGTTCAAACGTGACAGCATTGCTTACATACGAGGATGATAACCTGGCACAGTCCAAGGTCGTTGTGAAGGATAACGGCACAATCGTTCCGGTACAGTGGTCGCGCGTTGGAACGACGAACAAATACCAGGCAGCTTATGTGGCGTCGAAGGAAGGCGCACATACGATTACGATTGGTGCAACGGACGAAGCAGGTAATGCGGCGGTTACGAAGCAGATTGTATTCATTAAGGATACTGCGGCACCAGCTATCACAGCTGTAATCAATGGTGGTATGGTATACAACGAGAATATGGGCGTTGTTGATCTGACTTCCGATGCAACGGTTGCTTTCTCTGTAAGCGACGCAAACGAAGACGTACATGATTTCAATTACCAGTTGATTAAGACAGTACCGGATCAGCTTCCGGTAACCGCGGATGTATTGAAGACAGATAACCGGGTATTTGGCTATACAGATGAGGCTGATTATCAGGTAAAGGTATATTCTGTGGACAAGGCAGGAAACCGAAGTGCAGAAAGAAATGTACAGTTCCGTGTTGATAAGACAGCACCAGAACTGCAGATTACAGGAACTGCTTCCGGTTCGACACTGAACGCAGGAACAACCCTGACATTTAGTATGACAGAGGCATTCTGGTGGGATGCATCTGGTACGATCACGATCACAAGAAAAGCAAACGACAGCGTGGCAGAAGCCGCTTACAAGACCATCGACTTCAAGCCAACTGCACGTGTGACAACGATGACAGAGACACTTAGTGAGACAGGTGAGTATCAGGTAACATTTACCGGTAAAGACCGTGCTGGACATACCGCAGAGGCAACCAGCTATACGGTAAGAATTGATACAGGCAAGCCAATCATTACGCTGAGTGGCGTGTCAAATAACGACAAGACAACAAAGCAGGTAGAGTTCCAGGCACAGATCGAGGAGGACTTCTATCTGACAAAGTCTGTAAGGATTCAGGCAACAAGAACATATCTTGATCCAACATCTTATAAAGAAAAAACAGAGGATCTGCAGATTACCGGATATAATCCGACAGCAGCAACGACGCTGATCCGAAACACATTTACAGAGGATGGTATCTATAAGATTCAGATAAACTGTAAGGATGCCGCAGGTAATGAGGATACACAGGAGGTTTCCTTCACGATTGATAAGACAAAACCAGTGATTGATCCAAAGGTCATGAGCGCATATGAAGGAACTCTGACATCCTTTGCATGGGATTACGATCTGAACGACATTATCTATGACCTGACTGTCTGCGATGCACATATGTACTTGAATGGTAGCGAGTATGACGGAACATCCGAAGTCGAGGACGGCGCATATGAGATGAAGATTACAGCCGAAGATGAACTTGGAAATGCAACAGAGGAAACAGTAAACTTCAATCTGGATACAAAGGCACCAACCTTTATTGTAACGGGTGTAGAAGATGGAGAGATCAAGAACGAGCAGTACGACATCAACGTATCCCTTCAGTTGGATGAGGATACTCTGGATGAGGTAACGCTCAATGGTTCTCCAGTTGAGATCAAGGACAATGCTGCTGCGATCACAGTTACAGAAAAGGGCGACTATAAGCTTACAATGAAGGCACATGATGATGCCGGAAATGAAGCAGAACAGACGATCAGCTTTACATATGGAGATAAGAGTCATGTACTTCTGTATGTATTGATTGGTGTTGGCGTTCTTGTAGTGCTTGGCGGTGGAATCGCAATTATTCTGGCAGCAAAGAAGAAAAAGAATAATTAACCGGTGATAAAACCAGGTTACACAGGCAGGAGCATGGAAACATGCTCCTGTTTTGCTTGCAAACTACCGCTGGGCATATTATAATCAGAAAAGCGAAAACGGTAACAGGGAAAATTGGTAGGAGGTTGACGCATGGTAGACGTTGCGATGCTGACAAAGCAAGGGGGAAGAGATCACAACGAGGATTACATACGGAAAGCAACATACGAAGAACAGCTCTGCCTGATCTTGTGTGATGGACTTGGCGGGCATGCCTGCGGGGAAATAGCATCGGAGCTGGTCGCAGAAAGCATAGCAAAGGGATTTGAAAAACAGGGCTACTATGCCGGATTTTTCAAGGATTCATTGGAACAGGCACAAAAAGAATTACTGGAAGAACAGGTGCGGCGGGATCTGTGCAACTCCATGAAGACAACGGCAGTTGTGCTTGTAATCACACCGGACCTGATACAGTGGGCGCATATCGGGGACAGCCGGTTGTATCGGATTTACGAGAATGGAACAAAATACCAGAGAACGCGTGACCATAGCTTAGTACAGATTCTATGCGATACCGGAGAAATCAAGGAATCCGAGATCCGTACGCACGAGGATCGGAACAAGCTGCTGCGTGCGATGGGCGCACAGTGGGGGACGAAAACGTATGATATAAGTGCGGTTGTGGAGCGCGGAGAGACACAGGCGTTTGTGTTGATGACGGATGGTTTCTGGGAGTATGTCTATGAGGAAGAGATGCTTGCCACATACAAGGAAACGTCCTCTGCACAGGCTTGGTTAGATGTAATGGAAAAATACGTGCTGAAGCGGGCAGACATGACAAAGACGGATAATTATTCTGCAATCGTTGTCCGCGTGGAGGAATAAAGAAGATGTTTCGGGCAGTTGTATTTGATATGGATGGTGTCATTACGGACACGGAAAAATTATACAGGAGATTTCAGTTAGAGGAAGGCAAGAAGCTGGGAATCCCGGATGATGTGATGGTCGTTGCCTGCGAGCGTATCGCGGGTGGCACGAAGTACACAAACAAGAAGAGCTTTGAAGATGTCGTCGGTATGGGAATTGATTATTTTGATTTTCGGGAAGCGGTCGTGAACAAGCTGGACGCGCATATCCGGGCACACGGCGTGGAACTGAAGCCGGGCGTCGCAGATACATTAAAATATCTGAAAGAAAAAGGTGTTAAGGTTGGACTTGCGACATCTACGGTACGGGAGCGAGCGACAGGATATCTGAAAGCCCATCATATTGACCAGTACTTTGATGAATTAGTATTTGGTGATACGGTGGAGCATGGAAAACCGGCGCCGGATATTTATTTAAAGGCGTGTGAGATGCTAGACGTGAAACCGGAGGAAGCCGTTGCGGTGGAGGATTCCATCAATGGAATCCTGTCAGCGGGACGTGCAGGCATGTATCCGGTTATGGTGATCGATCTGATCGAGCCGAACGACACCACGAAACAATACGCTAAGAAAGTATATGAATTCGGACGCATCGACCGTCTGAAGGAGTTAATATAGTGTCGAACAAGACCACTATGTAGATGGAAGATGTATGTAGATATGATTCTAAAACAGACCGTTGAAGCACGCTGGCACTTAACGAACGTAGTGAGTTTAGTACCATTGCGTGCTGAACCGAGCGAGAGCGTGTCTGTGTAGAATCATATCTACATACATCTTTGGAATAAAATATATCTTGTTCGATACGAGAATAATATGGAGGACAGAAAAATGAGTAACATGAATTTGCTGGTTGTTATTTTGAAACATGAGGATCTGGTAAGCGAGATCTGTAAGGAACTGGTAGAAGAAGGGATTCATGGAGGTACGATCGTTGATGGTACCGGTATGGCGAGTGTTGTCGAGAAGATGGATGACCTTCCGATCTTTGGAATGCTTCGTTCCATCCTTGCGGATGATGACGATCATGAAGTGGTAAAGATGATGTTCTTTGTCGTAGATGATGAAGAAATGAAGAAGGCACGCAAGACGATCAACGATGTGATCGGACTGGACAAGCCGAACACCGGAATTATGTTTGCACTTCCGGTATCATTTGTGGAAGGCTTGGGTGCGTAATCATGGATTTGAATATATTAACGTATTTGGGAATCATGCTGCTTGCAGCACTGATCGCGGGCAAGATTGTCAAACAGATGCGACTCCCGAACGTAACCGGATACCTGGTGATTGGACTTTTAATCGGTCCAAACTGTCTGAAGCTTCTGAGTGAAGAACTGATTGATCATATGGATTTGGTTACAGAGCTTGCTCTTGGCTGTATCGCATTTTCAATTGGCGCAGAGTTTAAGATGTCATTCCTTAAAAAGGTCGGAAAAGCACCGATTGTCATCGGAATCACAGAGGGCATGGGGGCTGTATTTGTAGTAGATACTATTTTGCTGCTGCTTGGATATGATGTCAGTTTTGCACTTGCACTTGGCGCGATTGCATCTGCAACAGCTGCAGCATCCACAATGATGATTGTGAAGCAGTATAAGACGAAAGGACCGGTCACGAATACACTGCTTCCGGTTGTTGCACTGGACGACGCAGTAGCACTTGTTGCGTATGGACTTTCCATGGCAGTTGCCAATGTTATAAGTTCGAGCGGAAGCGCACCGGTGGGTAAGCTTTTGATTGCTCCGTGTATTGAGATTTTTGGCGGCCTGTTGTTTGGTGCAGTACTTGGCGTGATCATGACGCTGCTTGTAAAAGTTTATACCGGACGTGGAAACCGGCTTGCAATCACAATCATGATGATCTGCCTGTGTGTCGGTATCTCGGATATGGTTGGATTTTCTTCGTTGCTTGCCTGTATGATGTTAAGCACAATATTTGCCAATATCTCAAAACAGAGTGATAAGATTTATGAACCGCTGGAACGTGTTACGCCACCGATCTATATGATGTTTTTTATCTTGTCGGGTGCGTCTCTGGATGTGACGGTTATTGTATCTGTTGGCGTTGTGGGTGCAGTGTATGTCGTAGGCCGAATCGTCGGAAAATCACTTGGCGCGGCATTTGGTGCGAAGATATCCAAGGCACCGAAGATCGTGCAGAAATGGCTGGGCCTGACTCTGGTACCACAGGAGGGTGTTGCCATCGGACTTGCAACCTCTGCCGGAAAATCTCTGCCGCAGTATGCCGCACAGATCCAGACAATCGTGTTGTGTGGTGTCGTAATCTATGAGCTGATCGGACCGGTCATCACGAAGCTTGCCTTGAAGAAGGCGGGGGAACTCGTGGAGGAACCAAAGAAAAAAGCCAGTGCGAAAGCGTAAATAAGTGAAATAGAAAGTAATAAACGCAACTCATTTTTCATATATATAACCAAAGCAAGTGGGTATGGCGGTCTGCCACACCGGACGAATGGGAGTCTATATGGAAAAACGGGTTGCGTTTTGTGTTTTAAAGGCACTGGTTGCAGCGTACATTGTGACCGGGCTTTTGCTTTTAATTCTGGCATTTGCATTGTATAAGCTGGGATTGAGTGAGAATGTTGTAGAACTGGGTGTTGTGTTTATCTATCTGCTGTCGAGTGCCATCGGCGGATTCTTCATCGGTAAATGCATGGAAGTAAAGCGGTTGTTGTGGGGCGTGTTGCTCGGATTGTTCTATGCGGTGCTCCTGCTTGTGTTATCTTTGATCGTGCGTGGAAATGCACAGGGAATCATACAATCCGGGTTGCTTAATACATTGATCTGCCTCGGTGGAGGGGCAATCGGTGCATTTCTGTCATAAAACATGGCAGAAATGCGTATTTACAAGTAGAATGTAAAAAAATAATGATGACAAATGACAGGACATGTGATAAAATACCCATTAATAATGCTAGTAGGAGGCGATAAAGATGAAGAGAATCAAAACTTTAACAGAAAAGACAATGAAGAGCACTGTAGTTAAGGGTGGTTGCGGCGAATGCCAGACATCTTGCCAGTCAGCATGTAAGACAAGCTGTACAGTTGGTAACCAGAGCTGCGAGAACAACTAATTACAGATAAAGAAAGTGTAATACATACACTTCGCACAAGAAAAGGGGATATCCTGCGATGTCCCCTTTCCTTAATGAATAAGAGAAATAGGAGTGACTAAGAAAGTGGTACACCAGTACAAGAACAATGGGTATAATATCGTGCTTGATGTGTGCAGCGGCTCCGTACATGTAGTGGATGACCTTGTATATGATATGATTGCGATGTACAAGGATAAGAAATTCGAAGAGATTGAACAGACAATTTTAGAGAAGTATGGAGATACCTATAGTAAGGAAGATATCAAGGATGCGTATTCCGACATTTCCGAGTTAGAAGAAAAGGAACTGTTATTCACGGAAGATGTGTTCAAGGATGTCATTATCGATTTTAAGAAGAGAAAGACCGTAGTCAAGGCGCTTTGCTTACATATTGCACATGATTGTAACCTTGCCTGCAAGTATTGTTTCGCAGATGAGGGAGAATATCATGGTCAGAAACGGGAACTTATGAGTCTGGAAGTTGGCAAGCAGGCGATTGACTTTTTGATAGAGAATTCCGGAAACCGTGTAAACCTTGAAGTTGATTTCTTCGGCGGTGAGCCGTTGATGAACTTTGATGTGGTGAAGGAAATCGTAGCATATGGACGAAGCAAGGAGAAGGCGGCAAATAAGAACTTCCGTTTCACCCTGACGACGAACGGTATGCTGTTAAATGATGAAGTCATTGATTTCTGCAACAGAGAGATTTCAAACGTTGTATTGAGTCTCGACGGCAGAAAAGAGATTAATGACATGATGCGGCCAACAAGAAATGGAAAGGGAAGCTATGACATTATTGTGCCGAAGTTCCAGAAGTTCGTGGAGAAGCGCGGCGATAAGAGCTATTATGTGCGCGGTACATTTACGAGAAACAATCTGGACTTTACGAAGGATTTTGAATTGATGACCGAGCTTGGATTCAAGGAGATTTCCATTGAGCCGGTTGTCACACCAGATGAGAATGATTATGCGATCCGCGAGGAAGATTTACCAACGATTTTCGAGCAGTATGACAAGCTGGCAGTTGATCTGATCCGCCGGCAGAAGGAAGGAAAACCAGTGACATTCTTCCATTACAAGCTCGACTTAAATGGTGGTCCGTGTGTGTACAAGCGTCTGTCTGGATGTGGTTCCGGTACGGAGTATCTGGCAGTGACACCAACTGGAGATCTGTATCCGTGTCATCAGTTTGTTGGACACGATGAGTTCAAACTGGGTGATGTATTCCATGGTGTAGAACGAAACGATATCGTGGAAGAATTCAAGCTTTGCAATGTCTATGCCAAGGACAAATGCAAGGATTGCTTCGCAAGATTTTATTGCAGTGGCGGCTGTGCAGCGAATTCGTATCAGTTCCATGGCAATATATTAGACGCATACGATGTGGGTTGTGAATTGCAGCGGAAACGTGTCGAATGTGCAATCATGATGAAAGCAGCTCTGGCGGATGACGAAGAAGACGAAGCGGCAGAGTAAAATAAATGAAGGAGAGAAAAAAAGATGAAGAAAACAAAAAGAAAAGCAGTCATCAATCTGATTATTTTCTTCCTGCTTCTGGCTGGCGGTATCTATATGGCAATCGCTGGTGTAGGACAGAATGAATCCGGTAAAACTGCGAATGTTCCGTTGGGACTGGATCTGCAGGGCGGTTTGTCCGTAACCTATGAGATTCAGGATGAGAAGCCGACAAGCGACGAGATTAAAGCAACTGTGGATAAGTTGCAGCGAAGAGTCGATGCGTACAGTTCAGAAGGTGAAGTGTATCAGGAAGGAAATGACCGTATCACGGTTGAGATTCCTCTGAACACAGAGAAGGTAGATGCGCATGACGTATTGGATGAGCTCGGTCAGCCGGGACAGCTTCTGTTCCTTGATTCCGAGAACTATACAATCTGGCAGAAGAATCAGAACAATGGTACGAACGATGCATACGAAGCAGTTCTGACCGGTTCTGATATCAAGAACGCACAGGCAGGCGTGGACGACAGTGGTACAGTGAAGGATTATGTTGTACAGCTTCAGTTTACAGATGAAGGTGCGCAGAAGTTTGCAACCGCAACTGCAGCCAATATTGGAAAGCCAATCTATATCATCTATGATGGAGCCGTTGCAAGTGCTCCAACTGTACAGAGTGCAATCACAGATGGTAATGCAGTTATCAATAAGATTTCCAGCTACGATGAGGCAGAAAGCCTTGCGTCGACAATTAAGATTGGTGCACTGCCTCTGGAGTTGAAGCAGATTCAGTATAATATCGTTGGTGCAAAGCTTGGTCAGAAAGCAGTATCAACAAGCTTGATCGCCGGTGCGATCGGTTTTGGCTTGGTATGTATCCTGATGATCATACTGTATCGTTTCCCAGGATTTATTGCCAGCTTAGCACTGACAGGTTATGTTGTATTGATGCTTTTGATTCTGAGCATCCGACACATCACACTGACACTTCCTGGTATTGCAGGTATTATCCTGTCAATCGGTATGGCAGTGGATGCGAATGTCATCATTTTCACACGTATCCGTGAGGAGATCTCTGCAGGCAGCGGTGTGCGTGCGGCAGTGAAGGCAGGTTTCTCCAAAGCGCTTTCCGCGATTTTGGATGGTAATATTACAACTTTGATTGCAACCGTTGTTTTGATGATCCTTGGCTCTGGTAGTATCAAGGGATTCGCGGTTACATTGATGCTTGGTATTGTCCTTTCTATGTTTACCGCATTGTTTGTGACAAAGATGCTTTTGAATTCGTTCTTAGAGCTTGGCGTACAGAATCCAAAGATGTATGGTAAGGCAAAGGAGCCAAAGATTCACAGATATGTAAAGAACTTCAAGATTTGTGGTGTTGCTTCTTTGATCGTGATCATTGCAGGACTTGCGTTCCTCGGTGTAAACCATTCAAGAATTGGCAAGTCATTAAATTACAGTCTGGAGTTTACCGGTGGTACATCAACAACTGCTACTTTTGCAGAGGACGATGTATATACACTGGAGCGTGCAGAGTCTGAGGTTGCACCAGTGATAGCAGAAACAGCGGGTATTGATGCTGGAACGATTCAGATTCAGACAGTAGAAGGAAACAATCAGGTTATCTTCAAGACATCCGAGCTTACAGAAGAGCAGAGTGCAAAGATTGACGACCTGTTGAAATCACAGTTTAAGGCAACAGAAGTGGACAACCAGAGTATCAGTTCTACCATCAGTGGTGAGATGAAGAAAGATGCGATCGTAGCGATTGCAGTATCTTCTGTATTGATGCTTCTGTACATTGCGTTCCGGTTCTCTGACGTGAAGTTTGGTGTCAGTGCGGTGCTTGCTCTTGTACATGATGTATTGGTTGTATTTGCGGCATACTCCATCGGAACACTGTCCGTTGGTAATACATTTATTGCGTGTATGCTGACAATCGTAGGTTACTCGATCAACGCGACAATCATTATCTTCGACCGTATTCGTGAGAATATGCGGACACAGGATAGTAAAGAAAGTCTGGAAGAGCTTGTCAACAAGAGTATCGGACAGACATTTACAAGAACAATTTATACATCCCTGACAACCTTTATCATGGTATTTGTATTGTTCGTGATGGGCGTAACTTCTCTGAAAGAATTTACATTCACATTGATGCTTGGTATCGTGTGTGGTGCTTATTCATCTGTATGTATCACCGGACCACTCTGGTATACAATGAAGAAGAAATTCTCCAAGAAAAATGCATAAGTAAAATAAGGTGGGGCTGTTTCGGCAGCCCCATTTTTAAGTGAAGAAGAGAGGAACACAGATATGTCGGAGTACAAAAAAGAAGAATGGCGGGTGAAACAGCCAGCCGCAGATATCCGCGCACTGGCAGAGCAGTTCTCGATCAGCCCGATATTGGCGCATATCATCGTGAACCGGGAGATCACGGAGCCAGATGCGGTTGCGTGTTATCTGAGTGATGATCTTGCATACACTCATGATCCAGCGTTAATGAAGGACATGGACAAGGGCTGCCAGATTATGAAAGAAAAGATTCGGGCAGGAAAGAAAATCCGTATTATCTCCGATTACGATGTAGATGGCATCACATCGAATTATATTCTGTATCAAGGGCTGCAAAAGGCAGGGGCAGATGTCTCTTATGATATCCCACACCGGATCATGGATGGGTATGGGATGAATGTACGGCTGGCGGAAGCGGCATACGCCGATGGCGTGGATACGATTATCACCTGTGACAATGGAATTGCGGCGGAGACCGCAGTCACCCGGGCGAAAGAACTTGGAATGACGGTGATCGTTACGGATCATCATGAGGTGCCGTGCGAGGTGACGGAAAACGGAGAAAAAAATTATCTGTATGTGAACGCGGATGCCGTGATCGATCCGCACCGCCCGGATTGCGCATATCCCTACAAGAACTTATGCGGCGCTGGTGTGGCGTACAAATTCATCCGGCATTTATACCGGGTGACGGAGCTTCCGTGGGAAGACGAAGATGCCTATATGGATATCTTAGCGCTTGGTACGGTGTGTGATATCATGCCGCTCACAGATGAGAACCGGATCTTTGTCAAGCGTGGACTGCGGAGACTTACGAACAGTACGAATCTTGGAATCAATGCGTTGAAGAAAGCGTTAGGTCTTGATGGAAAGCCAATCGAGGTGCATCATTTGAGCTTCCGGATTGGTCCGAGTCTGAACTCGACCGGACGACTGGAAAGTGCGAAAGAGGGCGTGGAGCTGCTGCTGACCGATGATCCGGCGCGGGCGGAAAGCCTGGCACAGGATATGGCGAGGCTCAACGAACTGCGGAAGGATATGACCGACCGCGGTGTGCGGGCGGCAACGGACTGGGTGCGAAAGGATATTCGCATGATTCCGACCGAAGATGGTGTGAAAGAAAAGAAAATCGGGGATGATAAGGTTATCGTCCTGTATATGCCGGGGATTCATGAGAGCATCGCGGGACTGATCGCGAGCAAGCTGAAGGAAGCATTTTACCGTCCGACGCTTGTTTTTACCGATGCGGAAAATGGACAGGGACTGAAAGGCTCCGGGCGTTCGATTGAGACGTATAATATGTTTGATAAGCTCTGTGAACATAAAGAGTTGTTTGTGAAGGTTGGCGGACACCCGATGGCGGCGGGCTTTACGATTACGCGCGAAGCACTCGAACCGTTACGTGAAGCGTTAAACCGGGATTGCAATCTGACAGACGCAGATCTCGTCGAGAAGCTGTATGTGGATGAATCCTGTGCCATCAAGCAGCTGACATTGCCCCTCTATGAGGAGCTTGCAAAGCTGGAACCATACGGAACTGCCAATGTAAGACCATTGTTCGGTATCGTGAAAATGGGTATCCGATCGATCAAAATGGTTGGAAATGAAGGGCAATACGCACGTTGCACGTTTGTCGATGGCAATGGCACGCGCATAAACGGCATGGTATTTCGTGGAAAAGAGCTATTGGATAACATAAAAGTGTGGTTTGGAGACAAAGAATGTGATAAAATATTGAAGGGTTTACAAAACCATGCACTGATTGATATTCTGTATCATATGAAGAAGAACGAATTCAATGGAACTGTTTCGATTCAGATGGAGCCGGTATCAATCCGGAAAAGCGTATATTATGAAACATCAAAATAGAGCATACGTGAAGGTAGGAGGAGCGCAAATGAAGAGTGTAAAGGATTATATCATCAGTATTCCGGATTTCCCAAGTAAGGGGATTATATTCCGAGATGTGACAAGTGTACTGGAAAGCCCGGAAGGGTATGCACTGGCAATTGATGAGCTGAACAAGCTGTTAGATGGAGTGGACTATGATCTGATCGCAGGTACAGAGTCGAGAGGATTTATCTTTGGCGCACCACTTGCCTATATGAACAAGAAGGGATTTATCCCGGTTCGTAAGAAAGGAAAGCTGCCACGTGAGACAGTCGAGATGAGCTACGATCTGGAGTACGGTTCTGCAACGATCGAGATCCATAAGGATGCGATCAAGCCGGGCGACAAGGTTGTACTGGTCGATGATCTGATCGCGACAGGCGGTACGATTCAGGCAGCAGCCAAGCTCGTCGAAGAGCTGGGCGGTGAGGTAGTAAAGATGATCTTCTTGATCGAGCTGACCGATCTTGGAGGAAGAAAATTGCTGGAGGGCTACGATGTAGCATCTGTTGTACAGTACGAAGGTGAGTGATTTTTATGGCGGATACAACCTATAAGATACCACATGATACACTGAAAAAAGAAATCAGTAAACCGGAGGATTTTACGCCGCCGGAGGAATTGTATAAAAAATTGATTGCTACCATTCGTGCGTATCGTCCGACGACGGATCTGTCGGAGATCGAGAAGGCGTATAAGATTGCAAGCAAAGCGCACGAAGGTCAGAAGCGAAAGTCCGGGGAACCATATATTATTCACCCGCTTTGCGTGGCAATCATTCTGGCAGAACTGGAACTTGATAAAGAGACGATCGTAGCAGGAATCCTGCATGATGTTGTAGAGGATACGGTCATGACGCGGGAGGAGATTGCAAAGGAGTTCTCCGAAGAGGTAGCACTGCTTGTCGATGGCGTTACGAAGCTGACACAGCTCGATCTGTCACAGGATAAGATCGAGGTTCAGGCAGAGAACCTGCGTAAGATGTTCCTTGCGATGGCGAAGGATATCCGTGTCATCCTGATCAAGCTTGCCGACCGTCTGCATAATCTGCGTACAATGCAGTACCAGTCACCGGCAAAGCAGATCGAAAAGTCGCGTGAGACGATGGATATTTACGCACCGCTCGCACACCGTCTTGGTATTTCCAAGATCAAGGTCGAACTCGATGACCTCTCCATGCAGTATCTCTATCCAGAGGTATACAAGAACTTAAAGGAAGAGATTACCACACGACTGAATGCGAGCGAGGATTTCATCGTACAGATGGTAGAGCAGGTTAAGCAGTATATGAAGGAAGCTGGCATCGAGGCAGAGGTAGACGGACGTGTCAAGCATCTGTTCTCCATCTATAAGAAAATGATCACGCAGAACAAGACGCTCGACCAGATCTACGATATTCATGCAATTCGTATCAAGGTCGATACGGTACGGGATTGTTATGCGGCACTCGGAATTATTCATGAGAAATACAAGCCAATTCCGGGACGTTTCAAAGATTATATTGCAATGCCGAAAGAGAACATGTACCAGTCTCTCCACACGACATTGATTGGACCGGGTGGTCGTCCGTTCGAGATTCAGATTCGAACCTACGAGATGCACCGTACCGCGGAATATGGTATTGCTGCACATTGGAAATACAAAGAAGGCGGCAGTGGCAAGAACGATAACGAAGAGCAGAAGTTAAGCTGGCTCAGACAGATTCTGGAATGGCAGACCGATACGACAGATAACAAGGAATTCATGAACGCCATCAAGACAGATTTGGATCTGTTTTCAGATCAGGTGTATGTATTTACACCAGCGGGCGATGTCAAGAATCTTCCGGCTGGTTCTACACCAATTGATTTTGCCTACAGCATTCATACGGCGGTCGGAAACAAGCTGATTGGTGCGCGTGTCAATGGACGGCAGGTGCCGATCGAGACAGAGCTTCATAATGGTGATCGTGTTGAGATTATCACATCGCAGAACTCCAAAGGTCCAAGTATGGACTGGCTGTCTGTGGTAAAGAGTTCACAGGCAAAGACGAAGATTAACCAGTGGTTCCGGCAGGAGAACAAGACAGATAATATCCAGCGTGGTAAAGATGCGATGGCGGCATACTGTAAGACAAAGGGAATTGTGCTGTCGAACCTTTTACAGCCGGAACTGCAGGAAAAGGTAATGAAGAAATACAACTTCCTGACATGGGATGCCGTGCTTGCATCAATCGGACATGGCGGCCTGAAAGAAGGACAGGTTGTCAACCGTCTGCAGGAAGAATACAAAAAAGAAGAAGCGAAGAAGATCACGGAGGAACAGATTGTCGACAAGATCAATACACCAGGCAGAGGCGAAAGTCACAAGCATGCCAAGGGTGGTATTGTAGTCAAAGGTATGGACGATGTTGCAGTGCGTTTTTCACGCTGCTGTGCTCCAGTACCGGGTGATGAGATCGTCGGTTACATCACGCGTGGACGTGGAGTATCCATTCATCGTACCGATTGCGTAAATGTTCTTTGCATGGATGAATTTGACCGGAAGCGTCTGATTGAGGCGGAATGGTCTGAAGATCTGTTGCAGAATCAGAAGATGTATATGACGGAGATTAACATCTACGCGAACGACAGTAAGGGACTGGTGTTCTCGCTGTCGAAGATCTTCAATGAGGAGAACATCAACCTGACAGGTATGAATGTCCGTGTCAATAAGCAGGGCAAGGCGACGGTTTCCGTGAAGTTTGAGATTCGCTCGAAGGAGCAGCTCAACAAGATGATTGCGAAGATCCGGAACGTGGAAGGGATCATCGATATCGAGCGTACGACGGGGTGATTCATAAATTTACAAAATGGTAGAGGAGTTGAACGCAAACTACGCAATTCCATGCAGACGCGCTCTCGCTCGGTTCAGCACGCAGTGGTACTAAATTCGCGACAAAGAGCAGTCGCTCATTAAGTGCCAGCGTGCTTCAACGGTCTGCATATGAATTGGTAGTTTGCGTCCAACTCAATCTACAGATTGTGGTAGATGCAGTAATTTGTGAATATATATGCCATGTTAATCTTTACTGTATAAATATGTTTGGAACTTAGAAGTTCTTGATGTTCTGAGAATATTCAGCAATGTTTGAACACGATGTTCAAACAAGCCGCCACTGAGCCATGGATGGCGAATTGGCGGCGGTTGCGTACGATATCGATACATGTAACAGAACATCTAGTACTTCTTAGTTTCAATACATCTTATACAGTAAAGATTAACATGGCAGATATTCACAAATTACGGGTTACCGCAATCGTTACCTTGAAAGGAGATATATGGGAAAGATTGAGATTACAAAGAAAGTGCTCGGTATCTGTGCGACGAATTGTTATACAATGGGAGATACAGATACACGGGAAGCGGTGATTATTGACCCCGGAGATAGAGCAGATATTTTGATAAAGGACTGGAAAGACCGAAACTGGCATCCGCAGGCGGTGCTCTTGACGCATGGACATTTCGACCATATCGGGGCACTGGCTGGTGTGAAGAAGGAGTATCCGGATATTAAGGTGTATGCGGCAGCGGAAGAGAAGGAAGTTATGGAGAGTCCGGCTCTGAATCTGTCGTCTTCATTCGGCGCAGCATTTACGGCGCAGGCGGATATCTATTTGGAAGATGGCGCCGAGATCGAGGTACTTGGACGGAAATGCAAGTGCCTGTTAGTACCGGGACATACGAAGGGCGGCATGTGCTATTATTTCCCAGAGGAGAATGTAGTTTTTACCGGCGATACGCTGTTTTGTTATAGCGTCGGAAGAACGGACTTCCCGACGGGCGATGCGAAGGCTCTGGAAGATGCCATCCGTGAGAAATTATTTGTGCTTCCAGATGAGACACTCGTGCTTCCAGGACATGATGCACAGACAATGATTGGAAAGGAAAAGACGGGCAATCCGTATTTCTAAGATGATACTGCTAGACCAGAATAACCAATTATATAACAATGACCTGCGGGCGATGATCATGGCGTTTTATCCGGGGGTGAAGATTGTTGAGGATGAGAACTTGTCCGATGATTTTGACCTGCGGCTCCTGATCCAGTATGAGGAAGCATCTACCATCCTGACGGTGTGCAAGCACGGACACGCGTGCGACAAGCCGGATGATCTGCAGGAGGTGCCGGAGCTTCCGGCGTATAAGGATAAGCTGTTGATATCGACCTGTGGACTGCGGGCGAAGATTCTTGTTGATTACCAGAATAAGCCAGAATTCCGAAATGTGTTGAAAATGGCGTCTTACCGGCTGCTTGGACAGTTTGCAGACCGGAGACTTCCGTGGGGCGACCTGACGGGGGTACGTCCGACGAAGATCGCGATGACGAAGCTTGTGGAGTATCTGACGGAACAGGTAGACGAAGCTGGCGAGAACAGGGATGGGTCGACAGAGAATACCAATCTGGCACTTGCAAAACAGCAGGAAATACACGGAAGAATCGTACAATATTACCGTGATATCTATGATACAAGCGCACAGAAAGCAGAGCTTGCAACGACAGTGGCAGAAAACGAGCATCGTCTGGTGAAAGGAATTGATCTCGACAACGATTATTGCCTGTATGTCGGGATTCCGTTTTGTCCAAGCCGTTGTCTGTATTGCTCGTTCACTTCGTATCCGATTGGAATCTATGCGGAGAAAGCAAAGACGTATATTGACACGCTGTGTAAGGAGTTAGCCTATGTGGCAGAACAATATAATCATAAACGGTTAGTGGCAATCTACATTGGCGGCGGAACGCCGACGTCGATCTCGCATGAGTTGCTTGCGGTGCTATTGAAGCAGATTCAGACCGTATTCCGGCTGCAGGAACCGGAGGTTGCCGATGGGCTTGTGGAGTTTACCGTGGAGGCAGGACGCCCGGACAGCATCACCCCGGAGAAGCTTGCGGTGATGAAGGAATATGGCGTGACGCGGATCAGCATCAATCCACAGACGATGAATGACGAGACACTACGGACAATCGGGCGTGCGCACAATGCGGCTCAGGTGAAGGAAGCATTTGCGATGGCAAGGCAGGCGGGCTTTGATAACATCAACATGGATCTGATTGCGGGACTTCCGGGAGAAGACTTACACGCGATGAAACATACGTTAGAAGAAATCCGGGCATTGGCACCGGAGAGCCTGACGGTACATTCCCTGGCAATCAAGCGTGCAGCGAATCTGAACCAGCAGATGGATGATTACAAATCCACAATCCATCATGACATGGATGCGATGCATACGGCGGCACAGGAGACGGCGCAGGAACTTGGCATGGAACCGTATTATCTGTACCGGCAGAAAAATATCGGCGGCAATCTGGAGAATGTCGGATATGCGAAGCCGAGCTGCGAATGCTTATATAATATTTTGATTATGGAAGAGATGACAGATATCATTGCGGCGGGCGCAGGCGCGTCGACGAAGCTTGTCTATCATGCGGAAAATCGTGTGGAGCGGGTAGAAAACTGCAAATCTGTCGATGATTATATCAACCGTTTTGATGAAATGCTTGACCGAAAGCGCAAAGCGTTTTAAAATCGAACGAGAATGAATACAAGCGGGAGGAAAAAGATGGCAATGAAGAAGAAGCCGGTAACCGGCATGAAAGATATATTACCAAAGGAGATGGCAATCCGTGATTACTGCATCGCTTTAATCAAGGATACCTATAAGACATTTGGATTTAATTCGATGGAGACACCTTGTGTCGAGCACATCGAGAACCTGAACAGCAAGCAGGGCGGCGAGAATGAGAAGCTTATCTTCAAGATCTTGAAGCGTGGTGAGAAGCTGAAGATCGGCGAGGCAAAGGAAGAGCTTGACTTAGTTGACGGCGGACTCCGTTATGATCTGACTGTACCGCTTTGTAGATATTATTCGAACAATGCGAACGAACTGCCAAGCCCGTTTAAGGCGTTACAGATGGGAAATGTATGGAGAGCTGACCGTCCACAGCGTGGCCGTTACAGACAGTTCATGCAGTGTGATATTGATATTTTAGGTGAGCCGACAATCTTAGCAGAGATCGAGTTGATCTTAGCGACAACAACATTGCTTGGCAAGCTGGATTTCAAGAACTTTACAATCCGTATCAATGACCGTCGTATCTTAAAGGCGATGGCTGCTTACAGCGGATTTGCGGAAGCTGATTATGATACCGTATTTATTATCCTCGATAAGATGGATAAGATTGGTTTGGATGGCGTTAAGGAAGAACTTCTGAAGGAAGGTTACGCAGAGGATGCTGTGACAAAATATCTCGAACTGTTCGAGAAGGTGACAGCCGACATCAGCGGCGTACAGTATCTGAAGGAGACTCTTGGCGCGTTCTTACCGGAAGAGGTTGCTGAGAATTTGAAGACGATCATCGACAGTGTGGAGAGCACGAAGAGTGCGGACTTCAAGATGGCATTTGATCCGACTCTGGTACGTGGTATGTCGTATTATACAGGTCCAATCTTTGAGATCTCAATGGATGAGTATGGCGGATCGGTCGGCGGCGGCGGACGTTACGATGAGATGATCGGCAAATTCACCGGTCAGCCAACACCAGCATGTGGATTCTCCATCGGTTTTGAGCGAATCATCATGCTGCTTCTCGAGCGCGATTTTGAGATACCGGGAAGCAAGAACAAGACCGCATACCTAATCGATAAAAAGATGCCAAGCGACAAGCTGCTTAAGATCTTAGAGCAGGCAAAACAGGCAAGAGCCGAGGGGCAGATCGTGAATATCGCAATCATGAAGAAGAACAAGAAGTTCCAGAAGGATCAGATGATTACAGAGGGCTATACACAGTTCGAAGAGTTCTATGCGGATTCCTTTGAGGGGTAACCATTATTTATGATATGAAAACGCTCCGTAGCTGATGTAGATAATCGCGAACTCAGAACGACAGAGACGGGAGCGGGTATTTATAAATTAACTTAGACACAGGAGGCTATGAAAATGGCAGAGTCAATGCAGGGACTTCACAGAAGTCACAGATGTACAGAAGTAAATAATACGATGATTGGGAATACCGTCACCGTGATGGGATGGGTGCAGAAGAGCCGGAACAAAGGCGGAATTATCTTCGTCGATCTGCGTGATCGAAGCGGGATTCTGCAGGTAATCTTCGAAGAAGCAAACTGTGGTGAGGAGAGCTTCGCAAAGGCGGAGAAGCTTCGTTCCGAGTTTGTCGTTGCAATTACCGGTGAGGTTGCAAAGCGTGGCGGCGCAGTCAATGAGAATCTTGCAACCGGTGATATCGAAGTCATCGCGAAGGATATCCGTATCCTTGCAGAAGCAGATACACCACCATTCCCAATCGAGGAAAACAGCAAGACGAAGGAAGATCTTCGCCTGAAATACCGTTATCTGGATCTTCGTCGTCCGGATTTACAGAAGAATATCATGATGCGCAGCAAGGTGACAACACTGGTTCGTTCCTTCATGGCAGACGAAGGCTTTATCGAGATCGAGACACCGACACTTTGTAAGTCAACTCCGGAAGGCGCGCGTGATTACCTTGTACCAAGCCGCATACATCCGGGTGAGTTCTATGCATTGCCACAGTCACCACAGATTTACAAGCAGCTTCTGATGTGCTCCGGCTACGACCGGTATTTCCAGATCGCACGCTGCTACCGCGATGAGGATCTGCGTGCCGACAGACAGCCGGAATTTACACAGATCGATATGGAGCTTTCTTTCGTAGATGTCGATGATGTCATCGATGTCAATGAGCGTCTGCTTGCAAAGCTGTTCAAGGAAGTCATCGGTGTCGATGTACAGCTTCCGATTCAGCGTATGACATACAAAGAGGCGATGGAGCGTTTCGGTTCCGATAAGCCGGATCTCCGTTTTGGTATGGAGCTTTGCGATGTAACAGACGTTGTGAAGGATTGTGAATTTGTCGTATTCAAGAATGCGATTGAAGCTGGCGGAAGCGTGCGCGGTATCAATGCTGAGGGTCAGGGTGCAATGCCAAGAAAGAAGATTGATGCACTCGTTGACTTTGCCAAGGGTTACGGTGCTAAGGGACTTGCCTATATTGCAATCCATGAAGATGGAACAATGAAGTCTTCGTTTGCAAAGTTCATGAAGGACGAGGAGATGCAGGCACTTGTTGAGAAGATGAATGGTAAGCCGGGCGATTTACTGCTCTTTGCAGCAGATAAGAGCAAGCTTGTCTATGATGTACTTGGCGCACTTCGTCTTGAGATCGCAGATCAGCTTGGACTGTTGAAGAAAGATGAATACCGTTTCGTATGGATTACAGAGTTCCCACTGCTTGAGTGGAGCGAGGAGCTTGGCAGATATCAGGCAATGCACCATCCATTTACGATGCCGATGGAAGAGGATCTGCAGTATATCGAGTCTGATCCGGGCAGAGTACGTGCAAAGGCATACGATATCGTATTAAATGGTACAGAAATCGGTGGTGGTTCCGTGCGTATCCACCAGGATGACATTCAGGAAATGATGTTCAAGGCACTTGGATTCACAATGGAGCGTGCATACGACCAGTTTGGTTTCCTGTTAAATGCGTTCAAATATGGAGTACCACCACATGCAGGACTTGCATACGGACTTGACCGTCTCGTTATGCTGATGGCACAGGAAGATTCTATTCGTGATGTTATCGCATTCCCGAAGGTAAAGGATGCTTCCTGCCTGATGAGTGAGGCGCCGAATACCGTTGATGCAAAGCAACTCGAAGAGCTTGGGATTGCAATCGCGAAGCCGGAAGCTGAGACAGAAGAATAAAGCATAATAAGAAGATTACCGCATATGTATAGACTAAGGGAGACCGGAGTTTTGCATATGCGGTTTTTTGATCGGAAAAAAATCAGATTGTTGTTTGGATTTACCATATTTTTAGTTTTGCTGATTCTGAATTGTGTGATGTATTGTAACAAAGCGGGGATGAAACGGGATTTGACGGTCGTGATTGATGTCGGACATGGCGGCAATGATCCGGGTAAGATCGGCGTGGATAATGTAAAAGAAAAAGATGTGAATTTGCAGATTGCCCTATGTCTGAAAGCACAGTTACAGGCGCGGGGGGTGAAGGTAATCCTGACACGCGAGGGGGATGTGTGTCTGGCAACGAATGGTGCGACGAACAAGAAAGTATCTGATATGCATAACCGGGTGAGCCTGATCAATGCGTCCGGCGCGGACTATATGATCAGTATCCACCAGAACAGCTACCCAGAGGCAGAGATTAGCGGACCGCAGGTATTTTATTATGGTTCATCGGAAATGTCGAAGAAACTGGCGGAAGCGATACAGGCGCAGTTGATCGTCGATTTGCAGCCACCGAAGGAACGGGAGATTAAGACGGGCAATGATCTGTATATCCTGAAAAACAGTCAATGCCCGGGCGTAATCGTAGAGTGTGGATTCCTGAGCAATCCGACAGAATGCGAGAACTTGCAGAATCCACAATATCAGCAGGCGGTTGCGGCAGCAATTGCGCGCGCCATCTGCAAATTATAATTCGACGGTGAAACAGATCCATGTATGTTCATGGAATGTCTCGTTGTCCAGATAGATTTTGCCATTGTAATAATCGACCAATTTTTTCAGATTCGGCAGACCTTGTCCGCGGGAGGTGCGTACTTCTACGGACGTTTTGGTAGAATAGCCACGGACAAACATTTTCTTGCGCAGCTCTGAAGAAATCTCCCCTCCTTCGTTCTTTGTCTGAAATCGGATGTGTTCGTTTTTGCTGTCAAGAATCAGCGAGAATGTATGTCCGGGTTCTGTCGCTTCAATCGCATTGTCAATTAGAATACCCAAGATGCGGATCAGATCGTACTCTGGAACCGGCGTGATCAGGGAACGGTTTTTGATTTTGACCGAGATCAGCCTGCCCTTTTGCTCCGCTTCTTTAATCTTACTAAATACAAATCCAGCCACAACCGGAAGATTGATCTTCAAAAGCTCAGATTCATTGAACTCTTCTTCCAGAAATGTCGAATAATTCGCGATTGCGTCACTTAACGAATCATAATCTTTGTAAGTATATGGCAGCATGCGGATTGCATTCATCTGATTGTTGAAATCATGCTGTTTACCTAAGATATCAGAGATCAGATCGTGTGCCATTGGCTGATAAGTTTGGTAATCCTTGATATCTTGTTGTTGAATTGTAATTGTGCGTTGCTGGTTTAATACCATAATGTCAGCGACCAGCAGGATGACCATGAATGTCATCGTCAAAGGAAGAACTTGGATTGCGTCGATAGAGTTAATTTTAAAGAGTGCAATCGTAACCAAATAAAGCAGAAAAACATAGGATAGTACAAGCTTGACAATAAGATTTCCGCTATTGATAAAATTGTATAACCGATCCAGTGGTAATAATGATATGAGAATACAAATTGCGCAGATAACACAGGTTACAATCAATTCATTCGTGGTATTGGAAGAGGTAGACATTGAGTTAGGCAAGATGATAGCTGTGACCGCTTCAATCAAACCATATCCAACATAACTGAATAAAAATGGGAAAATACTTGTTAATATAGGGGTGTGTAAAATACAGCTGTATGAAAATAATATTACTGGAAAAGTTAAAAACCAACCAAATACATTTGGAATAAAAATTGAGAGAAGATTATTTATTATTCCACATACAGGTAAAAGTAACAGAGCTACAGATAATAAATCTCGTCTTTTTTTTCCTAAAAAAGAGCAGATGAGTATCAGTTCTGCAATTGTCTCCACAATATATGTACAACTGGTTAATATAAAAACTTTCATATAGTTCAAATCCCCTTCTGTTTTATAAATATTATAGAAGTATTTAGGGAAAGATGTCAATTAAATGGAATGAGTTTATTATGTAAATGAAGGAAAAATGTTGTCTATTCCCCACGAAATGTCGTTCGTTCCAAATCTATTGCGCATTTATTTTAATCATGTTAAGAATAATACAGGAATTCATTTGGGGATGAATTTCGAAGAATATTCTTTCAGAAGGAGGAGATGTGTGATGAAGGATATGAAGAAAGTAGTTGCTGCACAGTTGGAGGATTTGACAGATGTAATCCTGACTCTTACAGGATGCCGACATATTTGGGGAGAGCCGGAGCTTCCTGATTGTATGAGAGTCGAGATGGAATCAGAATCTGAGAACTAGTACATCAACCAAAAACACTTGGGGGTATCCGTTGTGCGGACTTTTGGCGGATATCCCATTTGTTAAAAAGCACATGGAGAACATAAGACAGGGGATGAATTATGAGTATCAATCATAGGATAGGGGAGCATGTGACACGGTATCTCGTGGGACGTGACTATGATGTGGCAGATATGCAGTGTGCAAAAGTATGCTATGCAGTAGAATCAATTGTGGGAGATTTGCAAAAAGATCTTGTTCTATTTGTTATCTTTTCAGTATCTGGATTTTTCCGGGAATTTTTGTTTTGCTTTGTGACGGTCAATCTGGTTCGCCGGTTTCTGGGCGGTATCCATATGAAAACAAATATTGGGTGTACAGTTGCTTCGGTCAGTGTGTACGTGATCGCAGTGGCGGGCGGTGTACATGTCATATTTCCATATCCGGTCGTAGCGGGATTGTTACTGTTTACGATGTATCTGATGGCGACGATTGCACCATTACCATCGCCAAATCGACCGGTTTACAAGGGAGAACGAAAAAAGAAGATTCAACAAAAAGGCTTGATCGGACTAGGCGTATTGAGTATCTGTTCGGTGATCTACCCTGCTTGTTCCACATTTATTGCATGGATTTTGATTTTACAGATTGTGGAGGTAGGAGTTGTAGTGATGAGAGAAAACTATTTGAAATATAAGGATATGGATGCGCCGCCGTCGATGTCGGAGGAGGCGGAAAAGCTATTTATGGAATGTACGCGGAATTATGAAGCACGAATGAATGGCTTGCTTCATTATCCGACGGAGTTTCGCTCTATGACGCGAAAAGAACGAACCAGCGCATTTAAAGGCTTTACGGATCAGGAAAAAGATGCGGTGATGAATCTTATGACAGACGAACAGAAGGAACGGTTAGTTCAGGATATCCGTTATCAGGCAGTGCTTGATTTCAGACGTGGGAAATAACTAGCAGGGACTGAAAGTGTTTTGGCAAAATATTTTCAGTCCCTGCTAATTATCTTTTTGACATAATCTTTATATTTACGTCCGACGGGGGTCGAGATATTGTGATTCCCCAGATAGAGAAGCGCGTTGGTCGGATCGTAAGAGTTCACATAATCACTGTTTACAATAAAGCTTCGATGACTTTGGATGAAATTCGGCGGAAGCTGTGCAATCAGTTCTTTCAGACGGATACCGCTTGTGTTGATCACATTGCTTTCCTCATAGATCGTCAGGTTCTTGCCAGCCGCTTCGATATACAGGATCTTTTCTGGAAGAACGCGAAAATAAATACCATTGACATCGCGTAGTTCTATGGGCGTAACGTCCAGAAAACGATTGTGGATCAGCTTGTCGATGGTATATAACAAATCTTCTTTCTTATAGGGCTTTACCAGAAAATCATAACAATTCGTTGCATGTATTGCACGTGGTGCGTCCATGGAATATGCAGTCAGATACAGGATTGGTGTTTTTGCATACCGCTGCATGGAACGAATCTGTGTTCCAAGTGCGATACCGTCCTGCTCGGACTCGTCATCTCCAAGAGAGATATCCAATAGGAATAGTTGGATTTTGTTTGCGCGCATCAATTGGGTTGCCTGCTGGTAATTGGTTGCCTTTATGCAATTCATATGATCGTATTTTTCGAGCAGGATGGATTCGATGCCATCTAACTGTTCCTGATCATCTTCTACTATTAAAACATCCATAAAGGAGCTCCTTTCACACGACTGTACATTATAAATACGGCGTGATTTGAATGTCAATCTTTTTTCGATGCTGATGGAAAACTCGGTAAAGAACATGCTAAAAACATACAAAATATGACAGAAACGTTTGCTTTTTTATAGAAAAAACGTTATGATACAAATAGTATTGGAATGTCTGGATTGGACAAAATTGGAGGGTATATATATGAACATAGCAGCAATCGGAAATTCAAATCTGACGCTGGCAGTCAGTGATACCGGAAGTATGAATGCCATTGATATGGCGATGCTTAAAAAATCACTGGATGCGGTGGAGACAAATGGTGCGATGATTACACAGATGATGGAACAGTCTGTGAATCCAAACATCGGTGCAAACATTGATATCCGTTTATAAATGATATGATAAGTCCTGCATTTTGCGTGCAGGACTTTTTCTTTTGAATCAACGTCAAATAAATGAAAAATATGATAATTCCACGTCTTGTTTTTCATATAGCTATCGCGTACAATGCATCTTAGTTTTGTTCATTTTTATTTAAGATAAGAGGTATAAGATGAAGACGAAGATGACGTCCAAAGAGCGACTTCCGTTGATCGGAATGACTGTCTCAGCATTTATTTTTAACACATCCGAGTTTATGCCAATCGGTCTGCTGACTGATATTGCAAAGAGCTTTTCGATTTCTGAGGCGAAGGCGGGCATGTTGATCACGGTATATTCGTGGATCGTTATGTTGCTTTCCCTGCCGCTCATGCTGCTCGTGAGCAAGATTGATTATAGGAAGTTATTTATGGGAACGGTTGCATTGTTCGGAATCTGTCAGGTGTTGACTGTTCTGTCGAACAGCTACGGCATGCTGATGGCGTCCCGAATCGGTGTAGCCTGTGCACATGCGATTTTCTGGTCGATTGCGTCTCCGATTGCAGTGCGCATGGCGTCAGAAGAACATCAGTCCAAAGCACTCAGTATGGTCGTGACAGGTACTTCGGTTGCGACGATTGCAGGACTTCCGCTTGGAAAAATGATTGGACATTATGCAGGATGGAGAATCGCCTTTTTGATCGTGGCAATCATCACATTCGTTGTTTTGACATATATGGCATTCCTGTTCCCGAAGATGGAGTGTGGCGAGCCGTTCCGTGTGAAGCAGCTGCCAGAACTATTTAAGAATCGTGCACTTGTCTGCATCTATATTCAGACATTTTTGTTTGTAGTGGGCTATTATACGAGCTATAGTTATATCGATCCGTTCCTGCAGCAGGTCGCACACATGGGAAATAGTACAGTCACCATTACATTGTTTGTGTTTGGCGCCGCAGGATTGCTCGGCAGTCTTCTGTTCTCGAAATTCTATGACAAATACCGGCATGGATTTTTACGTATGGTGATGATTTCGTTGGCAGTTGAATTGTTGCTGCTGCTTCCTGCAGCAGGACAGCCGGGATTTATAATGGCGCTTTGTGCTTTATGGGGCATTACAGTGCTTGTATTTAATGTATCGTTCCAGTCAGAGACGATCCGCTGTACGGATGAACAGTCCTCGTCGGTTGCAATGTCGATTTTTTCCGGTATTTTCAATTTTGGTATCGGCGCAGGCAGCTTCCTTGGTGGAATTGTGTGCGATAAGGGACAGATTGTACATATTGGATTTGTTGGAGCTGCATTTGCGATAATTTCGGTTCTGTTCTTCCTGGTGTGCATGTCCAAGAATCTGGTAGAGAATAAGTAACATTGACTGTTCTTTTTTTGAAATGAGATATCATGTAAGCGGTTGTATCACAAGTGGATACAATCGCTTATTTTATGTAATAAAGGAGAACTTATATGGCGGATAGAATCGGAATGGCACTTCGGCTTGCGAAAGAAGGAAGAACCGAAGGCTTTCAATATTTATATGAATATACAGTAGAAAAACAGCTTGGAAAGGCAATCGCCCTTATGGGGGATATTGGGCAGGCACAGTCTTTACAGATTTTGCAGGAACACGAGACAAGTATCAAAGCATATAATCAGTACCGGCAGACGCTCGGCGTGGATGATTTTGTCAGTGACAATGAGAACATGTCTATCGCATTGTCAGATGTAACCGGAGATGGTGTACCGGAATTGCTATTTGTAGAAAAATCACCGTATTCCGAAGAGTATGTGGAATATGATGCATTGAATATATTCACGGTCGAAAATGGTGCTGCGAAGCAGATCTATTATGCAGATCATTGGGAGACACAGGTTGCTGGAGGAAATGTATATTCGTTGTTTCAGGTGGACGGCGAATCGTCGCTTTACTTGTGCAATGGCATGCAGGATGAAAGTACCTTTGAGGATTACTGCCGATATGTTGTACAGCCTGATGGAACCTTGCAGGAGGAGTCGCTGATGTCGCGTAAACGGGAACCGAACGAGGACTATTCCGTTTTTTTATTACCGGTAGTATCAACAAAATATTTTTTGCCCTCAACCCCGCATATTTCCTCACTTTTTCTAAATGTTCCAAACTTACGCTTTACATTTCTATAAAACTTATGCTATGGTGGATGTGTTGTCGAGAATCGTTGTTCTGGCGTAGTTCGGTAACAGTCGGAAATACTCTTTTATATATTCATTTCATCTATGAAATTCCCCGTTATTTATAGTTTGGTAAAAACAGAATGAATGAGAAAAACAGGAGTTTTTTGCTTGCAAAAAAGGAGGAGCGTATGGGAGAAGAAAAGAAATTAAACATCCGTATTGGACAGGTCAAGGATGTCAACAACCGGCAGGTATTCAGCAATCATGTACTTTGTGCACAGTTTCTGCGCGACTATGCAGATCTGGATATCTTAAAGAATGTTCAGCCGGAGGATATCGAGGATGTGACGGACAAGTATCAGGCATACTTGGGAATCGAATTTGAGACGGACACCGTGAAGAAGATCCATTTGCCAGAAATGCGGAAAGATATGCCGCTTTATATGGTTTCCCTTATTGAACATAAAAGTGATGTCGATTATAATGTGTGTATGCAGTTACTTCGCTACACGGTATGTATCTGGGATGATTATGCAAAGACGATGGAGAAAGCGCATCCGGGGATTTCTAAGACGAAGGGGTTCCGGTATCCGCCGGTGTTCCCAATTGTGTATTATGAGGGCACGGGAAAATGGACAGCAGCTATGCACGTAAAAGAACGGGTGTTTATGAATGAGATCTTTGCATCATATATACCGGATTTTACATACCGGCTTGTGAATGTCCACCAGTATACAAACGAAGAGCTGCTGATTCATGAGGATGAAATGTCGCTTTTGATGATGATAAACCGTATTCAGACACCGCAGGATTTTTCAGATTTTCTCAGATCCAATCAGTATGAGATCCGCGAGATCATGGAGCGGGCATCGGAGAATATCGTGCAGATCATTGTAAATTCGCTGTGGGCGTTATTTATGAAGATGCAGGTATCGGTTTCTGAGGCGACAGATTGTTTGAGAAAGATGATCGGAGGCGAGAGCATGGGAAACTGGTTTGAGAATATGGAGCCAATGAACATACAGGAAGAGCGGGCAAAGACGAAGAAGGCTGAGGAAGAACTGGAAGAAAGTGTTAAAGCAATGTTTAAACTGCTAAAGAAGCTGTGCCCCACAAAGGAACAGGCGGTTCAGGAATTGATAGAATCCTATGACAAAACCGAGGAGGAAGCACAGAAGCTCGTAGAACAATATTGGTGACAAGTATATAAGAAATGGCGCAGGATATCCTGCGCCGTTTTCTATATATTGTATTTCTAAATTCAAAAACTCAATATCGTGTATCAAATATTTCGAAATGTTACAAAATGTAACAATTTTATGTGAACCATTAAAAAGAATAGGTTTACAGAAAATGAAATCGAAAAATACTCAAAAACGTAGTGAAAATGCGAAGAATTTGTGAACTTTTGAAAAAACATCCAAAAACTGGTTGACAATAATATTACAGGTTGCTATAATGGGCAATGTAATAAGTTGTAACATATTTGTAACAAATTGGAGGTAAGAACATGAAAAGACCATCCGTAAAGTGGTTGGCGGTAGCGGCGGCAGGTTGCATTTTCGCTTCGTCCATGGGTACATACACATATACCGCGTTGGCAGACGAGTTTGTATATACCGATGCTAACGTCAGTATAACATCAATCGTAGATCGCTATATTGAAGAAAATGGTGGAGACGTATTTACAGCTGATGTAACTCCAGAGGATGCAACAGCACCGGCTGCAGTTGTTGCAGAGGCAACAGCAACCGACGCAGTAGCAACTGGCGAGATTCAGGAGATTGCAAAGGTAACAGGAGAAATCGCAGAAGTTCCTTCCGAGGAAACAACGGAGGCACCGGCAACGGAAGAGCCAACGACAGAAGCACCTGTACAGGAAGCATCTGAGGCGGCAGCATCACCGGTTATGGATTTCACAGGAAAGGCAATCGTCACAGCATCTGGTTCCGTAAATATTCGTCAGTCTGGTGATGTGAATGCGGCAAAGGTTGGAACGATTGATGCAGGCGGACTTGTAAACATCGTAGAAAAAGGTGACACATGGTCACATATTACATCCGGAAATGTGGATGGCTACATCAGAAACGATCTTCTCGCATTTGGCAGTGATGCGGCAAATTATGCAAGTGCAAACCTGTCAAAGGTTGCAGTTGTAAACACCGCTGCGTTGAAGCTTCGTAAAGAAGCAAGCACAGGCAGCGAGGAAATTACTCTTCTTGCACAGGGAGAATCTTATCCGATCGTAGAGACAGGAGATGCATGGACAAAGATCCAGCTTGACACTGTGACAGGATATGTAAAGAATGAGTACATAACTATTTCTTATAATATGCCAACAGCAAAGGCAGTAAGTGCACCGGCACAGGATACAACGGATACAACGACAACGGAAGCGCCAACAACGGAAGCTCCTACGACAGAGGCTCCTACAACAGAAGCACCAGTGACAGAAGCTCCAACCTCAGATCTTGGACAGCAGATTGCAAACTTTGCATGTCAGTTCGTTGGAAACCCATATGTATGGGGCGGTACAAGCCTGACAAACGGAGCGGATTGTTCCGGATTCGTACAGAGTGTATATAAGAACTTTGGATATTCGCTTCCTCGTACATGTACACCACAGAGTAATGCAGGTACAGCAGTCAGCCTTGCAGCACTGGCACCTGGTGATCTGGTATTCTACGATCACGGTACAGGTTCCTGCGAGCACGTAGGTATCTATATTGGAAATGGACAGATCGTACATGCAAGCAGCAGCCGTACGGGAATCAAGATTTCAAATGTAAATTACAGTACACCATTTAAGGCTTGCAGAATTGTAAATTAGGAAATTAGTAATACTTTCTATAATGTGTTTGAAAGGGCATTTTCGGTAAGAATCGAAGGTGCCCTTTTCCGTTATCAAAAAAATGTGAATTTTTGTATATTTTGACGAAAAATCACTTCCCAAACAGGGGTTGGGTGTGCTATAATACTAAACATAGAAAGTACATGTGCTTCACGCACATTTTTATTTTCTATAGTTCGACGTAAAGGAGCTGGGGCATATGAATTACATCATAAGTGGAAAGAACATTGAGGTTACAGACGCACTGAAGCAGGCGATTTACGAGAAGCTTGAGAGAATCGAGAAGTTCTTCGGTGAAGACACAGCAGCACAGGTTACACTTTCGGTAGATAAGGATCGTCAGAAGATTGAGGTTACGATCCCGATGAAGGGACATACGATTCGTGCAGAACAGGCGAGCGATAATATGTATGTATCCATCGATTTGGTTGTGGAGATTATCGAACGTCAGGTAACACGCCATAAGAAGCGTATTTTGGACAAGGAACAGAATTCCGGTTATATCAACAACGATTTCTTCGATGTAGAAGGACTTGAGGATGAGGATGTCCAGATTATCCGTAGCAAGAAGGTTGTGTTAGAGCCTATGTATCCGGAGGATGCATGCATCCAGATGGATCTGCTTGGACATAATTTCTTCGTATTCCGTAACGCAGAGACAGACAAGGTAAATGTAGTCTACAAGCGTAGAGGCAATACATTCGGATTGATCGAGCCAGAATTTTAACAGTTTCAGTTATGTATAGAGGGTTATGAAAAAACGGTATCCCGGAGACGAAGGTCTCCGGGATATTTGCGTATATGGAAATAGATCGGAGGGTTGAAAAAAGTCGATTTATGTGATAACATGCGGAATAGAAAAATGGAGAGAGGGACTTGACAAGAAAGATGGATAGAAGCATGCTTTCAACGCAACGCAATAACATTATTGCGTCTTTTTGTCGTATCTCCAGATATATTGCCATATCAGATAAAGCTGGAATTTTAGATTCCAGCTTTATCTGATATGGCATTTTTTATTTTCAAGTTTTCAGGAAAGAGGAGGAATATATGAAAACGCGGTTAAAAAGATGGCTGGCAGGGATTATTGCTATGCTGATGATTGTTGCCACAGTATTTGGCGAAGGACAGGCAGAAGTTTCACAGGCGGCGGGGACACCAATCGTGGAGTATCAGGTGCATGTTCAGAAAAAAGGTTGGACGAATTATGTATCGCAGGGGATTGCCGGAACGACTGGACAAGGGTTGCGGCTTGAAGCAATGCGTATTAAGGTAAGCGGTATTGAGGGACTTGGAATCAGATACCGCGCACATGTACAGTCTTATGGATGGCTTGATTATGTAGAAAATGGTGCACTTGCAGGAACAACTGGAAAGTCAAAGCGTATGGAGGCGATTCAGATCGAACTGACTGGAGAGCAGGCGGCAAACTACGATGTATATTACCGTGTGCATGCGCAGACCTATGGCTGGATGAATTGGGCGAAAAATGGCGAGGTCGCAGGTACAAAGGGATTTGGCAAGCGGATGGAAGCGTTGCAGATCTGCATTTTGCCAAAGGGTAGTGCAAGACCAGCTGGAACCGGCGTTGCTTATACAGAAAGAAAAGCGATTGCGATGACCGCTCATGTACAGACTTACGGCTGGATGGCAGAAGTAGAAGCTGGAAAAGATATCCTCGGAACAACAGGAACTGGCAAACGTATGGAAGCAATCACATTGAATCCGGTTGGATATGATATGAATGTGGAATACAGTGTCCATGTACAGTCAATCGGCTGGACGGATTACAAAAAGAATGGTGAAGTTGCAGGAACTGTTGGACAGGGAAAACGACTGGAAGCAGTCAAGATTCGTCTGACAGGGGCAGATGCAGACAAATATGACATTTATTACCGGGCGCATGTCCAGAAATTTGGCTGGCTCGATTGGGCGAAGAATGACGAGACAGCCGGAAGCATCGGACACAGCTATCGGATGGAAGCGTTAGAAGTGCGTCTGGTTGCAAAGGGCTCTGCAGCGCCGGGAAATGAAACTCGTGCCACGGTTACAATGCCGGGTATCACCTATTGTGCCTATGTGCAGAATCAGGGCTGGCAGAATTCGGTTTCCAATCAGCAGACTGCTGGAACGGTAGGCAAAGGAATGGGCATGCAGTCTATACGGATTCAGACAACCGGGGATGACAAGCTTGGCGTTGAATACAGTGTATATGAAAATGGAGCCTGGTCTCCATTTGCAAAGGGCGACACCGTTGCAGGTGTAACGAATTATCCGATCGAGGGTATAAAAATCCGTCTGACTGGAGAAGACGCGAAGGCATATGATGTGTATTACCGTGTACATAGTCAGACCTATGGCTGGTTTGGCTGGGCATGTAATGGTGCTCCGGCAGGAACTTCTATGATCAAAAAGAGCGGTCAGGCAATCGAGATTGCGATTCGTTCCAAGGCACAGGCAGCACCGGGTTCTACAAGAGAACCTTACCGCGATCATGTGGACACAGAGGCAGAAGCACTTGCAAAGCAGAAGCTGAATCAGATTGGTTGGAGTCTGGAAGCGGCATTTAACTGGTCGTCCCATATTCCGTATTACACTAATAGTACAGAGGTGCCGGCAGGCTACACAAATGCAGACTGGTATGCGATTTATGGATTCCGCAATGGAAGAGGAAACTGCTACAACATGGCAGCAACCTTCTATCAGATGGCGAAGGTGCTTGGTTATGATGTGCATTATGTACAGGGATATCTTCCGCAGGCAAACGGAAGACGTGTTACACATGGCTGGTGTGAGATTGTGCAGGATGGACAAATCCGTGTCTATGATCCGAATTTCACATACAACAGAGGAACATGGGCGTTTGGTATTACTTATGGAACACCGGGTACATGGAGATATATTGATTACCAGAGATTGAATTAAATTATATATAAAGGAGTAAAATCATGAGAAAGATCAAGACAATGGCAGGACTGCTTGTACTTGCCTGTGCATTATTGACTGGTTGTGGAAAGAAGGAAGAAGCAACTACAACAGAGGTAACGACGACAGAAGCAACGACAGAAGCTACGACCACAGAGGCGACAACAGAAGCAACCCCGATCGATGCAGAGGAAGAGCTTCCGGCAATCGGAACAGAGTCTGCAGATGCCATCAAAGTAAAGCTTACAAATAAGACAGGCAAAGACATCACAGGTGTTGCTGTGAAAAATATGGATAGTGAAGCATGGTCGGATAATCTGTTAGCAGATGATGATTCGTTCACAGATAAGGAAAAAAGATATCTGTATTACACACCGGATGCGTCAGAGGAAAACAGCACAGAATCCGAAGAGGGAGACATTCTTACCTATGCAGGCTATGACATTCAGCTTACGTTTGCAGATGAGACAACAATGACTTTGCATGCCCTCAGCTTAGAGGATATCAAAGAGGGCGAAATTCTGCTGGCAGATGATGTGTGCTATGTAAGCTATGAAAGCGTAGCAACCGGTGAAACACTGGATACAAAGGATGCAGAGATTGCGGTAAAGGAGCAGGAAGAAGCGGAAGCACAGGCGGCAGCAGAAGCAGCTGCGGCAGCGGCAGCCGCACAGCAGGCAACAGAAGCTCCGGCAGCAGGCGGCGATGATGAATGCCTGGGTGATGGACTTACCTACTAATAAAGAAAAAAGGGATGCGCAGTAACATCCCTTTTTTGCGTTGATTTGGGAGAAGAGGAATGGCGATAACATCAAATTTATTTATATTATTTGTCCTCGGTTCTTTGGTGCTTTATTACATATGCCCAAAGAAAATACAGTGGGCAATGCTGCTATTGATCAGCTATGCATATTACATGTATGCAAGCGTTCCGGCATTGGCATTTATACTATGCTCGACTTTAAGTACCTATGCATGTGGCAGATGGATTGAGAAATTACAGAAGGACGGCAAGACAGGGAAATGCGCATTGATGCTTGCGATGCTGCTCAATCTTGGCATCCTTGGCGTGCTGAAATATACGAACTTTGTGATTACGAATATCAATGCGGTAGCACACCAGCATTTTTCTATGGTGAATTTTATTCTGCCACTTGGAATTTCGTATTATACATTTCAGACGATCGGATATCTGCTGGATGTGTACTGGAAGCGAATTCCGGCAGAACGGCATCTTGGGAAATACGCGCTGTTTGTAGCGTTCTTTCCACAACTGCTGCAGGGACCAATCGGACGGTACAAGACACTTGCAAATCAGTTGTTTGAAGGACACGCATGGTCGTTTCACAATATGAAATACGGATTGGAACGAATCTTATGGGGATTTTTCAAGAAGATGGTGCTTGCTGACTGGGCAGCTGTTTATTGTGATGCGATCTTTGGAGATCCACATAAATACGCAGGCGCGGCAGCGTTTGGTGTGCTGCTTTATACAGTTGAGCTGTATGGAAACTTCGCCGGAGGCATCGATGTCATGCTCGGTGTGGCAAATATGTTCGGCGTAAATCTGGATGAGAATTTCAAACGTCCGTTTTTCGCGACATCCATTACGGATTTCTGGCACCGCTGGCATATCACACTTGGAACATGGATGAAGGATTATGTCTTCTATCCATTGACACTTTCCAAGTTCATGATGAAGGTCGGAAATGGCAGCCGGAAAGCATTCGGCAAGAAGATTGGACGAAATGTTCCAGTTGCAATCACGAACCTGATCGTGTTTTTCATCGTTGGTATCTGGCATGGACCGACATGGAATAACATCGGATGGGGCTTGTACAATGGTGTGATCATTGCGCTGTCGGGATTTCTGGCAGGAAGCTTCCGTACATGGAAGAAGAAATTGCATATCAATGATAAAGCGTTTGGGTATCGTGTCTTTATGATGCTGCGTACCTTTGTGCTGATGAATCTAAGCTGGTATTTTGATTGCGTAGATTCCGTGAAAACAGCGTGGTATATGATCGTACAGAGCGTGACGAACTTCCATCCGTCGACATTGCTCACGATATCGTCAGGAAAGCTTGGCGTGGCATTCACACCATATGCGCTTTTGATCTTAGGTGTTGGATGCGTGATCTTATTTATTGTGAGCGTGATACAGGAACGGGGCGTGAAGATGCGGGACGCCCTGTCAAAACTGCCGTTTTATGCGCAGTTTGCGGTTTTTGCAGTGCTCTTGATCTGCATCGGATTACTCAGCCCAATGGCTGTGGCAAGGGGGTTCATCTATGCGCAATTTTAGAAAAATAATTCGTGTGATTGTATGTGTGATACTGACCTTTGCTATTCTGTTTGGGTTGGATTATGTGTTATATCCATGCACATTTATACGAAATGATATCCATATGGTTACAAGTGAACAGCGGGATGTGATCATCATGGGGACCTCGAACGGCAAGATGGGGCTGGACCCGGACAGCATGCTGGAGGGAACCGGACTGACTGGACATAACCTCTGCGTGGGTGGTGAGTACCCGATTGACTGCTATTATATGATGAAACTGATTCTGGAGAAGCAGAACCCCAAGGTGCTGGTCTTTGAATTAGATCCGGGTTATATCACGACCAAAAAAGAAGAGGGAAACAATTACCTGCTGTTTTATCATGAGTTCCCGGTTTCGTATGCAAAATTATCTTACTTTATGGCAGCGATGCCGGAATGCGATTTCCGTACGGCGTTGTTCCCATCGTATGAATATTCCCTGCAATACGAGCTATCGCATATGAGTGACACTGCTCGCAGAAAATCAACCGGTGATTACGGCGCATCATACTTCAAGGGAACTGCGCAGGAATATCATGAAAATGGATTTATCGAGAAATATCCGGTGGACGTGTCGAAATTCCCGGCATATACGCCAGAACAGTTCTCAGAGGAAGCGGTCTATCAGGGAAATATGGAATACATGGACAAGTTGATTGCACTCTGCAAGGAACATGATGTGACATTTGTTGCGACGACGATGCCGATTCCAGCGACGACCTTGTCGGAGAACTGGGACAGTTTTGAAAAGGCGGATCAATATTTCAGTGATTATTTTGAGGCGCAGGGCGTGCCATATTACAACTTCAACATGAAATATTATTCTGCATATTCTCATGATGCAACAAACTATGTTGATTATGACGGACATATGAATGGCGATAGTGCCAGAGCATTCTCGAAGCTGTTTGGAGAGATGGTTATACAGAAAGAATGGAAATAAAAGAATGGAGGATACAGGACAATGGAAAAGTTAATTGAGATTTTAGAGGAGTTAGTACCAGGAGAAGAATTTGAGGGCAGAAGCAATCTGGTAACAGATGGTGTGTTGGATTCGTTTGCAATCTTAAGTCTGATTTCAGAGATCTCTTATGAGATGGGCGTGGATATCCCGGTCAGTGATGTCGTACCGGAGAATTTTGATTCCGTTGACGCGATCATGGCAGTAATCGAGAAGCACAGAAAGTAGTGAAAGAAAAGCAAAAGGAGAAAACAATGATACAGTGTGTATTGGAATATCTGGAGCGGAATGCGAAGTTTCATCCGGAAAAGGAAGCGTTTGAAGATGGCGAAAAGGTTTATACTTATGCACAGATCCGCCGACTTGCCAGAAAAGTAGGCTATATGCTGGCAGAAGAAATGCAGTCCATGCGAGACCCGATCGCTGTTTTTATGGATAAAAATATTGACAGTATTGCATGCTTTTTTGGAACACTTTACAGCGGTAATTTTTACTGCCCACTCGACAGTCAGATGCCGGTAGAACGAATCTCTACGATCATGGGGGTGTTGCAGCCGAAGGTTGTGCTTACCGATCTGGCACATAAGGAACAGGCGGAAAGCTTTGCAACAGGTGCGAAGGTTGTCGTGCTCGAAGATGCGCAGAAGGTAAGCGATGCACAGGCAGATTCCGTCTGTGCGTGGGAAACACTTACGATCATGGACCCGCTGTATGTGCTTTTCACAAGCGGTTCCACTGGCGTGCCGAAGGGCGTGCTGGTTGGACAGCAGGTAATTGTGAATTATCTGGACTGGCTTGACAAAGAATTTTGTTATGATTCGGATGATGTATTCGGCAATCAGGCACCGCTTTATTTCGATGTATCGATGCATGATGTCTATGGTGCGCTTTATTTCTGTGCGAAGATGGTAATCATCCCACAGAAGCTGTTTGCGTTCCCGGTCAAATTGATCGAGTATATGAATGAGAAAAGGATTTCCACATTCCTCTGGGTGCCTTCTGCAATGGGAATCGTTGCGACACTCAAGACATTTGATGCGGTAAAACCAGAATATCTGAAGCACGCCATGTTTGCAGGTGAGGTGCTTCCACGCAAACAGCTTGATTACTGGGCGGAGAATCTGCCGGATGTCGTATATGCGAACCTGTACGGACCGACAGAGACGTTTGTCTGTACCGGATATGTGCGCACAGGCAAGGAGTCGGAGGGACAGCCGCTTCCGATCGGCAAGGCGCTTATGAATACGCAGGCACTGGTACTCGATGAGAATGGAAAGGAAGTTGCGAAGGGCGAGACGGGCGAGCTTTGCATGCGTGGCTGCTGCGTAGCGCTTGGATATTATCACAATCCGGAGAAGACGGCAGCGTCCTTTACCCAGAATCCGACACATGACCGCTACCCGGATCGTATCTATCATACCGGCGACTTAGTATATTATGATGAAAATGATGATCTGATCTATGTGTCACGGAAAGATTTCCAGATCAAGCATATGGGTTACCGGATTGAGCTTGGCGAGATCGAGACGGCGGCGTACCAGATCGAGGAGGTGCGCGACTGTGCCTGTACCTACAATATGGAACGAAAGAAGATCATCCTGTATTATGATGGTGTGCAGATGGATAAGAAGGTAATGCTTGCAAAGCTTTCTGAGCGGATTCCGCAATATATGCTTCCAAACCGGATGGTTTATCTGGAGCAGATGCCACATAATGCGAATGGAAAGATCGACCGTAAGGCATTGAATGAAATGTAAGAGAAAAGCAATTACCGGTTGGGGCAGAATGTGCCCTGACTGGTAATTGCTTTTTTGCCTGTTTATAAAAGGCGAAGGCAGATAAACTTCTTGCGTTACCTACCATTTAATGTTATATTACAAGTTGTGGTATTAGAATGAGTTACGCTCAGGGAGGTAAGAAATGAGCTTATTTGAAAAAGTGTTTGGAACACATAGCGATAAAGAGCTAAAGAAAATATATCCAATTGTAGATAAGATCGAAGCGCTGGATTCAACCATGCAGGCGTTAAGTGATGAAGAGCTGAAGGCAAAGACACCAGAGTTCAAGGAACGTCTTGAAAAGGGCGAGACACTGGATGATCTGCTTCCAGAAGCATTTGCCGTTGTCCGTGAGGCAGCAGACCGTGTTCTTCATATGAAACATTACCGCGTGCAGCTGATCGGTGGTATCCTGCTGCATCAGGGACGTATCCCGGAGATGCGTACTGGTGAAGGTAAGACATTGGTTTCTACGCTTCCTGCATATTTGAATGCACTCGAAGGAAAGGGTGTTCATATCGTAACGGTCAACGACTATCTGGCAAAGCGTGATGCTGAGTGGATGGGACAGGTACACGAATTCCTCGGACTGACGGTAGGTGTGATCTTAAACAGTGATAAAAACGATGCAAGACGTGCCGCTTATAACTGCGACATTACATATGTTACAAATAACGAGCTTGGTTTCGATTACCTGCGTGACAACATGGTAATCTACAAGGAACAGCTCGTACAGCGTGATCTGCATTATGCGATCGTCGATGAGGTCGATTCCGTATTGATTGATGAGGCACGTACCCCATTGATTATTTCCGGTCAGAGTGGAAAGTCTACCGACTTGTACAAGATGTGCGATTATCTCGCACGCCGTATGAAGCGTGGTACTGCTTCGATGGAAATCAGTAAGCTCGATGCCATCATGGGTACAGAGATCGAAGAAGATGGAGATTACTTAGTTGATGAGAAGGACAAGCAGGTTGTACTGACTGCACAGGGTGTCAAGGAAGTTGAGCAGTTCTTCCATATCGACAACTTCTCAGATGCAGATAATATTGATATCCAGCACAACATGATCATGGCATTGCGTGCACATGCGCTCATGTTCCGTGATAAAGATTACGTTGTTAAGGATGACGAGGTTTTGATCGTCGATGAGTTTACCGGACGTATCATGCCGGGACGTCGCTTCTCAGACGGTCTGCATCAGGCGATTGAGGCAAAGGAAAACGTAAAGGTAAAACGAGAGAGCCGTACACTGGCAACGATTACCTTCCAGAACTTCTTCAACAAATATAAGAAGAAGGCAGGTATGACAGGTACTGCTTTGACAGAGGAAGAAGAGTTCCGTGAGATCTACGGCATGGACGTTGTCGTTGTTCCGACAAATCTGCCGGTACAGCGTATTGATCATCACGATTCTATTTTTAAGACAAAGAAAGAAAAACTGAATGCAATCGTACAGGCGGTTGTGGAAGCACATGACAAGGGACAGCCGGTACTGGTTGGTACAATCACGATTGATGCATCCGAGGAACTGAGCCGCATGCTCACAAAGCGTGGCATCCAGCACAAGGTATTGAATGCGAAGTTCCATGAGTTAGAGGCTGAGATCGTTGCCGATGCCGGACAGCGTGGTGCAGTTACGATCGCAACCAACATGGCTGGTCGTGGTACCGATATCAAGCTTGGTGAGGGCGTGGCAGAACTCGGTGGTCTGAAGATCATCGGTACAGAGCGTCATGAGTCCCGTCGAATTGATAACCAGCTGCGTGGTCGTGCCGGACGTCAGGGTGATCCGGGTGAATCCAAGTTCTATCTGTCTCTGGACGACGATCTGATGCGTCTGTTCGGTTCCGAGAAGGTAAAGGCAGTTTACGATGCATTGAAGATTCCAGAGGGCGAGGAGATCCAGCATAAAACAATCTCCAAGTTCGTAGAGAAAGCACAGATGAAGATCGAGAGCAACAACTTCGCAATCCGTAAGAATCTGATGGAATACGATCAGGTCAACAATGATCAGCGTGAAGTTATCTACGCAGAGCGTCGCCGTGTACTGGATGGCGAGAATATGCGTGATGTTATCTTCAAGTTTATTCAGGATACGGTTGAGAGTTATATTGATAAGACGTGTTCCGCTGATCTTGCTCCAAGTGAGTGGCAGATTGGCGAGCTGAACCAGCTTCTGATTCCGATCATTCCGATGGAGCCAATCGAGCTGACAGAGGAAGAAAAGAAGTCCGGCAAGCTGGATAAGTTTAAGCAGAGAATCAAGGAAGAAGCGGCTAAGGTATACGAAGCAAAGGAAGCGGAGTTCCCAGAGCCAGAGCATTTCCGTGAGATCGAGCGTGTCGTACTGCTGAAGGTCATCGATAAGAAATGGATGGCACATTTGGACGACATGACACAGCTTCGTCAGGGTATTACCTTGCAGGCATATGGTAGCAAGGATCCGGTAGTTGAGTACAAGTTTGCCGGTTTCGATATGTTCAATGAGATGACAGCATCTATCCGAGAGGATACGGTTCGTATGCTGCTCCATGTGAAGATCGAGCAGAAGGTAGAACGCGAAGAGGTTGCAAAGGTAACCGGAACAAACAAGGACGATTCGGTAAAGAAGGGACCAGTTCGCCGTGAGAGTGCGAAGATTGGTCGTAACGATCCATGTCCTTGCGGCAGCGGCAAGAAATACAAGATGTGCTGCGGCAGAAACCTGTAAGGTGCGTCTAAAACACACGTAATTGTGTTTGCAAGATACAGAATAGAAATATTTAAGGATAGTTGTAGATGGAGTTGGATGCCATATATAATTGTTAAGCAGACCATTGGAGCATGTCGGTACTTAATGAGGTGCGTCAGTAATTTATTACTGACAGCATCGAATTTAGTACCGCTACATGCGGAAGTGAGCGAGAGCGCGTCTGCGTAGAATTATATATGGTGTCCAACTCCGAGAAGAAGTTTATTGGTTAATTACGGAAGGTGGTGACGGAAGTGATAGAGTTAGATCAGTTTCGCTTTACTCTGAATGAATATAAAACTCCACTTGCGGAAGTGAGGGATTCACTTTGACATCGCTGGCAAACAGTTACGCATCCGACAGTTAGAACCGATGCTCGAACAGCCGGGATTCTGGGATGATGTAGAACATAGTCAGCAGGTGATGAAGGAACTGAAGAATCTGAAAGATACGATCGAGGAATTTGAAACGCTTTCGAACCAGTATGAAGATATTGGGACTTTGATTGAGATGGCAGAAGAAGAAAATGATGCAAGTCTTGTCGAAGAGATTGGAAATGAGCTTGCGTCCTTTGAAGAGAAATTCGAAGAGTTCCGTATCGATACGTTGCTTTCAGAAGAATATGATGCCAACAACGCGATCGTGACGATTCACGCGGGCGTCGGCGGTACAGAAGCGTGCGACTGGGCACAGATGTTATATCGTATGTATACGCGGTTTGCGGAGAAGAAAGGTTTCTCGGTAGAAGTTCTCGACTATCTGGATGGTGAGGAAGCGGGTATTAAATCCGTGACATTTCAGGTAAATGGACTGCATGCGTATGGATATCTGAAGTCCGAGAAGGGTGTGCACCGTCTGGTTCGTATTTCGCCATTTAATGCGGCGGGCAAGCGGCAGACCAGCTTTGCGGCGGTCGATGTGATGCCGGAACTGGATGATAGCATCCATGTAGAGATCAATCCAGAAGACCTGCGAATCGATACCTATCGTTCGAGTGGCGCCGGTGGACAGCATATCAACAAGACGAGTTCCGCAATCCGTATCACGCATATTCCAACCGGAATTGTGGTACAATGTCAGAATGAGCGCTCCCAGCACAGCAACAAGGATACTGCGATGAAGATGCTGACAGCGAAGCTCTTTATGATGAAAGAAGAAGAAAACAAAGCCAAGCTCGCGGGCATTCGTGGAGAAGTGACTGACAATGGCTGGGGAAGTCAGATTCGGAATTATGTTCTGCAGCCGTACACGATGGTGAAGGATGCGCGAACCGGCTTTGAGTGCAGCAACGCACAGGCGGTATTAGATGGCGGCATTGATGGATTTATCAGTGCGTATTTGAAATGGATTAACACGAAGGAAGAGACGGAATAATCCGTCCTACGAAATAAGGAGGAATGTGCATGGCAGTGACGAAGTACATTGTGTTTCGCTTAAATGATCAGAAATACAGCATGAAGCTGACGAAGATCAATGGCATAGAGTATGTGTATCATGTGGTACCCGTGCCGATGGGACCTGCATGCATCAAGGGAATTATTCATCTGAGGAATGAGGTAATTCCGGTGTTCAGCCTGAAACGGCTGTTTGGAATGCCGGAGGAGGCAGCAGAGACGCAGCTTTTGATCACAGAGACACACGGTATGAAACTTGCGATTGAGGTGGACACCGTGCTCGGAATTGTAAATGTAGAGGAAGAGGACATTAAACAGATTCCGATGGTTGTACATACAGAGGAGACCGGATATTTAGAGGATGTTGTAAAACTGACGCTGCCGGAATCCAATCAGGAGGAAATCGTGATCAGTATCGCGGTTGACACATTGATGTCCGATCATGAATTTGGACAGATTGAAAACGCATTAGAAAAGGAGATGAGCGGAAAATGATTAACATTGCAGTGCTTGGCTACGGTACAGTAGGTTCCGGAGTTGTAGAGGTAATCAACAAAAATCACGCAAGTATCAATAAGCGTGCCGGACAGGAGGTAAATATCAAGTATGTACTTGATTTGAGAGATTTCCCTGGCGATCCGGTCGAGAAGGTGCTTGTACATGATTACAATGTGATCGTGAATGATCCGGAAGTAAAGATTATCGTAGAGGTAATGGGAGGCATTAAGCCGGCGTATGATTTCACGAAGCAGGCATTAGAGGCAGGTAAGAGTGTTTGTACCTCCAACAAAGAGTTGGTTGCAGCACACGGTGCAGAGCTTCTGGCAATCGCAAAGGCAAACAATGTAAACTTCCTGTTTGAGGCAAGCGTTGGCGGTGGTATTCCAATCATTCGTCCGTTGAACCAGTCTCTGACTGCAGATGAGATCACAGAGATTACTGGTATTTTAAATGGTACAACAAACTATATTCTGTCGAAGATGACAGACGAGGGCAAGTCTTTCGAGGAAGTGCTGAAGCGTGCACAGGAGAAGGGCTATGCAGAGCGTAATCCGGAAGCTGACGTGGAAGGCTATGACGCCTGCCGTAAGATTGCAATTCTGACATCCCTTGCATTAGGCAAGCAGGTAGACTATCAGGATATCTATACAGAAGGAATTACGAAGATCACAAAGACTGATATCGAATATGCGAAGGCTTTGCATGCAAGCATCAAGCTGCTTGGTACAAGTAAGTGGGAAGATGATGGCAAGATCTATTCGATGGTAGCACCGTTCATGATCGACAGCGATCATCCGCTCGGACATGTCAATGGCGTATTCAACGGTATTTTCGTGAACGGAAATATGCTTGGCGATACAATGTTCTATGGCAAGGGCGCCGGTAAGCTTCCAACTGCAAGTGCAGTTGTAGCCGATGTCGTTGATGCCGTGAAGCATCAGGGTACAAATATCATGACAATCTGGGAGCAGGATAAGGTGGAACTTGGCGACAGAGCAAACTTCGCATGCCGGTTCTTCGTCCGCGTGGCAGACACAACATCCAAGGAGACAATCGAGAAGGTTTTCGGTGAGGTTGAGTATGTGACACTTGCAGATGTAAGCGGCGAATATGCATTCCTGACAGAAAAACTGACCGAGGGTGCATTTGAGGAGAAGAGCAAGCAGGTTGATATGATTATGCGCATCCGCACTGCATTATAATGAAGTGACAAACAAAAATAAATGTGATAAAATACAGTTGCATTGCCATGCGGTGATGCAGCTGTTTTTCAATTTACGTCATCATGCAGAGTACAAATCCGCGTGTAGAGGTGTGCATTTTATTTCCCGGGAGATGAGGTGGCAGTTTATGAAACGTAGTGATTATATAACATGGGATCAGTATTTTATGGGGATTGCGATTATGTCTGCGAACCGCAGCAAAGATCCGAATACACAGGTAGGTGCCTGCATCGTGGATCAGGATAATCGAATCTTAACCGTAGGTTATAATGGCATGCCATCCGGCTGCAACGACGATGAGATGCCGTGGGACCGGGAAGGCGAAGGTATGGCAAGCAAATATTTCTTTGTGTGCCATGCAGAATTAAATGCGATTTTGAATTACCGTGGTGGCGGAACACTGCGTGGATCACGATGCTATGTAACTTTATTTCCGTGCAACGAATGTGCGAAGGCGATCATACAGGCGGGAATCAAAGAAGTGATTTATATGTGTGACAAATATGCCGATTCGGAAAGCACGATGGCATCGAAGAAGATGTTCGAGATGGCAGGTGTCAAATACACCGAATACGAGAACCAGCACAAGAAGATTGAATTTGAATTATAAGGATCCGACCGGAGGAAACTATGACAGAAGCAAAGACAAAAAGTGTAAACATGACATTTCCGGCATTGTTTAGTTATGTGCTGAATACAAACTATCGAAGCATGAGTGGGATTTTAGGACTGGTGCTGAGCTTTGGCGCGATCGTAATGCTTGTGATCGGCTGGAATGCGACGTCTGGCAGACAGAAAGCGATATTCATTATTGTGGCTTTGATGTTTACCGTGATCAATCCGCTCTCACTTGCGTTCAAGACATTTAAGCAGTTGAAGACTAGCCCTTCGTATAAGCAGCCGCTCGTCTATACGTTTGGTGATAATGGAATCGGCGTGTCGCAGGGCGAAGAACATATGGATCTCGAGTGGAAGGGCGTGTACCGCCTGCTCATGACGAAATACATGCTTGCCGTCTACACGAACCGGATGCATGCATTTGTAATTCCACTCGACCAGTTGGGCGATGATAAGGGTAAGATTCTGGCGTCGGTTGTGAATTTTACAGCCGGATACAAGCCGAGAGTCAGCAGAAGTTTGAAGAGGTATCAAAGTGGAAAAGGTATATAAAAGAGAAAGTTTCAGCGCAGAAGAAACCTTTGCAATCGGCAAAGAGCTTGCGGCACAGGCAAAGCCGGGCGAGGTGTATTGTCTGTATGGTGATCTTGGATGCGGCAAGACTGTATTCTCACAGGGCTTTGGTGCAGGACTTGGCGTGAAGGAGCCAATCAGCAGCCCGACATTTACGATATTAAAGGAATATGACGAAGGGCGTATGCCGTTTTACCATTTCGATGTCTACCGGATTGGCAGTGACGATGAGATGGATGAGATCGGCTATTATGAAGCGATTGACGGTGATGGTGTCTGCCTGATCGAGTGGGCGGAACTGATTTACGATATATTGCCGCCGCAATATAAGAAAGTGACGATAAAAAAAGACGTCGAAAAAGGGTTCGACTATCGAACGATTACAGTTGAGGAGATAACAAGATGAGAATCTTAGGTGTTGACAGCTCCGGCATGGTGGCAAGTGTGGCACTTGTCGAGGATGACCTGCTGGTAGCGGAATATTCAGTAAATTATAAGAAGACACATTCGCAGACACTGCTTCCGATGTTGGATGAGATCGTGAAGATGACAGAGTTAGATTTGAATACGATTGATGCGATTGCAGTTGCAGCGGGACCGGGTTCTTTCACAGGACTCCGGATCGGTGCGGCAACGGTCAAGGGACTTGGATTGGCGCTTGAAAAGCCAGTTGTATCGGTGCCAACCTGTCACGGGCTTGCGTATAATCTGTGGGGCAGCGATAAGCTGATCTGCCCGATCATGGATGCGAGAAGAAGTCAGGTTTATACAGGTATTTATGAATTTGCGAAGGATGGTATGCAGGTGTTTCTGGATCAGTCGGCAATGGACATTCGGGCGCTCGCGGAGAAGTTAAATGCGATGGGACGCGAAGTGATCTTCCTTGGAGATGGCTGTCCGGTTTACGCGTCTGTACTTGCAGAATGCATGCAGGTACCATATGCATTCGCACCGGCACACCTGAACCGTCAGCGTGCGTCAGCGGTTGCAAGTCTTGGCGCAGAGTATTTCAAGCAGGGAAAACAGGAACCTGCAGATGATCTGACTCCGATTTATCTGCGCAAATCGCAGGCAGAGCGGGAACGCGAGGAAAAGCTTGCGGCAGAAGGACAGGCGTAGAAGTTGAAGATTGTTTATTATAACTGTGAAATTGCAGAACAAGCAGTCGGTGAGAATCAGAACTCGTGTGTGCTGGCGGCGGGAACGTCGAATGCATATGCACAGCGCGTAGCGCAGATGGAACAAGACTCATTTGACGATGCATGGACAGAAGCGATGGTGGCAGATTCCCTTGCGCAAAGCTACAATCATTTATGGCTTGCAGAGGATGACGCAGGTACACCTTGTGGGTATCTGCTTGCAAATGTACTTGGTGACGAGACGGAATTGCTGCGTATTGCGGTCAACCCGGAATGCCGGAAAGATGGGATTGGACAGCTACTGATGGATGCTTATCTTGCATTTGCACGGATAGATGCTGTGCGCGGTTTGCTGGAAGTACGGCATGGAAACGGTGCGGCAAAGTATTTGTATGAGAAAAATGGATATCATCTGCTTGCCTGCCGGAAGAATTATTATAAGCATCCAGACGAGGATGCAGATATCTATGAGATAGCATTTACAGAAAACGGAGAATAGAATGTTAGAGTTATGTTTGCTTGGAACGGGCGGTATGCTGCCGCTTCCGTACAGAGCGTTGACCTCGCTGATGGTGCGGTACAACGGAAGCAGTATCCTGATCGATTGCGGCGAGGGTACACAAAATCAAATACGTTTGCAGGGCTGGAGCTTCAAGCCGATCGATGTGATCTGCATCACACATTTCCATGCGGATCATATCAGTGGACTTCCGGGCATGCTTCTGACGATGGGAAATGCCGAGCGGACAGAGCCTTTGACAATGATCGGACCGAGGGGACTGGAGCACGTGGTCAATTCACTTCGGATCATTGCACCGGAGCTTCCGTTTGAAATCAAATTCATTGAGCTGGAGCAGCCGGAGGAAGTCATTGAGATCTGCGGTTTGCGGATTCGGGCATTCCGTGTGAATCATCGTGTGACCTGTTATGGGTATAATATCGAGCTTGATCGTGCCGGCAAATTCGATGCTGCACGTGCTAGGGCGTTAGGACTTCCGGTACAGTATTGGAGTCTGCTGCAAAAAGGCGAGACAGTTGATTATGAAGGAAATGTCTATACAAGTGATATGGTTATGGGAAGCCCACGGAAGGGTTTGAAAGTCACGTATTGTACTGATACCCGCCCGGTAGATGCAATCGCGGAGTGCGCGAAAGATGCGGACTTATTTATCTGTGAGGGCATGTATGGCGAGGAGGAGAAGCTTTCAAAGGCAAAGGAGCATAAGCACATGATGATGCGGGAGGCTGCGGAGCTTGCGAAGGAAGCACAGGTACATGAAATGTGGCTGACACATTACAGTCCGGCGACGAATCGTCCGAAGGAATTCGAGGCGATGGTACAGTCGATATTTCCACAGGGATATATCGCGAAGGATCGCACAGAAAAGGTTTTGAATTTTGAAGAGGATTGATGCTGTATGGCAAAAAATAAGAAAAAAGAAGTGACAATCAAAGGCATTATCATAGCGGTGTTACTTGTCGTGCTGGTGCTGTGGTACTTCAATCATCTGAGCAACCGTTCTTCGATTCAGCGAAGCACGTCGCAAAAGACCGAAGTGGAAGCACTGATGGAGTATGATATGGCGGCGGAATATCCGAAGACGCCGCGGGATGTGGCGAAGCTGCATAACCGCTATTTTAAGGCGTTTTATGGACAGAAACTGGCAGATGATGAACTGGATGCCATGAATAAAAAGGTGCGGCAGTTATATTGTACGGATCTGCTCGTGGCGAATCCGGAGAGTGACAGTCTGGCGAATCTGCAGAAGGACATCGAGGCAGTAAAGGAACAGGGATATACATACAAGATGTGTGAACTTCCAGAAGCAAGTCAGGTGCAGTATTTCACAAAAGATGGAAAAGATATGGCGTCGCTGGAAGTGTGTATTACGATCAACACGGGCGACAATCTAGGCTATTTTTACCGTCAGTATGCGATGGTAAAGGAAAATGACCAGTGGAAGATCTATGGCTGGACAGAATCCCAGTTACCGAGCGGTTCTGCGACAACGCAGGCGGCAGAGTAAGAAACGAAAGTGGTATGCGTGAGATAACTGCATAACCAGATAGAATAAGAAAGGTTGCATGAAAGCGATGCAACAAGAAAAAGAGGAAACATTATGAGTACAACGATACTTTCAATTGAATCATCCTGCGATGAGACGGCAGCAGCGATTGTTGTCGATGGAAGAGAAGTAAAATCAAATATTATCTATTCACAGATTGAACTTCACAAGCTGTATGGCGGCGTAGTGCCGGAGATTGCATCGCGGAAGCATGTGGAGAAAGTCAATCAGGTGATTCGTGCGGCAATTGAGGAAGCACATGTGACATGGGACGATATCGATGCCGTGGCAGTGACTTATGGACCAGGACTGGTAGGTGCACTTCTGGTTGGTGTGAGTGCGGCAAAGGCGGTTGCTTATGCAAAGAAGAAACCGCTGGTTGGTGTGCATCATATCGAGGGACACATTGCGGCGAATTATATTGAGCATCCGGATCTGGAACCTCCATTTATGTGCATGGTAGCTTCCGGTGGACATTCCCATCTGGTCTATGTGAAGGACTATACGACGTTTGAGATTGTAGGACGGACAAGAGATGATGCAGCGGGCGAGGCATTTGACAAGGTCGCACGTGCAATCGGACTTGGATATCCGGGCGGACCGAAGATTGACAAGCTTGCCAAAGAGGGCAATAAAGAGGCAATTCATTTCCCGCGTGCATTTATGGAAGATGCACCGTATGATTTTTCTTTCAGTGGCTTGAAATCCGCAGTGCTGAATTACCTGAACGGCTGTGAGATGAAACATCAGGAGATCAACCGGGCAGATGTGGCTGCTTCGTTTCAACAAGCGGTTGTGGATGTGCTGACCGACAATTCGGTGCGCGCGGCAAAAGCATATGGCTGTAAGAAGCTGGCGTTAGCCGGAGGCGTGGCATCGAACAGCTCCCTTCGGGAGAATATGCAGCGTGTGGCATCTGAACAGGGCTTGCAGTTTTACTATCCATCGCCAATCTTTTGTACAGATAATGCAGCGATGATCGGTGTGGCGGGCTATCATAATTATATGGCGGGCATCCGGGATGGACTGGATCTGAATGCAATACCGAACTTAAAGATTGGGGAACGCAGATAATGGTAACAGCAATCGTACTTGCGGCAGGCGTTGGCAACCGTATGAAAAGTGAAAAGGCAAAGCAATTTCTGGAAGTCGCAGGGCATGAAGTACTGTATTATTCGTTGCGGGCTTTTGATGAGCATCCCGAAGTAGATTCGATAGTGCTTGTGACAAAGGAAGAATTTGTAGAACATTGCCAGAAAGAACTGGTGGAACGGTATCAGTTTGCAAAGGTTCGGGATATCTGTATCGGTGGAAAAGAACGCTATGATTCCGTTTATCAGGGATTATCTGCGATTGGAGCAGAGGAAGAAAACGATATTGTGCTGATCCATGATGGTGCGCGTCCGTTCGTGACAGCAGAAATGATATCAGCTTCAATTGCGCGTGCAAGAGAATGCGGAGCCTGTACGGTCGGCGTTCCTGCAAAGGATACGATCAAGATTGTGGATACAGATCATTATGGGGTAGAGACGCCGGAACGAAAATTTGTATACCAGATTCAGACACCGCAGACATTTCAGGTACCATTGCTTCGTCGGGCTTACGAGACAATGTACGAGGCAAAAAGAAATGGAGACACCCACAATATAACGGATGATACGATGCTTGTAGAACAATATGCAGGGGTGCGCTGCAAGGTGGTAGAAGGTGCGTATGAAAACATCAAAATCACCACACCGGAGGATCTGGCAATCGCAGAAATCTTTGTCGAAAAAACTTTGAAAAAATTTTAAAAAATCTGTTGACAAGTATAGGACTTTTTGATAAGATAACAAAGTCGCTGATACAAACAGCGATTTTTAATTGAAAAAAATTAAAATATGGAGAGGTATCGAAGTGGTCATAACGAGGCGGTCTTGAAAACCGTTTGTCCGCAAGGGCGCGTGGGTTCGAATCCCACCCTCTCCGTTCGATACATTCGACAGGTCGAACGTATCCCGTCGATTTAGGCGCTTGTGGAGAAGTACCCAAGCGGCTGAAGGGGCTCCCCTGGAAAGGGAGTAGGTCGTTAATAGCGGCGCGAGGGTTCAAATCCCTCCTTCTCCGTTTGTTTTATGAAAACTCATAAAACTTTTTAAAAAAGTTCTTGACAAACAAAAACAGCTATGTTAATATAAACAAGCTGTCGCTTGAAAAGAACGACACAAACAAA